>Ga0210377_10001467_pt1 | contig 21599 bp, 19 predicted proteins | sample PLM4_65_b1redo_FD_155480 | JGI IMG/M metagenome (GOLD analysis project Ga0210377, IMG submission 155480) | Groundwater sediment microbial communities from an aquifer in East River, Colorado, USA - PLM4_65_b1 redo | ecosystem: Environmental > Terrestrial > Soil > Riparian zone | place: USA: East...
AGCATCGCCTGTATCGCGGGGTCGAGGGTTGACGGCGGACCACACCTCGCAGGAAAAAGTCCGGGAAGGATTGACCGCCGCCCTCGACCGCAAGGCGTCGGCTGTACTCGTGTTCAACCTCACGGATCTCACCTCGATGGCGGACTACTTCGTCCTCTCGACGGCGAGCTCCGACCGGCAGGCCCGCGCGATCGCCGATTCCATCGTCGAGAGGATCGGCTCGCCTCTTTCCGTCGAAGGCCTCCAGACGGCGACGTGGATCCTCATGGACTACGGCGACGTGGTCTTTCACATTTTCCAGGAAGAGGCGCGACGCTTCTACGCTCTCGAGAGGCTGTGGGGCGACGCGGAGAATGAGACCGGCCGCTTCGCCGCCTCCTCCTGACGAATCCGGGCGGTTGACCGCCGCGCGGCGGCCCTCCCTCAAGTCCCTTTTCCGTACGCGCAGCCGCCCGCTCGCCCGCGAGATCACGATGCTCGACCGGGCGCTCGACCTGCCGACCACGATCCTGATCCAGGGGGAAAGCGGCACCGGAAAGGACCGCCTGGCGCGCGCGCTTCACGACGCTTCGACCCGCCGCGACCGCCCTTTCGTGAGGGTCGAAGCGGCGAACCTCTCCGACGACCTCTTCGAGAGCGAGCTCTTCGGCCACGAGCGCGGCGCGTTCACGGGCGCGGTGTCGGGCAAACGCGGGCTCCTGGAAGTGGCGGCGGACGGGACCGTCTATCTCGACGAGGTCTCCTCGCTGTCGCTTGCAGGTCAGGCCAAGTTCCTGCGGGTGCTCCAGGAGCGGACGTTCCGGCGTCTCGGGGGCGTCGTCGTTCACCCGTTCCGAGCCCGCCTCGTCGTGTCGTCCCGGCGCGATCTCTCGCTCCTCGTCCGGGAGAAGGTCTTCCGCGACGACTTCTTCTACCGGATCGACGTCGTTTCCGTAACGCTGCCGCGGCTTTCGGACCGGCCCGAGGACATCCTTCCGCTCGCCCGCCAGTGCTTGAAGGAGTCGGCGCGCGAGTACGGGCGCCCTGCCCGGCGATTCTCCGGGGACGCCGAGGATCTCCTCTCCCGGCACCCCTGGCCCGGAAACGTCCGCGAGCTCTTTCACGTCGTCCAGAAGGCCGCGTTGACCGCGGAGTCCGCGGTCGTGTCCGCCGCGGACCTTCCGGCCTCGGGATCCTTCGGCTCACCCGAGTCGCTTCTCGCCGGCGCCGTCGAAAGGCGCTGGACTCTGAAGAAGCTGTCCGATGCCTACATCGACGAAACTCTCCGGCGATCGGGGGGCAACCGTTCGCTCGCCGCGAAGCGCCTGGGGGTGTCGCGAAAATTTCTCTGGGAGAGGTCCCGGCAGGTGAAAAGAGACCCGGCCGACCTCTCCCTCGAAACTCCGCGCGAGCCCGAGGAGAAATAACCCGGGCGGGCAAGGAGTTTGCTCAGTGCTGGTTCGCCGGATCGAGTATCATCACGGGCTCAAAAAACAGGCCCCCGTCGACCTGTAACGGGGATCACAGAAGGGAGCAGGGAATGCCGTCGTCGACCGCGCGCGCGCCCAGGAGGAACAAGCGGGAGTTGGAGAAATACCGGCGTGTGCTGGAGCAGAAGAAGACGGAGCTCTCCGACGAGCTCGCGAAGGCCCGCGACGCCGAGGAGGAGACCACCCAAGAGTCCACGCAGGACATCGCGGACAAGGCCGTCTCGTCCTATACCCGCGAATTCCTCTATTCCTTGACGGACGCGGAGAGGACCGTTCTCCTCCAGATCGACGGGGCTCTGGGCCGGATCGACGAGGGAACGTACGGGCTCTGCCTGAACTGCGGCGCGCCGATGAGCGAGAAGCGCCTCGCGGCGGTTCCCTGGACGCCTCACTGCGTCGACTGCCAGGAGCTGGCGGAAAAGGGGCTGCTGGAGGGGTAGCGCCGAGTCCCCGGCCGGTCCGGTCCCCCGTTCGCCGTTCCGCTCGGCTCCCCGAAGTAAGCTTCGGACCGGTGCCGAAGAAGGACTTCTCCGAAGAGGCAATTCCTTCGTTCGTCGAGGCGCCGTCCGTGGTCGCGATCACCGGCGACGTCGCCTTCTTCGTCGAGGAGGCGGCGGCGCGGGCGCGCGAGCGGCTCGCGTCGGACGACGCCGAGGTGATCCGGTTCCCGGAAGAGGCCCCGCCCGGCGCGGTGGCGGAGGCGCTCCTCAACCGCTCGCTCTTTTCGTCCCGGCGGCTGGTCGAGGTCGACATCTCGCGCCTCCTCGGCGCGGACTCCCCGGGCGAGCTCGCGCTCGCGGCGTTCGAGGCGTGGGCGAGGAGTTCCCCCGCCGGGAAGCGCGAGGCGTTCCGCCGCATGCGGCGCCTCCTCGTGGCTCTCGACCTTCCCGCGGGAGGAGATCCCGACGAGACCGCCGAGGCGATTGCGCGAAAGGTTCGGCGCCGGGACCTGGCCGAGCCTCTCGCAGAGCTTCTCCGGGAGCTGCCCGAGGAAAAGGGCGCCGGCGGCGCGAGCCTGGTGTCGACCCTGCGCCTCCTGCTCGATAGAGAGAACGACGGCCTCGTGGCGTTGCTCACCGCGGCGTCGCCGCCGAAGGGCGCGGAGCTCCTTGCCGAGGTGGGGCGCAAGGGTCTCCTCCTCGACGTCCGGATCGGCGAAAAGGAGATCGATGCGGCGCTCGGCCGTCTGGCGCTCGCCCGCGCGAAACAGCACGACGTGCGGATCGAGCCGGAGGCGGTCGCCTGTCTGCGCGCGCGAACCGACTCTCAGCCCGCGATCTTCGCCTCCGAGCTCGACAAGCTCCTCGACTGGGCCGGGGAAGGCGGACAGATTCGCGCGGCGGACGTGGGGGAGCAGGTCGTCGACGAATCGTCCGAGGACGTCTATTCCTTCTTCGAAGCGCTCGGCCGACGGGACGCCGGAGAATCTCTCGCGCGCCTGGAGCGGCTCTTCTCGGGGCGGGAGATTCGAGCGGGCAAACGCTCGTTCGACCCCGAAGACGGCTGGCCGCAGATCTTCCTCGGGATGCTGACCGACGAGATCCGGCGGATGCTGCTCGTGCACTCGCGCCTGGCGGAAGCTGGGGCGCCCCGGTTGGAGCCGCAGATGAACTTCGACAGGTACAAGGACCGCGTGGCGCCGTACCTCGACGAGCCCCTTCCGCCATTCGGGAAGTCCCCCTTCGGCGGCCGGGCGAGCGGCTACCCCTTTTACAAGGCGGCGGCGCGCGCGTCACGCTTCACCGCGCCGGAGCTCGCGCGAGCGCTCGCGCGGGCGGCCGACGTGGACGTGAAGCTGAAGAGCTCCGCGCCGATCCTCGAGACCTTGACCGCCTACGTGGGCGGCGTCATCGCCGGCGCCTGACCATAAGATATCGACCGCTTTGCCCGTCGCGATCGATCTCTCCGGAAAGAGCGCTCTCGTCACCGGCGCGTCTCGCGGCATCGGCCGCGCCACGGCGGAGATTCTCGCCGCCTCCGGGGCGCGCGTTGCGGTGAACTATCGCCGCGAGGATGCCGCCGCGGAGAGTTTCGTCGAGCAGACCCGGTCCGCCGGAGGCGAAGCGCTCGCTCTCGCTGGAGACGTCGGCAACCCGGAGGAGGCGCGCCAGCTCGTGCGCGACGTGGTCGCGGCGTGGGGACGTCTCGACTGCCTCGTCAACAACGCCGGAATCTGGGAGGAAGACGAGGCCGGGTCGGGCGACCTCGACGTGTGGGATCGGACGTTTGCAATCAACGTCCGCGGCGCGCACGTCGTCACCGACGCGGCGATTCCGCACCTCGAGCGTCAGCGGGGGGCCATCGTTTTCGTGTCCTCGACCGCCGGGCAGCGCGGGGAGGCGCGGCACTCGGCCTATGCGGCGAGCAAGGGCGCGGTCATCTCGTACACGAAATCACTCGCCACGGAGCTGGGACCCCGCGGGATCCGCGTCAACTGCGTGGCGCCCGGATGGGTCGAGACCGACCTGACGGCAGCGGTGCTCTCCGACCCCGACGCACGCGCCGGGATCGAGCGGACGATTCCCCTCGGGCGCGTCGCGCGTCCCGGGGACGTCGCCGGGACGATCCTGTTTCTCCTCTCCGACCTCGCGCGGCACGTCCACGGCGAGGTCCTGAACGTCAATGGCGGCAGCGTCCTGGTGGGATAGACCGAGGTCCAAAGTTCCGGAGCCGGGAGACTCGATGGAAAAGCTCGACAAGAACGATCGCCGCTTCATCCTGACGTGCCTCGCCGTGATGGCAATCGGAGCGGCGCTGACCGGCCTGCTCTTCCACCGCGCCTTTCCGGAGGCGTCGATCGAGTTCCGCGTGAACCGCTCCGAGGCACGCGTCCGCGGCGAGAAGTTCCTCCGGGACCTCGGGCGGAACGTCGCCGGAACCCGCTTCGCCGGCCGTTTCGACGACGAGGAGGAGGCGAAGGTCTACCTCGAGCGGGAGCTCGGCCTCGAGCAGGCCTCCCGCTTCTACGGGACGGACGCGAAAGTCTGGCGCTGGAAGATGCGGTGGTTCCGGTCCGCCGTCAAGGAGGAGGAGCGCGTCGAGATCACCCCGCGCGGGGATCTCGCGGGATACGAGTCGGTCCGGAAGGAGGACGCGCCCGGAGCCCATCTCACGCGCGACGAGGCCCGGGCGGTGTCCCGGAGGTTCCTCGAGAGGCTCGGCCTGCCCGCGGCGACCTTGAAGTCCATCGAGGTCTCGCCGGTCACCCGTCCGAAACGCACCGACTGGACCTTCGTCGACGAGAAGCCGGGCTTCCGGATGAAGGAGGCGACCGTACGCTACGCGACGACGGTGTCGGGCGCGGAGGTCACCGGGTTCCGCGAGGTCGTCCACGTCCCGGAGTCCTGGTCGCGCGACTACCGCCGGCTGCGATCGAAGAACGAAACCGCCGGGACGATCGCGACCTTCGGCCTCTTCGTGACGCTCATCGCGATGCTCGGCGTCCTCGTCGCGAAGATCGTCCGGCACGACGTTCCGTGGAAGCTCGTGGCCGCGTTCGGCGGCATCGCCTGCGTGCTCGCGCTGCTCTCGGCGCTGAACGGAATCCCCCTCACCCTCTACGAGTACGAGACCACGAGCCCTCTCTCGAGCCACCTGACCCGGGAGCTCGTGCTCGGGATCCTCGGCGCGATCGCTACCGGCGCCGGGATCGCCGTCGTCGTCGCCAGCGCCGAGCCGACCTACCGCGAGCGCTTCCCGCAGCACCTCTCCCTCTCCGGAATGTTTTCGCGGCGCGGGCTCCGCACGAAGCGTTTCTTCCGCGGAGTGCTTCTCGGCTACGCGCTCACGGCGTTCTTCTTCGCCTACCAGGCGGTGTTCTACGTCGTCGCGGCCAGGCTCGGCGCGTGGGCGCCCGCGGACATCCCCTACAGCGACATGCTGAATACCGCCTTTCCGTGGGCGACCGTTCTCCTGATCGGCTTCCTGCCCGCGGTGTCCGAGGAGGGGATCAGCCGCATGTTCTCGATCTCCTTCCTCGACAAGCTCGGCGCGGGCCGGGTCGTGGCCGTCGTCCTGCCCGCGCTCATCTGGGGCTTCGGCCACTCGGCATACCCGAACCAGCCCTTCTATATCCGCGGCGTCGAGGTGGGGATGGCCGGGATCCTGATGGGAATACTCCTGCTGCGGTACGGCGCCCTCCCGCTGCTCGTCTGGCACTTCACGGTCGACGCGACGTACACCGCCCTCCTCCTGCTGCGCTCCGGAAACGCGTACTACGTTCTCTCCGGCGCGATTGCCGCCGGAATCCTGCTCCTGCCGCTCGCGGCCGCCGTCGTCCTCTACTTCCGGCGGGGCGGGTTCGTTGCCGAGACCGGTCTGACGAACGCCGACGAGGGATTCGTTCCGACGCCGCCCGCCGCCCTCCTCGCGCCCGACGAAGTGCCCGCGGTCCGACCCGTGTCCGGCAGGGTCCTGGGTTTCGCGGCGATCGCCGCGGTCGTGCTCGTGAGCTCCTTCCTCCTTCCCACGGGCGGACCGGAGTCCCTTGCGGAGGATCGGACCGGTCGGGCGGCCGCCGAGCGGATCGCGCAGCGGTTCCTGCGCGCCAACGGCGCCGATCCCGGGCCCTTCCACATGGTCTCCTACCTCGGCACCGGGTTTCCGAACGACGAGGAAGTCCGCCGCGCGAAACCTTCCGAGAACGGCGGGATCCCGGGCTTCTCCGAGCCCGCCGCCCGATACGTCCTGGCGAAGGGGGGAGAGAAAGCCTTCGACCGCCTGGCGCGGGAGAACCTTCCCCTCGCGTACTGGGTCGTGCGCTTCTTCCAGCCCGAGAAGAAGGAGGAGTGGAAAGTTCTCGTCGACGCGAAGCGCGCCCGCGTCGTCGCTTTCGTGAACCCGAAGGAGGAGGCCGCGCCCGCCGCGGCGCCGCCCGGGCCGGACGCGGCGCGCGCCCGCGCTCTGGACGCGGCCGGGAAGCTCGGATTCCCGGCCCGACAGTACTCGGTCGTCGACGTCGGCACGCAGGATCGGCCGAAGCGCACGGACACGACGGTCGTGCTCGAGGCGAGTCGCGCCGCGGTCGGGGAGGCGCGACCGCGGCTGACCGCCGTCTTTCACGGGTCGCGGCTGGCCGCCCTCCTCCCGTCGATCCGCGTGCCGGACAGCTTCCTTCGCGACTACCGGAGGCGCAGCGCCGCCGACTGGATCCTCCTGGCCGCGAAAGTCGTTTCGATCGGAGTTTTCGTGGGCCTCGGGGTCATCCTGTTCCTGCGGCTCGTCCGGGGAGGCGGCTTCCGCTGGCGCCGGCTCATCGGCCCGCTCGCCGTCGCTCTCGTGGGAATCGTCATCGCGCTCGCGAACTCGGCGGCGAACGTCGCTCGGGCCTATCCCACGGAGCAGCCGCTCGGGCTCTTTCAGGTCGCCGCCGCCGTCTCGTTCACGATCGCCGGCATCGGCTTCGTCTGCCTGGCCGGATTCGGCTTCGTCCTTCTCTCGGGGGCCCGACCCGGCTGGCGCGCGGCGCTTCGCCGGAGCGGTTCGCTCAAAGACGCGTTGGTACGGGCCCTCGTCGCGGCGGCGGGGACCGCCGGCCTCGCCCGGTGGTCGTCGGTCGCGTCGGCGCGGTTCCCGGCGCTCTTCGACCCGGATCCGTCGCTGCCGCGAGCCCTCGAGCGGACCCTGCCGGGATACGCCGGGTTCTGGTCCGCGGCGACGGCAACCTTTTTCCTCGCGGCCATCGCCGCCGTGGCGGCGCTCTCCTGGAGAGAGCCTTCCTTCCGAAAGCCCTTCTGGCGCGTCCTCGCCTTCGTCGCGGTCCTGCTCGCGCTCGCGCCCGGCGGCGCGCGCTCGGCCGGAGAGTTTGCAGCGGCGTTCCTGCCGGAGGTCGTGATGGCGGGGTGGCTCGCCTTCTGCGTCTTCGGCCTCCTGAAGGACCATGCCGCCGCGTGGGTCCTGTTCGGCTCGCTCTCCTTCGGGGGCATGCGCGCGGCGGAGCTGTTCACCCAGCCGGCAGCGCAGGATCGCGCGGCCGGCTGGTCCGTTGCGGTCCTCGTGATTCTCGCCGCGGCGGCTCTTCTCGCGGGCCGGCGAGAGCCCGAGGCGCCGGCGGTGCCCGTGCTCGTTCCGACGGAGCCGGCTCTTGCTCCTCCGCCCCGCGCTCTGGAGGAACCGTGAGGCGGCGATTTGCCGCCCTCTTTCTGCCGGCGCTTCTGGCCGCGGCAGCGGGGCGGGCAGATCCAGGGAAAAGTGACTGCTTTGCGGTCAACTCCCCGTGGAGTGGTACCTCGCCACTCCGCCCTTCCAGAGCGCGAGCGCGATCGACAGGGAGATCGCGGCCACGAACGGCACCGCCCAGAACTCGGGCAGGAACTCCGGCCGCCGCAGGAACCGGGCCGTCGGGTAGAACGACGCGAACGCGAACGGGATCACGAAGGAGAGAGCCAGGCGCACCCACGCGTCGTAGATGGTCAACGGGTAGCGTCCGAACTGCATCAGGTTGAAGACGGGCGGGGAGATCCCGATCCGGTCCTCGATCCAGAACGAGGTCGCGGTCAGCCCGAGGAAGATCGCCAGGTAGATGACCCCGCCGGACACCGCCCAGAACGTGAAGAGGATCGTGTCGGTCAACGTGAGAGGTATCCCGAGCCGCCGCGACGCCCAGAGGACGGCCACGATCCCGGTGACGATCGACTCGAGCGACTCGAGCCGGAAAGACTCGAAGAGCACCTGAAACACGGACGACACCGGTCGGAGCAGCACGCGGTCGAACCGGCCCTCGATCAGGTATCGGTCGGCAAACATCCACAGGTTCCAGGAGAAGACGTTGAAGATTCCGAACGGAATGAGCGAGAACCCGTACAGAAAAACCATCTCCTCGAACTTCCAGCCGCGGACGGCCACCCCGCGCGAGAACACGATCAGCAGAAAGCCGAACGAGGCCGCCGTCCCGAGGAACGACGCCAGCACTGCCGAGAAGAAGTCGGCGCGATACTCCAGCCGCGCCTTCGCGTACTGAGAGAAGTACATGCCGAAGAGCCGGGCGTGCCGGCGCAGGCCGATCCATCCGGACTTCGGATCCGGGACCCGGGAGTCTTCCATCACCCCCCCTGAATCGTGATCCGGTGCCGGGAGCGGCGCCAGACCACCTGCCCGAGGAATAGGAGGACGACGGTCCAGGCGGCCTGGAGGAACAGGAGCCGCGCCGCTTCGCCGCCGGCCGCCTTCCCGAGGTACAGCGCCGCGGGGGTGTAGTTGATGTGCGGGAAAGGGGATGCGAACAGGATCGACCGGAAAGGCTGCGGGAAGAGCGTCGGCGGAATGAGGAGTCCGGAGAGCAGCTCCAGCACGAGGTACTTCGCCCGCAGGATTCCCAGGATCGACTTGGTCCGGATGGCGATCAGCCCGACGAGAAAGTTGAGCGCCGCGACGAGAAAGAAGGAGAGCAGGGCGGAGAGCAGAAAGAGGGCTCCCGCTCCGAACGAGACCGGCGGTTGCACCGGGAAGAGGAGGGCGACGACGATGCCGATCGGCACGGTGAAGAGCGCGGCGCGAAACGCGGACTGCCCCGCGGCGTCGAAGATCATGACGCTCTGGAAGTTGACGGGGCGGATCAGGTTCATCGCGAGCCGCCCCTCCTGGACCTGGCCTGCGATGTCGCGGTCGATCTCGTTGAAGTAGAACGACCGGATCGTCCAGCCGACCGCGACGTACGTGATCATCTGCGGAAGCGTCAGTCCGACGACCGTCTGCGAGTGCCGGAAGACCGCGCGCCAGATGAAGTAGTAGACGGCGACGTTGAAGAGGTAGGTCAGCACCCCGACGTAGTAGCGCGCCCGGTAGGCGAGCATGTTCAGGAAGCCGATCCGGACGAACGAGAGCGCGGGGCGGATCGCGATCGCCGTCACGGGCTCATCTCTCCGGGCGGAACCTCGCGCACGACCTCGAGGAGCACGTAGCGCTCGGGCGGCACGCGGCCGAAGGCAAACGGAAGAGGTCCCCACGCGTCCAGGTAGAAACCCGCGCGGAGCCGGGGGCTCAACGTTGCGAGAAAAGGCAAGACCGGGACGTCCGAGACCGCGCGGTGAACGACGGCGTCCGCCGGCAACGCGACGACGTTCGCGTTGTCGATCGGGATCGCCACCCGATCTCCCCGGGCCAGCCGGGAGCGCCGCCAGTCGAGCGGCTGCGCCCCCCGCGCTTCCATGTAGTGCTGAAAGCCCCAGTGACCCTCGAACCAGAGCGTTCCGGCGGCACCGCCGCCGGAGGCCGCCAGGTGCGCCGCCGCGGTTGCGCCGGCGGCCGCGAGACGCCAGTCCGCCCAGGCTACGGCGAGAGAGAGGGCCGCGGCCGCGGCGAGCGGCGCGGCCGGAAGGAAGCGGCCGACGCGCAGGAGTCCGGGGCGCCGCTCCAGCCGGCGCGCGATCAGGATCCCGACGGCCGGGGCGGCCGGCAGGACCGACCGGGCGTTGACGGTCCAGTTGAAGAAGACGGCGAACAGCAGAGTGCCCACGACCCAGAGAGTCAGGAGGATTCCGTCGGCGTCGCGCCGGGGCGACAGGTCCGCCACCGCGAGCGCGAGCACGCCTGCGCCGGCCAGTCCGAAGAGCGTGAGCTGGATGACCGAACCCGCGCCGGTCACCCCGAGCGCCTTCGCCGGGAGCCCTCCCAGGCCGGCCGCGACGGCGACGAGAACGCCGCCCGTGGCCGCAACCGCGAGCGTCCGTCCCGACCACAGCCAGGGCGCAAAGAAAATGACGGAAGCCAGGCAACCTCCGGTGAAAGACAGCCCGGCGGCGAGCTTCGCGGAGAGGAGGACCCCGCTGCGGAAGCGGATGAGGCTCGAGTAAGCGGCGGCGTCGGAGAGAAGCCCGCGGCCGTACAGGTTCCGCGTCCAGAGCTGGTAGCCGGCGAGAGCGACGAGGGGAACGAGGAGCGCCGCGGCCCACCAGCCGGGACGTCGGGTCCGCGCGAGCCCGTCCACGAAGAGGAGCGGCACGAGAGCGACGCCGAAGTACTTGGTCAGCGCGGCGAGCGCGACGAGGAGGCCCGAGACGATGAGGAGCCCGGAGCTCTCGCGCTCGATCCCCCGGATCCAGAGCTCGACGGCCCACACCCAGAATGCGACGAGAAGGACGTCGCACATGACGTTCGTGCTCGACACGAGGAACGCGGGTGTCGCAACCGCCGCGAGCGTCGCGGCGACCGGGTGCGCGCAGAACCGGCGCGCGAGGGCGAGGGTGCCCGCCGCCGCGGCGACGGCGGGGAGGAGAAACGCGAGGTGCAGCGGAATCTCGCTCCATCCCCCGAGTCCGGACGCGAGCGCGAGAAAGTACGAGGCGAGCGGCGGGTTCTTCGTGACCTCCCACATGGGCTGCTCCGTGCCGTACCAGTTCACTCGGAAACCGTAGAAGTCGAGCGGGCTCGACCGGATCTGAAGCGCCGCCTTCAGGAAGAGGGGGTCGTCGACGTGAAAAGCCTTGCCGGCGAACGGCAGGAGCAGGATCGTCGTCACCGCGGCGACGAGAAGCGTGTCACGGCGCGCGGCGCCGCTGGCGTGAGGCGCCAACCGACTCACGCGATCCCTTCTCGGTAGATCCGCTTCACCACTCCAAACGGTTTCCACGGAACCGGAAGCCGAAAGAGTCGGAATGACGCCCCCACCGCCGACGGCCACACAGCTGGGCGTGGATGGCACTTCCGATTTGCAAGCGGCGGCGGAATTGCGTTATAAAATCGCTTCGCATGACCTTCCGGGTGCTCGGCCGGCGATTTTCTCGCACGGACAGAAGGGCCGTCGCGCATCGCGCGTGGGCCGCCGAGGTCATGGGTTAACCCGAACCCGCAAAGCACCGGCAGATTCCACCCCGATTCGCGCGACGGCGGATCGGGGTTTCTTCTTTTCGTCCGGGTAGGCGTGGCAGAAGAGGCAGGCGATGGAAGCATTACAGCAACTCCGCGAGCAGCTGAGCACAGTCGACCGCCGGATCGTCGGCGATCTCGCAGAACGCAGAAAGGTAGTTACGGAGATCGGCCGGCTCAAGCGCGAGTCCGGCTCTTTCCTCCGGGACCTCTCGCGCGAAGAGGAGCTGCTCGCGTCGGTCGTCGATGAGGGCCGGCAGCTCGGCCTGGATGGCTACTTCGTCACTCAGGTCTTCCGCGAGATCCTCGAATATTCGCTTCGGATCCAGCGCGACGCTCTCGTTTACGAGCAGAACCCGGCCCTCGCGGGCGAGCGGCTCCTCGTCGTGGGCTTCCAGGGATCCGAAGGAGCGTACAGCCACCTGGCAGGAAAGAAGTATTTCGCCTCCGAGGGCGATCGGGTCCTGTTTCGCGGCTACTCGACCTTTCGGGAGCTTCTCGAGGCCGTCGAGGACGGTGCGGTCGCATCCGCTGTTCTGCCGATCGAGAACACGACTGCCGGCAGCATCAACGAGTCTTATGACCTCCTGAGCCAGATGGAGCTCTCGATCGTCGGCGAGGAGGTGTTCGCGGTGGAACACTGCCTCTTTGCCCTGGAGGAGGTTCCGCTGTCGCGCATCCGCAGAATCTTCTCGCACCCGCAGGCGCTGGCCCAGTGCAGCGACTTCCTGGCGATCCTGACGCACTGCACGGCGGAGAGCTTTCTCGACACGGCCATGGCCGTCCGAAAGGTCAAGGAAGACGAAGACCTCTCGCAGGCCGCGATCGCCAGCGAAGAAGCGGGGCGTTTGAGCGGGCTCAAGCTGTTGCGGCGCAACCTCGGCAACCGGCGCGACAACTACACGCGCTTCGTCATCGTCAGCCGCGAGCGGATCGCTTACGACGAGCGGATTCCCTGCAAGACTTCGCTCGTCTTTGCCACGCGGCACGAGCCGGGAGCGTTGGTCCGCTGCTTGAATGTCCTGCAGACCCACGGGCTCAACATGACGAAGCTCGAGTCGCGGCCGCGGCCCTCCGTTCCCTTCGACTACCTCTTCTACGTCGATTTCGAAGGCAACATTGCGAACCCCGACGTCCGGGACGCCGTCGAGGAGATCACACGGGACGCAAGCTACTTGAAGTTCCTCGGCTCCTATCCGGCGCGGACCACTTCGGAGGCGAAGCCCTCCTCGCCGCGGCGTGCGTCCAAGCGAAGGAATGCGCCTGCGGCGCCTCTGCCGCCTCCCGAAACGATCGGGAAAAAGCCATACCGCCTGGCGAGCCGCGCGCTGAAGCCCGAAGACACCGTCATCCAGGCAGGCGGCATTCTGATCGGAGGCGGCGACTACGTCGTGATCGCCGGCCCGTGCTCCGTCGAGTCGAGCGGGCAGATCCTCGAATGCGCCCGGGCCGTCCGGGAAGCGGGGGGCGATATCTTGCGTGGTGGGTGTTTCAAGCCCCGCACCTCGCCCTACAGCTTTCAGGGGCTGGGTTACGAGGGGTTGGACTATTTGTCTGCGGCCGGGCGCCAATACGGATTGCCCATCATCACCGAAGTCTTGAGCCCGGCGGACGTGGCCCGGGTCGCGCGGGTCGCGGACATCCTGCAGATCGGCGCGCGCAATGCGCAGAACTTCTCCCTCTTGAAGGAAGTCGGGACGGTCGACCGACCGGTGCTCTTGAAGCGCGGGATGATGACCTCGCTCGAGGAGCTTCTGGCGGCCGCGGAATACATCCTGGCGCAGGGTAATCAGCGGGTCATCCTGTGCGAGCGCGGAATCCGCACTTTCGAGACGGCCACGCGCAACACGCTGGATCTTTCGGCCGTCCCTGTGCTTCGGGAGCGCACTCACCTGCCGGTCATTGTCGATCCGTCCCATGCGTGCGGGGTAGCTCGCTGGGTGACGCCGCTCGCCGAGGCCGCGCTCGCCTGCGGCGCCCACGGGATCATGGTCGAGATCCATCCGGAGCCCGAGAAGGCGTTGAGCGACGGGCCGCAGTCGCTGACGCTCGCAGATTTCGCGGCGCTGATGCGACGGATCGGGCGGGCGTCGGATCATTCCACGGAGGTCTCCTGAAAATCATCCCTTCGCCGAAGAGGAAGCTCCCCTACGCGATCCCCTCCCGATAGATCCGCTTGACCACCTCTTCGATCTGGGGCTCCTGGATCGACAGGTCGGCGACGTCGAAGCGGTTGACGATTTCCTTGACTACCGAAGCCGCGGAGATCGCGCGCCGGTCGACCTCGACCGCGTATCGGTGCGACCCGACCTCCCGCGCGTACAGGCCGTTGAAGGTCAGCTCGCTCTCGTCCGGCGCCCGCTTGACGTCGAAAACGACGGACGTGACCGGAAGGATCCGATCGCGCAGCGAGGCGAGCGGGCCGTCGAAGAGAAGCCTTCCATGGTCGATCACGATCACTCGCCGGCAGAGAGTTTCGATGTCGGAGAGGTCGTGGGTCGTCAGCAGGACCGTCGTGCCCTCGACGCGGTTCATTTCCTGGAGAAACTCGCGAACGTTGGCCTTCGCGACGATGTCGAGCCCGATCGTGGGCTCGTCCAAAAAGAGGAGCGGCGGCCGGTGGATGAGTGATGCGGCGAGGTCGCAGCGCATCCGCTCGCCGAGCGAGAGCTTGCGCACCGGCTGGTGCAGATACGCGTTCAAGCCGAGCACCTTGTCGAACACAGCCATGCGTGCCCGGTAGTCGGAATCGGAGACCCCGTAGATCTCCTTGAGCAGCTTGAACGACTCGACGACCGCGATGTCCCACCAGAGCTGGGTCCGTTGACCGAAGACGACCCCGATCGTCGCGACGTAACGGGTCCGGTCCCGGGAGGGCACGAAACCATTGCAGACGATCTCCCCGGAGGTGGGCGTCAGGATGCCTGTCAGCATCTTGATGGTCGTCGACTTTCCGGCGCCGTTCGCGCCGATGTAACCGACCATCTCACCGGGTTCCACCGAAAAAGTCACGTCGGCGACGGCGGCGACCTCCGTCGTGACGCGGCGGACGAGCGACTTGAGCGCCGCGGCGAGACCCTCCTGTCTGCGGTAGCTCCGGAAGACCTTCGTCAGCCCGGCGACGCGGACGACCGGCTCGCTCACTCGCTCTTTCCCGCGTCCCGTCCCTGGAGCTCCACCGCCCGCGCGTAGATTTCCCGGGCCTTCCGGCCGAAGCGGCGCGCGATGTCGCGGGAGAGGTCCCGTTTGCTCCGGCCGCGCGCCAGCGCCCGTCGGATCTCGGATTCGATCTCCCCGGCAGACTCTGTCGGCCGGCCTTTCCCGCGGTTGCCTTCGACGACGATCGTCACCTCGCCCCGGCCCGTGCCGCGCCGGCCGAAGGTCTCCGCGAGGTCGACGAGGGTACCGCGCACCGTCTCCTCGTGCATCTTCGTCAGCTCGCGCGCCACGCTCGCCCGACGGGGTCCGAGGATTTCGGCGGCGTCCGCGAGAGACGCGATCAGGCGGTGGGGCGCCTCGAACCACACGAGCGTCTCTTCCCGGTCCCGGAGTCGCTCGAGCGCGCGCCGCCTCTCGCCCGCGCGAGAGGGGAGAAACCCCGCGAAGAAGTGCGGGACGGCGGGCAATCCCGAAACCGCCAGCGCGGCAGCGGGTGCGGACGGCCCCGGCACGACCTCGACGCGAAAGCCGGCGGTCGCCGCGGCCTCGACGAGGCGTTCCCCGGGGTCCGACAGGGACGGCATCCCGGCGTCGGACACCAGGGCGACCGTCTCGCCGCGGGAAAGGCGCGCGAGCAGCTCCGGCACCCGCGATCTCTCACGAGGCGCGGGACAGGAGATGCGCGGCGCGGTCGAGCTCGAGCGCGACGAAAGCTTTGCCGTAACGCGCGTGTCTTCGCAGAAGACGGCGTCGACCTCCGAGAGAATCCGGGCGGCGCGCGGAGAGAGATCCTCGAGGTTCCCGATCGGCGTGCCGACGACGACGAGGCGGCCCTTCCTCCCGTGGGATCCTTCCGGCGCCGATTCCCTCTGCGACGAACGCACGGCCGGCAAAATAGCACGCGGTTCCGGCAGCCGGTTATCCTAGGCCCGTGAAACGATTTCTGGCCGCCGCTGCGCTCGCGGCGGCGTTCGCGCTCACCGCCGACGTCGTCGACCGGATCGCCGCGACCGTCAACTCCGTCGCGATTCCGGAGAGCGAAGTGCGCAAGGCGATGGTCGTCTCCGCGCTCCAGCCGGATGCGGGGGAGACCCGGGAGTCGTTCCGCGCTCGAATCCTGGACGCATTGATCGACCAGCACCTCGAGTACGAGGATGCCCAGCGCTTCGGCTCCGCCGCCCCCGACGCGGCCGAGATCGAGGCGGCCATGCGGCGCCTCGAGGAACGGCTCCGCTCCGAGGGGAAGGACCCGGCGGCGGAATTCGCGCGGGCCGGTCTCACGCGCGAGGAGGTGCGCGCCTCGCTCGAACGGCAGCTCCTGATCCAGCGTTACCTGAAGGAGCGATTCAATCCGGTCGCTCTCGCCGACGAGGAGCGGGCGCGCGAGGAGTACGAGAAGTCTTACGTCCCGGAACGCCGCGCTGCGGGACTCGCGGTTCCCCCGTTCGAGTCGGTCCTGGAGGAGGTCCGCAAGCGGGCGCAGGAGCGCTCCTTCAACGACGAGACCGCGAAGTGGAGGCGGGACCTGCGACAGAAGGCGCGGGTCGGGATCTACCGGATTCCCGTTCCGCTCGGGACGGACCGCCAGAAGGTCGTCCTGTCCTCAGTCGCCCGGGTGACGCCGACTCCGGCGTCGACGCCGACGGCGGCCGTTACACCGACGCCGTAGAGAAAGCGGGGACGCTCAGGCTCGCGAGGGCTCGTCCTCGAGCATCCCGCGGATCCGCTCGCGCAGCTCGGGCGTCTTTTCGTGTCCATGACTCGCGACAGCGTGTTGCGTCGCGGCGTCGAGCACCTCGTCCTCGGTCCCCGAGATCTTGAGCGTGCAGTTTCGCTCGCTCGGGAATCGGCTGCAGTCCGCGACTTTCCGGTTGGAATCGGGCATGACGACCTCCTGACGTTGGAGGCCGGATTTTACATCCCTGGCGGCCCGTCATCCCGGCGGCCAGGTCATCGGGCGGCCGCCCAGGAGGTGGAAGTGGACGTGGAAAACCGACTGGCCGGCACCCGCCCCGTTGTTCGACACGAGCCGGAAGTCGGCGAGCCCCCGGTCTTTCGCGATCGCCGCGGCTCGCGCCGCGACCGCTCCGATCAAGGCCTCATCGCCCGCGGAGACGTCCGCGAGCCGGGCAATGTGCCTCTTCGGAATGACGAGGACGTGGGTCGGAGCCTTCGGAGCGATGTCCTCGAACGCGTAGACGCTCTCGTCCTCGTAGACCTTCTTCGAAGGGATTTTTCCGGCGGCGATCCGGCAGAAGAGGCAGTCGTTCACGTCGGGCTCCCGCTCACGCGCTTCACGGAGGCCCCGAGAGCGTTCAGCTTCTCCTCCATGCGCGCGTAGCCGCGGTCGAGATGGTACACGCGGTCGATCGTCGTCCGGCCTTCCGCGGTCAGGCCGGCGATCGCGAGCGCCGCGGAGGCGCGCAGGTCGCTCGCCATGACGTCGGCTCCCGTCAGCGGACCCCCTTCGACGACCGCCCAGCGCCCTTCCAGCCGGATCTTCGCGCCCATCCGGACGAGCTCCGCGACGTGGTGGAAGCGGTTCTCGAAGATCGTCTCCGTTATGGTCGAAACGCCGTCCAGCCCGGTCGCGAGAGCCGTCCACTGGGCCTGCAGGTCGGTGGGGAAGCCGGGATAGGCCGCGGTGGCGACGTCCTGCGCCGCCAGCGCGCCGTCTGCGCGGACGCGGAGCGTGTCGCCGTCCGCTTCGACCCGGGCCCCGACCGCGGAAAGCCGCGTCGTGAGCGCGCGAAGGTGCTCGGGGCGGCAGCGTTGCACGGCGACGTCCCCCCGCGTCGCGGCCGCCGCGATGGCGTAGGTTCCGGCCTCGATCCGGTCGGGGACCGTCGCGTGCTCCGCGCCGTGGAGGAGATCGACCCCCTCGACCGTGATCGTCTCGGTGCCCGCCCCGTCGATCCGCGCGCCCATTGCCGAGAGCAGCCTCGCGAGGTCGACGACCTCCGGCTCTCTCGCGGCGTGGAAGATGCGCGTCGTGCCGCGCGCGAGGGTCGCCGCGAGCATGGCGTTCTCGGTCCCGGTGACCGTGACGGTCTCGAAGGCGAGGTCCGCTCCTCGAAGCCGGCTCGCCTTCGCCTCGACGTATCCGGCGTTGAGCGACACCTCGGCGCCGAGCTTGCGGAACGCGGCCAGGTGAAGGTCGATCGGCCGCACGCCGATCGCGCATCCGCCGGGCAGGGACACCCGCACCGACCCGGCGCGAGCCAGCAGCGGCCCGAGCACGAGCACGGAGGCGCGCATGGTCTTGACGAGCTCGTACGGCGCGTCGGCGGCGACGATCCGGGGAACGGCGACCGTGACGGCATCCGGCTCGGGCTCGATCGAGGCGCCAATGTGCGCGAGCACCTTCTGCATCGTGCGGACGTCCGCGACCCGCGGCAGGTTGGTGAGCCGCACCGGTTCCGCGGTCAGGATCGTCGCGGCGAGGCAGGGGAGCGCCGCGTTCTTCGCGCCGGAGACCATGACATCGCCCTCGAGTCGCGCCGGGCCGTCGATGACGAACTTGTCCACGGCCGTTAAGTCCGCCGGAGGACGGCGACGCGAGGAAGGCCGGCGAGATCCGGGACGATCCGGTCGAGCCGCCACCCGTCGCGGGCCGCGACTTGCGCCGCGACCGCGTCAGACTGGTCGGCCCCGATTTCAAAGAGGAACGGCGTGCCCGGGGCGAGATGCGGGGGAAGGTCTCGCAGCAGTCGTCGGATGGCGTCGAGACCGTCCGGCCCCGCGAAGAGGGCCTGCGCCGGGTCGTGGTCGCGCACTGTCCGCGAAAGGGCGGGAGCGTCGCTGAGCGCGAGGTACGGGGGGTTGGAGACCGCGAGCTCGAAGGGTGCGCGGGGCGAGAGACCCGACGTCCAGTCGCCGGCGACGAGCGCGAGCCGCGCCGCGACGGCGTGCCGGCGCGCGTTCGCCCGAGCGAGCTCCAGCGCCGGCACCGAGACGTCCACGGCAACGGCGCGGGCCCCGGGGCGCTCGAGGAGCCACGTCACGGCGAGGACGCCGCTCCCGGTCCCGAGGTCGAGCACCCGCCGCGCTCCCGGCGCTTCCGCGAGAGCGGTCTCGATCAGTAGCTCGGTCTCAGGGCGCGGGACGAGGGCGCGCGCGTCGACGAAGAAGGGCCTCCCGAAAAAGTCCCACTCGCCCACGAGGTGCTGGACCGGCACGCCGGACAGCCGCCTCTCCCACAGGGCCCGGAAGCGCGAGGCCGCCTCGGGCGGAAGCTCGTCCCGCGGGTCGAGGGCGAGGGGCTTGCCGTGGCCGACGGAGTGCGCCAGCAGAAGCCGGGCGTCCCAGGAGGTCGCCTCGGCGGAGGTAAGGCGGGTCAGATGCTCGGCGGACTCGAGCGCTTCCCGGACTCTCACGCCCTGGCCATCTCTTCGCGGAGGCGCTCGGCCTGGAACTGCGCGGACAGGGGCTCGACGAGCTCGTCCAAGTTGCCGTCCAGGACGTCGGCCAACCGGTGTGTCGTAAAGCCGATCCGGTGGTCCGTGATCCGCGACTGCGGGAAGTTGTACGTGCGGATCTTCTCGGAACGGTCTCCGCTCCCGACCATCTTCTTGCGCTCGGCCGCGATCGCGCCCTCCCGCTTTTCGCGCTCGACCTCGAGCAGCCGCGCCTTCAGAACCCGCAGCGCCTTCGCCTTGTTCTTGATCTGGCTGCGCTCGTCCTGGCACTGCACGACGAGACCCGTCGGGATGTGGGTGATCCGGACCGCCGAGTAGGTCGTGTTGACCCCCTGTCCGCCCGGACCGGACGCGCAGAAGCGGTCCACCCTCAGGTCCTTTTCCTCGACCTTCACGTCCACGTCCTCCGCCTCCGGCAGCACCGCGACGGTCGCCGCGGACGTGTGGATGCGGCCGGAGGCTTCGGTCTCCGGGACGCGCTGGACGCGGTGGACGCCGCTCTCGTACTTCAGACGCGAGTAGGCCCCGTCCCCCTCGATCAAGGCCGTGATCGCCTTCAATCCGCCGATGCCGGTGTCGTCCCGGTCGACGACCTCCACTTTCCAGCGGCGCGCTTCGGCATACCGCTGGTACATGCGGAAGAGCTGCGCCGCGAAGAGCGCCGCCTCCTCGCCGCCGGTTCCCGCCCGGATTTCTACGAACACGTTGCGCGAGTCGTTCGGGTCGCGCGGCACGAGAAGGAGCTTCAGATCCCCCTCGATAGACCCGAGCCGCGCGGTCAAATCGGCGCGCTCGGCGGCCGCCATCGCGTGGAGCTCGTCGCCCGGAGAGAGGGACTCCACGAGCTCCCGCGCCCCCTCGAGCTCCCGCGTGAGACGCCGGTGCTCCTCGTTCTTCGCGATGATCGGCTCGAACTCGGCGAGCGTCTTCTGCGCGTCCCGGACGGCGCGGTGGTCCTGAACGAAGGCCGGGTCGGCCAGCCGGGCCCGGACCTCCTCGTACTTGCGGCGGATCTCTTCGAGTTTCTCAAACATGGATAGCTGTCAGTCTCAGTTCTCAGCTCTCAGCGGGTGCCGGAGCCGGATGGGGGCCGGACCGCTAGAGGGCGGAGAAGAGGAGTGCGAGCGGGAGGAACCGCGCCGTCACGGATCTAAGACGCGGCGCTCGCAGCCTTCTTCTCGTACCGCTTGCGGAACCGCTCGACGCGTCCCGCGGAGTCGACGAGCTTCTGCTTGCCCGTGAAGAAGGGGTGACACTTGCTGCAGATCTCCAGGCGAAGCTCTTTCTTCGTGGAAGACGTGGTCCACGTCTCGCCGCAGGCGCAGTGAACGTTGACTTCCTGATACTCGGGGTGCAGGTTCTTTTTCATGGAACCGCACATTTTAAGGGAGGGAGGGCCTTCACGCAAGTCCACCCCCGGGACGGGGCACGGGGCACGGGGCACGGGACACGGGACCGGGAGCGCGCGGATGGGAGAGCCGGCCGCGAAAGGCGAAGAGTTTTCGACACCGAGTAGAATCCTTCGACCATCGTGTTTTACGTCTACGTCAGCGCGCCCGGCATGGCGGCGCGCAAGTTCCCGCTCGAAAAGCCGGTCACGAGCATCGGCCGGTCTTCCATGAACGACCTCCCGATCTCCGACAAGATGCTCTCCCGTCAGCACGCCCGGATCGTCAAGGACGACAACGGGGGACTGCTGGTCGAGGATCTCGGGTCCCGAAACGGAACGTTCTTGAACGGCGAGCGGCTGGCGACGCCGCAGCCGCTGAAGGCCGGGGACCGGATCACTCTCGGCGGCGTGACGCTGAAGCTCGAGTCGGAGTCCACGACCCGGGTGCGCATCGAGGCGGGCGGCGCGGACGCGCTCGACAACACGATCCTGAAGGCCTCCGCGGAGCTCCTTCGCTCGCAGCACCAGGAGACCGACCCGCGCCTCCCGGCCGAGCAGCTCGCGAAACTGATCGAGTCGCTCCGGGTGGTCAACGAGCTGACGATCGAACTCCTCCGGGACGTCTCGGTCGACGAGCTCATGAAGTTCCTGATGGACAAGGTTTTCGAAACCCTCATGCCCGATCGGGGCGTCGTGCTGCTGCGATCGCGCGTGACGAACGAGCTCATTCCGGCGGTCGTGCGGGTCGCCGAGGGGATGTCCGCCGACGACATCCGGTTGTCGAAGACCCTCGTCGCCCAGGTCGTCGAGAAGAGAAACGGCCTCATCCTCATGGATACGTCGACGGGTTCGGGCGTGTCGCTCGCCGACTCGATCCGCCTCTCCGGCATCAAGTCGGTTCTCGCGGCGCCGCTCGAGAACGAAGGCGAGGTCGTCGGCCTGATCTACGTGGATAGCCAGGTCGGCCACCGCTCGTTCGAGGAGGCCGACCTGCGCCTCCTGACGTCGCTCGCCAACGTCGCGGCCGCGAAGATCCAGAACGCGCGCCTCATGGCGGAGGCCGCCGAGAAGAAGCAGATGGACCGGGAGTTCGCTCTCGCCCGCGAGATCCAGCAGCGGCTCCTCCCCGAGAGCCCGCCGACCATCCCGGGCTACGAGCTCCACGGCTCCAACACCGCCTCGCGGCAGGTCTCCGGCGACTACTTCGACTTCCGGGTGCGCTCGGACAAGAAGGTGTACATGGCGATCGCGGACGTCTGCGGCAAGGGGGTCGGGCCGGCGCTCCTGATGGCGTCGCTCCAGGCCTCCTTTCACGCCTGGGCGGACGAGTCCGTCCCGGTCGCCGAGATGACGGGCCGCCTG
>Ga0210377_10001468_pt1 | contig 21593 bp, 18 predicted proteins | sample PLM4_65_b1redo_FD_155480 | JGI IMG/M metagenome (GOLD analysis project Ga0210377, IMG submission 155480) | Groundwater sediment microbial communities from an aquifer in East River, Colorado, USA - PLM4_65_b1 redo | ecosystem: Environmental > Terrestrial > Soil > Riparian zone | place: USA: East...
CGGCGAAATTTACCGTACCACCGGTGCCATTCTCGGTGATGGACGCCATGAGCCGCTTGCCGTTGGATGTGATGGTCTGGGTGCCGGAGGTGGCGGTGAAAGTAAATACGCCGGTATATGAAAGACTGGCGACAGAGACGCCAATGGTCAGATCGCCTGTGGTGAGGGTCGTTGTACCGGTGCCGGCGTATCTGCCGGCGAAGCCTGTCAGATTCAGACCGGAAGTTACCGCCGCAGTGATGCTCACGATGTCAGTGCCGGCAGTGATTGTAAAAGCAGGTGGACCGGTGCCGGCGGCAGCGGCAACAGCGTTGATTGTCCGCGTGCCGGTTGCACCGGAGTAGTTAGCGTTAACGGTTGCAGATGCGCCGTTGAGGGTGAGGTTGGTACTGGTGGTGATGCCCCAAATTGTGGCGCTGTTGCCGGTCAGGTTCCATGTTCCCGAGCCCATAGTGACAGTGCGGACACCTGAACCGGAGCTTGCGAAAGTTCCGGTATTGACGGTCTGGTTACCTGCATCGAATGTTCCGGCACTGACGGTGAGTGCTCCGGTGAGAGTTATTGTACCTCCGAGAGTGAAAGAGCCCGCGGACTCAGTCAGAGATGCTGCGGAAACGGTAGCTCCAACTGAACCGGTCACCGTACCATTAGTGAGGGTGATGGCACCGGTGGTACTGAAGGCATCAGTGAAATTGAATGTGCCGGTAGTGCTGCTGAAAACAATCCCTGAAGCGAGAGTAACCGTATTACTCGTGATATTGTAGGGCCCCGCCGTACCCGTAAAGGTGAGACTGCCGGTAAATGTTCTGTTAAGCCCGAGGGGCATGACCAATCCGCCTCCACTTAGCGTGAGAGCGCTTGCGCCGGCCCAGGTCATACCCGAAGACAGCGTGAGAGTTCCGCTGATCGTGGTTGTGGTGCCCTGGGTATAGGTGCCGGTAAACGAAGTAAAATCAAGATTGGCGATGGTGCCGCCGATACCGGAAGTAAGCGTGAGCCCCGCAGAAGCCCCCGTTGACGGGTCAGTGACATTACCGAAATTACCGGCCCCCTGAAGACTGATAGTGCCGCCAGCGCTTGCAGCAACCGTGACGGCGTTAAGAGTATTGGTAGATGCAATGTTTATCGTTTTTGCGCCTGTACTGGGGTCGGCTACTACAATCGTGCTCGTATTTACATTGAGTGTCAGGTTGGTACTTGTTGATGTATTCCAGATGGTGCCGGTTCCTTTCAATGTCCATGTACCCGAACCCATCGTGAGCACGCGGGTGAGGGCGCCATTTGATACGACGGCTCCCGCAGTTACATTCTTGTTGTTGGCGTCAAAGGTGCCGTTCGTGAAGGTCAGAACGCCCGTGGTTGTGGTTGTGCTCGTATAGAGAGCATCTACAAGCTGTACCGTCCCCGCAGCTTTGTTGCGGAAGATAAAGGATTCCGACCCCTTACTCCCGAAACTCGTGATGGTATAGGTGGCACCCTCACCGGTCATAGTAAATGTGCCGGTCGAGGGACGGATCATTGTGGCATAGAACGCCAAACTACCGGAGGCCGTTATGCCGCTGGTAGAACCGGTGAGCGTCACATCGCCGCTCGTGCCCGGTGCTGCGAAAGTGACATTCTTGCAGGTTATCGCGGCGCTCGTCACTGTATACGCCGTAGCACTACTCGCACCGTCAAAAATACAATTGTCAGCAGCGGTGGGCAGGCCACCAGTGGTTGCGCCGCCGCTGGTCGTAGCCCAGTGAGATGTTGTAGTCAATGTGCCCGTACCGCTGACCCAGTAGCATGCGCCGGTACCCGTACATCCGGCAGCGGAGACGGAGGAGATGTGCGTACCGAAGAAAAATAAAAGACAAAAGAAAACGAACGCAAAAAATCTCATCTTGTTGCGGGAGAGTTTAGTACGCATATATCGCCAAGGGGGGAAACCACATCCCATGGCTCTACCAGTATATTTGAGTTATTTGAATTAGAAAAGGTGACTCAGATGGTCTGAACAGTATGAAAATGAAAAGCAGGGAACGCGGGGTTCCCTGCCTGCCCGCCCAGCGGGTTTGAACTAGCTCGGAGAAAGGCGATGGCATTCGCAGTGCGGTTCGTTACACTGCATGTGTCTGTCCCCCTCGTCCGGTGCCAGTTTGTTGATGGGGTCCAGCTTGCCACGCACATCGGTGGAGTCAATTGCCTCCTCCTTGCGAACCACAACTCTGTACAGGGTTTGACCACTCTTTTGCTCGGTCATTACCGTAATGAGTCGGTACCCTTTTGCCTCGATGGCATTGAGAACCGACCCGAGGCCGTGATGCGGAATTTCAGAATCGCCGACGTTGATGAGCAGCGCGGTATTCGAAAACGAAATGACCTCAATCATGCGTGCCTCCTTATCATATGTATATCATATCATAATTACTTTGTCAAGATACAGAAACCCCCTCACCGGGGGTTTCTGTATCTGAACAGATAACTATGCGTTTTCGATTCGGTCTTTCAGACCGGTACCGGCGGGAATGAGACGGCCGATGATGACGTTCTCCTTGAGTCCGCGCAGGATATCTTCCTTACCCGCAATGGATGACTCGATGAGCACCTTCGCAGTTTCCTGGAACGACGCGGATGAGAGGAATGACTCGGTGGTCAGTGATACCTTCGTGATACCCATGATGAGCTGTTCGTAGGTCGCCTCCGTCTTACCAGCGTTTTTCGCATCGATGTTTGCCTGCAACATCTTGCGCTTTTCCACCACATCGCCCGTGAGCAGTTCGGTGTCGCCCACATCGAGCACCTTCACGCGGCTGAACATCTGACGGACGATGAGCTCGACATGTTTGTCGTTGATGGTGTCGCCGGTCGGGAAGTAAATGGCCTGCACTTCACGGATGATGTAGCGCGCAACGGCGTTGAGGTCCGCGGTCGTTGCATAGAGCTCCTTCAGGTCCACATGACCCTCACAGAGTCGCTGACCGCGTTCTATCTTGTCGCCTGCCTGTACGGAAACGGCAACATTGGGAGAAACGAGGTACTCGGTTTTCTGGGAAGTTTCGGAGTCTTCAACGATGATGGCTTTGTGCTTGCCGCGTTCTTCAATAGCGAGCACGGTGCCCTCAATTTCAGCGATGATGGCCTTGAAACCTGGCGGGCGCGCTTCAAAGATTTCTTCAACACGCGGGAGACCCATCGTGATGTCGGCACCGCCGGCGACACCTCCGGTGTGGAAGGTCTTCATGGTCAGCTGGGTGCCCGGTTCACCGATGGCCTGTGCAGCCACAATGCCGACCGCCTCGCCGACTTTCACCAGCGCATTCTTGGACAAATCATAGCCGTAGCATTTGCGACAGATACCACCCAGCGATTGGCAGGTCATCGCCGATGCGATGCGCACACGTGTGATACCGCCATCCTGGATGCGGTGTGCGGTTTCTTTTTCGATGATTTTGCCCTTCTTGGCAATGACTTCGCCCTGCGCATCCTTCACGTCTTCCATCGCGGTGCGGCCGCGCAACCGTTTGGAGAACGGTTCGCCCGTAAGCTTGCCGTCTTCCGCCCAGATGTCATAGCCATGCTTCTCGCCGCAATCTTCGTCGAGCACCACGATGTCCTGTGCGGCATCCACCAAGCGGCGCGTGAGGTAACCGGCCGATGCGGTCTTCAATGCGGTGTCCACCAATCCTTTGCGGGCACCGTGACTTGAGATGAAGTACTCCAGCGGTGCCAGCCCTTCCTTAAACGAACTCTTCACGGGCAATTCAATGAGTTCACCGGACGGCTTTGCGAAAATACCGCGCATACCGAGCATTTGATCGAGTACACCCCAGTTACCACGACTCTTGGAGTCCACAATCATGAACATGGCGCCCTTGGGATCCATGCTCTTGCGGATGAGCACCGTGATTTTCGCTTTCGTGGCGTTCCAGGTCTCAATGGCTTTGGACTTGCGTTCGTATTCAGTGAGCATACCCTCTTCGAAGAGTTTGCTGTTTGCCTCTACAATCGCCTCGGCTTCGGCGATGACGGCACCTTTTTCCTTCGGAGCAACAATGTCACCGATACTCAACGAAACACCCGAAATGGTGGCATATCCGAAACCGGTCGCAACGATACGGTCGAGGTAGCGAACCGCTTCATCTTCGCCATACTCGTCGAGAATACTGCCTTCGAGCACTTTCAGGTCGGTCGCGTTCATCATTTTGTTGACGAACGGATAGCCGGCCGGAATGTTACGGTTGAAGATAATGCGCCCGACGGTCGTCTCGATGAGGCCTGGTGTGCTGATGGTATCTTTGAGCGGACTGGTGCGCGTGATCGGTGCTGCGGGTTCCAACGGAACACGAATCAAGGCGCGCAAATCAACAGCGGCGTTCTCATACGCGAGTGATGCTTCGCCGAACGAGCTAAACACTTTGCCTTCGCCTTTTGCGCCCGGCAATACATTGGTCAGGTAGTAGCACCCGAACACCATGTCTTGCTTCGGAGCGGCGACCGGTTCTCCCGTCGCCGGTTTCAAAATACCGTGCGTCGCGAGCATCAGATCGTGCGCTTCCTGCTGTGCCTGACGGGTCAACGGGAGGTGAACGGCCATCTGGTCTCCGTCGAAGTCTGCGTTGAACGCGGTCGTCGGCAGTGCCGGCAACTGAATAGCCTTACCCTCGATGAGAATCGGACGGAATGCCTGCACGGATAAACGGTGCAGGGTCGGTGCGCGGTTGAGCAACACGAGCTTTCCTTCGATTTCCTCTTCCAATGCCGACCACACTTCGGGAAGTTCCTGCTCAATGAGACGGCTGGCGGACTTGATGTTGTGCGCCATCGCCTTCTTGATGAGATTGCCGATGACGAACGGCTTGAACAATTCCAATGCCACGCGCTTGGGAAGACCGCATTCGCCCATCTTGAGCTTCGGACCGACCACGATGACCGAGCGGCCGGAATAATCGACGCGCTTTCCGAGCAGGTTCTGGCGGAATCGCCCCTGCTTTCCTTTGAGCATGTCGGCGAGCGATTTGAGTGCGCGCTTCTGACCGGTCGTTGCGGCGGTGGTTGCGGAACCGCGGCGCATCGAGTTGTCGATGAGCGCATCAATGGCCTCCTGCAACATGCGCTTTTCGTTCTTCACAATGACCTCCGGTGCGTGCAACTCCAGCAGGTGCTTGAGACGGTTATTGCGGTTGATGACACGGCGGTACAAATCATTGAGATCGCTGGTTGCGTAGCGGCCGCCTTCAAGCGGGACCATCGGGCGCAATGCCGGCGGAATGACCGGCAAAATCGTCATGATCATCCATTCCGGACGAACGCCGGCGCGCATCATGTTGTGCACCAACTTCAAACGGCGGCTGGTTTTGCGCGCTTCAAGCGGATTGGTCTCGCCTTTGTATTCGGTCTCGATACCCGCGGCGAGCTCCGGCAAATCAATGCCCTCCAGCAAGCGACGGATTGCTTCGGCACCGATGCCCGCCTCGAACACCTCGCCATATTTCATGGAAAGGTCACGGTAGTCGAGTTCGGAGAGGATTTGGAACTTCTTGAGGTTCTTGAGGTTTGAACGCTCCTGATCTTTCATCGCCTTGAGGTTCTCAAGCTCTTCAGCATCAGTCGTATTCTTGATGCGGCTCTTGAACTCCGCCTCGATGCGCTTCATCGCCTCGGTCTTCAAGTCATCGTTGACGCGCATGACCACATAGGACGCGAAATAGACGACCTTTTCGAGTTCGGGAAGTGAAACACCGATGATGGCGGCAATCTTCGACGGAACCGCACGGAGGAACCAGATGTGTGCAACCGGAGCAGCCAGCTTGATGTGGCCCATGCGCTCGCGACGGACAATGGCGCGCGTCACTTCAACGCCGCACCGGTCGCAGATGATGCCCTTGTAGCGTACGCGCTTGTACTTGCCGCAGTAACACTCCCAATCCTTCGTCGGACCAAAAATCGCTTCAGAGAACAAACCTTCGCGCTCTGCTTTCTGCGTGCGGTAGTTGATAGTTTCCGGCTTGGTCACCTCACCGAACGACCATGAAAGAATGTCTTCCGGAGACGCCAGCTTTATCTTCATTGATGTGAGTGATTCCATGGTGGTGGGTGTTAGCGCTCAATGAGCTCCACATTTAATCCGAGGCCTTTGATTTCACTCAAGAGCACCTTGAACGATTCGGGCAGGTGCGGCGCGGTGATTTCTTCGCCGTTGACGATGGCTTCGTAGGTTTTTGCGCGGCCCAACACATCGTCCGACTTGATGGTCAGCATTTCCTGCAACGTGTATGCGGCACCGTACCCTTCCAATGCCCACACTTCCATTTCTCCGAAGCGCTGGCCGCCGAACTGTGCTTTTCCTCCCAGCGGCTGCTGCGTGATAAGCGAGTACGGCCCGATCGAGCGCATGTGGATCTTGTCTTCCACCATGTGAATCAGTTTCATGAAATAGGTGACGCCGACATGGCACAGATTGTCGTACGGAAGACCGCTCTTGCCGTCATACAGCTGCATCTTTCCATGCGCGGGATAACCGGCTTCGGTCAGCGCGGCCACCACCTGCTCTTCGGACGGTCCCGCCATCACCGGTGCGGCAACGGTGTATCCCATCGTGCGTGCCGCCAAACCGAGGTGTGACTCGTAGATTTGTCCGATGTTCATGCGCGAGAACACACCGAACGGGTTGAGAATGATGTCCACCGGGGTACCTTCCGCCAAAAACGGCATATCCTCTGCGGGCAAGATAGATGAAACAACGCCCTTGTTTCCGTGGCGTCCTGCGAGTTTGTCGCCGACCTGGATTTTGCGCAGCTGTGCAACGGACACCTGGATGCTCTTGATGACACCGGCATCGAGCTTGTCGCCTGCGTCGCGGCTGAAAATCTTCACACCGACCACACGGCCGATTTTGCCGTAATCCAACCGCAGCGAGGTGTCTTTGACATCGCGGCTCTTGTCGCCGAAGATGGCACGCAACAGACGCTCTTCTGCGGTCAAGTCTGATTCACCCTTCGGAGAAATTTTTCCGACGAGGATGTCCTGGCTGCGCACCTCAGCGCCCACGCGCACAATGCCGTCGCCATCGAGGTCGGCCAACCGTTCGGCGGCGACATTCGGAATGTCGTAGGTGATGACTTCCGGTCCCAGCTTCGTCTCGCGCACATCAACCGTGTAGTCAACGATGTGAATACTCGAGAGCACATCTTCTTTGACCATGCGGTCGGAAATAACAATGGAGTCTTCAAAGGTGGCTCCCTCAAAACTCATATAGGCCACCAGTAAGTTGCGGCCCAATGCCAGCTCGCCTCCTTGTGTGGACGGACCATCGGCAATCGCCTCGCCCTTTTTCACCTTCTGACCTTTGGTGACGATGGGGCGCTGGTTCATTGAGGTGAACGCGTTGGAACGGGAAAACTTGAGCAACTTGAACTCGTGCTTGGTGCCCGACTTGTCTCCCTCGATCACAATGCGGGAAGAATCAACGGAAATCACGACGCCGGCTTCCGGCGCTACCAACACCAAGCCGGAATCAACACCAACCTTGCGCTCAAGACCGGTACCCACATACGGGGCCTCCGGAGAGACGAGCGGTACGGCTTGGCGCTGCATGTTCGAACCCATCAATGCGCGGTTCGCGTCATCGTGCTCAAGGAACGGAATCAGCGATGCCTGCACCGAAAACTGCTGACGTGCGGCAATATCAATGTATTGAACTTCTGCGGGCGTTGCAGTTCCCGGCTCACCTTTGATACGGGCAACCACATTCTCATCAGTCAATTTCCCGTGAGTATCGGTATTCGCACCGGATTGCGCGATGACATAGCGCTCTTCTTCCGTTGCATCCATGTAGACGAGCTCGTCGGTCACCTTACCGTTCTGTACCTTGATGTACGGCGTCAAAATGAATCCCAACGGGGAAATTTTCGCGTACAGTGCCAGATGGCCGACCAGACCGATGTTCGGACCTTCGGGAGTTGCGATCGGACAGATGCGTCCATAGTGACTCGGATGCACATCGCGGACTTCCAGCGAAGCGCGCTCTTTGGTCAGACCGCCCGGCCCCATCGCTGACAAGCGGCGTTTGTGCTCCAACTCGGCCAGCGGATTGTGCTGGTCCATGAACTGCGAGAGTTGGCCGGATGAGAAGAATTCTTTGAGTGCTGCGACAAACGGGCGTGCGTTGATGAGCTGACTGGGAAGCACAGTGGCAAGGTCCGAGGTGGACATGCGATCTTTGATGATGCGCTCCATGCGTGCGAACGCGACGCGCAAGCGGTCCTGCAACAGTTCACCCAGTGTCTTCACGCGGCGATTGCCCAAGTGGTCGATGTTGTCGGGCTGTGCCGACGGATCATTATTCAAACGGATGATTTCGCGAAGGATGTTGACGATATCGTCCTTGCGCAGTACGCGCATCTCTTTCTTATCGATATCCAGCTCTTCCATGAAGCGCTGATTCATGCGGTGGCGTCCGACTTTCGAAAGATCGTAGCGCGCCGCATTGAAAAACATGTTATGGACCATCTGCTTCGCAGTATCCACGGTTGCCGGATCGCCCGGGCGGATGCGCTTGTAGATTTCGATCATGCCCTCGCCCTCATTGCTCGACGGATCCTGCAAAATAGTAGCGAGGATGAACTTTACATTCGGGTCAGTGTCGACACCGGCGAATGCCTTCTTGATTTCGTCGTCGGAGGTCATGCCGAACGCACGCAACAACGCCGTTGCGGGCACCTTGCGCTTGCGGTCGATACGGGCTGAAATCACGCCGTTGGACTCGGTTTCAAACTCCAACCACGCGCCACGGCTGGGGATGAGCTTGGCAGCGAAATAGCGGTTGTGCTTGGACGCGCCGGAGAGCTGGAAGAACGTACCCGGGCTACGGATGAGCTGGGAAATGACGACACGCTCAACGCCGTTGACGATGAAGGTGCCGCGCGGAGTCATCAAAGGCAGATCGGCAACAAACAATTCCTGCTCGCGATACTGATCGGTGCGTTTGTTGCGCAGTCCCACCTTGAACTTCAGTGGTGCTTCGAACGTGACATTCTTTTCGATGGCCTGTCGTTCCGTGTATTTGGGTTCGTCGGTCCGGAAATCGAGGAACGAAAGCTCAAGCTCGTTGCCGGTCCAGTCTTCAATCGGGCTCACGTCGCGCAACAGTTCTTTCAGGCCGTGCTTCATGAACCACTCGTACGAATCCAACTGTACCTGCACCAAATTCGGTGCCTCAAACTCGTGCAAATTGCCATACTTACTTAACACTTTTCGCGTCATATTCATAAGGTGGTTCGTTTGATAAGCCCGAAGACAACAAAACACGGCCCCACTACGGTGGTGCCGCTACAGCGCTAGTGTATGGGTCGTTGTATCATCAAATGCACAGGGTGAAGGGATGTCGTCCGGGATCCCGACAGTGCGGGGATTTCAGATGACTGCCCTGGCAAACTGGGACCGGACTTTGGTCCTGCCTGGCGTCGCAATTATGGCCGTTTTTCGGCCACCGATATAGCTGCGGTAAAGGATTGAACTATTCTATACAAAGAAGAGTTTTTGTCAATCCCTTGACCTACCTGAACGGTTTTGAGCGCGAACTTATGTACTCTATTCCTATTGAGCAAATTGTCAATGGTCGTCAAGAGGATGTTATCAACAGGCCCATGGTAGTGCACTTCCTCACGATCCAGGGGTGTTCCGTCACCGCCGATCAGTACCAATAGCAACGCGTCCTGCTCCGGCGAATCAATAGAGATAGTGGTTGCGTTATCCATAGCGTTTGATGCTCTGCACGAATCCCAGCGCCACCATCACGGACAACAGATGGCTCCCGCCGTAGGAAAGCAGCGTGAACGGAATGCCGGTAATCGGCAAGAGGCCCGTGTTCACCGAGGCACTGATGGTTGCATGAGCGGCGATAACCGTCGCGATACCGACACAAAACAGTCGTGCGAAGTTGTTGCCCGCCGTCCTCCCGATACGCAGGACACGCCAGACGATGAACACGATAAGTCCCAGTACCACGACCGCGCCCGCAAGACCGAACTGTTCCACGAGCGCCGCGAACGCGAAATCATTGTAGGGTTCCGGCAAGAACCCGAGCGTTGCCTGACTCCCCTGTCCGAGCCCGCGCCCCCACAGCCCGCCGGAACCGATCGCCACCTGACTTTGGATGATGTGGTATCCGTACCCCGTCGGATCAGAATAGGGATTGATGAACGCAAGAATACGGTCCTTTTGATAGGGTGCCAGCGCCCATATCCACGCCATGTAGGCACCTATCACGCCAACGGTGACAAGTAAAAAGAGGTGGCGCATCCGGATACCAACCGACATCAGCATGACCACCCACACTATCATGATGATGACCGCCGAACCCAAGTCGGGTTGGCGCAACACCACGAGCGCGGGAAGTGCACAGTAAATTCCGGACGCGACCACATGCCGAAACTGCTTGATGTGCACGTGGCGCGCACTGAAATACTTAGCCATCAGAATTACAATTCCCAGCTTCATGAGCTCCGATGGCTCGAACTGCAATTCTCCGATTTGAATCCATGCACGGATATTGCGTATCTCTGAAAACAGTAGCGTGGATGCCAAAAGCGCGAATGAGATGCCATAAAATACAAGCACCGGCAGTGTGTGATTCTTAAGGTGCCGGTAATTCACGGCCGACACCAGCACCATCACGATGAGACCGACAGCTGCCAGCACGACCTGTCGGCGAAAGAGCGTATGGTCAGCTCCGCCGATGCCGTACAAATTCAGAGCAGAAATCACGCCCATAAGGGCGATGCCAATAAGCAACGGGATGTCGAGCCCCGCGAAATAACCTGACAAGAATTTGCTACAAGCCCGGAACGCTCCCCGGAGCCCCGTACGTCCTGATAAAGTTGTCATTGGCGAAAACATTGGTCGTCACGATTGCCTGCGCTCGCACCGCCCCGGGAAGCGGGAACGGCCACTGAACCTGAAAGCCTCGCTGTTCACCTGAGACTACCGTACGCTGGATGGTGGTATTAGCGCCGACTATTTTGCCGGTGCTGTCGTAGGCGAGCACGGTGATATCGAGGGTATCAAAATTGAATTTACTCAAGTTGCCGACGGTTGCTTCAAATCGCGCGCTTGTAGACGACGTGGTGAATTGGTCACCGCGGACCGCAAATTGCACATCGCCGGCCGCTTCAACGGAAAGCGCTGCCCACGTGACATCCGTCGGGGCAAATACTAATGCCCCTTTTGCCGGAACACCCGCAAGCCCCGAAAGCGCAAACAGCAGATAGCGCGGCTGCGCAGGATTCACATACGTCGTTCCGCGGCGTACCGCAAGCTCCTTGTCTTGGGCATCGGTGACCGTCAGAACATAATCAACCCGTGATGCACCGTAGGTTGCATTGGGATTCTCCAGGTGAGCGAGTACATCGTAGTTTGATGGTCCGGTGTTAAAGATGACGGGCTCCGCGTTGACCAACGGCTTCACCGGCACGGGGCATAGCACTCCGCAGACAAGCGCACCGCAATCGACGCCTTCTTCTTTTGCATTCTGAATGCCGTCAGAACACGTCGGCGCGGGCACGAACGCACGGTAGACCAGCCACACAAATCCCGCGATTATCGCAAGAAAAACACCGCCGATGATGAGCTGTTTTGCAAGCCGATTCACACGCACATTGTAACTCAGAATCGTTACAGCGGCAAAGTCATAACGAAAAGGGGCGCCGACTGCGGCACCCCAAAGAGAGACCGACGACGGACTAGCGATTGTTCGGCAAGCGATTGCGAATCTCCGAGAGCACATCCCTGATGCCCTCGGTCCGCGAAACCATCTTTTCGAGGTGCCCGCTACAGTCCTGCAACGCACGGGCGATGCCCCTGAGCGCCTGAACCATGGCAATCTTCAAGGCAAGCTCTACGTTGTTGCCGCCCTCCGCATCGCTACTACACCTTCTCGCTTCGTCCAGCGCCTCTGTCAGCCACGCGGCATTCTGCTCCATGCGCACCACCCTTTCACACGTTCTATAACACACCCTCTCGCAATACACAAAAGCCCCCAGAGGGACTTGTATGTATTGCGGTCTTTGGTAAGGCGGCGACCTATTCCATTATTACTATCGACTATCATAGGCCCTACAGGATTTCACTTCCGTGTTCGGGATGGGAACGGGTGGAGCACCTGTGGTATTACCACCTTACCGAAAACCGCAAAGTTTTCGGTAAATTTATTTTTGGGTAACTCCCAAGTCGCTAAGCGGCATTGCCGCTGCTCCTCGGGACAATCTCGCGTTGTTTATACAACACGAGACCGAATTGCACCTGCCTGCGCAGGCAGGCCTTCTCACCGCGATATATGAGCTTGATTTTATAAGAGACCGCGCTCTTTATAAAGTCGGAGTGTAGACACATTAGTAGCGCTCGGCTAAGGGCCTTACAGCCCGTGCACCTGCGCCCTATCAACCTGGTCATCTTCCAGGAGTCTGTAGGATCTCATCTTGGGGCCCGTTTCGCGCTTATATGCTTTCAGCGCTTATCGGAACCATACATAGCTACTCAGCCGTGCCCTTGGCAGGACAGCTGATACACCAGAGGTATGTTCATCTCGGTCCTCTCGTACTAGAGACAACCCCCCTCAAATCCTAACGCCCGCACCAGATAAGGACCAACCTGTCTCACGACGGTTTGAACCCAGCTCGCGTACCCTTTTAATTGGCGAACAGCCAAACCCTTGGGGCCTTCTTCAGTCCCAGGATAGGGCGAGCCGACATCGAGGTGCCGAACCTTGGCGTCGCTGTGAACGCTCGGCCAAGACTAGCCTGTTATCCCCGGAGTAGCTTTTATCTGTTGATCTTTGCCGCTCCTACGAGCTAGCATCGGTTCACTAGGTCCTGCTTTCGCATCTGCGCGACACATCCGTCTTGCAGTTAAGCCGGCTTTTGCCTTTACACTATCGCTCCGATGTCCATCCGGAGCTAGCCGACCTTGATGAACGCCTCCAAACCTTGATGAACGCCTCCATTACTTTTTGGGAGGCTAGTGCCCCACCAAAACTGCCCGCCAGGCACTGTCTTAGTGGAACCCTACAAAGATACAACGCAAAAACTCCCGATATTTCTTCTGGAATACTTTTCTGCGTGTATACCCTTATAGGGTTCCACTAGTTAGAGCTACAAGTCGTATAGATGGGTATTTCACTGGCGGATCCATGTCATCCGAGAACGACACTTCAAATCCTCCCCACTATGCTACGCAACACAACTCGTAGACCAATACCAAGCTGCAGTAAAGCTTCCGGGGTCTTTCCGTCTAGGTGCGGGTAGTCAGCATCTTTACTGACATTGCATTTTCACCGGGCTATTGGTTGAGACAGTTCTCTGCTCGTTACGCTATTCATGCGCGTGGGAACTTACCCCACAAGGTATTTCGCTCGGATATGTTAACAACAACTTGTTGCGGCACACACGGTGCCCTGTATGTCGCCATACAGTTCGGACTATATCTTCCCCTGGTCAGCGGTTTACCTGACTGGAGTCCGACATATAGTCTCTGAGGATTCAAGAACTTTCGGATATCGTTTCCGATTCATAGTTGCGATGAGTTTGCCGATTCGTTGCATCCCGCCGGCGGCGAGATGCTTTTTCTTCAGTACGAGCCGTACAATCTTCCTGAACACCAGAAAGTCGTTTCGTTTTGCCGTACGCAGGGGATGCTGCTCGAAGAATGGAATGATAATCTCATTCAAATCTTTCAGCGCGCGTACGCAGTATTTGAGGACATCCTCCCGATGATTGTCGTGTCTCCGATTGCGGTTTATATATCCACACTCGAAGAACTTCTCCAACAATTCAAGAGATGCCCGACTGCGCTCGCCCTGCGTCACCACAAACTCGCAGAATACTTGATACCCGATTCGCCGTGTGGCGGTCGGGTTGCGGAAGATGCTTACGGTAAAGCATCCCTCGCCATCGACAAACCCTATCACCCATCCTTTCAGTTCTTGTCTTTCCTGCTGATTGCCTGCACCTGCGCGTTTTTCACTGGATACCATATGGTAGCATTGTACCTTATGTCATCCGAGTACGCCAGGATTCTCAGGTGTTCCAGCATTTAGTCGGATTTTGGTTAAAAGCAGCGTTTAACCTACTTTTAGACAGTTATAGTTACTGCCGTCGTTCATCGGCGCTTCGGGCGTCCGCAGTACAGCCGAAGCCGCACCACTTCCACCGTTAACGTTCCGACACCGGACAAGCGTCACCCCGTATACAGCGCCTTTCGGCTTAGCACGGAGTTGTGTTTTAGATAAACAGTCAGCAGAGAGTCGTTCGCTGTGGCCATGCTTGCGCATGGCAGGCCTTATCCCGAAGTTACGGCCGCTTTATTGCCGAGTTCCTTAACCAATAATCACCCGTTCGCCTTGGTGCACTCACACCAGCCCACCTGTGTCGGTTTTCGGTACATGCACACTCGTATTAAGCTTAGAGACTTTTCTTGGAGAGCTCTTCTGTCGGATCCCGCCTTGCGGCGGTCTCGTCTGCATTGTCCGTATGGGGGCGGATTTTCCGGTCCCCCTGGTCTACAGCCAACGACGCAAATCCAATAATGCGCCCGACATCATTTCTCCCGTCCTCCCTTCGCATACGCATGTGGGGCAGGAATATTAACCTGCTATCCATCAGCTTCCCATGCCCGAAAGCATGGTTATCCTTAGGTCATGCCTCACCCTCCGATGATTGTCATCGCGGAGGAAACCTTAGGCTTTCGGCGGTGACGACTTTAACGTCACTTGCGGTTACTCATTCCAACATTCTCACCTCCCATCGCTCCAGCCCACCTCACGGTGAACCTTCGCTGCAATGGAAGCGCTCCTCTACCACGCCACACTCCGAAGAGTGCAGCATCCGCGATTTCGGTACTATGCTTAGCCCCGGTACATTTTCGGCGCATCGTGCCTCCCCCGAAGGGTTTGAGTAGTGAGCTATTACGCACTCTTTAAAGGATGGCTGCTTCTAAGCCAACCTCCTACCTGTCTAAGGCACAACACTTCCTTCTGACACTGAGCATAGATTTAGGGACCTTAATCTGCGATCTGGGCTGTTTCCCTTGCGACCATGAAGCTTTGCCCCCACAGTCTCACTGCCGGATATTACACGAGGGTATTCGGAGTTTATTTGGTAGGCCTACCCGTGAGGGCACGGCTAACCAATCAGTGCTCTACCCCCCTCGCTACTGTCCGACGCTGCCCCTAAAGGCATTTCGAGGAGAACCAGCTATTACGTAACTCGATAAGCTTATCACTCCAAACCTCAAGTCATCCCAAGATATTGCGCCATCCACGGGTTCGGTCCTCCAGTGTTCTTTCGAACACCTTCAACCTGCTCAAGGTTAGCTCGTCACGCTTCGGGTCTTATCCGACCCACCGAAGAATATTCCATTCAATGCCCGTAAAGGCACTGGATGAAAAGTTCTAAACGCGCTATTCACACTCGGTTTCCCTGCCTGTGCGTCCCAGAGGGACTTACAGAAAGTGAATCGGATAAATTCGTTGGATCATTCTTCAATAGGCACACCGTCACCCGACGCGGCTTGCGCCGTGCAGGCTCCGGCTCTTTGTAGGCACACGGTTTCAGTTACTATTTCACTCCCCTCACCGGGGTTCTTTTCACCTTTCCCTCACGGTACTGGTTCACTATCGATCACACAATGTATTTAGCCTTACCCAGTAGTATGGGCAAATTCACCCAGGACATTCTGATCCCGGGCTACTCAGGTAACAAAACGGGAGTTCGATTGTTTTCGGTTACGGAGCTCTCATCCTCTATGGCCGGCCGTTCCAGGACCGTTCTCCTAACAGTCGAATTTGTAACTCCTTAGAATATCAACTACCGACTACGGATTGCTCCGCACCCGATAGTTGAGATTCAGTGTTCTATCCCTATAACCCCAGCGCTCTCTTGCGAAAACACTGGTTTGGGCTGGCCCCTTTTCGCTCGCCGCTACTAGGGGGATCTCTTCGATTTCTTTTCCTCTGGCTACTGAGATGTTTCACTTCGCCAGGTCAGCTTCCCGCTTGCGCGGGATACCATGAGTTCGTCATGGTGGGTTGCCCCATTAGGAAATCTCCGGATCAAAGGCTGCTCAACGCCTCCCCGAAGCTTATCGCAGTCACGCCACGTCCTTCGTCGCCATTGTGTGTCTAGGCATCCTCCGTGCGCCCTTCTATCCGTCTTCATACAACTACGATCCCTTATAAAGTCAGGATCACATACACTACGGTGATTTTATGCAATTGATTACCCATAAATTTTCAAATGACTTTCCGTATGCAACCTGGTCTGGATTCGCTTGCCAGGCGCTCCTTCCCTCGGGAAGAAGCGCCTCGCCAGCCAAGCCTTACCTGCCGGACCCCTTGTTTTTCCACATTTTCTCAAATAAAATCGCCGCTTTCGCGGCGTGGTCATGGATGCCCGTTGGCACACACTAACTCACGCTTGCGAGGCTTTTGAGATATGTACGCGTGTATCCATTTCGTGCTTACTAGACTAGCAAATTGGCCAAAAAAAGTCAATAGGTTCTGTCCACAAATCAAAAACCCCTCCTGAATCCGCCGGCTGGCGGACTCGGGAGGGGTCCGGAGGGATGTTAGTCCCTCCGGCGAGCTCATTTCTGCCTGAGGCTGATCCCGAGCTCACATTCGTGGGAACGGGGAGGATCGTCCGGGTCGCTGGTGAAGACTGGGCGGATCTCGATGTCGTCCAGGTCCACGCCAGGGAACTCGCAGTTCGCAATCCTGGTGATTCTCCCCAAGCTGTCGGCATCGCTCGCTCGCCGACTGAGACCATCACGAATTATGCAAACTTTCATCTGCGGCCTCCTTGGCCTGAAAAGAACTTTGGGGAACTATTCCCCCTCCTGAAACTTCAATTTCTTGAAATCTCGGGAGGGGGCCGGAGGGAGATGCTGTCTCCCCCTCCGGCGCTGGTCAGCTCTTGACCAGCAGAGATACGACCGTGTTCAGGTGACCGTCTTTTAGGAGCAGGGCGCTCCAGACGGACACCTTGCCACGGGTGAACTGGGCCCGCAGACCGCGACCCAGAAACGCCTGGTCATGGTAGCCAACTGAGAAGTCCTTGGCGACGGTCACATCCGCGGTGACTTTGTGCCACGAGCCGGAGAATCCGTGCTCATGGACCGCCAGTACGGAGATGCGGCCCTTGCCAAGCCAGAGCGACTCGGCAAACCGATTCCCACCCGACTCGACGCCGACACTGATACCGACTGCGGACCACGAGGTAGGAGTGAAGGTCAGGCCCGCATAGGCCTGTCCCCAGCCCTTGTTGACGAGGCCGAAGGCCGACCAACCGAGCCGTCCGTGGACCTTTCCGGCAACATACAGGTCCAGCGTCGGCTCGCCGTTGACGATCTGGATTTCTCCGAAGTCGCCCGCGGACGCGGACACCGTCAACGCCAACAGGACAACGACCATCATCAGTTGCTTCATGGCACTCTCCTTGAAAAGGGCTGGGGCGGTAGTGCCCCGCCGGAAGGCTGATTTTGGGCCCTCCGGTGGAGCACCACTTATAACTCTATTATATCATGTTTTATGCCATTTTGTCAAATCAAATAGGCCCCCAAGAGGGGCCTATTTGATGGCAATTTCGAGGGCTACAGCGTCAGAATTTCCGGGCCCTTTTCGGTAATGGCGACGGTGTGCTCAAAGTGCGCGGAGAGCGAGCCGTCGGCGGTCTCGTAGGTGAAGCCGTCTTTGCCGTCGCGGATACCGCCCTTGCCCATGTTGATGATAGGTTCGATGGCCAGCACCATGCCGATTTCCAGACGCGGACCGGCGTGCGCTTTGCCAAAATTCGCAACCCACGGTTCTTCATGCAGTTCTGCGCCGACACCGTGACCGCCCAGCTCGCGCGCCACGGAAAAACCGTTCTTCTCGGCATGTTGTTGGATAATAAAACCGATGTCGCCAAGTTTGTGAGAATCTTCGCACACAGGAATCGCCCGTTCCAGACATTCCCGCGTGACCGCGATGAGTTGTCGGCGCTGGCGGTATTCGAGATTTTCTTTTGCCGCGTTCTTATCCAAATTCGTTATCAGCAGAGTCGTGGCGGCATCGGTGTGCAGGCCTTCGTGCAGAATGCCGAAATCGAGTTTGAGCAAATCACCCTCTTTCAATACATATTCGCTCCCGGGCGTATGCACACACTGATGATTCACCGACAGACAGATGACATCGGGATACCCGCGGTAGCCCAAGAAAGACGCCTTCACGGAGTTGTCTTTGATGCGCTGTGCGGCGATTGCGGAGAGTTCACGGGTCTGCATCCCGGGCTTTGCCGTGGCCGAAAGCTCGCGCAAAATAGCGGCCAACACTATGCCGCCTTCCCGCATCGTAGCAATCTGTCGTGGTGTCTTGAGCATTCCCATCGACGCAATGCTACCGTATTTCGTCGGCATTTTCCACTTCACTCGCTCTATCGCTCAAACGCACTACTCCCGCGGAGGAGGTACGCGGCGACGCTCAAGAATGCCTACGACGTCATGATGCACCGCCTCAATGGAACGGTTTCCGTCCAGCGTGAACACAGGAATACCGAACTTTGCGGCTATGTCGATAAGCGGCAGGGTGCGCGTTTGAAATTCTTCCATGCGTGTCCGGATAAGATCCGGATTATCGAGCGCCCGCCGCTCCAGCGGACTGCCATCAATGGGACACGCGGTGAGGTGTGCAAACTCCGGCGCTCCCGGAATCGGGTGAGCGTTCGCCTTACAGAACCGACGACCGGAAATTCTCCGCTTTATCTCATCGAGCGTGATGTCCAGATACATGACCATGATATTCTGCGGACCATATAATTTCTGGAATGCCGGGAACTCCACGCCGCCTTCATGCGGCGTACGGGGAGAACCGGAAAAGACAAGACTCTTACCCCGCGCTACCTCCGGTTGCACAAACTCGAGTATCCACTCCGATATAAGTACCGGACTTATTAATTTTCCTTCGTCATAATTCTTCTGCTCCCGCCGAATGGTGGGGTCTTCAGGATTCGCGGCGAATTTTTCACGGAGTATTTTGGAACTGATGACCTGCACAAATCCGTACTCTTCCACCAGCCGGTTCGCTTGGGTGTCCTTGCCCGAACCGGGCGGTCCGATAAATATCACAATCTGTTTCCCATCCATCATGGATGTATGATAGCACCTGTGCCCGATCCGCAAACGTTGATATCCGGTATAGCAAACCGGGGCCATCCACCCCGGAGAAAAACGCATGCCACGACGGCATGCGTTTTGACCCAACCGACTGCCGGGTATCTAGGGTGGGCTGAGTCGGTATATCTTGATGACTTCATCCAGCGTTTCTACAATCAGCTCAGCATCTCGCCCTGAGGCCATCAACAGGTCCTTGGCGAGCCGTTTGATTTCCTCCTGTAGCTTGGCCCTTGTCACCCCCTGCTGAAGATTCCGCTGAAGCAGACCAACGAACCGATCCTCCTCGCTACGAACGATGCAGGTACGATGCCCTGAAGCGACGATGACCAGCTTCTCCCCGCTTTCCGTTTCTTTGTACGTTCGGTCGACTTCGTGCGGTCGTCCACCTGCAATCAGCTGTACCACATCGCCCCTATACAACTGACCAAAGCTACTGAGTTCAGGTTTTTCGAGCATGCTCCTCACCTCAAAGTTTTTATACCACACTTTTCGGGAAAAGAAAAGGCGGGACCCCGTGTCCCACCCATAGCCAATTAGTCGACAATCCTATATCGCAAGATAGGATCGCGCTTGGGGATTGGCTTCTCTGGTGGCAGGCTGAGCTCCCAAGCCTCGATAGCATTGCGAACCGCGATAATGCTTTCGGGATTCGAGTAAGTCAGACTACTGTTGGAGGGATGACTCATTGCCAACTTGATGGCAAACAACATGTCGGCTTCCGTCTTCCCCTCCGGCCGCGGCCGGTGGTGGATAAGAATCTCGTCTTCGACATCGGCGTAGTAGGTGCCGTCGTTGAGAAAAACGAGGTTGTTCTTATCCTTTTCGACTTGCTCAACGAGGAACGGCTCATCGTCGAGACTTAGGCTGACTAAGTCTCTTACCCGAACATCCCCAAAGGTTTTCACAATCGGTCTGCCCATGACTCACCTCCGCCCTTTCTATACCACACTATCGCAAATATAACAAGGTAACTCAGACCTGCCTGACGGCAGACAGGATCGCCAAGGCGACATTGTCACTGCGATTCTGCCCGATTGCACTTTGCCTTTTACAAAGTTTAATCGAAAGAAAAGCGCGTGGTGTTCCACGCGCTGTGGGGGCCATCTGCTATCTACACTGGCACCATTCAATAGCCCCTGCTGTAGCCCCCCGTGCTGGTCCTAGCACAGCGTACCGGCATACCCTGTTCCATCATTGCCGACACCCCTTCTTGCGATTCTCTTCTCGTCTGTTCTGCAAGCAAACTTCTCAACCGTGCAATCTCGTCACGAGCGTCCTCAAGACGCTTGCGAAGAGCTTTCATTTTCTTCTGCTCTTTTTTCATCATGTCATTCTCCGCCTCTTCTATACCACACTTTTCGGAAAAAGAAAAGCGCGTGGTTCTCACGCGCCTTCGGGCCCTTCCCTTTGGTTGATCTACACCTAGTCTGCTCCCGAGATTAGGTCTTCATCGGACACGATGTGATGGCCCCCATCGTCCGTAGCCACGGCCGTTGGCTCGACGACCTTCAGCGGCTTGCCCAACTCGTGGGCCTCCATGAGCGGATGAAGGGACGTGATGGCTCTCTTCAACTCATCTCTGGTGTGCCCGTCTGGGTTGATATCACCGTAGGTTTCACATAGCTCGCGGAAGATCGCTCCGAGCATGTCGTCTTCCGTCTTCCCCTCCGGCCGCGGTCGGTGGACGAGATTGATGGGCTCGTCGGGATTTCCCTGAAGCGTGTAGGACCTATCCTTGACATACAGCGTAACGATAGGCTTGTCGGCGTTGCAAGCGGCCACGGGACCACCGACGCGCTCGATCTCGTAGCCCTGCAGGGGATTATCCGCGTGCTCTACGATGTCGCCAGGCCCTATGTGCTTGAAACGAGTAGCCACGACAAAGCAATCCTTCTTCAAACGCATGACTTCACCTCCGTTAGTATCATACAACATAATACGCACCAACACAAGTCGTACCACGGACCGTTGGATTCGAGTGGGGTTCAAGGCGGCGGCGAGGACCGAAGCGAGGCATATGGTATATACGACGAGAGAGGACCGGAGCCGATAACGCAGAAGACCGCCGAATCCGGCGGTCCCCAAGCGAAGCGATAGCCGCGCGATTCCCAAGCGCGTGCTATCGCGAAGCGCTAGTACTCATACAAACTCAACTGAGCTTGCACTTGCTTCATGACTTCCAGTGCAACGGACACCACAATCAGAATGGAGGTCCCCCCGACCGTAAACGCAGTGATGCCGGTGAGCCCTTGCACCACATTGGGTAACACGGCGATAATGCCGAGGAATACCGCACCGACAAGCGTGACGCGATTGAGGAGATGGTTCAGGAATGAGGTGGTCTGCGGACCCGGACGGATGCCCGGGATGTAGCCTCCCTGCTTCTGGATGTTCTCACTGATGCTCTTGGG
>Ga0210377_10001469_pt1 | contig 21574 bp, 18 predicted proteins | sample PLM4_65_b1redo_FD_155480 | JGI IMG/M metagenome (GOLD analysis project Ga0210377, IMG submission 155480) | Groundwater sediment microbial communities from an aquifer in East River, Colorado, USA - PLM4_65_b1 redo | ecosystem: Environmental > Terrestrial > Soil > Riparian zone | place: USA: East...
CCGCCGGCACCGCCGAGGCGGGGATGCTGGCCGCGAGCGACGACGTAGAGGCGACCGTGCCGAAGCTGCCGGCGCCGAACACCGTCGTGCCGCCGGCGTTGCTCACCGAGATGGCGCCGGTGCCGACACTGGTGAACGCCGGGTTGACGATCGCCACCATGAAGTCGGTACCCCGGATGCCGATGGTGGCCTGCGGGATGCGCAGCTGGAAGGCGTCCCGGTTGCGCGCAGCCACCGCGCCGGAGATCACGCGCAACGCGCCGCGGATCAGGTCGAAGATAGCGCGGTCGTTGCTCGGCTCGGCCTGGCGGTAGCGGAAGTCGGTGATGGTGAAGGTGGTGTTCTCGTTCAGCACCACCGTCTGGCCGTCGTCGAACTTGAGGACGGCTTGCGCGCCGGCGCCGGTGATGATGGAGCTGCCGGAGACGAGCCGGTCGTTGGAGCGCAACTGCACGTTGTTCGCGCGCACGTCGCCGCGCATGGACTGCACGTTGGCGGCGGCTTGGACCGCGGTGGCGAAGGCCGTGGTGAACGCGATGAGCGCCCAGCCCAGCGTGCGAAGGATTGCTTGTTGGTGCATGGCCTGTCTCCCTATTTTCCGGACTGCGCCTGGTGCAGTTCCGCCCTGCGGGCGCGCCGTGCGCCATTGTGCACCGAACCGCGGGCAGAGAGCCAGCGCGGGAAGCGGAACCTCACCAGCCCCCGGTAAAGAATCAGGTAAAACACCGTAAAAACCGCCGCGATTCCCTGCAGGGCGAGGGTGTTGTCCCACATGAACATGGCAGGGAGCACCACCGTGGCGCACAGGACCGCGAGGTAAACCGCGGCAAGGGCGTTCTGGCCCGTGCCGCCCTTGCCTCGCCGGCGGACCAGGCGCTTGTAGACGAGCGTGTGCAGGTGCAGGCCGTCGGCCACCATTGCGCCCTGGCCGTGCAGGACCCTGCGGCGCCAGGCGGAGAACAGCGTCTCGCACACCGGGTAGGCGAGCACCGTGAGCGCGAACCAGGGAGAGACGTCGGAATTCCGGTGCACAAGCAGCACCGCGAGCTCGGCGATGAGGAAGCCGAGGAAGTAGGAGCCGCCGTCGCCCAGGAACAGCGCGCCGCGCGGGAAGTTCCAGACCAGGAATCCCGCCACGCTGCCCGCGACCAGGAGGGCGATCAGTGCGATGGGCTGGTCGCCCACCTGCGTTGCTACCCAGGCGATCGCGCCGAGGACCAGGAGTGCGGTGAAGCCGGCGAGGCCGTTCAGGCCGTCCACGATGTTGATGCCGTGGGCGAGGCCGCCTACGGCGAACATGGTGAACAGGAGCGAGGGAATTGCGAAGCCGAGGAGCCAGGCGCTGCCCGGGAGGGCGAGGTCGGTGATGCTCGCGTCGAGGACGAAGTAGGCGATCGCCGCGGCGATGAAGGTGAACACGAGGCGCGCGACGGAGGAGACCTTGCGGGTGAAGTCTTCGCCCAGTCCGCCGAGGAGTGCGGGAATGCCGCAGAGAGCGAGGGTGATCGCGGTGCTGCGCGCTTCGGGTTCGAGGGCGAGGCTGCCGGCCGCCACGCCGGCGACGAGTGCGATGCCGCCGATGCGGGGGGCGGAGGCGGTGTGGATTTTGCGGCGGAAGATCGAAATCTGATCGAGCGAAAAGCGCTGGTGAAAGCGGCGCGTGAGCACGATCGCCGTGCCGATGATCGCGGAAGCGAGAAACGCAAGTACGGCGGCTTCCACTGGGGTTGTCGGCGCAATCGGCGAACGGGAGGTCGATTCTAGCCCCCGCGGCCCCCGTTCGAGCATCCCATGACCATGCCTGACTATTAGAAGACACGCCCGAAGGGCGTGGGTTCGGCTACAGGCGCCAGACCCTCAAGCCTTGTGCGCGCACGGCATCGGGATCCAGCCTCGACTTCACGTCCACCAGGCAGCCGTCGGGCACGGTCTTGGCAGCAAAATCCGAGATAGGACGGTCGAGAAATTCCTTGTGTGCCACAGCAAGGATCGTTGCGGCCGCGACTGGCAGCGCCTGCCAATCGCGCAGTTCGATTCCGTACTCGTGCTTCGCTTCTGCAGGGTTGGCCACGGGATCGTGCACGCACACCTGGACTCCGTAGCTGCGCAGCTCTTCGATCACGTCCACGACTCGGGAATTGCGCAGGTCCGGGCAGTTCTCCTTGAAGGTGAGGCCGAGCACGTTGATCGCAGCACCCTTCACGGTTCCGCCGTTCTGGATCATCTGCTTCACCGTCTGCTCGGCCACGTACTTTCCCATGCCGTCGTTAATGCGGCGTCCGGCGAGGATGACCTGCGGGTGGTAGCCAACTTGCTCCGCCTTGTAGGTCAGGTAGTACGGGTCCACCCCGATGCAGTGCCCGCCGACGAGGCCGGGCCGGAAGGGCAGGAAGTTCCATTTGGTCCCGGCGACGTCGAGCACTTCAGATGTATCAAGCCCGAGGCGGTGAAAGATGATGGCAAGTTCATTCACGAACGCGATGTTGAGGTCGCGTTGCGTGTTCTCGATGACTTTGGCCGCTTCGGCCACCTGGATGCTGGAGGCGCGGCGCACGCCGGCGGGGATTATCGAGCCATACAGGGCTGCAACTTTCTGGAGCGTATCGGGAGTATCGCCCGAAACGACTTTCACAATGCGCTCGAGCGTGTGTTCCTTGTCGCCCGGGTTGATGCGCTCGGGCGAGTAGCCGACGAAGAAGTCCTTCTTCCACGTCATGCCGGAGGCGCGTTCCAGGATCGGGACGCAGACTTCCTCAGTCGCACCGGGATACACGGTCGACTCGAACACCACGGTCGCTCCGCGCCGCATGTTTCCGCCCACCGTCTCGCTGGCGGAGCGCAGTGGTGCGAAGTCCGGCGTGCGCACACCGTCCACCGGGGTTGGCACTGAAACGACGATGAACTCGGCCTTAGCGAGTTGCGCAGGATCGGTAGTGCATTGCAGCTGAGAGGCTTGGCCGAACGACGCCTCGGGTACCTCGCCAGTGGGGTCCCGGCCTTCCCGATATGCCGCGACCTTCTCCTTCGACAGGTCGTAGCCCACTGTGGGAAATTTCCTGCCGAAGGCTACGGCGAGCGGCAGCCCGACGTAGCCCAGCCCCACGATTGCGACGCACGTCGAAGAATTCATTTCTTCTCAAACCTTGTAGTAGCTGCGGTACCACTCGACGAAGCGCGCGACGCCTACCTCGACGGAGGGGTATTGGGACGGAAGTCCACTGCTTCCTGAAGGTGCGATACGTCGGCGACCGTTGCCGGCATGTCGCCCGGCTGCATGGGCAGCAGATCGAGCTTTGCCTTCCTGCCCAGGCACTTTTCGAGCACCTCGATGTAGCGCATCAGATTCACCGGGTGATTGTTACCGATGTTGAACACCCGGTAGGGTGCGCGGCTCGTGGAGGGAGTCGGGGAGAGGGGATTGAAGCTCGGGTCCGGGGCGGCAGGCCGGTCGATCACCCGGACGATGCCTTCCGCCACGTCGTTGATGTAGGTGAAGTCGCGTACCATCTCGCCGCGATTGAAGACCGGAATGGCTTCACCGGCAAGTATGCCTTTCGTGAACTTGAAGAGCGCCATGTCGGGCCGTCCCCACGGGCCGTAGGCGGTAAAGAAGCGCAGGCCGGTGCAGGGCAGGCCGTAAAGGTGGGCGTAGCTGTGCGCCATCAACTCATTGGCCTTCTTGGTGGCAGCGTACAGGGACATTGGGTGATCCACGTTGTCGTCTTCCGAAAACGGCAGCTTTGCGTTGGAGCCGTAGACGGAGCTCGAGGATGCGTACACCAGGTGCCCGATCTTGGCGTGCCTGCAACCCTCGAGGATGTTCAGAAAGCCGGTCAGATTCGCGTCGCCGTAGGCGTAGGGGTTCTCCATCGAATAGCGCACTCCGGCCTGTGCTGCGAGATGAACGACCGCGTCAAACTTATGTGAAGCAAACAGCTCGGCGGTCTTGTCGCGCGCGGCGATGTCGAGCAGGGTGAAGGTGAACTTAGAACTGTCCTTGAGCCGCGCTAGCCGCGCCTCCTTGAGGCGTACGTCGTAATAGGCATTGAGGTTGTCGACGCCGTGAACTATATCGCCGCGGCGAAGCAGCGCGGAGGCGACCGTGGAGCCAATGAAACCGGCGGCGCCGGTAACAAGAAGGTTCATGTGAGTGGCTTGCCCCGGCGCACGGACTCCGGGGCGAGTTGGGCAGTGGCGAGGATTCTAGCCGATGGGCTGTTGCGCATGACGCGGGGCAAATTGCTCCACGGCCTGCAAGTACGCCCGGATCACGATGCGTTCATCAAACTCGCGGATCATCTTCTCCCGGCCGCGCAGTCCCATTGCTACGCGTTCGCCTTCTGTTAACCGGATCATTCGTTCCATTTTCTCTGCGAGGTCTGTCGCATCGCGAACCTTTACAAGGAATCCGGTCGCACCATCTTCGACGACCTGTCTGCAGCCGGGCACGTCAGTCGTAATTATCGGTTTGGCCATGCTGGCGGCTTCCAGCAGGGCCTTGGGTGTGCCCTCGCGATATGAGGGCAAAACCACGCAGTCCGCCTGTGCTAACTGATCCCTTACGTCGACCGCCGGAGGCACATAAGTCAGCAGTCCGGATTTCTGCCAGTTCTCTATTTTCGAAAACGGTATCGCCGTTGCGTTGTCCATGCCTGTGAAACCCATGAGCACGAACTCGCAGTTTGGAAACTTTCCTCGTACCTGTGCTGCTGCATCTACAAACTCGCCGATGCCCTTGTCCCACAGCAATCTTCCAAGAAGTAGGAATCGAAAGAGCCCTTTCGGTTGGTCTGGTTGGGTTGGCGGGGCAAACCTTATGGTGTCGACCCCCGAGCCAGGCAGCAGTTGTGACTTGGACGAATCGACTAGGCGGTTGCCGACGAAGAGCTCAAGGTCGTCGGGGTTCTGAAAGAAAATCTTGGATGCAAACCTCAGCGAGCTACGGTACAGGGTTCCGACCACCATGGTGACCCAGGTACGCTTGATGAACACGGTTCCAAGGCCCGAGATATTGCTGATCACCGGGATGCCCAGGGATCTCGCAGCGAAGGCGCCGAAAACATTGGGTTTCACGGTGAAGGTGAGTGCACAGCAGGGACGTTCCTGCTTCAAGAGCCGCCTGATGGCGAAGGCGAGGCGCAGGTCCCTGATGGGATTGGTTCCCTTGTTGTCCATCGGCAGAGGCACGAATCTCGCGTCGATTGCTGCCAACTTCTCCGCGTACTCGTCGGGCGGAGCGATGGCAACAACCGAATACCCCTGCTGCTGCAGCTCTCTGATTAGTCCACGGCGAAAGTTGTAGATGTACCAGGCCGTATTCGAGATGAGTACGACTTTGTCTTTCACGCGGCGGCTGACGTGAGCGAGGGAATCCTGCTGTGGCCGTCCTTGCTGATAGCCAGCAGCCAATCCTTGATGCGGTCGGCGTTGACCTTTGGCCTTGCTTGCATCGGTGCAGTTCCTCGAAGTCGCCCGGAGTACACGGCAAGGGAGCCTTCGGGTATGTGATAGCCGGTTCCCGGCTCGATGTCCTGCTTGCGAATTCCTGCTTCGTTCCACTTCACCTGCTTGCCGGCGATGTGGAAGCCATCGGACGCCATGTCTTTCAGGGGTGGGGTGGCAACCGTGATGCTCAGACTGGGGCCGATGGTTTGGACTCGAATGAACTGCCTGTGGTCTCCGCAGTATGCCGCTTCCAGGACCGAGCGCGTTCTGACGCGCAATGATTCGTCATGGATCTCGACGGCAACCTGAGGCGCCATTGCCAATAGGGGGACGTACTCCGAGCGAGAAAGTCCCGTCTGTGCCATCAGCAAAGCGAGATCCTCCACTACCAACTCCACGCCTTCGTGGTAGCCGCGGTGTACTGCGTCTTGCCCCATGCTGGAGGCGAAGACCACCACAAGATCTGGATTTGAGGCGGCCCAGTCCAGCGCATCCCGGAGCATGTCATCCAGTACGCCGAGAGCGAATCGCATCAGCCACTCGTACGACGCGCCATTGCTGCCAGACTGTTCCGGGAAATCCTCCGGGAACACGTCCTTCCAGTAACGATGCATGACGCCCGCCACGTGGTTCGTGAAGAACGTGCTCAACTGTGGCGGCCGGTGCACTTTGAAGTGCTTGCGGAAAACATCCCAAAAAAGGATGGTCTGGAAAATCGGCCGCCTCGCCGTAAACGACTTGTCGATTCGCTCACGTAGGAGTTGGGCCGCAATTCTTGCACCGGTGCGAAGCGTTACTCCAGACTTTAGCGATGAGGTCGCTATGCGCAGCACATCCGTTGCACGAGGGATTGAGTCGCTTACTACTCTGGCATTGCTGCGCACCTGTGAAAGATTGAACGACTGCAATGGATTGAGGTACGCCGGGTAGCATCGTTCATCGTGTGCGAAGGTGTCCGGCACATAAAAGCCGCCTCCGCCCGGGTCGAGCGGAGGCCAGCTTTGCATGGAGCCGCAAATTCCGATGGAGCCGCCACGTTCACGTATCTCCTGCCAGATCGGCTTGCCTTTGAATGTAGACGGATCCTGTCCCAGATTCTTGATTCCGTGCTTCTCGTTGTTCATTCCCCGATGAACAGTTGGCCAAGTCACCCAGGGAGACAATTCGCCGATATCCACTGCCAGGGTCGTGTAGTGACCCGATTGCTCGAAGAATCTATTCAGGTGAGGAAACTCGGGCCGTCCCAAGTATCGATCGAGGAGACGCCAAGGGATCTCGTTAATTTCCAAGAGCAGGATTGGCGTCATCGGCGTGGAGTATCGGTCAGGATTTCTGATGCTCAAGCCAAGCCTGAAACATTAAGACATCCCAGAGATGGTATTGCCAGTTGCGTTTCCCGGACAGGTGCTCGTTCCACTTGCGACGAACTGGCGCGGGGTTGAAGTACCCTTCACGCCGCAAACGCTCTTCACCCAGGAGCTCCTCCGCCCATTCGCGCAAAGGACTACGCAGCCAAGAGCCGATGGGTACCCCAAAGCCCATCTTCGGGCGATCAATCAACGCCTTCGGCACATACTTATCAAGCACTTGCCGCAAAATCCATTTGCCCTGTCCATTTCGAATTTTCATCGACAGCGGCAGGCGCCAGGCAAACTCCACCACGTGGTGGTCCAGAAACGGCACTCGCGTTTCCAGGCTGGCGCCCATTGCTGCGCGATCCATCTTTACAAGAATATCGTCAGGTAGGTAACTAACCGTATCCAGATACATCATGTACTGTTCGATGTCAGGGAGCCCTTTGGAAGCTCGAGGATCCGTCAACACGGTATCAGGCTCATTGGCGCCTATGACCACATTCGCAGGTTGCCTCCAGTGAGAGAGCAGTCCGTAATAGATTGCCTCTGGGTCTGCGCACTCGAGGATCTCCGCAAGCTTGTACACCTTGTCGCCCAACTGAACCGCGCGCAGGTGTTTAGGAAGCATTCTGGCGAGGGGATCACAAACACGATTCCAGGTCTCGGGTGGTAGCGCCTGGATCGCCAACACGGCCGCATGGCGAACGCCCCGAGGAACTCTGCGGACGTAGCGCCATATCGTGCTCATCAGAGAATAGCGGTTGTATCCGCCAAACAACTCGTCTCCCCCATCTCCAGACAGCGCAACTGTCACATGCTGCCGCGCCATTTTGGAGACCAGAAAAGTCGGTATCTGAGAGGAATCTGAAAACGGTTCATCGTAGAGCGTCGGCAATCGCGGGATCACGGCCCGGGTTTCATCTGACGAAACATAAAGCTCCGTATGGTCGGTTCCCAGATGCTTAGCTACCGCCCGGGCGTATACGGCTTCGTTGTAGCCCTCTTCTTCAAAACCGATAGTGAAAGTCTTCACGGGGCGGCTTGACTGCGCCTGCATCAACGCCACGACAGTGGAGGAATCCACTCCGCCGGAGAGAAACGCACCCAGCGGCACATCGGCGATCATCTGTAACCCGATCGACTGCTTGAGGCGCGCCTCTAGAGAAGTAACTGCTTCGTGATCTCTACCCACAAACGGATCAGCGAGGGAATTGTCCACTGCCGAACGCATAGACCAATAGGGCTTGGGCACATCACCGACAACAGTTTTCCCGTCCACCGCCGAAAACCGGATCATGGTGCCAGGCAACAGCTTATGTATGTCCTTATAAATAGTATGAGGCGCCGGAACATAGTTGTGCCGCAACAACAAAGTCAGTGCATCGCGGTCGATCTCCCCTTCGAAGGCCGGGTGTACTTTCAGTGCCTTCAGTTCCGAGCCGAAAAGAAAACAATTCTTCTGCCAGCCGTAATAAAGCGGTTTTTCGCCCATCCGATCACGCGCAAGGTAAAGCGAGCGATCCTCTCGATCCCACAGAGCAATGGCGAACATCCCCACTGTTTTTTGCAGCGTGGCCTCGACGCCCCACGCCTCGAAGCCGGCCAACAAGGTTTCGGTGTCGGAGTGGCCGCGCCAAGGCAACTCACCACGTTCCTGGCGCAAGCTCAGATGGTTATATATCTCTCCATTGAAGACGATCACAAACCGGCCGGAGGGCGACACCATCGGCTGATGTCCCGAAGGAGATAAATCGAGGATGGAAAGGCGGCGGTGCGCCAGCGCTATCCCTGCTGCGCCATCAGCCCACATCCCACTGTCATCCGGGCCGCGGTGGTGGAGGACCGCGGCCATGAGATAGGCTCGGTTTGTCTCATCGGACGTCAAGCTACCTAAGGAAAGGAATCCTGCGAGACCACACATGGCGTTCGCCTCAGCGTCGGATACAGACCGCGCACCACATGGGCGGTGCTTCGGAAAAACGCACATCTGTAAAACCGGAGGTCTCCAGCATTTCACGTATCTGCCGACGCGTGAACCGCTGTTCCAACTTGGTGCCAAATCGGTCTAGCGCATCAGTGCGCATGACGTAGAAAGATTTGTCGCGATAGTAAGCAAGTGGCCAGGTCGCCGGCAGACACCCAAGCCGGTCGAGCAGCAATGCTGTCCTTGCCAGAGGCCAGTAAACGCATGCCGCCATTACCTGGCTTGCTACGTAGCGCAGCGGGAAGGGAAGTCGCGACACAACTCGACGCAGCACGTCGCTCACTCGCCATAGCAGGCGGAACCAGTAAGGACGGTTGTCGAAGGCATAATAAAGATAAATAAGAAAAGGTGCCCCCGATTTAAGTTTTGCTGCCACGCTGCGGATGGCCTCCACGGTGTCAGGGACGTGGTGCAGCACCCCCAAGGAATAGGCAAAATCCAGGGATTCATCGGGAAATGGCAGTGCTTCCACGCCGGCTTGGTGGAAGCGCACATTACCGAATGAGCCCAGATTGCTGCGTGCCACCGCTAACGCTGCGCCGCTTGGGTCTACGCAATGCAGGACTCCAACACGCGGCGCCGCTAGCATCGACCAACGACCGCTACCGCAACCGATGTCGGCCCCAACCGCTTGAAGAGATAGTCGTTCCCAAGGAAAAAGATGGAAGTAATCGTCAAAAATCGCCCGGCGATCCGGTTCAGACAACTCGGCCTGATTGAATCGCGACCATTCCTCCCCGAATGCCTTGATCACCTCCAGATCAGCGTTACCGGGCTTAGATCTTGATTCACCGTCCATCGACATGGCTCAATTCGAACCGAAAGCAATGCGGGAACTTTCGCCGGCAAAATCGAAACCGATGGAGCGAAAAACAGCATCCCATTGGTCGTGAATCAGAGCTTCGCTAAAACGGCGAAGCACGTATTCCTTTCCACGATTTCCTGCATCGCGGCGAGCTTCCTCACTAAGAATTAGCGTTTCAAGTTTCGTCTCCCATTCCACGTCATCCTTACATGTCAGCGACATCCCGGCCTCATCCATTGCACGCGTATAAGCAGGAGTGGCAGATGTCACAACCGGCATCCCCATTCGCCACAGCAAGATAAGTTTGTTCTCCGGTTTTCCCACAGTCAGCGGATTCCGCAAATCAATAGGAATAACCGCAATGTCACATTCAGTAATGATCCTTGCGCATGTATTCTTGTCCCACGCATGTACCTTTGTTCGATCGAATACGCGCCGCACAATCTTCGTGCTCGGCACTTTCCAGAATTTGTCGAGAAAAAGGAATCCTTCCAAATCGGTGACCACGTTCAGCTCTAGCTGATAGCGACGACTGAGTTCACGCAAGACACTACGTATCTTCCCGAGCTGATTAATATTTGATGGCAATCCTTCCCACACCAAACTAATTGGCGCACCCACCTTGTAGTCTTGTTTTACGTCACGTACCACCGCGTCGTGCGTATCGAGAACAACGTGCACGTTCTGGCAGAATGGCAATATGAAAGTGCGCTGCATTGCGGTCGTGCAAACGACCGCATCGGATCGTCGGCACATACTGCGAATTGCCGCCCAATAACTTAGTTGCAGTCGTTGATTCTGGCGCGATACAAATTTCGCGATTCCCCGGAGGCACCCCTTAATATCAGTCCGCGGAATTGCTAGATACGAGTCAACCAAATCGTATACGACTTTACCGTGTGGATAATTTCGCCAGATGCTGATGTCGGCCAATTCTGTGAGAACTACCAAGTCGTACTTTTCCTCCCGGCGCGCCACTTCGAATGAGAGCCCACGAGAGCTTGCGTACCCTGCAAAACGCCGATAGTCACCTGGATGAGCGAAAGATGTGCTACATGGAGCATATCCAATCCTGGGTTTAGACGACATAATCTTTGTGCTGCTCAGCAGTTCCTGATCCAGTTTGAGGATGAGCGTCCGGCCTCAGCCGCCAGCTCCAGCGGTTGGCATCAGGTACGACGCCAAAAACCGCTCTAAGGGCGTGAGGCCGTTTTTCTTGCGAACGAGATTGACGACACTGACCTCGGCCACCACAGCTGCCTCCATGCCGCTGCTGCCCGTCAAACGCCTTCAGGTACATCGCTCGCAGGCAAGTCTTTAGCCCATCGCGATAGGGCCGCAGCGTAATCTCCACGCACGGCACCGTGGAAAAGTCATCGTCGACGAACCCGTTGAAAAATGCTCGGAACGTCCCGCCACAGCATGACAAATCCGCGAATAGTGTCGACCAACTCCTCCCTCGAGCGACGGAAGAACCCACGCACCAGTCTCGGTACTGGTTCAATAGCCAGCGTCGCGAAACACACCGCCCAAGCTTCAGCGCAACCGAAATGCTTGAAGGCATAAAGAATTCGGCTGCGCAACGAATAGAACAAGCGGTGCGCTTTGACTTGATCTGATATGCCCCCGCCCTTGTGGTAGGCGCGAGCTTGCGCGAGAAACACACTGCGCCAACCTAGCCGCTTTGCCCGCAGCGAAAGATCCAACTCTTCGAAATAAACAAAGAAACGTTCATCGAACCCCCCCAAACTCTCAAAGAGAGAACGACGGATTAGGAAATACGCCCCCATTACTTGGTCAACATCACGGGTCTCTTGATGATCAAACGTCATCATGAGCTGCGAAAACCGGGATGGGAATACCCCTGCAAAACCGAATGCCTGGGCAAGATACATCTTCGCGTCAGGGAACCTGGCGCAGCTCTTCTGAATCACGCCTGTTGCATCGACAAGCTGAACTCCGCAAATCCCCACATCAGCATTCTCCGGTCGCCGCATGAACTCGACTGATTGCTGGATGGTATTTGGAAATACCGCCGCATCAGGATTGAGAAATAAAACAAATTCCCCGCTGCCCAGCGCCGCGCCTTGATTGCAAGCGGCGGCAAAGCCGACGTTTTTCCCGTTTCTTAGCACCAAAAGACCCCTGAGTGGATCGAGGCCATTCAAGGAATTGTCCGACGATCCATTGTCAATGACGAATATATTTGCTGGACCATTCTGATTCGCGTTGCTCAGAATACTGTCGACAGCAAGACGCAACTGCAAACCAGAATTCCAATTGACCAAGACGACGTCAACCGGCAATTGGAACGTCAAAGCAGGAGTTCCCAAGGGTCACGAATTGCCGGACAAACCAGCGGGTTCGCTCTGTGCCAAAAGCGAGGCCCATTGTACGACGGCCAATTTGGAAACCGAACGCCTCACCTATGGGTGCCAAACGCGCAAGAATGAGACGATTGTGACGCCTTGGCCGACAAGGATTGTCTAGAAAGTGAGTTTGTTGAGTTGCTTCGCGATGCTGACGGCCCCGTCGACGAGATAGGAGACAGACGTTCGCGTGATCAGATTGACATCAAGCACAGCGCAAACCCCCGTGCAGCAGCTTAAATCGAATGCCATTTACTAGCAGCCAATACCAGAAAACAAGTTGAATCCACTGTGACAGTAATGAAAAGTATTGATCCTGAAAAAACTGCATGAACAATGGGTAGACGGAAGCACTGTACAAAAATAGGTATACGCCTCTCTGTGTAACGGCTCGTCGATATAGATAAACATGCAACCCAACGATTGGGATCAATACAATGAAACCGTAACCCGCAAAGTCTTTGAAATATGGGCTGTAGACCGTATACACATTGGTTGGATCAGGAACATTCACCCACTCATATACCAAGGTAGGAGGTTCCACGTCCGAAAGGCGGATTGCGTGGAAAACACTCAATAGAAAGCGAAATGTATTTTCGCCACAAACGGGCTGCGTTGGATTCTCAAACAATGTCGCGAATGCAAGAAGCGGGGCAACCGTGTAACCCCTCATATACACCAGGAAAGTAGAAACATTTTCGGATAGATCACTTTCTGTGGATATTCCTTTAGCAACCATTGTTGCAACAAGCACGAATGTTGACAGCAGCGCACAACTTCCAATCATTACTCCCCTAAAGCCAATCTGCTTCGTCAAGATCAACGGAAACAAATGAACCGTGAAAAACAATAAGAAGTATGTCCTGCCGGTTGTCAAATACCCGTAAGACAAGGACACAATCAAAGAGAGAGCTAGCCTCCAAAAGGCGATTTGGCGATCTTTGTAGAGCACCAGGGAAACCGAACTGATAGCCAAAGACAAGAGACCAAAATAGGATAAAACTCCCCACCCGCCCTCTACCGTCTCTAGACGGAGCCTGCTGTAACCCAGCACAGTGAATATGTCTTCGCCACCTGACAGGTCCAAGGCTCTCAAATATGACAATGGGAGCATTACGACGCAAACAATCTGAAGGATCGAGACTAGTTTCCCATTGGTATCTATCTCGGCGAAGCGCGGATGAACCCTCAGGCTTCGGAGACATGGTGCAGAAACTACGAAGGACATGAACCAAAAAATATTTATCACGAGGAGCACAAATACAAATTCATCCGAAGGAGTGATCCATGAGGACTGGGTTAGGAGGTAGCCAAAAAAAACGAGAAACCACACAAAGAAATAAATCTGAAACGGATTGCCCATGCCATATCTCGGGAAACTGGAGAAGACCAGACCGAAGAATGTCAGGAGGACGATAATTTCAAGCATATTCATGTTTGCTCAAGATTCTTAAAGAAATCGCATCGGAAATCATTCCGCCAACCCATTTCCAAGCGGCGCCATGAAGGCCGAATGTACCAATCAATGTGTAGAGCGTTGCGGCAATTGACGCCAATTCAACAAGACTAAGTTTTGCCGTAGGCTTCATCCTGTGTAATCCAATTCCTGATCGCCTGTGCCGTGGACTCAAACTCCTTGGCCAGGGCCTCCGGACTGCGGCCGGCGCGAACCAGCACGACCATCTTTTGCCGGAAATCCGGCGGGTATGCAGGGTGATTATCGGGCATCGTGAACCTCCTTCAATCCCAACATTGAAAAGTGTCCACGAAAGCGGATCAACTCCAAACAGTGCCAGGAAAAAGAGCTTCACAAGGACATACGACTGCACAAGCGTCGCAATGGAAGCGACGAACATCACAGCCGGAAGTGAGGCCACGGATGAATAAGAGCCGTGGCTAAAGGACACGATGTGTGCCTCGTACGCATATGAATTGCACAAAGTCACGCTGCTGGTCACTGGACAACACAGCATTGGCAGCGAGCATCTTTGCCACCGCTTTATCATGTGCATTGATGCGGATTCCACGCCTCTGAATGCGTGAAGACTCCGCGGCGGTCCATAGACGATTGAGTTGGCGCTGTCTTACGCTGAAGCCGATCTCATGCAGATTAGCTTTCAGCTGGGACATGGAGGGTATGGATAGATGTCTCGGGGCTTCGAGCCCGCGCCAGTTGTCACCGAAATGTGATCGCACCAAACTGGTCGCATTCGGAAGAGACAAGAGAAGCGTACCGCCTGGCTTCAGAGCCTCCCCAAGCTTGTGAAGCATGTCTTGCGGATCATGCACATGCTCGAGAACGTGAGAGCAAACGATACAGTCAAAGGCCTGCCTGAAGTTGGCCAGCCGCGCATACGAGCCTTCCTGGACGTCCAAGCCCTGGGCGCACGCAACACGCACCGCAGACGGGTCGACTTCCAGCCCCATGGTCTGCCAACCGAGCCTCTTTGCGAGGTTGAGTGTGTAACCGTTGCCGCAACCAACGTCCATCAACTTTCCTGCTGGTAGTTTGACCAGCTCAGCTAGCTCAAACGGTTCGAGCAGCCGCGATTTGAGAGTGCCAAGCAGCCAACTCAGTTCGCTGGGAATGTGTAACCGTGGACGGAGATCCGTCCTGTGCCAATGTGACCAGCATTCGTTTCTCAGTCGTTCCCTGACCCTAAGCGCCAGCGAATCTCTGTGTGTGACGCGATGCGTGTAGTACGAGCCGTACGCCTGCGCTAGGGCTTCCCGGGTAGGGCGCGGGCTCAAGTAGAGTGAGTTGCATTGATTGCAGCTCCAGTAGGTCCACTTGCCCGGTGCGAGATAAAATGACCAGTCCTGTACGTCACGGTGCGCTAGCATCCGCTCGCTCGAGTTGCAATACGGGCAGCACTTAACCTGCTCGAGGCCCTCATCCGGCCACGGTTGATCGATCCTAGTGGTATCCCGAGTAGCCATCGATATCACTGACCGCCAGCCCAGCCCAGCCGGCCCTTAATGGATGCACGCTCATCGCCAGCTAACACCACAAACCACGCTATCGGGACAAACAAGATCAGGATCAGCAGTACGATTGCTGCCCTGTGGGCAATGTCGGCAACCAGCAGCGGTATCGCCACCCCCCCCAAAGCGACAAGCAGTCCGGCAGTCATGCGCTTGAGAAGAACAGCGTTGTCACCGAGGAAGCGGCTGGATAGCCAGAACAACAATACGCCATCCAGAGCAACACGTCCGGTCCACGCCATCGCCGCACCAACAATTCCATGATTCTGAATCGCCCACCAAAGGACCAGCAGGTAAAGCGGCAATTCCAGCGAATGCAGTTTTGCACTCAAGTCTGGTCTACCGATACCTTGGATGAGCGTAGCAAACACTTGAGCAAGGCCATTGATAAACACGCCGATCGCCAGGCACTGCAGCACCGGTGTGCTGTACCGGGCGAATTCATCACCGAGCCACCATTGCAGGCCCTCGTGCGCAAAGGCAGTGATCAGCAGTATCACGGGGAACAGTATCAACGCGATGTACTTCGTTCCGCGAGCAAAGATTCGTACCATCCGGCTGTGGTCTTGTCGGTGACTGGCAGCGAAGGCGGGAAAGAGCACTGCCAGAATGGCGCCAGGAACAATCAACAGCTTAGTGACCAACTCGTATGGCGTTGCGTAGTAGGCAACAGCCGCTACAGAGACGATGGCGCCGATCACAAAGCGATCCAGATACACCATCAGCGGCCCGATCACATTCGTCACCGTCATCCAGGCGCCAAAGTGCAAGAGTGGCTTGAGGTCAACGTAGTGCAGCGCAAGCCCTGAACGCAGCGGCGGCATGAGGGGCCGGCACGCAAGGACATACGCGCCACAAGCTAGCAGGCGTCCAAGCACCAGTACCGCTGTAACAAAGGCCAGGCTTTGCGAAAATGGAAGAATCGTCAAAGGCGCCAGAAAGCTAAATATTCCCATCGGGACGCGAATGGCGTTGATCATGCCAAACCGCTGGAATGCGGACAGAATCCCGACCAGCCCTGCGGTGACGACCACAATGGGAATGGCCGCCGCAAGGAGATAGAAAGAATGCAGTGTCTCGACCTGCAGAAGCCCGGGTATCTTGAGCCCCGAGTGGACCAGCCAGGGAGAAATGAGGCTCACCACAAGGGTACCCAGCAAACCCAAGACAAACATCATCACGATGGCGGTCCAGACTACTGGGGGGGCTTGTGTATCTTGTCTGTCAGTCAGTTTCTCCGCCACAACCTGCGTCAGTGCCCGGCCAAGGCCAAGATCAAACAGGCTGAAGTAACCGATCACCATCCACGCCAGGGTCAACACGCCGAAACGGTCCGTACCTAATCCACGAATCAACAGCGGAATAGCAACGAACGCTGCCAGTAAAGGGACTGCTTGCCCGATGAGATTGAAAATGCTGTTTCGGACGAGACGGACCCCGCCAGTAGGCGGTTTTGTCAGACGATCAGGTGTCACGTGTGCTGAATCTGAGGCCTTAAGACGCGGCCACATCGAGTGACGCAGGTCTGGGAAACGCGCGGTTAAGCGCGCCGCAGCAAGAGCAGCCGGCGAAGCCGCCCGAGCTTTTCGGCTGCTTCCGGATCTGCCGCCATATTGCGCTGCGCATGGCGAACGAAGACGACGAGCACAATTAGGAAGAACGTAATTAGCGTGGTCACAATAGCAATCAGGGGCTTGCTGGGTTTGGACTTCCTCTCCGGTGTTAGGGCGACGTCCACTACCTGAATTACTGCGCCATCCCGCGCTTCGTCGAGGCGAGCAAGCTCGTATTGCTTAGCCATCAACTCGAAAAGTGTTTCGTGGTACTTGAAGTCGCGGTACTTCGCGATGTACTCGGCGCCGTCACCCGCCGCCTTCGAGGTGTTGCCCTGCTCCGCCTTCGACAATTCGGTCCGTAGCGCGCCAAGTTCCTGCATCGCCAATCGGAACTCCGGATTCGAGTCCGTCATGAACGTGCGCATTGAGGCGAGCTTGATCTCCTGGACTGTGATTTGGGCTTTGAGCCGGGCGAGGGCTTCCAGCGCGGCTTGCGGAACCGTTCTTAGGGTTGCTTCGCTAACATTGCTGCCCCGCAATGCAAACTCGGATTTGCTCAGATCGTCCTTCGCCTGTTTGAGCTGTCCCTCGAAGAAGAGCCGTCGCTGAGCTGCCTCTGTGATCGCAAGCGTCTTGGACAGGTTCCGAAGTTCCTCGACAAAGGCGTTTGCCATATCGGCCGCTCGTTTCGGGTCACGATCATCGACCTCGATCGAGATGATGCCGTCTTTCACCCCAGCGGATACCTTGGACTGTTTCTCGAGTTCCTTCCGGGCGTCCTCGATATAGCGTTCGTCGTACAGTTTTCTGAGGTCAAAGCGCTGAATGATGGCATCGTAAACGCTGCGGCTCTTCAGGAGCGCGACGTACTGGTCCGCCGGATTCTTCAGTCCGGCTGAGCCACCGACAAGCCCGGCAAGTGAACCCAGTTGCGCCGCCAGTGCGGCAGAGGTGCTCTGTTGCTGCGCGGGAGGGAGAATACGAGTCGTTGCCGTGTAGGTCGGCGGGATCACGTAGCTGATACCTAAAGCTGCAAGTCCCGCGGCGAGCGGTACCAGGATCAGGATGCGAAGGTTTTCGGCGAAGACGAGAGCGAGATCGAGGAGACTGATCTCGTCGGAATCTTCCTCGGTGTGCGCTGCTCTAGCCTCCTCCATGCTCATTCCCGAATAATCTTAATCGCCGCAGCCCCCAACCCGAACTGATAGAAGATCTGCGTCCAGTCCTTCAAATCCTTCATCCACGACGTCCGCTGCAGATCCTCCGGCACGATGATCGCGTCGCCCGGCATCAGCTTCGCGCCGTTCAGGCTGCTGGTGAAAAAGCTCCCCTGGTTGCTGATCACCGACCCGTCAGCCCTCAGGACATACATGTTCCCCTTGTCGGCCTCCCTCCTTGTCCCTCCCGCCTGCGCAAGGTAATCCGACACGGTCTTGTCCGGCTTATGCAGGAACGCCGACTCGTTGTAGACCGTCCCGAACACGCTCACCATCGAAGGCCGCTGGGGAATCACCAGCCTGTCCCCATCCTCCAGCGGAACCTCCGGGATTTGCGCGAGCGTGGCTTCTTCGCCGAGCTCCAGCACGATTCTTCCAGTAGGCTGCAGCCGCTTCAGTCTCGACAGGATCGACTGCTGCGCTTCGGCTTCCGCCTTCAGTGAGGCGGCATCTTCCGCGCTGGTGACGTTCCGCGCCCGCGCCGCGGCGGCGCGCTGCAGGTCCTGTTCGTACTGCACGATGGCCCGGCGCAGCCGCTCTTCCTGCTGCTTCTTTGTGGACTCGCGCATGAACTCCGTGCCGAAGACGTAAGCCTGCGGCGTCACGCCCCCCACGCGCATGACGAGCTGCCGCAGGGTTTCCCCCTGCAGCGCCTGGTACACCCCCGCGTTGTTGAACTCGCCTTCGAGCCTCACCACCACCGGGCGCCGGCCGGCGGGCGCGTTGATGTCGTTCTTGGAGAACACGGTGACGATGTCGCCGGGCCGCAGTTGCAGGTTATGCGCGGGATCACCCTCCAACACTACTTTCCCGAGGTTGAACGGAATCAGGATGCTCGAGAGGTCGTCCGTGTTCTGCCGCTCGATCACGGCGTAGTCCCAGTTGATCTCGTCGAACAGGCGCCGAACCGAAGCCGCGAGCTCGCCCTGGGGCACGGAGTCGGCGCGCACGGCGGCGTTCTTCCGCTGGTAATAGTCCCGCGTGATGAGCGCTTCCTTCTCGGGGATCAGGTCGCGGATCCGCATTCCGTCCTTAAACGGATGGCGTAGCGGCAGGGCCACGTTGCCGCGCAAGGTAACTGCGTTCTCGAACTTGGGCGAGATGGGATACACGGACACGAGGTCGCCGTCCTTCACCGTGCGCGCCATGCCGCCCGCATCCAGGGTGAATTGGTCCACCACCCGCGTGTCGCGGTTCTCGATCCGCTCGATGGTGACTTTCTTCGTCTGCGCCGTGGTGGTGAGGCCGCCGGCGTAATCGAGCAGCGTGACCACCGACGCAGGCCCCTTCAGTTCGTAAATTGCCGGGTTCTTGACGTTGCCCGAGACCGCGGCCAAAGGCCCCGCGGGCGGGAAGTAGATAACGTCGCCGGGCAGGAGCGCGGCATCCTTGGACTTGTCGCCGCGCAGCAGAAGGTCGTACAGGTCGAACTCGGTCAGCACCTGGGTGCCGCGCTTCAACTGGATGGCGCGCATCGAGCCGCGCGTAGAAGGCCCGCCGGCGGCGAAGACGGCGTTGACCAGGGTGGACAGGGAACTCACGGTGTAAGCCCCGGGGCTGCGGGCCTGGCCTACGACGAAGATCTGGATGGAGCGCAGCTGGCCCAAGGTGACCAGCAACTCGAAATTGCGGAAGTTCTTCGATACCGCCTGCTTCACCGCGATGGAGAGCTCCTGGTACTTCAGCCCCGCCACCTGCACCGTGCCCACGCGCGGGATGCTGATCGCCCCGTTGCGATCCACCGTCGCGCGGTAGTCCACGTCGATCTGCCCCCAGGCGCGGATCAGCAGCTCATCCCCCGGCCCGATCAGGTAGTCCGGCGTGACCGGGATGTTCTCCACCGGCGCGAAGGTCGAAGGCGCGCGGCGGAAGAGGTCGTAGCCGTACAAGGGCAGCTTCTGGCCGGTGGACTGGTTGATGAAGTCCTGGAAGTCGTTCTTTTCAGCAACCGCGTCGGGTTCAGAGCCGGCGGGCCTGTCGGCCCGCCCTACGGGTTGAGTATCCGGTACCAGTTGCAGCAGCGCGGGTTCGCCGGGCCGGATGGCCCGGCCTACGGGCTGACCGGGCACTGCCTGAATCTGCGTATTGGTGATAACAGGGGACTGCACCGGCTGCACGGTGACCTGCGGCACGGTTGCCGTTGTGCCAGTCCCCATGTTTCCGACCTGGGCGTGGGCAAGCGGGACCGCGAAAGCAAGGGCCAAAAGGAGAGCGCGGCGCATCGTCGTCACCCAGGTAACAGGGATAGCCGGCGATTCTATCCCTCTGAATGAAAAGCAGGGGGCAGACTCCCTGAAAGCAAAGGCAAAACCGGGGGGCCGGCCCCTGACTCAGCCTGCCGGGTATAGACTCCCGCCCATGACCAAGCTCCTCGAAAAAGCCTTCGCCCAAGCCGCCCGGCTCCCCGCCGGCGAGCAGGATGCGTTCGCCGAGTTCGTGCTGGCGGAACTGGAGTCGGAGGAACGCTGGGCCCGGGCGTTCGGGGCGTCGCAGGACGAACTCGCGAGCCTCGCCCAAGAGGCGGCAGCGGACTACAAAGCCGGCCGCACCCGGCCGCTCTGACGCGTGCGCTCGCGCGTCAACGAGCGCTTCCGCAAGGCATTCGACTCACTTCCCGAAGACATCCAACGCAGGGCGCGCGAGGCATACGAGCGCTGGCACGAGAACCCGGCGCATCCGTCGCTGCAGTACAAGAAGATCCACGACACCCAGCCGGTCTATTCGGTTCGCGTTGGTCTCGGTTGGCGCGCACTCGGGATGTTGCAGGGCGACGTGATGATCTGGTTCTGGATCGGACCTCACTCGGAATACGACAGGCTGGTAGGGCAGATGCGCCGCAGGTAAGGGGCGGCTCTGACCCCGATTTATTTCTTTTCCCGCACTTCCGCCAGCGCCAGCTCCAGATCCGCCCTGGCCATCTCCTGCACCAACTGCCTGAACCCGGTCTTCGGCTTCCACCCTAGCCGTTTCCTCGCCTTCGAGGCATCCCCCAACAATGTGTCCACCTCCGCCGGCCGGTAATACCTGGGGTCCACCTCCACGATCTTCCGCCCCTCCCACACCGCCACTTCGCTCCCGCCCTTGCCCTTCCACTCCAGCCGCATCCCCAGCTCCTTCGCCGCCGCCTCTACGAACTCGCGCACGCTGTGCTGCTCCCCCGTGGCCACCACGTAATCCTCCGCCGCCTCCTGCTGCAGCATCAGCCACATGGCCTCCACGTAGTCCCGCGCATGGCCCCAGTCGCGCCGCGCATCGAGGTTGCCGAGGTAGAGCTTCGCCTGCAGCCCGAGCTTGATCCGCGCCAGGGCCCGCGTGATCTTGCGCGTGACGAAGGTCTCGCCGCGCCGCGGCGACTCGTGGTTGAACAGGATCCCGCTGCTGGCGTAGACGCCGAAGGCCTCGCGGTAGTTCACCGCGATCCAGTGCGCGTAGAGCTTCGCCACGCCGTAGGGCGAGCGCGGATGAAAGGGCGTGGTCTCCTTCTGCGGCGTCTCCTTCACCAGGCCGAACATCTCCGAGGTGGAGGCCTGGTAGAAGCGCGTCTTCTTCTGCAGCCGCAGGATGCGGATCGCCTCGAGCAGCCGCAAGGTCCCCACCGCGTCGGACTCGGCGGTGTACTCGGGCTCTTCGAACGACACCGCGACGTGGCTCTGCGCGGCGAGGTTGTAGATCTCGGTGGGCTGGGTCTCCTCCACGATGCGGATGAGGCTGGTGGAGTCCGTGAGGTCGCCGTAGTGCAGGAAGAAGCGGCAGCCGGGCAAGTGCGGATCCTGGTACAGGTGGTCGATGCGCGCGGTGTTGAACAGCGACGAGCGCCGCCGGATGCCGTGCACCGTGTAGCCCTTCTTCAGCAGCAGC
>Ga0210377_10001470_pt1 | contig 21574 bp, 18 predicted proteins | sample PLM4_65_b1redo_FD_155480 | JGI IMG/M metagenome (GOLD analysis project Ga0210377, IMG submission 155480) | Groundwater sediment microbial communities from an aquifer in East River, Colorado, USA - PLM4_65_b1 redo | ecosystem: Environmental > Terrestrial > Soil > Riparian zone | place: USA: East...
GCAGGACGCAGGCTTCTCCACCGCCGCGGAGTCGAACAAGCGGTACCGCTACCTGCTCGAGCGCGGCACGACCGGCATGTCGGTGGCGTTCGACCTGCCCACCCAGATCGGGATGGATTCGGATGACCCTCGCGCGCGCGGCGAGGTCGGGAAAGTCGGCGTGGCGATCGATTCAATCGAGGACATGGAAGCGCTGCTCGATGCGATCCCGCTCGATCGGGTTTCGATCTCGATGACGATCAACGCGCCGGCGTCGATCCTTCTGGCGCTGCTGCTCGTGGTGGCCGAACGGCGCGGCGTGGAGTGGTCGAAGCTCAACGGCACGATTCAGAACGACATCCTGAAGGAGTACGCCGCGCGCGGCACCTACATCTTCCCCCCCGCGCCTTCGATGCGGATCGTAACGGACATCTTCGAGTTCTGCGCGGAGAACGTTCCGCGCTGGAACACGATCTCGGTTTCCGGCTACCACATCCGCGAAGCAGGGTCGACGGCGGTGCAGGAAGTGGCGTTCACTCTGGCCAACGGGCTGGAGTACGTGAAAGCCGCCGTGGAGCGCGGACTGGACATCGACACGTTCGCACCGCGGATCTCGTTCTTCTTCAACGCGCACAACGATTTCATCGAAGAGGTGGCCAAGTTTCGCGCGGCGCGGAAGCTCTGGGCGCGTCTGATGCGCGAGCGTTACGACCCGAAAGATCCGCGGTCGGTCGCGCTGCGCTTTCACGCGCAGACCGCGGGCTCGACTCTCACGGCCCAGCAGCCGGAAAACAACGTGGTCCGGGTCGCCTATCAGGCGATGGCCGCGGTCCTGGGCGGCTGCCAGTCGCTGCACACGAACAGCCGCGACGAGGCGCTGGCGCTTCCGACGGAAGAGTCGGTGAAGATCGCGTTGCGGACGCAGCAGATTCTGGCGCACGAAACAGGTGTGCCCTCGACCGCCGATCCACTGGCAGGATCGTACGCGGTGGAGACGCTGACGTTGGACATCGAGCGCGCCGCGCGCGAGCTCATCGAGCGCGTCGAGAAAATGGGCGGCGCGATCGCGGCCATCGAGAGCGGCTTCGTGCAGAACGAGATCGGTGAATCGGCGTATCTCGCACAGCGCGCGCTCGAGGAGAAGCAATCGATCGTCGTCGGCGTCAACGAATTCACGGAGAACGGGTCGGCGAAGCTGCCGATCCTGTCGATCGACGAGAACGTCGAGCGCGAGCAGATCGCGCGGCTTCAGGCGTTCCGCGCGCGCCGCACCGCTGACTGGAAAGGAGCGCTTCGCGCGCTCGACACCGCGGCGCGCTCACACGAGAACCTGATGCCGCGAATCGTCGACTGCGTCCGAACGGAGTGCACGATCGGCGAGATCGTCTCGACGTTGAAGACGACGTTCGGCGAGCACCGGGACCAGGGCTTCTGAAGCGTGTAAGTACACACAAATTTGCAGTTTCTTTTGTATCTCCCGACATCGCCGCGGGCATAGTCTGGATCATGCTCGCTCGTATCACTCTGCTCGCCCTGCTCCTCGCCTCGTCTCTTTCCGCCGGCGACTGGCGCACCTATGCCGGCGGGTTCAGCTCACGGTGGAAGACAACCGGACCTCACGGCCATGATCAGGAGCCGTGCGCGTATCCGCAGATGACCAATCCCGCGCCGGGCATCTTCATGCTCCTCGGCACCGACTGCAATCCGGTGGACTTCGCACGCGCCAACCTCGATAACTCCATCGGCTTCCGCTTCGGACGCGAGCGCGACTTCCTCAGCCTCGGACCGTTGCACTTCGTCGGCGGCGGTGAAGGCAGCATCAGTCACACCGAATACAACGGCTCGCAGCTCGATTTCACGTTCGTGAACGCCACGGTCCTCGCCGGTGCGGATCTCGAAGGCTGGGGGTTCCGCGCCGGCTTCCGTTATGGCGGCGGCGCATTCGCGACAACCGACAGCCGCGGAGGTCTGCAGACGTGGCGTGAAGCGTCTGTGTCCGTCCCGATTCGCGCCGGCGCCGCGCTCCGGGTTGCACAACGCATCTCGAGCAGCAAACGGATCATGCGAGGCACCGGCTCGCGTCACGCGGACGTGCTCAGGGAGAACGTGCCGGCAAGAGAGACTTCTCTCCTCATCGTCGCAACGCCGGGCGCGCGATCCTCATCGCTCTGGGACTTCGCGGCGACGAGCGGTACCACGGTCCCCGGTTTCGGTCCGGCGCAAAGCCTGGCCCTGCACACGACTGCGTATCAGCGGCTCTCCGCATTTCGCGATATTGCCTCTAAGTCGACGCAGATCGAATTCTCGTGGACGTCGACGGCACAGGAGTCGAAGCTCTTCTCCGAATATCGCGGCTATCCCGGCAACCAGCGCGGGAAAACGATCAACGGATTCGGCCTCGGCGCGCATCGAAGCGTCGATGCCAGCCGTCGCCTTTCGCTCCGCTACGGCGGAGGCATCGAAGTCGCCGACTGGCGCGATCCGTATCCGCTGCTCGTCTCAGGCAACGGACGCGTGGTGCGGGGCGGTGTCGAGACCGCAGTGACCGGATCGGCGGCGCTGCGCTACCGCCTGGGCCGCGGTTTGTCGATCGAGGCGAACGCGCAGCAGCTCTACTGGCGCGACATCCACCTCGGTGAGACGCGATTGGGCGTGGGGCTGGCGTTGACGCGCTGACGACGTCATCCCGAGCGCAGCGAGGGATCTCAAAATGCGGTCGTCGTCCGCAGAGATCCTTCGCCGTCGGAGCCTGCCCTGAGCGACGCCGAACGAAGGAAGGCGGAGTCGAATGGGCGGCTGAGGATGACGTTACGCGCTACGATGGGGGGGAGCCATGAACCTCCCCTTCCACATCGCGTGGCGCTATCTGCGCCGTCCGACTGACACGCTCGTGTCGGCGGTCGGCGCCGTGTCCGTGTTCGGACTCGTGATCGGGGTGATGGCGCTCGTCATCTCGATGGCACTGATGACCGGCTATCGTCGCGATCTGCAGCGAAAGCTGCTGGGCGGAAACGCCGAGGTGTTCGTCTATTCCGTGGGCGGGCCGATCAGCGACACGTCGCGACTGCTCCACGCGCTGCGCACGATTCCCGGAGTTGAAGAAGCGTCGCCCGTTCTGTTCAAGAACGCGCTGGTCACGACGGAGCGCAACACGACCGGCTCCGAGGTGATGCTGAAGGGAATCGATCCCGGGCGTGCACGCAGCTCACCGATGCTGGCCAAGGTCATCGGTCCGTCGAAAAAATTCGAAACGCCCGAGGGCGAGAACGGCATCGCGGTCGGCAAGTATCTGGCGCAGAGGCTCGGCGTCACGCGCGGCTCGTCGATCAGCGTGACGGTGCCGACCGAGCGGGGCGGCACCTTTCTACCTCGGAGCTCGTCGTTCGTGGTGACGAATGTGTTCGACACCGGCTTCTACGAATACGACGCGCGCTGGTTGTTCATCGATCTGCACGAGGCGGAGCGGATCACCGGTGCGGCCGGGTCGGCGAATCTGGTCGAGGTGAAGCTGCAGCCCGGTGCGAACCTCGATCGGATCGTGAAGCAGATCGAGGCGCGCACCGAGCATCGTTACGCGGTCAGCGACTGGCGCGACATGAACCGCCAGCTCTTCTCGATGTTGAAGATCCAGCAGCTCGTGCTGTTCATCGTCATCGGCCTGATCGTGTTCGTGTCGACGTTCAACATCGTCTCGACGCTGATCATGACCGTCCATGAGAAGAAGAAGGAGATCGGCATCCTCTCGTCGATGGGTGCGGAGCGCAGCCTCATCAGCCGCGTGTTCGTGTGGTACGGAACGATGGTCGGTTTCGCCGGAACCGCGACCGGCATCCTCCTCGGCGTCGCCGTCTGCTGGGTGGTCACGCGCTACCGGCTGGTCTCGTTCCCTCCCGAGATCGCCGAGGTTTACTTCGTGTCGTCGATTCCGTTCGTGACTCGCGGCATCGATCTCGCCGTGATCGCCGCGTTCTCCCTGATCGTCGCGTTCATCGCCACGATCGTGCCGTCGATGCGCGCCGCACGGCTGAATCCGGTCGAAGCGCTGCGGCACGAATAGATCGATCTATAATCGGCTCGTGCCCCCCGCACGCCTCCTCCTCGAAGACGGCACTCTCTACGAAGGCGAATCGTTCGGATCGACCGAGACGGCGATCGGCGAGGTCGTCTTCAACACCTCGCTGACCGGCTATCAGGAGATCGCCACCGATCCCTCCTATCGGTTCCAGATCGTCGTCATGACTTATCCGCACATCGGAAACTACGGTGTAGAACGATCCGCGGATCAGAGTGCCAGGCCGCAGGTGGCCGGATTCATCGTGCGCGACGTCGTCGCTGAGCCGTCGAATGCGCACTCGGAGATGCCGCTCACCACATACTTCGAGCGATTCAACATCGCGGCGATCACGGGCATCGACACGCGCGCGCTGACGCGCAAGATCCGCAACGAGGGAGCCATGCGCGGCATCATCTCCAGCGATCCGGCGCGCACGACCGCGGATCTGCTCGCCGAGGTGCGGCGCGCACCGTCGATGAGCGGACTCGATCTCGTCCAGCGCGTGAGCACGTCCGCGCCGTTCGCATTCGAAGAACATCCGGACAAGCCGCGGAAGCGCATCGCCGTGTACGACTACGGGGTGAAGCGCAACATCCTCCGGCAACTCGTGCAGCACGGATCCGAGGTCACGGTCTTCCCCGCTACAACGCCGGCGGACGAAATTCTGGCGCAGAAGTTCGACGGCGTGGTGCTGTCGAATGGACCGGGCGATCCCGAACCTGTGACGTACGCGCAGGAAAACATCCGCCGTCTCATCGGCAGGGTCCCGCTCTTCGGCATCTGCCTCGGCCACCAGCTCCTCGCCCTCGCGCTCGGCGGGCGGACCTACAAGCTGAAGTTCGGACATCGCGGCGGCAACCATCCGGTCAAAGATCTGCGCAGCGGGCGCGTCGAGATCACCGCGCAGAATCATGGCTTCGCGGTCGATCCCGACTCACTCTACGATCGCGACGTCGAGCTCACGCACATCAATCTGAACGATCAGACGCTGGAAGGCTTTCGCCACCGCAGCGAGCCAGCCATCGCCGTGCAGTACCATCCCGAGGCGGCGCCGGGACCGCACGATTCGTTCTATCTGTTCGGCGATTTCATGAAGCTCCTCGAGTAGCGCCGGCCTCCGGCCGGCTGGTGCGCAGGCGTCCCGCGCCTGCGCCGGTGGGACGGCGGCGTCTCGGCGATAATGCGCGGCCATGAAATCGTTTACGGCCTTCCTCGCCGGCGCGCTGCTCGCCTTCGCAGCGAACGCCGCCATCCAGTCCCCCTCGCAGTTTCTCGGATTTCAGGTCGGGGCGGATCGCACGCTCGCTGACTACCGGCAGATCGTCGCGTACTTCCGCGCGCTCGATGCCGCCTCGCCCCGCGTGGAGATCGAGACGCTCGGGAAGACGACGCTCGGCAACGAGATGATCATGGCGGTCATCTCTTCCGAAGCGAACGTGCGCAATCTGCTGCGGATCAGGGAGATCGCGCGGCAGCTCGCGGATCCGCGCGGCCTGTCGCAAGAGCAGATCGACGCGTTCGTGCGCGACGGGAAGACGATCGTCCTCGTCACCTGCAACATTCACTCGACCGAGATCGGCTCGAGTCAGATGGCGATGGAGTGGGCGCACGCGCTGGCGACGGCTGACGATGCGGAGACGAAGCGCCGCCTCGACAACGTCGTGCTGCTGCTCGTGCCCTCGCTCAATCCCGACGGTCAGATCATGGTCACCGAGTGGTACCGCAAATACCTCGGCACGCGCTTCGAGGGCGGATCGATGGCCTCGCTGTACCACCACTACGTCGGCCACGACAACAACCGCGACTGGTTCATGCTCACGCAGGTCGAGACGAAGAACATGAGCCGCGCGATCTATCAGGAGTGGTATCCCCAGGTGTTCGTCGACGAGCACCAGATGGGATCGGAAGGGCCGCGGATGTTCATCCCGCCGTTCGCCGACCCGGTCGATCCCGATGTGAACCCGCTGATCTGGCGCGAGGTGAACATCATCGGCTCGAACATGGCGTTCCGCCTCGAGCAGCAGAACAAGAGCGGCCTCATCTACGGCTATCAGTTCGACGCCTACTGGCTGGGCGGAACGCGCAACACGGGATGGTGGAAGAACATCACCGGCCTGCTGCTGGAGATCGCGTCCGCGCGCATCGCGACGCCGATCCGCGTGGAGTCGACCGAGCTTCGGGGCGGATCGAAAGGGCTGATCGACTACAAGCCGACGATCAATCATCCCAATCCGTGGAAAGGCGGCCTCTGGCGGCTGCGCGACATCATGGACTACGAGCGCATCGCATCCGATGCGCTGCTCGAGACCGCCGCCGACCGGCGACAGGACTTCCTGCGCGACCTCGCCACGCGCGCGCGGGCAGCGGTGGCGCTCGCGCCGGGCGAGGGTTACGTCATTCCGCGCAAACAGCGCGACTGGCCGACCGCGCAACAGCTCGCGTCGATTCTGATCGAGCACGGCGTCGACGTCTTCCAGACCGACAACGGCGACTTCTGGATCCCGATGGCGCAACCGTACTCGAAGTTCCTCGTCGAGATGCTCGAGCCGCAGCGCTATCCGGAGATTCGCCTGCAGGCCGGAAAAGAGATCCTGCGACCGTACGACGTGGCGACGTGGGCGCTGCCGCTGGCGATGGGCGTGGAGGTGCGCCGGATGGAGATGCCCACGCCGCTGCCTTCGAAGCGCGTCATGACGATTCAACCCCCGCAGAAAGATGTGCTCGTGCGGCACGCGAGCGACAGGAAGCCGCGCGTCGGGACCTACAACCCGTGGGGCGGCTCGACCGACGAAGGCTGGACGCGTTGGTTGCTCGACACGTACGGCTTCGCTCCGAAGTCGCTGCGACCGCCCGACATCAAAGGCGGCCTGCAGAATCTCGACGCGCTGATCATTCCGGATGTCGACAAGGAGACGATCGCCACGGGACGCCGTCGCGGCGAAGAAGGATCGATGCGATACGAAGCGGAGCTGCCGCCCGAGTATCGCGGCGGACTCGAGAAGGCCGGCGCCGACGCGCTGCGATCCTTCGTCGAGAACGGCGGGACGCTCGTCGCCTTCAGCAGCGGATGCGACTACGTCATCCAGGAGTTCAACATCCCGGTCCGCAATGCGCTGGCGAAGGCGTCAGCGAATGACTTCTCGGTCCCCGGCTCGCTGGTGCGATTGAACGTGCAGACCGATCATCCTGTGACGGCCGGCATGCCATCCGTGGTCGCGGCGTTCATCGATCGACCGATCGTGTTCGAAACGACGACGCCGGGCAACGAGATGCAGCGGTGGGTCCTGGCGTCGTATCCCGAGGATGCGCGCGACATTCTGCTGTCGGGCTGGATCAGCGGCGAGGAGCGACTCGCCGGCAAGCCGGCCGCGGTGGCGATGACGTACGGCAAAGGGAAGATCGTGTTATTCGCGTTCCGGCCGCAACACCGCGGCCAGACGCACGCGACGTTCCCGCTGGTGTTCAACTCGCTCTACTGGGCAACGCAATAGAAATCCTACCGGATCACCATGCCGTACGTCAGAGTCGCCGACTGCGATGCATTGTCGAGCAGCGAGGAGTACGCGACGATCCGCGACGCCTCGTCCGTCACCGTGAAGTAGACGACGCCATCCGTGAGGCCGATCGCGTCCGGCAACAGACTGTTTGGTCCCGTGATGTTGTCGAGCTGCACCGTCTCGGCGGGCAACGGGATCGTCACGCTCGCGCCGTTGTTGACGCGCACCGTGACGAGCGTCGCCGGAGCATAGATGCCGCAACTGTTCAGTTGCGCTGACGCGACGCCGACGTTGACGCGGTGATTCTCCGTGACATGAAACGGCATGGCAATCGTGTGGCCGATGCGCTCGCACGACACGCCGTTGATCGACGAGCCGGTCTCGCCGAGCGGGATGCGGGCGGTGATGCGCGCGGTCGCCATCGCGTCGTCGCTCAAACGGATCGTGTCGTTCGTCTTGTATTGTCCGTTGTAGCCCGGGAAGCTGAGCGTCATCGATCCCAGGTACGAGGCGGGCAAGCCGGTGATGGTTCCGACGGAATTCGTCGTGGCTGCGGTTCCTGTGATCGAGGTTGGCGCGTTCGGGTTGAGCGTGCGATCGCGGACGGTCCAGTTGATGGTGACCGGCCCGGCAAAGCCCGGGCCGGTGAAGAGCGACACGTCCGTCGAGTAATGCGCGAGGCCCTGTATGTCACCGACGACCGGGATGAAGAGCTCGGGGGCGGGAATGGCGGCACACTCGATCGTTCCCTGCACGACGACCGCAGCGGCACCGCTGCGGACGCTCGCCAGTTGCGACAACTGCGCGGACCCCGCCTGAGCGAGATCGATGTTGCCGACCAGCACGCCCTGCGGCGATGCACTGTTGAAGAAGACGAGACCGGGCGCGGTTCCGGTAGCAGGACGAACGACCGTCGCGAGCAGATCGCCGCTGTCGAACACGAGAGGATGATCGAACACGATCTGCCGCACCTCAGCGCGTCCCGGCCCTGTTCCGACCGAGGCCGCGATCTGAAACGTCGGCTCCTGATCGACGATCCGATACGTCTGGCCGGACGCCCGAACGGCCGCGAAGAAGATCTGCACCGGCCGCGCGTCGGGAAACACGTACTCGAAGAGCAGCGAAGGCGTCGCGTAGCGCGTCATCGCCGGGCGGCTGACGTCGATGACCGTCATGATTCCGGTCTGATCGGGCAGCGTCGGAAAGAATCCTTCCACGTCCAGCCGCAGCGGTCCGCCCACCGTCAGAAGACGCGTACCGCCGCACGTCGTCTGCGCCTGAAGTGACAGCGGAACGATGCAAATGAAACCGATGAACATCCCGAACAGCGAACGACCAACCATGACCAGCCTCCTGTGTTTCAACGAATGACGCTGCCGATCGTCAGCGTCGAAGATTGCGACGTGTTATCCAGCAGCGACGAGTAAGCGACGATGCGCGCCGCCTCGTCCGTCACGCTGAGGTAAACCACTCCGTCCGTGAGTCCTCTCGCGTCCTGCAGCGTTGTGTTGTCCCCCGTGACGTCATCGAGCTGGATCGACTCCGCAGGCATCGCCAGCGTCACCGGCGCACCATCGTTCACGCGCGCGATGATCGCCGTCGCCGCTTTGAAGATGCCGCAACTGTTCAACTGTGCCGACGCGATGCCGATGTTCACGCGATATCCCGGCGCGACATGAAAGGGCACCGCAATCGTGTGGCCGATCCGCTCGCACGACACGGCGGTGATCGCCGAGCCGGTCTCGCCCAGCGCGGTGCGGGCCGTGATTCTCGCCGTCGCGCTCACATCGTCGCTCGCCCGCGTGCCGCGACCGCGGAGCGCGGGAACGCTGAGCGTCATCGAGCCGAGATAAGACGGAGGCAGCCCGGCGAGCGAGCCGTTCGACGCTGCGGAACCGTTGATCAACGTCGGCGCGCCTGCATCGCGCAGCCGGTCGCGGATCGTCCACGTCAAGGTCGAATCGACCGGCGCGTACAGCGACACATCCGTCGAGTAATGCGCGCGGCCGGTGATGTCGCCGACCACCGGCAGCAGCAGCTCGGGAGCCGGAACCTCGCCGCAGGCGTTGCCCCGCGCGAACGCGGCCATCGCCACGCCGCGCACCGGCCGAAGCTGGGAGATGCCGACGGAGCCCTGCTGGCCGATGTCGACGCTGCCGATGAGGACGCCGGAGGGAGGCGAGCTCTCGTACATCACGAGGCCCGACGATGTTCCCTCTGCCGGTCGAATCACCACCGCGAACACGTCGCCGCGATCGAACACCAGCGGATGGTGAAACGTGAACGTGCGCACCTCCGGCGTTCCGAACGGAATGCCGGGCGTCGCCGCGATCTGAAATGAGCCGAAGTAATCATTGATCCTGTACGTCGATCCCAGGACGTGAAGCGACGCGAACAGGATGCTCACCGCGCGAGAATCGGGGAACTTGTACCGGATCATGCCGACCGGCGCGGGGAAGAGATTCGCCGACGGTTTCGTCCGATCGATGATCGTCACCGTGCCGGGCGGCAGATCGACAGCGGCCGCTCCGACGTCCAGCCGGAACGGAGCGCCGACCGTGACGACATCGCCATCGGGACAACCATCGTCGAATGCGCGCGCTGTCGCGCCGACAAACAGCGACATGACAAGGAGAGCGGCCAATCGGCGAGGCATCACGCGCCGCGTTTGCAAAGGTGGCGCCGCTACAGCGACACGAGCTCCAGCCGCTCGATCTCCTGCTCGAGAAACTCTCCCGCAATCCGCCGGAAGCGCTCCTCGGCGTCGGTCACGAGGAAGGTGTGAACTCCCGGTGTGGCGGCGGGCGCCTGGCCCGCCCGACGGGCGTAATCGCGCTCCACGATCTCCCTCACGCACTCCGCCGTCGTCTCCGCGCTGTCGACGATCGCCACCTGATCGCCCACGACCTGCTCGATCGTCGGCCTCAGGATCGGGTAGTGCGTACATCCGAGGACGAGGGTGTCGATGCCGGAGTCGATGAGAGGCTCGAGGTAGATCTCGGCCACTTCGCGTGCCACGTGCGTGTTCGCCCATCCCTCCTCGGCCAGCGATACAAAGAGGGGCGCCGCGGATTCGATCACATTGATATACGGCTCGAGCGCGTGAATCGCTCTCGTGTACGCCTTCGACTTCACCGTGCCCTCGGTCGCGATCACGCCGATTTTCCCGCGCGTCTGTTTGACCGCCGCGCGCGCGCCCGGTTCGATCACGCCGATCACCGGGATCTGGAGCTTTTCCTGCAGTGCAGGCAACGCGGCCGACGTCGCCGTGTTGCACGCGACCACCATCATCTTGATGCCGCGGGCGAGCAGATGATTCGCCGCCTCGAGCGAGTATCGGACGACGGTCTGCGGCGACTTCGTCCCGTACGGCACGCGCGCGGAGTCCCCGAGGTAGATGAGCGACTCGTGAGGAAGGGCGCGGGCGATTTCGCGAAACACCGTGAGCCCGCCGACACCGCTGTCGAAAATGCCGATGGGACCGCCGTTTGGTGAGGCATGAGGCATGAGGCATGAGGCATGCGGTGAGGCGGAGCACTCATGCCCCATGCCCCATCACTCATGCCTCTCCTGCAGTCTCCGGAGCCGCCACCGCTCCTCCGGCTTCGCGTTTGATGTTGTACTGCTCGATCTTCTTGTAGAGATTGGATCGCGGGGTGTCGATCGCCTCCGCGGTCCGCGAGACGTTCCAGCCGTACTCGCGGAGCTTGGCCACGATGAACGCCTTTTCTGCCTCGTCCTTGAAGTCCTGCAACGTGGTGAGGCGCATCGCCGAGCTGATGATCTCGGCCGGCGTGCGGAAGAACTCGGCCGGGAGGTTCGTCACGTCGATCGCATCCGCCGGCACCATGATGACCAGCCGCTCGATCATGTTGCGCAACTCGCGCACGTTGCCGCGCCACTGCGCCTCCTGCAGCGCGCGCAGGGCCGATTCGGTAAAGGTCTTCGGATGATAGTTGTGCTCCTCCGAGAAGAGCTTCGCGAAGTGCCCGGCCAGAATCGGGATGTCGTCCTTCCGCTCGCGAAGCGGCGGCGTGCGGATGGGAATGACGTTCAACCGGTAGTAGAGGTCCTCGCGAAACCGCCCGGCGCGGATCTCTTCGGTGAGGTCCTTGTTCGACGCGGCGATCACACGCACGTCGACCTTCACGACGGTCGCCGATCCGACCGGCTCGACCTCGCCTTCCTGCAGCACGCGCAGCACCTTCGCCTGGGTGCGCAACGACATGTCGCCGATCTCGTCGAGGAAGATCGTCCCGCCATCCGCGGCTACGAACTTTCCGGTCTGTTTTCGTATCGCGCCGGTGAACGAGCCCTTCTCGTGTCCGAACAGCTCCGACTCGATCAGCTCCTCGGGAATCGCGGCGCAGTTGACCTGGATGAACGGCGTGTTCGCGCGCGATGAACGGCGATGGATCTCGCGCGCCACGAGCTCTTTGCCTGTTCCCGACTCGCCCGTGATGAGCACCGTCGCCTTCGTGGGCGCGGCGCGCTCGACCTGCGACTTCAACTCCTGCATCGGCGCCGAGGCGCCGACCAGTTGGTATGCCTTTTCGGTCTTCGCCCGGAGCGCGCTGTTCTCTTCCTCGACCTGGCGCAGTCGCACCGCGTTGCGGACCGTCAGCAGCAGCTTGTCGCGATTGAGCGGCTTCTCGAGGAAATCGAACGCGCCGCGCTTCGTGCACTCCACCGCCGTGTGCACATCGCCGTGGCCGGACACCATCACGACGGGCGATGTGATCTTCTGCTGCTCGAGGTTCTCCAGCACTTCGATGCCGTCGAGCACCGGCATCTTGATGTCGAGCAGGATCGCGTCGTAGTCGACCTTGGAGGCCTTATCCAGCCCCTCCTGCCCCGAGCGCGCCTCCTCGATCTGATAACCCTCGTATTCGAGCGTCATCCGGATCGCCTCGCGGATCGAGGTCTCGTCGTCGATTACCAGAACGCGATACGCCATACCGCCACCTCACAGTGCATGAGCTCGGCCAATTCTAGTGTCCTGGATCGCGGATCGCGGTTCGCAGAAAATTTCCGTGTCTCGGAACTGCGACTGCCGTCCGCGAACTGTACAATCCCGCCGCCATGAACGTGGATATTCAGAAAGAAGTGAAACCGGGAAAGATCGACCATCTGTTCATCGCGGTGGCCGAAAACGATCATGTGGAGCTGCCTGCGTGGATCGGCAAAGCCGTCCGCAAGACCATCGAAAACGCCAGGTTCGAGGGGCGGGCCGACGAGTCGATCACCATTCTGGCAGACGAGCCGCGAAAGATCTCCTTGATGGGGCTGGGGAAGAAAGACGCGCTGACGATCCGCGGCATCCGCGCCGCCATCTACTCGATCGCGAAGATCGCGAAGAAACAGCGCGATACGACCATCGCCGTCGTCATCCCCTACACCGCCGGCGGTCTCGACTCGGAGGCGATGACGCGGTTCGTCGCCGATCACCTCGCGCAGGGCGACTACAAGTACGACGAGTACATCACGGTGAAGAAGAACGGCGACGTGCCATCGATCGACGCCACCGTGCTCGCCACCGCCTCGGTCGAACCGAAGCGCCTCCGCGACATCCGTGACCAGGCGCGCGCGATCTCCGCCGGCGTGCACACCGTTCGCGACCTCGGCAACGCACCGCCGAATGTCATCACGCCGACGCGGCTCGCCGAGCGCGCCGAAGCCGTGGCGAAGGAAAGCGGCATCAAGTGCACCGTCTACGGCCGCAAAGAGATCGAGAAGATGAAGATGGGCGGCCTCCTCGCCGTCAATCGCGGTTCCGCGGAAGAACCGCGATTCATCGTCATGGAGTACTCGCCCCGCCGCCCCAAGAAACACGTCGCGCTGGTGGGGAAAGGCATCACCTTCGACTCCGGCGGCATCTCCATCAAACCGGCCGAGAAGATGGAGGAGATGAAGTTCGACATGTGCGGCGCCGCGGCGGTGATCGGCACGATGCAGGCCGCGGCAGCGCTCGAGCTGCCGATCCGGATCACCGGCGCGATTCCGTCGACCGACAACCTCCCCAGCGGCAACGCCTACAAGCCGGGCGACATCATCACGATGATGAGCGGCAAGACCGTCGAGATCGTCAACACCGACGCCGAAGGGCGAATGATCCTCGGTGACGCGCTTCATTACGCCTCGCAGCAGAAGCCCGATCACCTCATCGACTACGCCACGCTGACCGGCGCGTGCGTAGTGGCCCTCGGCAGCGAGGCGGCCGGGCTCTTCTCCAATGATGACGAGCTGGCTCAGAAGTTGATTGAGTGTGGTGAACGCGTCGGTGAGCGACTGTGGAGACTTCCCGAATGGGACGATTACAAAGACCTGATCCGCAGCGAGTGGGCAGACATGAAGAACTCGGGCGGACGGTGGGGCGGAGCGATCACGGCGGCGCTCTTCCTGAAGGAGTTCGTGAATTGTCCATCGTGGGCCCATCTCGATATCGCCGGGACGGCGTACGCGGAGCACGAGACACCGCGCGAAGCACGCGGCGCGACCGGCGCCGGCGTGCGCGTCACGCTGGCGTTTCTGGAATCGCTCTCGCGGTAGCGGCGCTCCTGTCGTTCGTCGCGTGCGACGGCCACCGGCCCAAGACCACGCGCGCTGCGTTCGTTCCGCCGCAGCCGGAGATCAGCTTCACGGCAATCGATTCGCCGAGTCTGCAGTTTCTACCGCGAGGCCAGGAAGTGCAGGGCTGGCAGCTCGAGCAGGATCCGATCGTCATCCCGGGCGCGCGTCTGGCCGCCTACCTCGATCAGGACGCGCAGCATTTCGCGCACTACGAAGTCGTCGACGTCACCGTCGGTAAGTACACGGCGACGGACGGCAATGGCTTCGCGACGGTCGAGATCTACCGCTTCCCCGATTTCGTCAAGGCCTTCGGCGCGTACTCGACGCGCAAGGAAGGACCGATTGCGTTCGTCGACGTTCCGAACGAAGCGTTCGAGGCGCGGCACTCGATCCACCTCTGGCGCGGGCCGTTTTACGTCCGGACGATCGGCGGCAGCGCCGCCGGAACCGACGCGCTGCGCCGCATCGTGCTCACCGTGGCGGACCGCATGCCCACCGCGCCGTCCAAACCGGCGGTGCTCAACTTCCTGCCGGCGACCACGCGCGTTCCGAACAGCGAGCGTTACTCCTCCGAGGCCGGCCTCGGCCAGCCTTTCCTCGGCAATTCGTTCCAGGCGACATTCAACACCGGCGGGCCACCCATCGAAGGACTCGTCATTCCCGCCGCCAACAAGGTCGCGGCCACGAAGATCCTCGACGCGTATCGAGCTCTCTACGTCCGCAACGGCAAGCTTCTCGATTCGGTGCCGAACCTCGGCGAAGACAACTTCACCGGCGAGGACAAGTACCTCGGCCGGGCGGTGGCGTTCCGCATCGATCGTTTCGTCATCGCGTTCAACGGCTACGTCGACCGCCAGCGCATCGTCGACCTCGCGGTGCAGACCGACCAGCGCATCCTCGGATCGATCCGGAAGCAGCTCGTCAACGCGGAGAAAGCCGCCGAAAACCGGAACGACCAGCAGGACAACACGCCTGCCTGGGCCCGACCGCACTGAACCATTACGCGACGTAGGCCGGGCTTCAGCCCGGCTGGCCGGGCTGAAGCCCGGCCTACGTCGTCATGTTTTGAGACCTAATCGCTCCGCTCCCACGTCCCCGACTTGCCGCCCGACTTGCGCATCAGCTTGAGGCCGTCGATGACGATGCCCTTCTCCGCGCTCTTGCACATGTCGTAGATCGTGAGCGCGGCGACGGCGCACGCGGTCATCGCTTCCATCTCGACGCCGGTCTTCCCCTCGCAGCGCACGATGGAGCGCACTTCGATTGTGCCGGCGGCCGGATCGAGATCGAACGTGATGTCGATCGAATGCAGCGACAGCGGATGCGCGAGCGGAATGAGCGCCGGGGTCTGTTTCGCGGCGAGGACGCCGGCCACCTTCGCGGTCGTGAGGACGTCGCCCTTCGGCAAGGCACGGTCCGCGAGCTTCTTCAGCGTCTGTTTTGTCATGCGGACGGTTGCGGTGGCAACGGCTTCGCGGAAGGTGCTCCGCTTGATGCCGACATCGACCATCGAGATGCCGCCGGTCTCGTCGAGATGGGAGAAATCACGATCGGGCATAGAGTGTCTCCGCTTCCTCCAACTCCTCAGGTGTGTTGACATTGATGAGCGGCTCGCCGTCGAAGCGCGTGCGCAGATCTTTTTCGTCGATGATCTCCGCGCCTGCCTCTTCGATCAGACCGCGCAGATCGAAACGGCGTCCGTCGATGCGCGCGCGGATCAGCGGAAGCAGATCCCGCGAATAGCCCGCGCACAACATCTGCGCGCGCTTGCGCCAGATCGGGACGAGCATCCGGGCATCGCTCACCTCGAAGCGGTCGCGCAGATATCGCAGCACGCCGCTGGTCAGGAGCGGGTAATCGACCGCCAGAACGAAGCACTTCCCACGCGCATCCTGAAGCGCCCGCTCGACGCCGAAGATCGGCGCAGCTTCATCGTGCGGCGTCTCGAAGATCGTCTTGACGTCCGCGACCGCGGCTCCATCCGCGCGCTGCACGGCCATCACCGCATCGAACACCGGCCCCGCTGCGACGGCGACGATTCGCAGGAACGTCGATCCGCCGAACGGAATGTCCAGCTTCGACCGCCCCATCCGGCGCGAACGACCGCCCGCCAGCAGATACGCGTTCATCGGAATGGAAAGAGTAACATCGCGGAGGGATGCCCCTTCCCCTCAGCGTGATCATTCCAGCGCTCGACGAGGAGGAGCGCATCGCCGCAGCGGTCGACTCGGCGTTCGCCGCCGGGGCAGCGGAAGTGATCGTCTGCGACGGCGGAAGCCGCGACTCCACAGCCACGATCGCCGCGGCGCGCGGCGCGCGCGTGCTTCATTGCGGTCCGATACGATCGCTCCAGCTCAACCGCGGCACCGAGGAGGCGCGATCCGACTGTCTGGCCTTTCTGCACGCCGACACCACTCTCCCACCCGGCGCGGGCCAGGCGATCTGTTCCGCGCTGCAGGGCGGGTTGATCTTCGGCGGGTTCCGGGTCCGTTTCGCCGAGCCGTCGCTACGGCTCCGCGTCGCCGCCGCGATGATCAACCTGCGCACTTTCTTCACGCGCAGCCCTTGGGGCGATCAGGCGCAATTCATCCGCCGCGACACGTTCTTCGCCGCCGGGGCGTTCCTTCCCATCCCGCTGCTCGAGGATTACGAGCTCGCCGCGCGCATGAAACGCCGCGGCCTCACCCGCGTCCTCCCACTGCTCGTCACCACCTCCGGCCGCCGCTTCCTCGAGCGCGGTGTCCTCCGCACGGCCGCGTTGAACTGGCGGATCATCGTGGCATACAGGATGGGAGCGGATGTCGAGGGGCTTGCGCGGCTCTATCGCGGTCAGCCCGGATGATTCGGTTTGACGAAGCTGACAACCGCGGATCGGGCGCCGCAGCAGAAAGCTTCATGAGTCATCCGGGTTAAGTGTCAGGTCACGCGGATTGCGACGTCGGCGCGTGCGCACCGTTGATCGGACAGCCGATCGACGCGTTGACTTCCGGTGCCAGGCGGGGCTCGGCGCCGAGCCAGTAGAGGCCGTTCGCCATGATGCAGAAGCCGGTCGCGGCGAACCACACCATGGCAACGCCGACGAAGCCGGTGAACAACAGCCACCACGGGCTATGGACCAGAGAGAGCACGGACGCCACCGCGAGGTTGATCCCCACCACCAGATAGATGCGCCGCTCGAGATACCACCGGTCGGTTTGCATGAGGTACAGGCCGTGCGTCTTGCTCTGCGCGCCAAGCATCGGTGTGAAGCCGAGCAGGCGGAGCACATTGCCGACGATGCAGAATCCGGTCAGCGACACGTTGACCGAGGCGAGCCCCGTTGCGATCACCAGCACGATCCAGACCGGCCGGTGCAGCGCCGCCAGCGCCGTGCTCGCAAGAAGGACAAAGCCGGCGATGAGCCAGACCGTCCGCTCGATGTACCACCGATGAGTGGGAACGATGTAGATACCGGACCGCAGCGGCATGTCTGGATGATAAATCGGAAACCGAGTTTGCGCCACGTGAGGTTTGACTGGCACGCGGCTACTTCTTCTTCGTGGGCGCCTTTCGCGCGTGCCGCACCTGACCGAGCGACACGTTGATCGGATGGCTGCGGTCGAGGAAGGGGACGGTGGGGCGGGCGCGCACGCCCATCTCCTTGCGCAGCGCGCGAAGCTGCGCGTTCTCCGACGCGACGCGCAATCCTGCCTCCACGGATTCCAGTGCCTTCTTCCGGTTGTTCCCGGCCAGGTAAACGCGCCCGAGGTTCGCGTAGTGATCTCCGTTGTAGAACTCGAGATCGATGGCGCGCTTGCAGAGCTCGACCGCCTCCTTGTACTTGCGGTGAACCATGGCCAGACAGACGGCAAAGTACGACAGCCCGCTGGCGTCCTTCGGCGACTTGATCGGAGGTGCGGAGTCGGTCCCGTAAATATCCAGAAAGAGCGTGAGTCCCTGCAGGAACTCTTCATCTTTCGTTGCTTTGATGGCTCGATCGATCGTTGACTGTGTCATCAGAGAAGCTCCCGTGAACGAAGTCGGTGGACGTAGCGTTCGATGCGTTCGCGTTCTTCGTCGGTGGCGCTGACGAAGCGCAGGCCGTACTTGGCCATGTTGCCGCTGAATTCGGCGCGCAGGATCTCGGCTTCGAGCTGCAGCGGCTTCGGGTCGCCCGGAAGGTAGAAGTGAAGGCGGACGCGCTCGTCGCCGGCCAGCACGCGATCGACTTCGATGAGCATGCCGTTCGCGGAGATGTTCACGCTGCGCGCGAGCACGAAGCGCCCGTTCTTCTCGAGCGATACTTCGATCTTCGTGATGGTGCGCAATTGCCGCCGCACCGGGATGGACGTGAGCTTGGCCACCTTGGAGTCGAGCTCACGCCGCTGCAGCGGCCGGAAGATGATGTCGTTGCATCCGGCCGACATGCACAGGTCGCCGTGCTCCGGCGTCCCGCGATCGCAGACCAGCAGCAGCGAGATCGCGCGCGTGTTCTCGTCGTTCCGGATCTCGCGGCAGAACTCCGGTGCGGTCATGTCGAACAGATCGAAGGCGAACACGATCAGTTGCGGCTTCTCCTCCTTCGCCTTCTGCAATCCCTCCGAGCCGGCCAGCGCCGTGAGGATGATCGCCTGCCGCCGGCGCAGGATCGTCTCCTGGAACAGAAGCGCTCCCCGCGAGTGATCGACGAGGAGAATACGTCCCGGTTCTCCGTTCATGGACTCGGAAGCGCTCACGCCGCAGAGATCTCCCGCAGCCTCGCCACACTCCGCTTCAGATCATCGATGAGCATCGTCAGTTGTTCGCCCGTGTTCGATTTGCCCAGGCCGAAGCGCAACGATCCCAGCGCCGCTTCCTCGCCGACACCGATCGCCAGGAGCACCGGCGACGGACCGCGTTCGCCCGAACTGCACGCCGAACCCGATGATAGTGAGAAGTGTCGCATCGCCACGATCAGCGAATCGGCCTCGATTCGCTCGAAGCTGGCGTTCAAATTGCCGGGCAATCTTAACGCCCGCGGTCCATTCACGGAAACGCCCGGTATCTCATGGACGAGACGATCCCACAGATCGTTGCGCAGCGCAGTGAGCCGCGTCGCCTCCTCCTCCATCTCCGTCGCGCGCAGCCTGAACGCCGCCGCCATCCCGACGGCGGCCGGCACGTTCACCGTTCCGGAGCGGATGTTCTTCTCCTGACCGCCTCCCACAACCAGCGGCTCGACGCGCACGCCACGGCGGACGTAGAGACCGCCGATGCCCTTCGGTCCATAGATCTTGTGACCGGAAAACGATGCCAGATCGATGGCCAGCTCGCGAAAATCCAGCGGGATCTTGCCGGCGGCCTGCGTGATGTCGCTGTGAAAGAGCATGCCGCGCTCGCGGGTGATCGCGCCGAGCTCCCGGAGCGGCTGGATCGTGCCGATCTCGCCGTTCGCGGCCTCGATCGACACGAGCCGCGTGTTCGGGCGGATCGCGTTCTGAAGATCCGCCGGCGCGATGAACCCCTCGCCATCCGGACGGAGGGTCGTCACTTCGACGCCTCGCGCCTCGAGCCGCTTCGCCGGCACGAGCACCGACTTGTGCTCCATCGCCGTCGTGATGAGGTGCTGTCCTCGCTGCAACAGATTGAGCGCGATGTTGTTCGATTCCGTCGCACCGGCGGTGAAGTACATCTCGTTCGGCTGCGCGCCGAAGAAGCGGGCGATCGCGATGCGCGCATCCTCGAGCGCGTTCGCCGCGCGACGCCCATGCTCGTGCGTCAGCGACGCCGCGTTGCCGAAGTTCTCCGTGAAGTACGGCAGCATCGCTTCGACGACGCGCGGATCGCACGGCGTCGTGGCGTGATGGTCGAGGTAGATGGGCGGCGGTGGCATGTCACAGATGATAGCTGACCGGAAAAGTGGGCGCGGTCGTCCTCGCGCAGGGACGTGAATCGGCCAAAATATCCCCGAATCCGGCTGCAGACCGGGCCATCTTCATGCATCTGAGGTTGAAAACTGACCGAAGGAGGACCGATGAGAGTTCGAACCCTGCTGATCCTCGGTGCCCTCGCCCTGTTGTGCGCCGCGTGTACACACAGCGTTGCCGGACAAGAAGATTCGACCCGCGACTTCTCGTTTGACATCGTGCAGAAGGTCGACCCCCCGATCGTTGGCGGCGCGACGAGAATCGACGTTCCGTTCGAGATCACGATCGGCAACAAGACTGACGCTCCGGTGACGGTGAATCGGATCGCGGTACAGAGCATGGAAGTCGGCGACTACCAGATTCCCTACAGGCCCCGGAACTTCGAGAGGGTGATCCCGCCGGGCGGCAAAGAGAAGTTCGAATTCTGGGCAAACGCCATCGTCACCGACCCGATCCTCGGCACGCGCGCGCCGCTCACTCTCCGCTCGATGGTCGACTTCGACGTGCCGGGCGGCAAGAGACACGAGGTCTTCGTTCGCGGGATCAACGGACGCGTGGGTTTCGGCGTCGCCAGACCGATCGGGGAGTGATCACGTCATCCTGAGGAGCGGAGCGACGAAGGATCTCGAAATGCGGCGCCTCAGCCGATCGAGATCCTTCGCCTCGCTTCTGGTGAGGTTGCGCTGGGCCGCCCGTTCGACTCGGCTGCGCTCAGCATGACGGTTGGTGTCCGTCGCTCAGGATGACGTGCGCTTTTTCCGCCGGCGTTTCCGCACCGGCGGCGCGTCGCCTTCCGCGCGGCGGACGCGCTGCGCGAAGGCCTGCCACTGGTGAAACTGCTCGACGTAACGCCCCGAGGAGAGCGCGAAGAGCTCGAGGAGCGCGAGCGCGTCGTTGAACGGCTCGCGGTAGACGAAGCGGAACATCGCGCGGCGATCGGCCGGCGGCTCGAGGAGTCGCCACAGCGTCTCCAGGGCCTGTTCGATCTGATGACGCGTTCCGGCGGCCAGCGCCATGCGCGCACAGATCGGCTGGATCAGGTCGCGGATGAAGAGAATCACCTCGCCGATGCGCATGCGGACATCGCGCTGGGTCTCCTCCTTCTCCAGCTCCGAGATCACCCAGGGGAGAAGAAGCACCGACAGACTCACCGCATCGGCGACCTTGCGCCCCGCCTGCACGGTCCGATCGAGGACCTCCAGCATTTTCCAGAAGTACGGCGCGCGGTCGCCCTTGATGGCGTTGTAAATCTCCGGCAGAAGCGGCTCGAGGAGGCCGCTGCGCACCATGAGCGGAAACGCGCCGTTCGCCCACCCTCGGCGCAGGAGCTCGAGAATCTCCTCGGACACGCGTGGCACGGATGCTTTCAGGATCTCGGCGCGATGTCGCACGAGCGCGTCCCAGGTGGCCGCCTCGATCTCGAAGTCGAGGCGCGACGCAAACTCGATCGCGCGCATCATGCGCACCGGATCCTCGCGGAAGCGGACGTCGGGATCGCCGATGACGCGCACGCGGTGCGCGTCGAGGTCCTCGAGCCCGCCGACGTAGTCGATCACCGAGAAGTCGGCAATGTTGTAGAAAAGCCCGTT
>Ga0210377_10001471_pt1 | contig 21570 bp, 15 predicted proteins | sample PLM4_65_b1redo_FD_155480 | JGI IMG/M metagenome (GOLD analysis project Ga0210377, IMG submission 155480) | Groundwater sediment microbial communities from an aquifer in East River, Colorado, USA - PLM4_65_b1 redo | ecosystem: Environmental > Terrestrial > Soil > Riparian zone | place: USA: East...
GGACCGCGCCGCCGACTCTAGGCGCCGGCGGCACCTGGGGCAGTAGCCGTAGAACTCGACCCGGCGCCTGGTGACAGTGAACTGGCCCCGGGTGAATGCCGGCAGCGGGATCTCGTCCAGCGCCGAATCCTGGATGTCCAGGACGCGGCCGCAGGCGAAGCAATGGAAGTGGTGGTGGCTGGGAAGGGTCGCCTCGTACAAGAGGCCCCCCTCCGGTCCCTTCAGCCGGAGGATTTGGCCGACCCGCTCCAGCGTGTCCAGGGTGGCGTACACGGTGTTCAGCGACAACATGGGATGGGTCTGACGGACCCTCTCGTGGATCTGGCGCGGGCTGGCATGACCCAGCTCGGTCACGGCCCAGTAGACCGCGGCACGCTGGGGGGTCAGCCTGAACCGATGGGCCCGCAGCCGCTCGCCCAACTCCTTGCCGGACCGCTGGCCCTGCGTCGCGCGTCGAGTAGTTTTCATAAATTCCTACGCCGTAATTTTTCTCGATAATACACTGCCGGCTTTCCCCTGTCAAGTCCGGGGGCGCGGGTGCCCTTCGGCAACCGCCCATGCCGGAGGGACGCCCCCGGGGATTGTCCGTAACCTCGAACGAGGGGGGCGGGATACGGGATTGCGGGTTGATCGGGACCCTCCCCGTGATACATTTCCCAAGGGCAAATGGCCTCACCGGCCAGCGGGACTGATTCGTGTGTTCCACAAAGCACTCATGCACAGTGGTTCTTGGAAGCGGCGTGCCATCTTCAACAACAGGAGGGGGAGGAGGCGGAATCATGGCGAAGCCGTTGAAGGGCAGCAAGAGCTTTGAGCATCTGAAGGAGGCCTTTGCCGGCGAGTCGCAGGCGAACCGGCGCTACCTGTACTTCGCCAGGCAGGCGGACGTGGAAGGCTACCCGGATGTCGCCGGCCTTTTCCGTGACACGGCCGAGGGAGAGACCGGGCATGCCCACGGCCACCTGGATTTCCTCAAGGAGGTCGGCGACCCAGTCACCGGGCTTCCGATCGGGGTCACCAGCCAGAACTTGAAGTCGGCGGTCGAGGGGGAGACCTACGAGTACACCCAGATGTACCCGAGCTTTGCCCGGACCGCCCGCGAGGAGGGCTTCGAGGAGCTGGCGGAGTGGTTCGAAACGCTGGCCCGGGCGGAGAAGTCACACGCCGGTCGCTTCAGCAAGGGGCTGGAGAGCCTGGGGGGGTAAACCGGCCACACGTCCCTCTGCGCCGGCCGGGGCCGCCCCGCGGCCCCGGCCTCACCCCGTTCACGAGAGGGCCCCTCCATGACCTACCAGCCGACGCTGCCAGCCTACTGGGATCCGGTCGTCCTGGAGAGGGACATACGTCGGATCTTCCAGTACTGCCTCGACTGCCGGATGTGCATCACCCTGTGTCCTGCCTTCCCCGAGTTATTCAAGCGAGTGGACGCCAAAGGCGAGGATGCCACCATCCTGGATGCTGCGGATATTCGGGCGGTCGTTGACCTGTGCAACGACTGCAAGCTGTGCTATCCCAAATGCCCTTACACGCCGCCCCATGCGTGGAATCTCGACTTCCCCCGCCTGATGTTGCGGGCCAGAGCGGTGGAGGCGCGGCGCTCCGGCCTCTCGTTCCAGGACCGGATGTTGAGCCGCCCCGAGATCATCGGCAGACTGAGCCGTCCGCTGGCGCCGGTCGTCAACGCCCTCAACCGTCACGGGGGCTTCCGGGCGGTCTTGGAGAAACTGACGGGGATTCACCGGGAGACCCCCCTGCCCGCCTACCATCGGGAAACGTTCGCGGCCTGGGTGGCCCGGCGAGGCACCCGACCCCCTGTTGGCGAGCCGGCCGGCCGGGTAGCACTCTTCTATACCTGCACCGTCAATTACAATGCGCCGGAGGTGGGCCGCACGGCCGTGGAGGTGCTGGAGAAGAACCGCGTCGAGATCCGCGTGCCCCCTCAGGTCTGCTGCGGGATGCCCAACCTGGACTGCGGCGATGTGGAAACGGCCACGGCTGCGGCGCGACAAAACATCGGGACGTTGCAGCCGCTGGTCCAGGCGGGCTACGACATCGTCACGCCGGGACCGAGTTGCAGCTTCATGCTCCGCCAGGAGTATCCCCTGCTGGTGGACTCGCCGGAGGCCAGGCAGGTGGCGGCCCACTCCTTCGACCTCTGCGAGTATCTCATGCGCCTGCACGCCCAGGGGAGGCTGGACACGAACTTCCCGGATCGCCCGGGTCCAATCGTGTACCACCTGCCCTGTCATCTGAAAGCCCAGAACATCGGCTACAAGTCCCGGGACCTGATGCAACTCACCGGGGCGGCGGTCCAGGTCATCGAACGCTGCTGCGGTCACGACGGGACGTGGAGCATGCGGACGGCGCACTTCGATCAGTCCATGAAGATGGGCCGCCGGCTCTTCGAGGCCGTCCGGGAGGCCGGAGCTCCCATGGCGGCGTCGGACTGCGTGTTGGCCCAGCTCCAGATCCAGCAGGGGACCGGCATCCTGCCCATCCATCCGATCCAGGTGATCCACCGGGCCTACGGCCTCTCCGGCGGGACACGCTGATGCGGAAGCTGACCCTGGCGGATCTCGCGGACCCGATTGCCTACGAGAGGGAGCGTTCGGCATTCCGGGCTCGCGTCATCGCCCTGAAGCAGAACCGCCGGGTCCCCGTCGGCGACTGCATCACGCTGGTCTTCGAGAACCGGGAGACGTCCCGCTTTCAGATCCAGGAGATGTGCCGTGTGGAGCAGATCGTGGAGCCAGAGGCGATCCAGGCCGAGGTGGACGTGTACAACACCCTGATCCCGGACGACGGGGAACTGTCCGCCACCTTCCTGGTGGAACTGGACGATGCGCAGAAGATCCGGGAGCTGCTGGACCGCCTGGTCGGGGTGAACGAGACGGTGTTTCTGGAGGTGGACGGGGATCGGATCCAGGCGAGATTCGATCCAGGGACGTATCGGGAGGATCGCCTGGCGGCGGTCCACTACCTCCGCTTCCGCCTCACGCCCGAGGCCGTGCAGGCCTTCAAGTCTGACGGGCGAGAGATCGCCCTGCTGATTGACCATCCCAACTATCGGGGGCGGACTGTCCTCTCCGGCGAGGTCCGGAGGGCGCTGGCGGAGGATCTGGGGTAGGGAAATCGGGCGCATCGCCCATCGACACGGCGCACGCCGCATCACGGTGCTGCGCCGTGTCCTTTTTTGGTGGGCAATGCTCGCCGGAGCCGTGGGGTTGGTGCGCGGCCTCCGTGGGAGGCTTTCCCCGGCCCCGCGAAGCCCCGGCCGTGGTTACCTGGACTGGTGTTTCAACAGTTCCGCGATGGTCGAGCCCGCTTTTAGGCCGGAGCCGGTGAGGGGGATGACGGTGGTTCCCGTGGCGGGAAGCCGCCCGGCCGCGACCAGCTTCAGGGCGCCGGCCGGAGCCACAGCCGCGGTCGGCTCCACATACCAGCCTGCGCGCCCGAGGTGGAGGAGCGCCGAGGTGATCTCTGCCTCGGACACGGTGAGGAGTTCCCCGTCGCTCTCGCGGCAGGCCTGCAGAATCGCCCCCGCGCGGTCGGGCGCCGCGATGCGGATTCCCTCGGCGATCGTAGAGCCCGGGGTGCCGGAGGGCCGGCCGCGCCACGCGGCGGCGAGCGGAGCACATGCCTCCGCCTGGATGCCGATGAGGCGCGGCAGGCGCGGAATCTCCCCGGACTCTAGGAGGTCCCGGAAGCCGCGATACGCCCCGAGGTAGAGGGTCCCGTGCCCCACGGGGAGGATCACCCGGTCCGGCGCCCGGAAGCCTAACTGCTCCCAGACCTCGAAGGCGAAGGTCTTGGTTCCATGAAAGAAGTAGGGGTTGAACACATGGCTGGCGTAGTACGTCCGCTCCGCCTCCCGGCGGGCCGCAGTCGCCACGTCCTCTCGGGTGCCCGGGATGGGAACCAGGTGAGCGCCATAGGTGGCGATCTGGGCCAGCTTGCCGGTCGAGGCCGATGCCGGCACGAAGATCCGGCAGGCAATCCTGGCCCGGGCGGCATAGGCAGCGACCGCGGCCGCGGCGTTCCCTGACGAATCCTCCACGGCCTCCCTGACGCCCAGAGCCTTCATGTGGGTGAGCATCACACAGGCGCCCCGATCCTTGAAGGAGCCGGTCGGCAGGAGGTACTCCAGCTTGAGGTGGGATCCCGGAAGGGTGGGCCAGGGCACCAGGGGCGTGATCGGCTCCCCCAGGGTGACCGCCTCACACGTGGGGGACAGGGGGAGCGCCTCGCGGTAGCGCCACAGCGTCTGGGGACGAGCACGCATGGCGTCGCGGGGGAAGGACGCCGGGGCCCGCACGTCGTACATCCCGCCGCAGGGGCAGCGCCAGCGGAGGGTATCGGGAGGTGCCACGTGCTGACAGGTGGCGCACACGAGTTCGGCGGGCATGGAGGATCAGGGAATCAGAGGACCTGCATGAGCTCGCGGGCTTCCGCGTAGTTCGGGTCGATCTCCAAGGCGCGCTTGCAGCAGCGCTGGGCGCCGTTCAGATCCCCCAGCTCCTTCAAACAGATGGCCTTGTGGTACCAGGCTACCCTGGAGTTCCCGTTATAGCGCAGGCCCTCGTTGAAACACATCGTGGCGTCGGCAAATCTCTTGAGGTGCAGCAGGCAGAGGCCGCGGTGGTTCCAGGCGGTCAGGAGGCGGCTGGGATCCCTGAGATCCTTGATCCCCCGGTCGAACTGCGCCACCGCCTGCTCGTATTCCTCCATGAACAGGAGGGCCGCTCCCAGCTCGACGCAATGCTCGGGCTCGCCCCGGATGGGCTGGCCCAACCGCGCGCCTGTGGCGGGGCGCCCCAGCGAGAGCAGGTTGTCCGCCTGGAGGGTGAACGCCAGCTCCTGGATCGTCGCCCCTTTGGCCGAGGCCCGGAACAGGTGCGCCTTGATTCCCTTGGCAGCCAGGAGTTCCTGGAACTGCGGGTGCTCCATGTCCGTGGCCATCCGTACCAGGAGATCGGTCAGCAGGCGGGACATCTGGGGGCCACGGCTCCGCTCGCGCTCCGCGAAACTCGGGCGGACCTCGGCATCCGCCGGGGCGTAGCGGTCCGGGGGCGTGAACAGGGCGTGGTTCAGCCCGGAGGGTGTGACGCCCAGGAACCGGTACAGGCCGGTTCGCTCCTGTTCGGGGCCGCGGAACTTCCAGCGGGCTTCCAGGTGGCCGGGAACATCGGTCGCCAGGAGGCGGGTGGCGAATGCGGAGCCGAGGAAGCGGAACTTGTTCGGACCTTCCAGGTACTGGCGGGCGAGGGAGAGGAACAGACCCAGGTCGCCTCGCAGCCGATACCGGTCCATCTTCCATCGGGGTTGCCCGCCGGGCTCGACCACGACCAGGCTCTCCCGCACGAGGTCTTGCATGACCTGCCGAACATCGCCCAACGGTTCCCGGACCTCTTTGGCCAGGGCCTCCAGATTCCGCGGAATCAGATCCAGCAGGGCGAGAAACACCTTGTCCCGGAGATAGAGGTCCACCAGGCGCTTCCCCTGAAGGGCGGGATCGAGCCGCTTCAGCTCCCGGGCCACAACGCGTGACACCAGGTCCCCGTGGGAGGCCAGCACCGAGTACCCGGACGGCTTCCGCCCCGTCACGGTCATCTGGATCCAGTACATGTGGCCATCATGGTAGGCGAGAAAGCGGGGGCCGACGTCGGTCCGGATGCGGGACTTGATGGCCGGCTCCACCACCTCCGGTGGGCCGACCAGGCGTGCCCGGCGGAGCAGTGCGAGGATCTTCTCCGGGGGGAAGACATGGAATTCGCCCTTCCCCTTCTCCTCCATGCGCGCATACCACTCGCGGGCCGGTCGGCTGAGCCCCGAGAGGGCCAGGAACAAACCCACGAGGCGGCGGTCCCTCTTCTTCTCCCGAGCGTAGCTGGCCAGGAAGCGCTTCAGTTCGTCCGGACCGATCTCGCGTGGCAGCGCGCGCACCCGACACGTGATCGGGGCCTGAGTGGCGCGGTGCCGAGCCTTCACCTCGAGGTCGGTTCCCGCCCCGGTCACCTGGGCACGGAAATCGTCATAGCCCAACTCGTCGAGCAGGCGCTTGACAAGTAGGGCCAGCAATCGACCCTTCTCCTTGGTGGACGCGGCGAGCACCTTGATCGTCATGCCGCCTCCAAGCGTCTCACGCACGTGGCCCGCTCCGATGACCCGGGTGCTGAACATCCCCCCAGAGCGCGGGGTCAGCTCCTCGGGTCACTCGCACTTCGGGAGCTCCGGCTCGCATCTTGGAGCGCATGCGCTCCCCTGGAAAAAGAAAGCACGAATCGGTGTACGACACGCCGGCGTGGTCCCTGGCACAACCCTGGCGAGCGGCAAATTTCTTCCGCCTGCGACCAGACGAAAATGGTTTCAATCTATCGCGCGGGGGATGCACCCTGCGATGCTATCGCGCGGGTTCAGTCCCGCGGCGGCACAAAAGTCAGGGTAAGAGAGAACACCAGGAATGATTCCGGGGACTCTGGAAGGAATCGATGTCATTTTGTATTGGAACTGTAACAGGATAACCTCCTTCCCTGATGTGTTAAGTAACACGAGAGAAGATGACGCGTCAAGGCAGAAGTCCGCCAGCAAGGACGAAAAATCACAGAAAAACGAGGGTTTGCGGATACGCAAGGCTGTTGACAAGATATCCAATTCGTGATACTTTCAGCGGAAATATCCATGTAAGTACTTGCATTTACAAGGTTTGACAGATCATCAGCGTGGCGAAGGCGGGTCGCCGAGACTTGCCGGCGCCATGAACTCTCGCCCACTCTCGTTTTCGGCAGGAGTCTTACCCAAACAAGACTGCTGAGTTGGCTGACATGGTAAAACCAGACTTCCTGGCCGTCGAGACGGAAATCCAGCAGGAGAAGGCCGAGACCCTCGGCAGGGCAGGGGAACGTTTGGAGCGCGCCCTCCAGGAACTCGGGACGTTCCGCCGAGACCTCATGGATCTCGCTTGCTCTCCCCCAGCCTCTGCTCTCACCAACAGTGAACGTGTCCCGGCCGAGATGGGAGAGAAGCTGGCGCAATACGCTCGCCTCCGCGAGGAGGCAAAGCAGTTGCGCCACTGCCTGATCATTCAGCGGGAGGCCGTGGGCCTGTGGAGGCACGATGACGTGGACCGGCTGTATCCCGTGCCCCCGCCGCTGACCTTGCCAACGGTGCCCCACCCTGAGGATGGCCGGTGAAGATTCACGTGAAGCTCTTTGCGCTCGTGAAGGATATCGTGGGCCAGCGAGAAGTCGTCCTAGACCTCCCCGAAGGAATGACGGCGGGGGGACTGCTCCAACGATTTACCGCGGAACACCCGAGGCTGCGCGGGCTGGCCCCGTCCCTGATGCTGGCAGTGAACCGGGAATACGCCGAAGCGAGCCGCGTGCTGGCGGAGGGCGACGAGGTCGCCTTCATCCCTCCGGTGAGCGGCGGGGTCGACCTGTACGAGATCACCGAGAGCGCTTTATCGCTGGATCGCCTGGTTGCCGCCGTGGGACAGAACACCTCAGGGGCCGTGGCCAGCTTCCTGGGGATCGTGCGGGAATTCGCCCGTGGCCGCCAGGTCCAGTACCTGGAGTACGACGCCTACCCCGGAATGGCGACCGGCATCATGCGCCAGATCGGGGACGAAATCCGCGCCCGATGGCCGGTGGACCGTATCGCCATGGTCCACCGGGTCGGGAGGCTGGGCATCGGCGAGGCGAGCGTCGCCATCGCGGTCTCCTCGCCCCATCGCCGTGAGGCGCTCCAGGCCTGCGCCTATGCCATCGAGCGGTTGAAGGAGGTTGTGCCGATCTGGAAGAAGGAGGTCTGGACGGATGGGGCGGAGTGGATCGGCTCGACTGTGGACGAATACGCCGAGCGGACACGCGAGGCCGAGGAGCGGACGCGATCCCGGCACGGATGACACGCTATCAGCCGTCAGCAGTCAGCATTCAGCTTCTTGATGAACGACAGGGACTTGCGGACCGACGGGGCAGAGCTGTTCGCCCCGTCCCTCCGGAGCGGATCGTCGATGGCCAAGAATTGCAGTCGCTCATCAGGTAAACCAACGAGTTAGCCCCTCAAGGGCTTCCGGTACCACTCTTCACTCATCTCCTCCGTCCCCCCCTGCTCGGGTTCCTCTTAGTTCCCTTCCGGAAAGGTCGGTTTCTTTGAGTTCCGCGGCCACCAGCCGGCCATTCTTAAACGTGTATGTTTCGGTCACATAGTAGTCGGGCCCTTCCTTGCAGGTGCTAGTGAGGCGATGTTTCGTAACGTCCCGCACTGGATCGCAGAGGCTCTTCAATTCCTCGATCAAGAAGAACCCCCGCTTCCGCGGGTCATATAGCCAGAAGGTATAGTACCTCTGTCCCGCCGACCCGCCGCGAGAATACTGGATACCGAGATCGCGGTATCCGTCAAAGTTCATGTCCTGGATTTCCAGCAAGTCCTCAGGCCGGTTGAAAGGCGTCTGGCCTCCGAACCACGTGATAACTTGAAAAGACTTGTTGGCCCCTTCGCGGAAGAGTTCTAGGCGCTTCAGCATGCGGTCACCACCAATGAGTTCGGGATCCCAGAACGCGTGAACAACGTACCTCGGTAGCCGCGGCTGCACTTCTATAGGATGAATCGTCATCACCAGTTTCTCCGGGGGTGTCCCAGCGGGGGGGGCCAGCTTTCGCCGTTCTCATCGACCGTACCCGGTGGGCAGACTCGAGTCTCTCCGCGCGTTCGGTAGTTGCCCGAATCACGCATTCCGTCTTCTGTCCATCTTGAGAAACCGCTTGCAGCCAGCCCGGAGACCTCGCCAAATTGCTGTCGAGGCCGCACGTGGCATCTCGTTCGTTTACCCAGGCCTGCTGCTCATTTCGGAGCTTGAAGATCCTTGGCCCGGGGAGGACGAGCAAGAGCGTTCGATACACTCTATCGAGCCGCCCCTGTGCTTCCTGCAGTTGGCGTGCGCGACACTTTACCTGCTCCACTTCTGTCTGAGCATTTTCGCAGTCGGCGTAAGCGGCCGTACAGAGCAAGAACACTGCCAGGGGAGGCAGAAGCCAAACGGTTACAGCCCGATGTGTTGCGATTTCGCCTCTCGGGCAACGCGAAAGGTTCCGGACACCCTTCAGCCTCCAGGTGCCCTCATCCTGGGAGGGACGGGAACGAGTTTCCAACAAGGCACCAGACATCTCTCAGCCTCCAAGTTCTTCAAATGATTGCAGCGCTCGCTTGATCCCTTTCCGCATGCGCCCGCATGCGCCCTTGACAGCGGTGGGGCAGGCCTCTATGATGGAATCGTCAACTAATTAATTGAATAGTTCCATCTCCCCGGAGGGAAGACAATGCCCAAAACGGCGACTATTCCCATGACCAAGAGCCTCCCTGCGTTCATCGCCCGTACCCAGTTCGGGCAAATCCTGGAGCGCGTCTCCCAAAGAGGCGACCGTTTTCTAATCACCAAAAAGGGAGAGGCCAAGGCCGTGATCCTCGGCGTCGAGGACTTCCTGCGGTCTGTGGTCAAGACGCCGAAGTCCCTCGCCGCTCTCCAGGCGCAGGCGAAAAAGCGCGGCACCGACCGGCTGACCCTCGAAGAGATCGAGGCCGAGATCGCTGAAGTCCGCCGCGCAGCGCCCCGCGCCAAAGCATGACGCGGCGAGTGGTTTATGACACCAATGTGATCGTCTCGGCCGCACTCAAGCCCGGCAGCTTGCCCGCCTCACTCGTCAGCCTGGCGATGGCCAGGCGAGTGAGGCTTTTTGTTTCTCTGGCGATCCTCGAAGAGTACGAAGCCGTCCTCCAGCGCTCCAAATTTCGCCTCGATCCCAAGAGGGTTGAGGCGTTTCTCCGCGATCTCCGAAAAGCCGCCGTCTCCGTCCGGCCCTCACGGCGGCTGAGTGAGGCCCCTGACGAGGCCGACAATCGCTTCCTTGAGTGCGCACTCGCCGCCCGGGCTCACTACCTTGTGACCGGGAACAAGAAGCACTTCCCGCTTCCGGAGTTTGAAGGCACCAAGATTGTGAGTCCCGGTGAGTTTGCCCTGCTCATGGCGCATGAGCCAATCCCATGAGCGCGAGGAGTAAGCGTGGCGAAGGGTCCGGCCCAGAATATGCGCCGGCCCTCGTGTGGTGACCCTACCTGGGCAGAGACAACACGGCCCCTTGGGCGTCACTTCCCCAAGGGGCCGTGCTTTCGCCTCAGAGTTGGACCGGCTATGCCGGCTTTCCCCCTGTTCTTCGTCCCCGGCCGAGGTCACCCCCCTCCCCTCCTGCATACGCCACGGGGAACCACCGACGGCGGCGAACGTATCGCGAATTCGCTGCCGTATCAATCTCGGCTAGTTGTCAGCAGTCAGCATTCAGCTTCGTAATGAACAGCGGGGATTTCCGGAGCTGAACGCTGAATGCTGACGGCTGAATGCTTGCAGTTCAGCGGGCGCGCTCACGCAGCGTCTTCAGCGTCCCCTCCAGCCGCTTGACCTCCTCCCCATAGCCCGCGAAGTTCCCCTGCCGCAAGAGCTCCTGTGCCCGACTGTACTGCTGCCAGGCCTGGTCCGCCAACCCGCGGACGCCGGTGTCCGCCGCCGGGGCCGCCCCCGGTGCGGCGGCGGATTCGGCCCGGGCCACCACCGGTCGCCTGCCGGGCCCGCCGAAGATCTGGGCCAGGGACGCCTCCAGATTCTCTTCCATGGCGATCTGGTTCCCGAACGCCACGATGACCCGCTTCAGCTCGGGGAGCGAGCCCTTCTCGGCCGCCAGATACAGCGGCTCGACGTAGAGGAGAGATTGCTCGATGGGAATGGCCAGCAGGCTCCCCCGGATGACCTGGGAGCCGCGCTGGCTCCACAGGCTGAGCTGCTGCGAGATGAAGGCATCCTGGTCGATGCGGGCCTCGATCTGGCGGGGGCCATAAATGAGCTTCTGCTTGGGGAAGTTGTACACGATGAGCTTCCCGTAGTGCGGCCCGTCGCTTCGCGCCGCCAGCCAGGCGATCATGTTGTCCTTCTTGCTGGGGTTGAAGGGGCTCAGGAGGATGAACTCCTCGCTCTTCTCCCCTGGGAGCCGCATGATGGTGTAGTAGGGCTCCATGTCGCGCTCCTGCCCTTCGATTGCCTTCTTGGGGATGCTCCACAGGTCTTCCTTGTTGTAGAAAACCTGCGGGTCCCGCATGTGATAGGTGGCGAACATCCGGGCCTGGATGGCGAAGAGCCCCTGCGGGTAGCGGACGTGCGCCCGGAGGTCGGCGGGCATGGCCGAGAGCGGCTGGAACAGGCCGGGGAAGGCCCGGGCGTAGGCCTTGACCACCGGATCGTCGGGCTCGCTGAGGTAGAAGACCAGGCTGCCGTGGTAGGCGTCCACCACGGCCTTGACCGAGTTCCGTATGTAGTTGCCCAGGCCCCGGACCGGCTCCGAGTATGGGAAGCGGTTGCTGGTGGTGTACCCGTCGATGATCCAGACCAGACGGCCGTCCTGGCCGATGACCAGGTAGGGGTCGCGGTCGAACTCGATGAAGGGCGCGGCCTTCTTGACCCGCTCCTCGATCTCCCGGTAGTACATCACCCGGCTCTCGCCGGTGATGTCGTTGGACAGGACGATCTTGAGGTCCTTGAAGCGCAGGGCGAACAGGAGCTTCCGCAAGAACGACTGAATCGGGACGCCGCCCTGCCCGGCGTACGTGCTGTACACGTTCTTGTCGCCGGCCGGGTAGTCCAGCTCTTGGGCCCGGGTCTTGACGAAGACGTAGTCGTTGCCGATCTCGCCGTAGTAGATCTCGGGCCGGGTCACCTTGATGGGCCCGGACGAGACCGGGGGGATGTCCTTGATCCAGAAATCGGGCAGGCCTTCGGGGGTGATCCGGTTCACCGGCCCCAGGACCACGCCGTAACCGTGGGTGTAGGTCAACCGCTCGTTGATCCAGATCCGGCTGGGGAGGTTCTTGTAGGAGAGCTCGCGCGGCGAGAGCATGACCTGGCGGAGTTGCCCATCCAGCAGGTAGCGGTCGTTGTCGACATCCACGAACCGGTAGTACGTCCGGATCTCCTGCAATTGGCCGTACGTCGCCAGGAGCGGCCGGTGATCCCACAGGCGGATGTTCTTGATGGTGGGGTCATTCCGCTGCAGGTCCTCGGCCCGCAGAGTCTCCTCCGCGGGGAACTCCTGCTCCTGGATGCGGTCCAATCCGTAGGCCATCCGGGTGTACTTGATGTTCTGCTCGATGTAGGATCGCTCGGCCACCATCTCGTTCGGCACCACCCGGAATCGTTGCAGGAAGGTAGGGTACACCCCCAGGCCCAGGACGTTGGCGCCCACCAGGACGGCCAGGGCGATGAGCACCGGGCGCACGCCCCGGCGCCCGATCTGCCAGATGCAGACCGCCGCGCAACCCAGTGACAGGATGGAGAGGATGCGCAGCGCCGGGAGCTGCGCGTTGATGTCGCTGTAGCTGGCGCCGAACACGATCCCCCGGGGCGAGAACAAGAGCTCGTAGGTGTCCAGGTAGTAGCCTCCGGCCTTGACGATCAGGATCAGGGCGCCCAAGGTGAGAAGGTGGGCCCGGGCGGAGGCGGTCACCCGGGGCCCTCGGGCAGTGATCTGGATGCCACGGTGGAGAACGCTGGTGGCCACGACCAGGATGAAGGTGAGGCCGAGGGCGACCAAGGCCCAGGAGTACAGCGTGCTCAGGACCGGCAGCCGAAACACGTAGAAACCGATGTCGCGCCCGAACACCGGGTCCGGCACATTGAACGGCTGCGCATTCAGGAACAGCACAAACGCCTCCCACTGCCCGCTTGCCTGGGAGGCCGTCAGGAAGCCGAGGATCAGGGCCCCCGGGAGCAGGAACTTCCGGAAGAGCGGCTCGATGACCAGGCGGCTGGGCAAGCCGAAGGGATCGTCCAGCTCCACCAGGACGTCGCTCGAGGTAGAGCGGGCCGCCAGGTAGACGTTGACGTAGACGAAGGCGGCGAAGGCAAGGCCGGCCACGAAGCCCAGGGCGAGTTTGGTCCATAGGATGGTGGTGAAGACCGACGTGAGCTTCACCTCCTGGAACCAGAGGTAGTCGGTGTAGAGGGGGGTGACCTGGCCCAACAGGCCCAGGACGACGAAGAGGATCAGGATCGGGCCGATCAAGGATTGCGGTAGCATCGGGATCTCCTCGTGGGTGACGGGGTCAGACGCGTTATAGCCGATACGGCAATGGATTGTCAACGGAAACGACCGGCTCTCCGGACATGCATCGATCGGGGAGAAATCCCTTGCCCCGATCTCCCGCCTGGTGATAACGTCCCGCATCGAAGGTGCAAGGATGCTCCTTTGTCCATCCTCTCGCTGGCGGGATACTCGGCCGGGGAGACCGCCGCTCTACGGGCGGCCGGCGTCATCCGATACTGGGTACTGAAGGTGCGTGTGAGGGTCTCGTGGTGAGTCCGCGTTCCGCATTTGCTTGGGAGGTGCAGCCATGGGCGAAGAGGTGATCGGCACGGTGACGGAGTACTTCGCGAAGATCGGCGTGGCAGGCATCCAGGTGACCGGGGGCTCCCTGGCCGTCGGCGACACCCTGCGCATCAAGGGGCACACAACGGACCTGACGCAGGCGGTGGAATCCATCCAGCTCGAGCACCAGGGCGTGCAGCGCGCCGAGGCCGGGCAGACCATCGGAATCCGGGTGACGGAACGCGTTCGGAAGGGGGACAGCGTCCTGAAGGTCACACCATAGCCCCCGGTGTCGACTTCGGATTTCGGCACGACGCGACCAGACTCTGAAAGGTACTGAACGGGTCCTGGTGTCCGAGATTTCGCTTGACCCTCCTTGTGTGGTTCGGTAAGCTGAACGCTTGGTCAGTCAATTTCCCGCTGCGAGCGCTTGGAGATCTGCCCGCATGAAACACTCATCACGGATCCTCCTCCTGATCCTGTGCTCCATCGTCCCGGCCAGCCTGGGCTGCTCCCGGGAGAAGTCGGGAGCGCCCTCCGCTAACGCCTCCCAAGCGGCGCGCAACGTCGCGATTACGGTGGCCCAAGCGGAGGCTCGGGCTGTGGAGCGGTCGGTCCAGATCGTGGGCACGCTCATGGCCCAGGATGAGGTCACGCTGGCCAATGAGACGCCAGCCACGATTGAGAAGATCCTGGTTGACATGGGGGATCGGGTGCAGAGGGGCCAGTTGCTCATCAAGCTGGATGAGCGGGAGGCGCGTCTGGAGGTGGAGCGGGCGGCCGCGAATCTCCAGGCGGCCCAAGAGGCCCTGTCGCGGGCCCGCCAGATGCTGGACTGGAACCGAGCCAACGTCGAACGGAGCCAGGCTGTCCTGAGCGATGCGCAGATCAATCTCAAGCGATTTCAGGGCCTGCTCAGCGAGGGAGCCATCTCCGCCAGCCAGCGTGACTCGGCCCAGATGCAGTACGATGTAGCCATCGCCTCCATCCGGGCCAATGAGGCACAGTTCGAGAGCGACCGGGCGGCCGCCAAGAACGCAGAAGCGAACGTGGAACAGGCCAGAACAACGCTGGAGCTGGCCCGGAAACGGCTGAAGGATACGGACATCGTCGCCCCCCTCGACGGCTTCGTGCGGAAGCGCCTGGTCAACATGGGCGAGACCTACAAGGAGAAGACCCCCCTCATGAGCCTGGTGGCAATCCAGGCCCTGAAGCTGCAGGGTGAGGTCCCGGAACGATTCGCCCCCCAGCTCAGTGTGGGCCGTCCAGTCCGGGTGGAGGTCGAGGCATACCCCGGCCGCACCTTTGCGGGTACCATCACCCGGGTGAGCCCGGCGGTGGACGTCGAGAGCCGGACCTTCACCGTGGAGGCCTCGGTTCCGAATCCCGGGGGCGTCCTCAAGCCCGGGTTCTTCGCCAAGGCCTCCATCATCACCGGCATGGAGCGAAACGTGCCGTTCGTCCCTGAAGAGGCGGTCATCACCTTTGCGGGAATCGTGAAGGTCTACGCCATCACTGGCAGCAAGGTCGAGGAGCGGCGGGTCACGACCGGCCAGCGCCGTGACGGCTGGGTGGAGATGCTGGAGGGGGTGAAGGTCGGTGAGACGGTGGCCACCTCCGGTCTCAGCCAGCTCGCCACGGGCACGGCCGTGACTATCCAGGCCGGCGCTCGCGGCGCCCCCTCTCCTGAAAAGCCAGAACCTGGAAACCGGAAGCAATAAGTTGGGGCCGGATGGTCTCCGCGCCGCCCTCCGCACGACGTCGTCAACCCCGTCCCGTTCGGCGGCTTCCCTTGTCCAGTTCCGTTGAGAACCCATGCGATTAAGTGATCTGTGCATCCGTCGGCCCGTCTTCACCACCATGCTTATCGCGTCCCTGGTGGTGCTGGGCCTGGCATCCTACCGCGACCTGGGGCTGGACGCCTTCCCCCGAATAGAGTTTCCGACGATCACAGTGACCACGACCCTCGAGGGGGCCACACCCGAGGAGGTGGAGAGCCAGATCACCAAGCCCATCGAGGAGGTCGTCAATACCATCAGCGGGATCGACGAGCTGCGCTCCACCACCAAGGAGGGGATCTCCCAGGTCTTCGTGAGCTTTGTTCTGGAGAAGCCGGTGGAGGTGGCGGCCAACGAGGTGCGGGACAAGGTCGCCACCATCCTCGCCCAGTTCCCGCCCGGAACCGACCCCCCCATCATCGAGAAGCTGGACCCCGACGCCACCCCCATCCTGGCCCTGGTGATCTCCGGCCGGCGGTCGGCCCGGGAGATCACCGAGATCGCTGACAAGCAGATCAAGCGCCAGATCGAGACGGTCAATGGCGTGGGGAGTCTCACCTTCGTCGGCGACCGCAAGCGCGAGATCCAGCTCGAACTGGACGCCGACAGGCTCGCCGCCCACGGCTTGGCCGTCGAGCAGGTGAAGGAGGCGGTCCAACAGCAGAATACCGAAATCCCCGGCGGGCGCATCACGAAGGGCCTGCGGGAAGAGGGCCTGCGGACCCTCGGCCGGATCGACCGGGTGGAGGATTTCTCCCGGCTCATCGTGGCAGACGTCAAGGGAGCCCCGGTTCGCATCGGGGATATCGGTCGCGCCGTGGACGGCACCGAGGAACCGCGGACCCTGTCTCGTCTGAACGGGGAGAATGCCGTCTCCCTGCTGGTCCGCAAGCAGTCCGGAACGAACACGGTGCAGGTGGTGGACCGGGTGCGGCAGCGGGTGGCCGAGATTCGGCGGACGCTGCCCCCGGATGTCCGGGTGGTGGAGGTCCGGGATCTCTCCCGCTTTATTCGCCGGTCCATGAAAGAGGTTCAAGAGCACCTGATCCTGGGCGGCATCCTGGCGAGCATCGTCGTCTTTTTCTTCATCCGGAACCTGCGGGCCGCATTCATCGCCGCCCTGGCCATCCCGACCTCCATCATCGGGACCTTCACCCTGCTGAAGTACATGGGGTTCACCCTGAACAACCAGACCATGCTGGGCCTGTCCCTCTCGGTCGGCATCGTCATCGATGACGCCATCGTGGTGCTGGAAAATATCTTCCGGTACATGGAGGAGGAGGGTGTTGGGCCCATGGAGGCGGCCCAGCAGGCCACCCGGGAGATCGGCCTGGCCGTCATGGCGACCACCCTGTCGCTCGTCGTCATCTTCCTCCCCGTGGCTTTTATGTCCGGTATCGTGGGCCGCTTCTTCAACAGCTTCGGCCTCACCGCTGCTTTCGCCATTTCGGTCTCCCTGCTCGTGTCCTTCACGCTGACTCCCAGCCTCAGCGCCAGGTTGCTCAAGCCGGTGGCGCACGGGGGAAACGCCCACGGTCGGGCCGGCGCCGCCTCCAAGCAGACCGGAATGTACGCAGCGCTGGACAAGAGCTACGACTGGCTCCTCCACTGGGCCCTGGGGCATCGCAAGACCATCCTCGCCTTGACGACTGTCGTCGTGGCCTCCACGGTCGCCATCTTCCCCTACGTGAAGAAGGAGTTCATCATCGACGACGACATGAGCGAGTTCGAGGTGGTTCTCGAGACCCCGGCCGGCTCCTCCCTGGAGCGGAGCGATGAGACCCTCCGTCGCGTGGAGGCGGAGCTCAAGAAGCTCCCCGGCGTGGAGACGCTGTTCACTACCATCGGGGTCCAGGGCCAGAATGTCACCAACGTGACCGACGCCTCGGTCTACGTGGGCCTGAGTCACCTCTCCAAGCGGAAGGAAACGCAGCAGGAGATCATGCAGATGGCCCGGCAGGCCCTGCGGAAGTTTCCCGACCTCCGGGTGAGCGCCCAACAGATCAGCCTGATCTCCGGTGGCGGCTTCAAGCAGACTCCGTTCAACCTGGTCGTCCGAGGACCGGAGCTGGATCGGTTGGACCAGTATGCGCAAGGCGTGATCGCCAGGCTGAGGACCATCCCGGGCTTCGTGGATCTGGATACCAGCCTGGCGGCGCGCCGCCCCGAGGTCCGGGTACACATCGACCGGCAGAAGGCCGCGGATCTGGGCATCCGGGTGGCGGCCATCGCCAGCAGCCTCCGGACCATGGTGGGGGGCGAGAAGGTGAGCACCTTCCGCGAGGGGGACGAGCAGTACAACGTCCGGTTGCGGCTCCTCCAGGATTTCCGTGAGAGCCCGCAGGTCATTTCCGAGGTGATGGTGCGGGGTGCCGGGGGGCGGCTGGTCCATCTCAACAACCTGACCGACTTCAGCCCCGGGAAGGCCCCCGGGCAGATCGACCGGTACAACCGTGAGCGGCAGATCACGATCGTCGCGAACCTCTTCAATAAGCCCCTGGGGGAGGCCATGGCCCAAGGGGAGGCCGCCGTGCGGGAGGCGGGATTGCTGGCAGGCTACTCCACGACGTATATCGGTCGGGGCAAGTTCATGGGGGAGGCGGCCCAGAACTTCCTCATCGCACTGATTCTGAGCCTCTGCTTCATCTACATGGTCCTGGCCTCCCAGTTCGAAAGCTTCGTCCACCCGGTCACGATCATGCTCTCCCTCCCCCTGACCCTGCCCTTCGCCCTCCTCACGCTGGCGGCCACGGGCCAGAGTCTGAACCTCAATAGCGTTATCGGCATCTTCCTCCTCATGGGCGTGGTGAAGAAGAACTCCATCCTCCAGGTGGACTACACCAACACCCTCCGGGAGCGAGGCATGGAACGGTTCCAGGCCATCATCGAAGCGAATCACGCCCGGCTGCGCCCCATCTTGATGACAACTTTCTCCATCGTGTTCGGCATGGTTCCTATTGCCTTCGGCCGGGGCGACGGCGCAGCCGGCCGGGCCTCCATGGCTACCGTGGTCATCGGGGGGCAGATGCTGTCCCTCCTCCTCACGCTGGTGGCCACTCCGGTCTTCTATTCGCTCTTCGACGACCTCGGCACGCGCAGGTGGGCGGGGGCGCTGCTGCGTGTGCCCGCCAGGGTGTGGGATCGCTTCGCCTGGGGCTGGTCCCGCGTCGGCAACGGCCGCCGCCCCGAGGTCTCGTAGGCCCGATGGGCCTTCTGCACGGAGGAACTGCGTCTGCTCCGACGCAGGAGCCACCGTGAACGACCCCCGCAGGATGCTTGACGCGCTCACGGCGTGCACCCATGGCCGCTGCGGTGGAGATGCCCTCCCGTCTATTGATACTCGTCGCCGCCCCGAGCTGTCTCACGTCCCGCCTACCTCCTGAAAGCACGGATCGCTTCGAGCCCGTTGGGTAGCTGCCCGAGGGACCCATAGGCGGTTTTCCACCGTCGTCTGGACGCCATGGCCCCGGTGGTCCCCGAGGCCACGCCGACCGTGCAGATCGCGGCCGGGGACTTGCTTGCGCACACGCGATGCCGCCCGTCGGACAATCGGCAGCTTGTGCAATCCGCTTGATTTCCCCCCAACCGCCTCCTATACTCCCGGGCATGTTTCTCGCCGACCTGTGCGTCAAGCGCCCAGTCTTTGCGACCATGCTCATCATGGCATTGGTGGTGATGGGCTGGTTCTCCTACGGCCGCCTCGGCCTGGACCTCCTCCCCAAGATCGACCGTCCTACCGTCACCATCACGACCAAGCTCCCCGGTGCCAGCCCGGAAGAGATGGAAACCCAGGTCACCAAGCTGATCGAGGAGGTCGTCAACACCATCAACGGTCTGGACGAATTGCGGTCCAGCACCACCGAGGGCGTCTCCCGAATCACCGCGGTGTTCGTGCTGGAGCGGGACGCCGAGGCCGTCGCTCAGGACGTGCGGGACAAGATCTCTACCATCCTGGCCAAATTCCCTGAAAACACCGATCCGCCCATCGTGGAGAAGTTCGATCCGGACTCGGCGCCGGTTCTCGGCATCGTGGTGTCGGCCCGCCGGGACCAGCGCGAGATCACCGAGTTCGCCGACAAGCAGATCAAACAGCCCCTGGAGACGATCAACGGGGTGGGCAGTATCACCTTTGTGGGCGATCGGAAGCGGGAGATCCAGGTGGTCCTGGACCCGCGGAAGATGGCTGCCTACCGGGTGAGCATTGAGCAGGTCAAGCAGGCGATCGCCCGGCAAAACCTGGAGATCCCGGGCGGCCGGGTCACCTTCGGGGACAGCGAGAAGGTCCTGCGGACCATGGGCCGTGTCCGGACGGCCCAGGAATTCGGGGACGTGATCGTGGCCAACAAGACCGGCACCCCGATCCAGTTCGGGGACGTGATGGTGGCGAACAAGACCGGCACCGCGATCCATCTCCGGGACATCGGCAGCGTGGTCGACGGGACGGAGGAGCCGCGGACCATCTCGCGCTTCAACAGCGAGAATGCGGTTTCCATGCTGGTGCGCAAGCAGTCCGGGACCAACACGGTCACGGTCGTGGACACCGTCAAGCAGCGGTTGGGTCAGATCGCCAGGGTCCTCCCGCCCGACTACAAGGTCCAGACGGTCCGCGACCAGTCGCGGTTCATCCGCCGCTCCTTCGAGGAAGTCCAGACCCACATGATCCTGGGCGGCTTCCTGGCCGCCCTGGTGGTCCTATTCTTCATTCGCAACCTGCGCTCCGCGATCATCGCTGCCATCTCCATCCCGACCTCGATCATCGCCACGTTCACGATCATGCGGGCTCTGGATTTCACCCTGAACAACATGACCATGCTGGGGCTCAGCCTGTCCACGGGCATTGTCATCGACGACGCCCTGGTGGTGCTGGAGAACATCTACCGCTACATCGAGGAGGAAGGGCGGTCCCCGATGGAGGCGGCGGTGGAGGCCACACGGGAGATCGGCCTGGCCGTCATGGCGACCACCCTGTCGTTAGTGGCGGTCTTCGTCCCGGTGGCTTTCATGCAGGGTCGGATCGGCCGCCTCTTCTTCAGCTTCGGCATCACCGCGGCCTGCGCCATCATGGTGTCGCTCCTGGTGGCGTTCACCCTCACCCCGATGCTCTGCTCCCGCTTCCTCAAGGTGCCTGGAGCCAATGGAGCGCATCACAAGTCCAAAGAATCGCGCTTCTTCCAGGTTCTCGAACGCGGGTACGACCGGCTCCTGCGGCTCGCCCTGGGGCACCGGCCCGTGGTCCTGATCCTGGCGGTCTTGACGGTTGCGTCCACGTTCTGGCTCTACCGCTTCATCGGCGAGGAGAGCTTCGTGGACGACGACCAGAGCGAGTTCGAGATCTTCGTCCAATCTCCCGAGGGATCCTCGCTGGACCGGACCGATCGGATCATGCGCCAGATCGAGGGGGAGATCGGGAAGCTCAAAGGCGTGCAGGTCTTGTTCACGACTATCGGCTCCGGCGAGCAGGCCTCGGTGACCGATGCCAGCCTGTACGTGGGCCTGATACCCCTGCGGGAGGGGAACGAATTCGAGCGGATCGCCCAGCACCTGGGCCTCCGGAAGCTCTTCGGGTTGCCCCCGCTGCGGGAACGGGATTTCTCCCAGCAGGACGTGATGCGGGCGGCCAGGCCCATGCTGGCGAAGTACCCCGATCTCACGGTCAGCGTCCAAAATCTGTTCACATCGGGACAGACCGGATCGCGCCGGCAAACGTATCAGCTCATCCTGCGAGGGCCGGACCTGGAGGCTCTGGACCGCTATTCGCAAACCTTGGCCACTCAAGGGCGGACCCTGCCGGGCATGGTGGACGTGGACACCTCGCTGGCCCGCCGCAAGCCCGAGATCCGGGTCAACATCGACCGGGACAAGGCGGCCGACCTTGGGGTGGGTGTGGAGGCCATCGCCTCCAGCCTCCGAACCATGGTCGGCGGAGAGGAGGTCACGAAGTTCAAGGAGGCCGACGACCAGTACGTCGTCCGGCTTCGCCTTAAGGAGGATTTCCGCAAGAACGCCGAGGTGATCAGCGACCTGTACGTCCCCAGCACGAGGCTGGGCCTGGTGAAGCTGAACAACGTGGTCCGGCTCTCGGAGGAGAAGGGTCCCAACCAGATCGACCGGTTAGACCGCGAGCGGCAGGTGGGGGTCATCGCCAATCTCGACCCCACGCTGCCTATCGGCGACGCCGTCAAGCAAATGGCCCCCAAGATTGCCGCCCTGAAGCTTCCCTTGGGATACACGACCAAGTACCTGGGGCGGGCGCAAATCCTGGTCGAGGCCCGGGCCAACTTTCTGATCGCCCTGGGGCTGAGCCTCATCTTCATCTACATGATTCTGGCGGCGCAGTTCGAGAGCTTCGTCCACCCCTTCACCATTATGGCCTCGCTGCCCCTGTCGCT
>Ga0210377_10001472_pt1 | contig 21566 bp, 19 predicted proteins | sample PLM4_65_b1redo_FD_155480 | JGI IMG/M metagenome (GOLD analysis project Ga0210377, IMG submission 155480) | Groundwater sediment microbial communities from an aquifer in East River, Colorado, USA - PLM4_65_b1 redo | ecosystem: Environmental > Terrestrial > Soil > Riparian zone | place: USA: East...
CACCTTTATAAATCCATTTTTCTGGCGAATTGCTGTGTCGCGTGCTCGCTCATTTCTCGCCTATCTACTCGATATGTCTCGTCATTCGCTGATAAAACTACTGATACGACTACTAGCCATCTGACTAACCCAGCAAACGACGCTGGGCAAGTCATTGGTTATAGCCATTCGACTAAGCCCGTAAGCGGGCAAGTCGCTGGTTATGTGCGGCTCCTTCCGCTTCATCCAGAAAAGATGAATTACTAAAGGTGTCCGAACATAAAATTAATTCAAGACGCGCATTATGCCGTAAAAGGCGTGCTTAGTCAGCGATGGCGGCGCGGACTTGTTGTGTCAGGTCAGGTGCCAGACAGTCGATCTCGATGTTGTCGGGCATCGAGCGCAGCCAGGTGAGCTGGCGTTTCGCAAGTTGACGTGTCGCGGCGATGCCGGTTTCCAGTAGTTGCGCTTCGTTGATCTCGCCTTCAATGAATTGCCATGCCTGCCGGTAGCCGACGCAGCGCATCGAAGTCATGTTGGGTTGCAGCGGGTATTTTTTACGAAGCCTGCGCAATTCATCGACCAGTCCCTGTTCCAGCATGGTCTTGAAGCGTGCAGCGATGCGCTGGTGTAATACGGCGCGGTCGGAAGGGATCAGCGCGATGGGAATGACGCGGTAGGGCAGTTCATGTTCCGTCTGTTGCTTGATCAGCATGGACATCGGTTGTCCGCTCAAGCGAAAGATTTCCATCGCGCGCTGGATGCGTTGCGTATCTGTGCGATGCAGGCGTGCGGCGGTTACGGCATCCACCTCGGCGAGCTTGGCGTGAAGGTGCTTGATGCCGTGTTGCGCTATCTCTGCATCCAGTTCGGCACGCAAACCGGCGTCGGCTTGCGGCAAAGGGCTCAAGCCTTCGCGCAGCGCCTTGAAATACAGCATGGTGCCGCCGACCAGCAGCGGAATCTTGCTGCGTGCCGTGATGTCATGCATCAGTCGCAGCGCATCGTGGCGGAATGCAGCGGCGGAATAGGCCTCGGTGGGATCGCGTATGTCGATGAGGTGGTGCGGTGCGCGGACGAGTGTGGCAGCGTCCGGCTTGGCGGTACCGATATCCATGTTGCGGTATACCATCGCAGAATCCACGCTGATGATCTCCACCGGCATGGTTTGCGCCAGTTCCACAGCGACGCCGGTCTTGCCGCTGGCAGTCGGGCCCATGAGAAAAATTGCCTGCGGCAAATCTTCTGGTTCCTGTTTCCTCATTTGCCGCGCATGAACATTGCGTCGAGTTCATCAATAGAAATCTGGAACCAGGTCGGACGGCCGTGGTTGCATTGTCCGGAACGTTCGGTCTGTTCCATCTCGCGCAGCAACGCGTTCATCTCGGTGACACTCAAGATGCGATTGGCGCGCACCGCGCCATGGCAGGCCATGGTGGCGAGCAGTTCATTGCGCCGTTCGGTGAACACGCGGCTGGCGCCGAATTCGCGCAATTCCTCGAGCACCTCGCGCGCGGCGGCTTCTGCTTCGGATTGCTTGAGTAGCACCGGCATCGCCCGCACAGCCAGCGTTATCGGGGAGAGCGGAGCGACGTCAAATCCCAGCGTCTTGAGCGCATCCTGTTCCGCTTCGGCTGTGGCGACATCCAGTAAATCTGCATGGAAGGTCACCGGGATCAGCAGCGGTTGCATCGCGATCTGTTCTGCATCAAGCGAGGTCTTGAGTTTTTCGTACACGATACGTTCATGTGCTGCATGCATATCCACCACGATCAGGCCGCGAGTGTTCTGGGCGAGGATGTAGATGCCGGAGAGTTGTGCGAGTGCGAAGCCTAGCGGGAATTCTTCATGAAGGGGGAGGGGAGAAGAGGGAAGGGTAACGTCAAAAGCGGGCTCGGTTTCACCCTTTTCCCTTCCCCCTTCTCCCTTCTCGGTCTGCATTTCCCACAGGCGATAGGCGGCTTCACGTTCTGCAATACCCAGTCGCATGGTTTGTTGCGTCTGGATGAACGATGTGGCCCGCTGTTGTTCGGGCGCTCGAGTCTCCTGACCGCTTGCGGGAACAGCTAGTGCCTGTTGCAGCGTGTGGAATATGAATTGGTGTATCCCCTGGCTCTCGCGGAAGCGCACTTCACTCTTGGCGGGGTGCACGTTCACGTCAACCAGTTCCGGTGGCAGATCGAGAAACAGCACGAAGGCCGGATGGCGCTGATGATGCAAAATATCCTGATACGCCTGACGCAGCGCATGGCTTGCGACCTTGTCGCGCACGAAACGGCCATTGACGAAAAAATATTGCGTGTCGCGGCTGGAGCGTGAATAGGCGGGTAGAGCGGCCAAGCCTTGCAGTGAAAGGCTCGCCGCATTGCGCGATACCGATACTGCAGCCTGGCCGAACTCGTCGCCAAGCAAAGCTGCGACACGCTTCAGCGCGGCGTTCCCCCACCCCAACCCTCCCCCGGAGGGAGAGGGGGCGATCGCTCTTCCCCCCTCCGGAGGGGGAGAGCGAAGCGAGGGGGCTCTGGAAGGGGGGAGAGCGGCGGACAATTGCCAAACTGTCCGCCCGTTGTGTTGCAGCGAGAAGGCGACTCCGGGACGCGACAACGCGATGCGTTTGAAGGCTTCCTCGCACCAGGCGAATTCGGTGGATTCGGTTTTGAGGAACTTGCGCCGCGCCGGGGTGTTGAAATACAGTTCGCGGATCTCCACGGTGGTCCCTTGCGCATGGCTTGCAGGCACGATCTCGCTGAGTCGTCCGTCTATCGCTTCGATCTTCCAGGCATGGTTTTCTGACGCCGTGCGACTGGTCAGGGTGACTTGCGCGACCGCAGCTATGCTCGCCAGTGCTTCGCCGCGAAACCCCATGCTGGCGACTTGTTGCAGGTCATCCAGAGATGCGATCTTGCTTGTGGCGTGGCGCATCAGCGCCAGTTTCAGTTCGTCCTTTGCGATGCCATTGCCATTGTCACGCACACGCATCAGCTTTATACCGCCGCTTTCAAGTTGCACCGCGATGTCGGTTGCACCCGCATCCAGGCTGTTTTCCAGCAGTTCCTTGAGTGCAGCGGCAGGGCGTTCGATGACCTCGCCGGCAGCGATCTGATTTATGAGCAGGTCCGGCAGTATCTGGATGGAAGGCATGGAAGCAAGTGACCGTTGAATTGCGCATCATTATAACGGACATGCCAAATCGGCTGGGTTCCCATCCGGGCAGAAGCGGGTGCGAAAGTGACAAATAGCCCGGTTTTCCCTATCTATTCCCCGCTTGAACGGATAGTGAAGCTTGTTAGCTTAGGCAGCGTGGCAAAACGATGAATTTGCCATTTGCGGAATCAGGTTTGAGTCTGGATCGGGATGATCTTTGCTCGCCCAGGAACGGGTTGCAAGTGTTTTATTGGGATGTGCGAACACTATATCTAGGGGATGACGAAATGGGGAAGCCAGGAACTTGGGGCAATAGCGAAACAGTTCAGTTGGAAATCTTGCCGTTTGAGGTTAATCCGCTGGAAATCAAATACTCTCAAATTTCCACCAGGTTCGATCCCGAGTATGGGGTTTTGTGGACCGAGATGAATCCTCAGGGCATACCTTGCTGCCACCAGGAATTGCTGGATGATCTGGATCACCATCAAAAAATACTTGAGAAGTCCGGTGGCAAGATCAAAGTCGGGGATCAGTTGCACGCTGTTCGCTATGCGGTAGCGGCTTCCTTGACACCGGGAATATTCAATCTCGGCGGAGACCTCGGGTTATTTTCCTCTCTGATCAAGAGCAAAGACCGCCAGGCTTTGCTGAAATACTCGGGCAAATGCCTGGATGTGATATTTACCAGAACGAGTCATTACAACTTTCCATTGATTACCATTTCCCTGATTCAGGGTGATGCTTTGGGAGGAGGGCTTGAGGCCGCGCTATCAAGCGATGTGATCATTGCCGAACGCAGCGCCAAGATGGGCTTCCCGGAAATGCTGTTCAATCTTATACCCGGTCATGGGGCATTCAGTATGGCAGCCAGAAAGATCGGAGTAACGCAAGCAGAAAGGATGATACTGAGCGGGAAGATTTACTCTGCCGAAGAACTCCATGAGCTTGGCTTGGTCGATGTGCTGGCGGAGGACGGAGCTGGCATTGAAGCAGTACGAAATTACGTTGCAAAACAAGCCCGCTGTTCCAATGGGTACATGGCGCTGCAAAAGGCGCGGCATCGATTCAACCCGATCACCTATCAGGAGATGATGGATATAACCAAAATCTGGGTCGAAGCGGCCTTGCAACTGACAGAAAAGGATCTTAAGGTGATGGACCGCTTCTTGCGCTCGCAGCAAAAAACTTTCGGGAAAAGCGCAACTGAACAGCATCCTGGTGAATCGGTACTTAAAACCTTTGTGCCGCGCAGAAAAACAGAAATCACCTTGGTGTCATGACCCCAAGGCCTGCCGATGCTCATCCAGATAACGGATCATCGCTTGTCTGGTTTCGTTGAAGCTGTTGCGCGCTCTCATCAACAGCTTGTCAGCCGAGGCCTGCAAATCGCCGTTGTTGGAGGACGAGATTTCACGGCATATCTGGAACAGCGCTTCCGCCCCCAAGTTGCCGGAGCTTCCTTTCAGGGCGTGAGCCAGTTCCTTGAACTGCACATATTCATGCTGTTGAAGCGCTTTATTCATGCCTTCCAGAATTTGTTCACCCTCCAGAAAAAATCCATGTATCACGCTATCGAGGAAATTATCGCTCATTGCTCCCAATAGTCTGAGGTGATGGAGAGTTTTTTTGTTGATCAGCAGTTCGTCCACGGCGGGTGGTTCTCCAGTGCCCCGGGACATGGGATCAGTTCTTTGAGTGTCGGTCGCATTGTTAACCGTTGAGGTAAGCAGCGCTACGGTATCAAGCAGTGTGTGAGCGTCTATCGGCTTGGTAAGAAATGCATCTGAACCGGCTGCTTCGCATTCATTCCTGGCTTCGACTGTCGCGCTGGCGGTCAGGATGGCGAAAGGCATGCGTGGTTCTGTCCTGTTGTTCATCCGGTAGATTTTCATTGCCTCCAGCCCCGTCATAACGGGCATATGCATATCCATGATCGCCAGGTCATAATTCTTGTTTTCCAGCATATCCAGCGCCAGATCGCCATTCTCCACAAGATCGACGCTGTGACCGGCATATTCGAGTATTTTCGAAATGATTTTTCGGTTCGTCGCGTTGTCTTCTGCCACCAGGATATTGAGCCTGGGTTTATCCTGGTTATGCCGCTCATAGTGCTCCACGAACGAAACGACTTCGGGTGAAACAGCCTCTGCAGGCAAGGCACCGTGCAGTGCGTTGAACAGCAGTGTCTTGTCAATTGGGGACTTCAATAAACAGGAATATCCCAGTTTGAGCAATTCTTCCAGATTACAGCCGGCCGGATCCGAAACGATCAGGATCAGCGATACATTGCTGGTGGAATATTCGGCCCATATATGAGTCGCAAATTCCCCGGCATCCATGCCCAGCGTTTGAGGTCTGTACAATACGACATGATTATGCAAACCGTCGGATGCTGTCTGTCCCAGCATCTTGAAAAGTTGTACGGGTGATTCCGCATGCTCGAATCGTGCTCCCCAGCCGGAGAGGTGATTTGCAACGGTAGTTTGCTCGTTTACCGGCATTCCCGCTCCGATCACTCGAATCTGGCGCAGCGTCGGCAACTCTTCGAGTACGCGGCTTTCCGGCTGTTTGTCGAAAGGAAGCTCGAACCAGAACATGCTGCCCAGTCCCACTTCGCTGTGCAAACCGATATGACCACCCATGAATTGGACAAGCTGCTTCGATATGGTGGTACCAAGCCCGGTGCCGCCATGGCTGCTTGAGATATTCGCGTGTGCCTGGGTGAAGCTCTCGAAAATTTCCTGCTGCGACTCTTGTGGAATGCCGATGCCGGTGTCGATCACCTCGAACCTGAGTTGCGCAGAAGTTTCATTTTGTGACAGCGTGCTTACCCGCAATTCCACCATCCCTTCCTTGGTGAATTTGATCGCATTCCCGACCAGATTGATGATGACCTGCCGCAAATGCTGCGCATCTCCGCGCAGCAGAAAACAGGTTTCAGGCGAGGCATGCATATGCAGGAGCAGCCCTTTCTTTTCAGCCTGTGATGCAAACATATCCATGGTATTGTTGATCAGGCTGTGCAGATCGAAATCCACGATGGTGGCGATCAACTTGCCGCTTTCGATTTTGGAAAAATCCAGGACGTTTTCAATCAGTTTGAGCAGGATGCGTCCCGAGTTCCGCAGCGTCTTGACCAGATCTTTTTGTTCCGCATTCAGGGGCGTGCCCAGGATCAGGTCGCTGGCCCCGATGACGCCATTCAGCGGGGTGCGCATTTCGTGGCTCATGTTGGCCAGGAAATAGCTTTTTGCCTTGCTTGCTTCCTCGGCACGGATGATTGCCTTGTTCAGGCGTCCCAACAGGGAAAAGGTAAAAAGCGGGATTGAAATCAGCGTGAGCAGCAGACCTATCGCAAGCGTGCTGTGCGATGACCAGTAATCATTGAACAGGATTACTGTAACAAAGCCAAGCACGCTGAGTGCCTGTGCCCTGAGCAGTGCTTTGGAACCATAGCGCAGCCCGTTCCCTACCGTAACCCATAGGTAAATCCCGAAGAAAATAGAACCCACATCCCCGTTCATGTACATCCCGTACGTAATTGCGCTTATGTCAGCGAACAAACTCAGGAATTGCCTGCTGTCAGATGGCTTGCTGCCGCGAAAGATGGCAATCGCCAGCAGAACCGCACCGAAAAAGAACAGGCCGGAAACGTTGAAGAGAGGACTGATAGAGGATGGATCTTCGGCAGTTAAGAGTTTGTAGCTTAGGTAAATGAAAACCAGCAGCGATATGATGATACGCACCAGCGCCTGCTCATGCTCACTGCCATAATCCGGGAATCTGGCCCGAAGTCGCCGGAAAATATTTTCCAGCACCTGGGTCATATGGACAGCTGTTCGGGAAGGGGTTCTGCAATATCCTGGATCTGCTGCTGGATAAGACGAGCCTTGCTGAATTGAGCAGAGAAGGCATCCACGCAGTCCGGATCGAAATGCTTGCCCCTGTTTGTGGTCAGGTATGCCAATCCAGCTTCATTGGACCAGCTGATTTTGTATGGACGTCGCGAAGTAAGTGCATCGAAGACGTCGGCAACGGCGACGATACGTGCTTCCAGCGGGATTTCATCTTTCTGGGCGCCATGCGGATAACCGCTCCCATCAAATTTTTCGTGATGAGACAATGCGATTTCGGCTCCCATGCTGAGATATTTTGACGGACTGTTCTGGAGGATATGGAAGCCGATCAAAGGGTGGGTTTTCATGATGCGAAGCTCGTCCGTGGTCAGCCTGCCGGGCTTTTGCAGTATGTGATCGGGTATGCCGATCTTGCCGATATCATGCATCGGAGCCGCGACCTCGATCAAGTCGCAGCGTTCCTCTTCCAGGCCCAATCCTTCACCGATCAGGCGCGAATACTTGGCCATGCGCACAATATGGTTCCCGGTTTCCGCATCTCGATATTCACCTGCTTTTGCCAGTCTGAATAATGTTTCATGTTCACGGGCGCGTATCTGTTTGGTTGCATCCGAGATCCGCTGCTCCAGAAATTGTGACCGATGCAGAATGATCTTCTGTTGCAGGCGCAGATGCAGCATATTGCGGCACCGTACCCTGCATTCATAAGGATCTATAGGCTTGGTGATGAAATCGGTTGCTCCTGATTCGAGCACTTGGTACTTGATGTCCCGTTCTTCCAGCGATGTGACAACTACTATTGGAACGCCTTCGAGAGAATACATCCTGCGCATCTGTTGAACCGCTTCCAGCCCTGTCATTCCGCTCATCATGTAATCGACAATGATCAAGTCCGGTTGATTGTCCCTGATCCACGCCAGTGCGGTTATCGGGTCGGCAAATGTTTTTACGATTATGTTCTTTTGGACGCTTTGCAATACTTTATCAAGTATCAGTCGGCTGGTGAATTCGTCATCGATGATGACGACAAGCGGGGCTATAGTATTTTCAAAACTGCTCTCGATCAATTCAAACGACATCGCGTCCCCTTCAAAAATGGTCGCCCGACTTGTTCATGCGATTTCTTAGTTATATTAGGTTTCGTGTTGATTATAGCAAGCTTTTTTTATTTTACAACCACTTTTATTTGATGGTCAGAATGGTGCGATATTCATCCCGGCGCGATTTTGCACGACATGACCTTAGAGGAATCAAGTGGGTAAATGGACTGACTCTTGCAGAACTGTGCATTATTCCTGGGCGGATTGTGCGCCTGCATTCACCTGATCACACATCAATTTGAATGAGGAAAATTGGTTGGCAGACTACGCAGGTAACAAGCACAGGGCCGATGTTTCATCAATCACATCAAGAGGTAAGTCATTGTGAAGCTTACTCGTGGGGGTTTTATGTTGGGTAGGAACCGGTATAATCGCGCATTAAATTTTCAACAGCGTTCGCTATTTCAATAGTGGATGCTTCATAAGGATTTCAGAAGAGGAGAAGTTCATGCGTATAGGCATTCCTGCAGAGACGCACGCAGGCGAGACACGTGTCGCAGCCACACCCGAGACGGTGAAAAAACTGTTGGCAACGGGGCATAAGGTGTCGGTGCAAATCGGGGCGGGCGCCGGAGCCAGCATCCCCGATGCCGAATATCAGGCGGTGGGTGCAGCTATGGTCAGCGCGCCGGACATCTACGCACAGTCCGAGATCGTGCTGAAAGTCAGGGCACCCAGCGCAGACGAGCTTGCCAAATTGAACAAAGGTACCGTACTGATTGGATTGTTGATGCCGCACAATGCAGAACTGGTCACATCATATGCCAAGCAGGGTATCGCAGCATTTTCTATGGAGAAATTGCCGCGCACCTCGCGTGCCCAGGCGATGGATGTGTTGTCCTCGCAGGCCAATATCGCCGGTTACAAGGCGGTGATCGTGGCGGCTGATCTGTATAAGCGCTTCTTTCCCATGTTGATGACCGCCGCCGGTACGGTCAAGGCGGCGCGTGTGGTGATTCTGGGTGTGGGCGTGGCCGGTCTACAGGCTATCGCTACTGCCAAACGGCTGGGCGCGGTGATCGAAGCATCCGACGTGCGCCCTGCAGTGAAAGAACAGGTTGAATCGCTGGGTGCGAAATTCATCGATGTTCCCTACGAAACCGACGAGGAGCGCGAAGCGGCGCAAGGTGTGGGCGGCTATGCCAAGCCGATGCCGCCGAGCTGGATGGAACGCCAGAAAGCCGAGGTCGCCAAGCGTGTGGCTCTGGCGGACATCGTCATCACTACTGCGCTGATTCCCGGCCGTCCCGCGCCTGTGCTGGTCACCGAAGAGATGGTGAAATCGATGAAACCCGGTTCGGTGATTGTGGATCTGGCGGCTGAAGCAGGTGGCAACTGCCCGTTGACCGAGTTGAACAAGACAGTGGTCAAGCATGGTGTGACACTGGTAGGCGAATCGAATCTGCCGGGTACTGTGGCAGCGGACGCATCGGCGCTGTACGCGCGCAATTTGCTTAACTTCATCAACCTGTTGTGCGACCCCAAGAACGGTGGCGCCATCAACATTAATCGTGAAGACGACATCATTGCCGGTTCGCTGATTGCGATCGACGGCGCTGTCGTCACCAAATAAGGAGCGTGAAATGAGCGGAGTCGATCCTGTTATATTGAATCTCACCGTGTTCGTGCTGGCGATCTTCGTCGGCTACCATGTGGTGTGGAATGTCACACCCGCGCTGCACACGCCGTTGATGTCTGTGACCAACGCGGTGTCCGGCATCATCATCGTCGGCGCGATGCTGGCGGCCGGTCCGCAACAGTTGGATATCGGCACCATCCTTGGGCTGGTTGCGGTTACGCTGGCAGCAGTCAACGTGTTCGGCGGTTTTCTGGTCACCAAGCGCATGCTGGACATGTTCAAGAAAAAGAGCAAATAAGGAATCCAAATGTCAGTCAATTTTGTTGCACTCGCTTATCTGGTCGCCGCTGTCCTGTTCATTCTGACACTGAAGGGATTGAGTTCTCCGGCATCCTCGCGGCGCGGTAATCAATTCGGCATGATCGGTATGGTTATCGCCGTATTGACCACGCTGACCCTGACCCACAACGTGATCTATATCCTGATTGCCATCGCCTTCGGCGGCACCATCGGCGCGATCATCGCCAATCGCATCCAGATGACGGCGATGCCGGAACTGGTCGCGGCGATGCACTCATTGGTCGGTCTGGCCGCAGTGCTGGTCGCCATGTCAGCCTTCAACAATCCGGTCGCGTACGGTATTGCCTTGCCGGGTGAGATGTTGCATTCCAGCAACCGTGTCGAGCTGTTCATCGGCACCTTCGTCGGTGCAATCACCTTTACCGGCTCCATCATCGCCTTCCTGAAACTGTCCGGCAGAATGTCGGGCAAGCCGATCCGCTACACCGGACAGCATTGGGTGAACCTGGGATTAGGCATAGCGATGATCGGTTTCGGCATCGCCTTTTTCATGAGCCCGAGTTGGCCACCTTTCCTGATCATGACCGCGATCGCGCTGTTGCTCGGGGTTTTGTTGATCGTGCCGATCGGCGGCGCGGACATGCCGGTGGTGATTTCGATGCTGAACTCCTACTCCGGCTGGGCAGCTGCAGGTATCGGCTTCACACTCAATAACAACATGCTGATCATCGCCGGTTCGCTGGTGGGCAGCTCCGGTGCGATCCTGTCATACATCATGTGCAAGGCGATGAACCGTGCCTTCCTCAGTGTGATCCTCGGCGGCTTCGGGGGCGGTGAGGGGGCTGCGGCAGACCAGGGCGACGGAGTGCAAAAGACCTATCGCAGCGGCAGTGCGGATGATGCGGCTTTCCTGATGGGTAATGCCGACTCGGTCATCATCGTGCCGGGCTACGGTCTGGCGGTTGCGCGTGCGCAGCATGCGATCAAGGAAATGTCCCATCTGCTTGCCGAAAAAGGTGTAAAGGTGCGCTACGCGATCCACCCGGTTGCGGGGCGTATGCCGGGACACATGAACGTCTTGTTGGCAGAAGCGGAAGTACCCTACGATCAGGTAGTCGAGATGGACGAGATCAACAACGAATTCGCCGATACCGATGTGGTGCTGGTGATCGGCGCGAACGATGTGGTGAATCCCGCCGCGAAGAACGACAAATCCAGCCCGATCTACGGTATGCCTATCCTTGAAGCGCACAAGGCGCGCACCGTGTTGGTGGTGAAGCGCAGCATGGCTACCGGATATGCGGGATTGGACAATGACCTGTTTTATCTCGACAAAACCATGATGGTATTTGGCGATGCGAAGAAGGTGGTTGAGGATATCATCAAAGCTATAGCCTGATATTTAACTACAGGAATGAAATTGAGCCGCTGCTGCGGCTCATTTTATTTGGCGACTTATGTGACAATCACGCGCGATTGGTCTTGATGACCAGGAATGCGCCCAGCAGACTTTGTATCAGGTAGATCACGCTTGACACGCCATGCCACATTTTGAAACGGTCCGCGAACGTGCTGTGCATCACATCAAGCGGTAATGCTTGCGCCTTGAGATCGGTCATGACCGGCTGGATGCCGAACTGGATTGTCAGCGTGATCAGCAGCATCACCACAACCACCCAGAACAGGGGCTGACGCAACGCGGCTTGACCGGATACAGCGATGCGCTGGATCAGCAGATACGCGCCGCACACCATGCCTAGATGGCCTACCAGGGTGAACATCTGCCCGGCCAGTTCCCCGGCCAGTTGTCTGTCCTGTTGAGCGTAGAAAAGCACAGGCACGGCGAGATAGCCGACTGCCCATAGCCCGCCGACCCAGGCGGTGGTCAACAATGCAGCGAGATGGTGGGATAGATTTTTCATGGTTGTGAGGTTAGCACAAATTGATTCGATGGCAAGCTGTACAATCGCGTGTACAGTCCGGACCATGACACGCCGTGATCTGAAAGGCGGCATCATCAATACAACAAGGAGATAGCCATGTATTACATCGTTGAAAGCAACAAGACATTCGAGCAGGCTTCGACCGATCTCGAGGCAGCTGTGAAGCGCAATGAGTTCGGGGTACTGCATATCCATGACCTGGGCAACACGCTACGTGGCAAAGGGATTGCATTCACTGAGCAATGCAAAGTCTTCGAGGTGTGCAATCCGGGACAGGCCAGCAAGGTGCTTTCCACCGACATGAACCTGAACATGGCACTGCCGTGCCGCATCTCGGTATACACTGAACAGGGCAAGACCAAGATCGGAATGATCAAACCTGTTCCGATGCTGGCAGCGTTGTCGAAGGATGCAACGCTGGTAAAAGTGGCGCAGGAGGTCGAATCAAAGACAAGGAAAATGATCGACGAATCCAAATAAGAGAAAGTGCCACACTGCATGAAAGAATCATCATGAGTCAATTTCCTGTTTGGACCGAGCAAATAAAATATCTGGTGGGGATCTTTGCCATCCTGAATCCCTTCGGAGCCATACCTATCTACCTAAGCATGATGACGGATCGCCGCCCGGAGGTGATGCACCGCACCGCACTCAAGGCATCCATCGCAGTGGCGGTGATTCTGACGCTAGCGATATGGACGGGTGATGGTTTGCTATCTTTCTTCGGTATCGGTATTCCGGCTTTTCGCATTGCCGGCGGTCTACTGGTATTACTGATCGCTATCGCCATGTTCGGTGCCAATATCAGCCCGGCGCGGCACACCGACGCTGAGCAGGCCGAGGCAGAATCGAAAAATGACATAGCTGTGGTTCCGCTGGCGATCCCACTGCTGGCCGGGCCAGGAGCGATCAGCCTAGCCATTGTCGATGCGCATCAGGCAGGAAGCCTGCCGGACAGGCTTGTGTTCAGCCTGGGAATACTCGGCGTAGCAGCGATCGTATGGCTGGTGTTGCGCTTGGCCGAGCCGATAGGCGAGAGATTGGGCACTGGCGGTATCAATATCGCCACCCGGGTGATGGGACTGATACTCGCTGCGATGGCGGTGCAATTCATGGCGGATGGGATGCTTGAATTATTCCCCGGTTTGTCTGATTGAGGGGATGCCAAGATCAGGCTGCTTTATTAATCCCCAGAATCGGACGTAAAAACCTCATTAGGAACAACCGTCCGCAAGGCCGAATGAAGAAAATTTTATCAGTTTGTATTATCATGTGTGTCTGATACATCAATTTGTCGAGCCGCTCAAGATTCAGATAGATGCTCTGGATTTGGCAGCGTCCGACTTTCAATTGCCCTGAGTATTGTGCCCGTTGAATATCTGATATGTCATTTGTCAAAAATTTTAATACGATTATTTTTGGAGGAGAATCATGAACAAGACATTGTTTGCAGCCGGTATGTTGCTGCTATCAAGCGCAGCGTTTCCAGCTGAAGGTGTACATTGGGAATATTCCGGAGAAGCGGGGCCTGATAACTGGGCAAAGCTCAGCCCGGAGTTCAGCACCTGTGCCGGTAAAAATCAGTCGCCCATCAACCTTACCGGGTTTATTGAGGCCGAACTCGATCCGATAACTTTCAATTACAAAGCCGGAAGTGCGGAAATTCTCAATAACGGCCACACTGTGCAAATCAATGCGGTCCCGGGAAGCAGCATCAAAATTGACGGAGTTCAGTTTGAACTGAAGCAGTTTCATTTTCACGCACCAAGCGAAAACTTGATCGATGGAAAATCTTTCCCTCTGGAAGCACATCTGGTACATGCCGACAAGGATGGCAATTTGGCAGTTGTAGCGGTCATGTTTTCCGAAGGGTCAAAAAACGAGGCGCTTGAAAAAGCCTGGGCGCAAATGCCGCACGAAGCAGGCGGCAAAGAGATTCTGGCATCCAGCATCTCACCGCTGGACATCCTGCCTCCAGATCGCAATTACTACCGCTTCAATGGTTCGCTGACTACACCGCCATGCACTGAGGGTGTGCGGTGGCTGGTGATGAAGGACTCGATTTCAGTATCCAAGGAACAGATAGAGAAATTTGCTCACGCGATGCACCATCCCAACAATCGCCCGGTGCAGAAAGTCAATGCACGGCCGGTATTGAAATAATTTGCATGAACTTGCGGTCAGGCGGGACTGGCCTGGAAAGCCGGCCCCTTCAATAGTTATAAGGTGGCGAAGCCTGCCCTGATATTCTTGATAGATTGTACAGCTTTAATCTATATCAGATCACTGGCCCACATGACCGGCCGCTTTCGGGAGCTGTGATAAATCTCCCGAAGTTTGCGCTACAGTCCGTGGGCCTTCTATTTTGACTTGAGCCCAGTCCACCAAAGCACCGGATCCCCATGACACCATGGCGGCCAGAGTGAATACCAGCATGGTGCGCGTCATGCTCTTGGGGATATTCTGCTCGTCCAGATATCGTTTGATATACCAGGAAGCAAGGAAGAACACGATGGTGGAGATAACCAGATTCAGCATGTTGGATGTCCAATCATCACAGGCTATCTTCTGGCAAGGAATAGCACACCAATGAGCCTGGAGATAAATTTCATGTAAATGTCAGAAGGCATATGCAGTAGCGCCAGCGTTTCCTGCGGCGACGTATCCGAAACCGCTGCTGACCAAGGCATTCGTGGATATTCCGGTGCTGGTTGCGACTGACCATGTGATCCCATTCGGGCTGGTATAGGCATTGCCAGCGCTATCGACAGCCACAAACTGGGCAATTGAAATGTAGCCCAATACGGGATCAGTGAGTGCATTAGCCACAAGATGGAACTCCGCTGTGACGCCGACCAGACTCGGCGATCCTGTCAGGGTTTGTGCAGTCCATGTGACACCTGAATCCTTGCTGGTCACGATCGTGCCGGCATCACCTACTGCCACAAAGATGGGGCCACTGGAAGCAACTTGCCGAAGGATGGTGGTGGAAATGCTGGGGGTGGGTGTTTTGACAGCCCAAGTATTGCCATCGCCACTGGTAAGTATCGTGCCGCTGTAGCCCACCGCCACATAAAGAGTGCCATGCGTCACCCCGTACAGATTACTGGCCGAAACTGATGGAGAGTTATGCGTCGTCCAGGTGATACCGTCTGGACTAGAGAGTATCGTTCCCGCGTCACCAACGGCAAAGAACCTACCCGCAACTTGAGTTATGGACCGCAATGACGGACTAGTTGAATTGTAGGCGTTCCCGACATCCCATGTGATGCTGTCGAGGCTATAGTACGAGGCTCCTCCATCACCAACGGCTACCCAGCGCAGTGCCGGGTTGGTCGGGTTGTTCTGATTGGCAGCATACCCAGCGACAGCATTAAGATTATAAAGGTACCCCGACAAAGATCGGTCATTCCAGTTTAAACCGTTAGTAATGCCATCGGTTTTGTCGCTGGTAAAGATTGCGCCGTTGGCTCCAACCGCTACAAAACTGCCGGCGGCACTGGTTGGGTTATTATTCGAGCAGGTTGTCTGGCTGGTGTATCCCACTCCATAAATGCTTTGGATTAATGACGTGGTGTGGAGTTTCCATGCGAAAGTTGCATCATAAGGAGTTGCGCTGACCGTCGGACTGCTGTCACCGCCGGGTCCGCCATTGATGCGGCCATTCATTGCAAAATAATATGGTGTCCCGCTAAACAGGCTGCACAGATAATATGGCGACGCAACCCGGGTGAAAGCACGCGCATTTGGCAAGCCGGTCCAGTTGAAGGCCGTAAGGCCCGGAGCAGTCGCAGTGAACAGCCAGTAGTCGACACCAGGGTCGCCTGTCCAAGTGAGCATGACTCTGCCGTCTCCTGCAGTGGCAGTTATATTCGATGGCGGAGGGGCGGATGAGCCATTACCCAGGCACCCGCTGAGCATGGGTGTCACCATTGCAACGATTAGCAAGTAAAGCAGTTTATTCACTGTTGAATTCCTTGAAGGGGGAAATATTCTGCAGCGGTTTTCGCGATGCCGATACTCGACGGTAGAACAGATTTCCTCAAACGCATTGTCTGATTCAAATATCGCTTCGAAATTCGGCGGAGCATCTCACTAAGCTGAAGTTCGGAGCGGCAAACACGATACATGACCCTGCAGAAAAATGAAAGCATCATCGCTGCCGGATGCTATCGATACCAGTACGCCGCGCGCCCCTGGCGTTTTGCCGGACTTCGAGATACCGGTTGAGGAAACGCGAAGCAACCAGGAACGCGAAGGTGGCAGAGATCTAAATCTCCATGAGTTTTACTCATGATTGGCCATGATGATGGGTATGTCACCCGGCTGCCATGGCGGGTATTTTTTCATAACCGCATCAAATCGTTCAGAGTTCAATAATTTTTTTAACCAGTGACGAAGCGAAACATAGGGTGCCTGCGCGAACCAGTTTTTGTCCACGTCGGCGAATTGACGGATGAACGGAAAGATACCTGCATCCGCAATCGACAGGGTATCTCCCAGCAACCAGGATGTCGCACGCAAGCGGCTTTCCAGGTCTTTTAAAAATATTTCAGCCTGAAGGCGGTATTGGGTTTGCGTGTGTTCAGGGTAGCGGTCGGGGTATTTGTAGTGATCCAGATAACCCTTGAAGGTCGTGTCGTTCTCGATGATCAGCGGGGTTGCAACATCGACATAAGCACCGTTTTTTCCCAGCCAACCCTCGGGGTCATGCTGGCGCAACGCCCATAGCATGATCTCCCAGCTTTCATCGATCACGCTTCCGTCCGGCAACACAAGCACCGGCACACTTCCCTTGGGAGAGGCTGCCAGCATGCTCTCCGGCTTGTTGCGCAATTCTACTTCGCGCAATTCGGTTGTTACGCCTCCCGCATAAAGTGCAAGACGTGCGCGCATCGCATAAGGGCAGCGACGGAAAGTATAGAGCACGGGCGGCATACTGTGATTATTGCAGGATGCGACAGGGAGGACCAAGGAGCGGGATTATTATATTGGCTCATCAGTCATGCTTACCCTAGTTCTTCTTGTCCCATGGCCATTTATTCTCCGGTTGATCATACGGCACCGTCACGGTGGCTGAGGCCAGGGTCTGGTTACCGGACGCATCGGTTGCAGAATAGATCACGGTGTAGATCCGGTCAGACGAGCCATTGTGATGGGCGCGGAGTTTTATGTATCGGTCATCGATGCCAAAACTCGCATCGCGTATGTCGCCGGGATCCAGCGGCTCGTTGGCGGTGATGGACTCGAGTTTGATCTCGGGCAGACGATCGTAGTCGTCTTCCTTGACCGTGAAGGTTGTGTTGACCGGTATCAACTTGTCATCCGATGGGCGGAGCTTGCTCGGGTTCAAAGTCACTACAAGGGTGGGCGGTTTCATGTCGAGCTGTTCGATGGGAACGGTGATCGTGGCCGGGTTCCTGTTGGTAAAGTGAACCATAGCGTGGGAAGTCAGATAATTGATGTCAGGCTGGTCCAGCGAAACACCCATTTTGGCAAGGGTTTCACCGCCAAGCAGGGCGGGCGACTTGTCGTTGATGACTTCCCAAAGTATGGCGTGCGTTTCGCCATTTTCAGGATCGCTCACGGAAACTTTCCAGCCGGTGGGCGAGTTGGAACTTGCGGCGGGGATTCCCAATTTGCTGTGCCAGTCTGATGGCAGTTCTACAAGTTCCCAGGTGTCGTTATTGGGGTCATCGTCGTTCTTGCTGTCGCGCCCGATAGTTACGGCATCTATGGTTTGCGGAAACTTGTTGATCACACGGTAGTTGTAAACGATCTTGCTGGCCAAGTGCCTCGCATATACGCCCACCTTGACTGTGGGTGGTGTCTCCTCCGCCATGCCGGCATTAGCATAGGCCAGCCAGGTCAGGCCGGTTAACTTGAGTATCAGGATAGTCCAGCGTTGTTTCATGATGCTGCCTTTCGTTGTATTTCGTCTGTTTACTGCCGGAACTTCTTATGGCACTCCTGGCAATAGCCCATCGTTTTTGCGAATGCCAGCAATGATTTTTTCAGGTCTTTTGTTTGCAGCGTTTTCGCCAAGTCATCCGCGCTGGTGTTTGCAGCCATCCCCAGCTTTTTGAAATCCTCATTTTTGGCCGAGTCATAAACAAGCTTCAGGTCTTCGGTCATTCCCAGTTTTGCTCGTGCTGTGCTTGATGCCCTTTCGAATTTATCCTGGGCAAGCAGTCCGATGATAGTCCGGGTCGCTACCAATTGTTCCCGCATATTGGTAAGCAGGCGGTGTTTCATCCGGGTGGATAGGTCGAGGGTCGTTCGGTTGTCGGCTATGTCATGTGCCGTAAGACCTGTGATGCCCTGTTCCTCGGCCATGCCGGCAACAGGTATCAAGAGAAATGCCAATAGCACGAATTTATTCATGTCCATGTCTCCTGTATGTTTCTGCGGTTTACGCGCAAAGCTGCGATTATTTTACTGTTGAGAGGACGTGCAGTGTTCCAGTATTCATCAGTCAGGTCAACCGGAGCAAGACGCTGAGCATCTATCATTGCTCAGGATCATGGTCTGGCGGCGAGTGCATCCAATAGCGGCGATGTGATTTGCGGTAGCTCTCCACCTGCATCTCCTGCGCGTTCATCTCGACCAGGATCGCGCCGTCTGCATCAGAGCGCAGCAGTTGAGCGCCGGAGTCCAGATAGCGTTGCACGACTTCCTGTTTCGGATGCCCGAAGCGGTTGCGGTAGCCTGTGGTGAACACGGCATAGTCCGGGCGCACAGCGTCAATGAATTCATATGTTGAAGAGGTCTTGCTGCCATGGTGCGGGACGACCAGCATTGCCGCCGGCAGTTTGTCCGCGTGTTCCTCGAGTAGTCGCTGTTCGGATTCCTTTTCGATATCCGCCGCCAGCAAAACATGCTGATCACCGATGCTGATACGCAACACGCAACCCATGTTGTTGTCCCGGATATTTTCTGCGGCGTAACTGGCCGCATCGGGATGCAGCATCTCGAAACCTACCCCGTCCCATTGCCACGCTTGCCCGTCCTTACAGCGCTGCTTGTTTGCCGCCCGCTGCAATGTTGGATGCTCATCCGGCAGCGAAGATGAAACCCAGTCTATCGGCATGGCCTGCATCACCGAAACAGCGCCGCCGGTGTGATCGGTGTCGTCGTGCGTGAGTATCAATCCGTCCAGTTTGGCGATACCCATTGCGCGCAACGAGGGGATCAGGATGCGATTGCCGCTGTCCGCATCAGCGCTGAAATCCGGACCGGTATCGTAGAGCAGCGCGTGATGCCGGGTTTGCGCCGCAACCGCCAGACCTTGCCCGACATCGAAAATGATCAGGCGCAGCGAGCCTGGCCCGGGCGGTTCAGGCGTGTTCAGGAACATCGGCAGCAACAATATAAAGCCCAGCCAGCGCGCAGGGAATCCGCGCGGCAGCAGTACCCACAGCACACCCAGCATGCCTGCCACGACACTCCATGCAGGCGGAGCGTGTTGGGTCCACACAGCTTGCGGAAGATCGTTCAACCATTCCAGGAATGCCATCGTCCAGCCCATCACGCTGTGTGCCAACCACAGTGGCGCGTCAAGCGGCAACACTGCGCCGAGCAGGGCGAGCGGCACGATGACCAGGCTCACCAGCGGGATCGCGATAGCATTGGCGATCGGCGAGACCAGCGATACTTGCTGGAATAAGCCAAGCAACAGGGGAATCAGGCCGATGGTCATCGCCCATTGCACGTTGGCATATTCCGACAGCCAATGAGTGCGCCCAGTCGGCGCGTATCCAGAAACAGTGACGGATTCCACCGGTCTATGACTGGGACTGATCCGGTATGCGGAAACATACATGATGAGTGCAACCGCGCCAAACGAGAGCCAGAAGCCGGGCGAGATTACCGCCCATGGGTCGGGCACCAGTACCCCGAGCAGCGCGAAGCAAAGGATCTGTGCCAGCGAAAAATTGCGGTTCAGCCACAAGGCGGCAGCGACGGCACCGACCATATACACAGTTCGTTGTGCAGGCACGGCGAAACCGGACAGCAGCGCGTAGATAAGTGCCATCATCAATGCGGCCAATGCGGCGGCCTTGCGCGCGGGCAGCAGCAAGACAAGCCGCACACTGCGCCGCCACATCCAGTAGGTGAGAGCGAAGCCCAGGCTGGCGAGCATCGTGATGTGCAAGCCGGAGATGCTCATCAGATGATTTACGCCGGTGCGCGTGAAAACTTGCCACTGTGCTGACGGGATGCTGCTCTGGTCGCCGATCGCCAGCGCGCTCAGTACACCGAGATAGGGAGCGCCGCCCAGCGTGGCGCTGAACTTGTCTCGCACCGCTTCTCGCCACGACTCGATGCGGTAAGAGATTCCATCCGCAAGTGTGTCTAGGCGAATGTTATTGCCCTTCGGGTGCCCGGCCATAACCAGCGACTTAGTGAGCGTTGACCAGCGGCTTATGTCACCGTCTTTAGGTGACTTAGCCGAATGGCTATGCAAAGCTGTTTGCTCGCTTGGTCGAGTGGCTAGTTGTTCTACCAAAAGCCCTTCGGCGTTATGCACATAACCGACAGCGCGGAAGTTGTTCTCCAGCGCCCACGCCTCAAAATCGAAGCCATATGGATTGCTGCTGCCATGCGGCTGTTTGAGGCGCAAAGCAAGGCGCCAGCGTTCCCCTGCTTTTAGCGTCAGAGGTATTGCTTTTCTGGCGAAATAGGTGCTGAGGTAAATTTTTTTTGGCACGCTTGCTTGCGGAGTCAGGATCTGCTCCACGGCAAAGCTGAAGCGCTGGCCGTGTTCGTGGCTGCGCGGCAACTCGGAGACCACGCCGATCACTTCGATGTTGCGCCCCTGCCATTCGTCCGGCAGCATGTTGCCAAGGCGCTGTTCAGCTTGCCATGCGGCGTGATAGAAACCGAGGCCCAGGGCGAAACCGGCTGTTAACATCGCTCGAGTCAGTCGCAGAGCCTTGCTTCGCGCGGGGATCAACAACAGCGGCATGCCCAGCAGCAACCACGCCCAGGCAGGATCGGGCAGCGTGGCCTGCTGTTGCAGCAGCCACACGCCAAAGGCGAAGCAGAGGGTGAAGAGAACCATGCGCACAGATTAGCGCACACGGATAGAATAAGGCTATGCACAAATTATTCCGTCGATTCCTGCCAGACTACGAAACGGTAAAAAACCAACGCTGGATCAAGCCGTTCGGAGGCTGGCTGCATCATCCCAACCTGTGGCACCTGCATCGCCGCTCGGTGGCGGGCGGCGTGGCGGTTGGATTGTTTTGCGGTCTTGTCCCCGGTCCGGTGCAGATGATCTGCGCGGCACTGCTGGCGGTACTGCTGCGCGTCAATCTGCCGGTGGCGGCGTTCACCACTTTTTACACCAACCCGCTCACGATACTGCCGCTGTATGCACTGGCTTACAAACTTGGTGCGTGGGTGAGCGGTGTGAACAGCGGTGTGGCGAGCGCAAAACTGACTTTCCCGGTTATGCAATGGGATGATTGGATGAGCAAGTTGTGGGAATGGCTGGTGATGCTGGGCGAACCTATCCTGATCGGCTTGCCGCTGCTTGCCGCAGGTCTGGCAATCACCGGATATATTTTGGTGCGCGTGGCGTGGCGGGTGGTGGTGGTATTGAAGTGGCGCGCCAGAAAACAACGGCGGGCTATATGATTTTATAATGGCTGGTATGTGC
>Ga0210377_10001473_pt1 | contig 21558 bp, 19 predicted proteins | sample PLM4_65_b1redo_FD_155480 | JGI IMG/M metagenome (GOLD analysis project Ga0210377, IMG submission 155480) | Groundwater sediment microbial communities from an aquifer in East River, Colorado, USA - PLM4_65_b1 redo | ecosystem: Environmental > Terrestrial > Soil > Riparian zone | place: USA: East...
GGATCCTTCTCGGTAAAGAACCCCTTTCTCGAAGCGGTGCTGGAGAAGACCTCAAACAATACCGCGGCTGTCTGGAATTCGATTCTCGAGCACGAAGGCTCGGTCCAGCATCTCGATTTCCTGACCGAGCACGAAAAGCTGGTTTTCCGCACAGCTTTCGAAATCGACCAGCGTTGGATCATCGAGCTGGCGGCCGACCGCACCCCCTATATCTGCCAGTCGCAGTCCCTGAACCTGTTCCTGTCGGCCGACATCGATAAGTGGGACCTCCACATGCTGCACTGGACGGCCTGGGAGAAGGGCCTCAAATCCCTTTACTATTGCCGTTCCAAATCGATCCAGCGGGCAGGGTTCGCTGGTTCGGACCGTCAAACTGGCACGCTCGACATGGGCCGCGGCAAGACCGACTACGAGGAATGTCTCGCCTGCCAGTAGAGTGTTTTTGACGAAATGCTGCACTGCACACGAAAAGGCGGCCCTCCGGGTCGCCTTTTTGCATGGCTTTGATCGAGGTTGTCCCTGAGGCGGTTCTGTCTTAACCTTACGGTTAGACTTCCGACTTTTGGATAAGCGGCGGGAACAGAATTCCACCAATCCCGTTATGGAATTGGTAAGAAGCTGGGCTCACGCTCGGGGACTTCGGTGTCTGGGACGAGCAGTTAAAATGATTGCCAGTCTTGCAGGTAGTTTTGTGATCGCTTCGTGCCTGGGGTGCACGACGGCCGCCAAGGATTCCGAGCGTCTTCTGCTCGATCTTGGGCCCGTGCAGCCTGTTCAAGGCGGCCAAGCCTTCCAATCCAGCGATCCGAATTTCGATCCGATTTTCGCCTCGTCTCCGGAGACGGATTTCCGTCTGCCGCTGAAGATGGGCAATGATTTCAGCCCGTCCAACTGGGCGCGCCCCAACGAAGCCGCACGATTCGAGGCGCTCGATCTTGCGACGCCACAGCCCGTCCGCTCGATGCGCGGCGATATGTGGAGCGCCGAAGTTTCGTTCTCGGCTTCCGGCGAGCGCACGGGTCTCGGCCTTGACCTCTCGATCACGCCGCGAGCGCAGATCCAGCGCAACCAGGCCGGCGGCAACGTCGCCCGGACCGGCGCCGAAGTTCGCCTCGGTACGAATCTGGTCGATCGCGACCTCCGCGGCAAAAGCGCGCCGCAGCCGTCGTGGTATCTCTTCGTCGGCGCCGATAACGAGGCGCTGGTGTGGAATATGGCGGACAAGGCGGCGATGGACGGCCTCGCCCTGCGCGACCAGGCCACTGTCGGCGACCTCCAGGCGGGCATCGCCTGGTCGACCGGGCGCGGCAGCCAGATGTCGTTCGGCCTCGTCGAGCGCGAACTCCAGTTCAACGACATCACCGGCGACCACGACGTGAAGCGGAAAGACCACTTCGTCGCGTTCAGTTTCACGCTGCACCACTAGCTTCCATCGACAATCAGTCGAACCGAACGGGCCGCGAAAGCGGCCCGAACCGTTTCTGCCGGCTGGTTTTCGCGACTCGCCTGCGGCGTTGCGCGCTCCCATTTCGTTGTGGAGAGTGGGGTCCGGCTCTGGCCTCGAAGGCGCGTTGTGCCAGACTCAGCCCGTGTTGGCGGCGTAAGATTGCGTCAACCCTTGTGCCCCAACATATAGTGTCTGTTACACGCTGCTGACCCGAGATATGGTGTTCAGCTCTGTTTCTACCGGCTGGAGGAATCGATGTCCGACTCAAGCAAGCCTGAAGCGCCCGCCCTGGTCGCGCGTGCCGGCCTGCTGACGCCATCCTATTCCTACAAGCCGTTCCGCTATCCGTGGGCCTACGATTTCTGGAAGCGCCAGCAGCAGATCCACTGGATGCCGGAGGAAATTCCGCTCGGCGAGGATGTGAAGGACTGGGCCAGCAAGCTCGACGACCAGGAGCGCAACCTCCTCACCCAGATCTTCCGGTTCTTCACCCAGTCCGATGTCGAGGTGAACGACAACTACATGGAGCGCTATTCTCGCGTCTTCAAACCGACCGAGATCAAGATGATGCTGGCGGCCTTCTCCAACATGGAGACGGTTCACATCGCGGCCTATGCGCTGCTGCTTGAGACCATCGGCATGCCCGACACCGAGTTTTCAGCCTTCACCCAGTTCAAGGAGATGAAGGACAAGCACGACTACATGCAGAAGTTCGGCGTCGAGACCGACGAGGACATCCTGCGCACCGTGGCGATGTTCGGCGCGTTCACCGAGGGCCTGCAGCTGTTTGCCTCCTTCGCGATGCTGATGAACTTCCCCCGCTTCAACAAGATGAAGGGCATGGGCCAGATCGTGTCGTGGTCGGTGCGCGACGAGAGCCTGCATTGCGAAGGCATGATCCGGATGTTCCACACCTTCGCGGGCGAGACCGGGGCGCTGACCAAGACGGTCAAGGACGACATCACCGAGTGCTGCAAGACCGTGGTCGGCCTCGAGGACAACTTCATCGATCTCGCCTTCTCGATGGGCCCGGTGCAGGGCATGACCGCCCAGGACATCAAGAACTACATCCGCTACATCGCCGACTGGCGCATGGGCCAGCTCAAGCTCCAGCCGATCTACGGCGTGAAGGAGCACCCGATCCCGTGGCTGTCGGAAATCCTGAACGGGGTCGAGCACGCCAATTTCTTCGAACAGCGCGCGACGGAATACTCCAAAGGGGCGACTGGCGGGGAGTGGCACGGCGCCGACGGCGTGTGGGCCAATTTCGACAAGTCGATCAAGAACAAGGTCGCAGCCGAGTAGGGCGGCCTGATCGCCGCGGCGGCGCTATTCCTGCATGGTTTTCGCAGGTTAACGCTCGCGGCCATATTTCCGGGCGGTTGAAACCCTATATGAAAGGTCGACGTTTATTCTGACGTCGCACCTTGCCCTTCGGGAGAGCCCTGCATGTCGTCCTCCACCAGCACTACCGGCAACGGCGCACCCGCGTCCGCCATGAAAACCGATTTCGAGGCCCTCAAGAACGACATGAAGGCCCTGCGCGCCGACCTCGCCGCCCTGCTCAAGGATACCGGCGCGATCGCCAGCGAAGAAGCCAAGCGCCAAGCCGTCCGCGCCAGCAAGCTGGCCGAAGGCGCTCGCGACCAGGCTTCCGAATACAAGGACGTGCTGGAAGACAAGGTGCGCGAGCATCCGTTCGCAGCGGTCGGCATCGCCCTGGCCGCGGGCTTCGTCATCGCCGCCCTGACCACCAGCCGTCGGTAGGTTGGAACAAGGGGCCAACGGGGACCCGTCTGTGATCTGGACTTTCCTACACCGCGCCAAAGGCGTTGCAGTCGCTGCGGGCGCCGCGAGCCTTCTTGCGCTCGCGGGCGTCTTCACGCTGGCGGCTGCAGGCGCCGCGACGCTGGCGATCTGGATGCCCTGGCCGGCGGCGCTCGCCGTCACGGCGGTCGGTTTCCTCGCCATGGCCGCGATCGCGATGTGGATCGGCGTCCAGCCGGAGCGGATGAAGGACAACGACGATCAGGATGGCGAGCAGGCCTCGGCGGCCGCCCTGGCCCTGGTCGATCTACCCATGGAAGCCGCCAAGAAGATCATCACCGAACGTCCGATCGCGGCCATCGTGCTGGTGTCGGGCTTCGGCCTGCTGATCGCGCGCCGGCCGCAGATCGCCCTCAAGGTGGTCGACAAGATCCTCGAGCGCTTCGGCTGATGCGAGACAATCCGCGCCGGATGGCCGAATTGACGTCGGCGGCCACTGTCTCCATTCTTCCGCGATGACGGGGAAGGGCCTTACGCCGGAACAGGCGATCGACAAAGCAACCGAGCTCTATGAGGCGGCTGCCGGCCGCCTGCGCGCCGCCCTCGAAGCGTTCGTGACCAAGGGCGAAGTCCCCGACCAGAAGACTCGGGACAAGGGCGATTTCTGTTATCCACAGCTACGTCTCTACTATGACGACCCGTCCGGGCCGCCGCCACCGCTGTCGCGCGCCTTCGCCAAGCTGGCGGAGGAGGGCGTCTATGCGACGACCATCACGCAACCGGCTTTCTTCCGCGCCTACCTGCTTGAACAGCTCAACCACATCGTCGCCGACTATCCGGTGAAGCTCGAAGTCGGCGTCTCGAAGTCCGAGATTCCCTATCCTTACGTTCTCGAACACGCACAGCACATCGACGCCGAAGCGCTGCCGCCGGCCGAGTTCGCGCGCTGGTTCCCGGCGCCTGGCCTGAAGACGATCGGTGATGAAGTGGTCGACGGCGAAATCTGGAAGAGCGATGCCGGCGTCATGCCGCTTGCCTTGTTCGATGCGCCGCGCGTCGACTTTTCACTTCAGAGGTTGAAGCACTACACCGGCACGCCGTTCGAGCATTTCCAGCGCTACATCCTCTTCACCAACTACCATCGCTATGTCGATCATTTCGTCGAATGGGCGGCGGATCGGCTCAAGCAGCCGGGGCGTTATACGATGCTGTCGGCGCCCGGCGGCATCGAGGTCGATGCGAAGACAAAAAAAGGCGCGCAGCTGATCGCCGAAGGACCGTGGCGGCGCCACCAGATGCCGGCCTATCACCTCATGGGCCCGAACCGCACAGGCATCAGCCTCGTCAACATCGGCGTCGGCCCTTCCAACGCCAAGACGATCACCGACCACCTGGCCGTGATGCGGCCGGAGTGCTGGATCATGGTCGGCCATTGCGGCGGCCTGCGCCATTCGCAGCGCATCGGCGATTATGTGCTCGCCCACGCCTACCTGCGCGACGATCATGTTCTCGACGATGTGCTGCCGCCGTCGATTCCGGTCCCGCCGATCGCCGAAGTGCAGGTCGCGTTGCAGGAGGCCGCCGAGAAAGTCACCGGCGAAGAGGCCGATGCGTTGAAGCGGCGCCTGCGCACCGGCACGGTCGTCACTACCGATGATCGCAACTGGGAGCTGCGCTTCACCAAGACGTCGCGGCGCTTCAACAAGTCGCGCGCCATCGCCATCGACATGGAAAGCGCCACCATCGCGGCCAACGGCTACCGCATGCGCGTGCCCTATGGTGTGCTGCTCTGCGTGTCCGACAAGCCGCTGCACGGCGAGATAAAGCTGCCCGGCGCGGCAAACCGGTTCTATGAGCGCGCGATCGGTGAACACATCCGCATCGGCATCGAGACCATGGAAAACCTAGCGGCCGCAGGGGGCGCCGCGCTGCACTCGCGGAAACTTCGCGCTTTCGACGAGCCACCCTTCCGCTAAGGGACGGCGCCAAACTCAGGGTTTCCCCTTTGGCCGAATCCGCGCACTCCGTAAGGAGAATCGACACCCGCAGGAAACGCGCCATTATGTCTGCGCACGTCCGGCCCTCGACGGCTGGGGAGCCACAATGAGTGACGCCGTCACAACAGCCGAGCGGGAAATCGCAAAGGCCAAAAGACAGCGCGTCGGCGGCGTCTTGGCGCCAGCCGGCCTTTCGTGGGCACTTTTTGAGTTTGGGCGAAACGCCCAGTACATGCTCATCGTCACTTACATTTTCACGCCGTACTTCGCGCTGAACCTCGTCGGCGGAGAGGCCGCCGGCTTCGCCGCAGTGGCGGAGGCCACGACCTGGGCCGGCGTGATCGGAGCGATCACCGCTCCCATCCTTGGCGCAATGATGGACAGGGGCGGGGCGCGCAAGCCGCTCATGGCCGTTTTTGTCGCGATGATCGCGATCAGCTCGTTCGCCCTGTGGTGGGCAATTCCCGGCACGTTCACGCCGGATTCCGTGCCGGGCCAGCCGCCAGTCTTTCATCCGCCTAAGGAGGGACTGGGCGCGGCGGGCACGATGATGTTCCTCGTCATGGGGTATGTCGGCTACACCTATTCCGAGTTGATGCACAACGCGATGCTGCGCACGGCGGGCAGGCCGGAATCCCTGTCGGCGATCTCGGGTGCCGGAATCGGCCTGGGCCAGCTGTCAGCTGGCCTGCTGCTGATGGTGGTTGTCGCGGTTGCGTTGATTGCACCGCAGCTCGGCTGGAATGAGACAGGTGCCGTGCTGCAACGAGCCGTCGGACCGGTCGTGGCTGTGTGGCTGTTGATCTTCGTCACGCCATTCTTCATCTACACACCGGACGGCGCGCCTGCGGGCGGGAGCTGGAAGGCGGCTGCACGCGACCTCTTCACGCGCGACGGCAAGTTCGACCCACTCGCCTCGGTGCGCGGTGCATTCGAATATGTGCGCGGACTGTTCCGGGAATTTCCCGAAGTGATGAAGTATCTTGTGGCCGCCCTGATTTTCAAGGATTCGATCTCCGCGCTTCTGGCGCTCGGCGGACCCTATGCGCAGAACGTGCTGAAGTGGGAAGTCGCGGAGATGGGGCTCTACGGCATCTGGGCTTCGCTTTTCGGCGCGGCCGGCGGCATCTGGATTGCGGGGTGGCTCGACCGCAAGCTCGGTCCGCGTCGCGCGATACAAGTCCAGCTGGCGCTGCTGTGCGGGGCGATGCTGGTTGCGCTCGGGATTACCCAGGACGCGATCTTCTACGGGGCGATCCCGGCGAGCCAGACCGTTCTACCGATCGACCTTTTCGGATCGCTGGCGGACGTGAGTTTCCTTCTGGTCATCGCTGCGGTCGCTGCGCTGGCGGCCGCCAACATCAGCGCTGCGCGCTATATGATCATCACGCTGGCGCCGAAGGAGAGGGTCTCGGAGTTCTTCGGACTGTTCGCGCTGTCGAGCACGGCGACGGTGTGGCTGGGTCCGCTGCTGGTGCAGCTGACATCGCGCTGGGCGGAAGACAAGTTCGATCCGGTCACGGCCGTGCGCATCGGATTTTCGCCGGTGTTGGTCGTTCTGCTGGTTGGGCTGGGCCTGATGTTCCTGCTCAAGTCAACGACAGGCGCGAAGGGTACGCCTGCGCGAACGTCGGCAGTAGGACACTAGGGCAGGCGAGAAACGCGGAAGACCGGAAACAGCTAGTTGTCGCCCTTGGCGTGATGGCGGTGCGATCTTCTACGGCCTCGTTCCCTCAGGCCAGACCGTGCATGGCGGTCCGTTCTTCACGACGGTGTCGGATGTCTTCTATCTGGCGATCATCGCCTTCGTGGCGGCGCTTGCGGCCGCCAACATCAGCGCGAGCCGCCACATGATGGTCGTGCTGGCGCCGAAGGAGCGTCTTTCGGAGTTCTTCGGCCTCTATGCGCTGTCGAGCACCGCGACGGTGTGGCTGGGGCCGCTGCTGACGGAGTATGCGACGCGCATATCGGGCGACCAGCGCATTGGATTCTCACCCGTGTTGCTGCTGCTGGCGGTTGGCCTCGCGCTGCTCTTCACGCTCAAGAAGTCTACCGGCGAAAAGGGCAGGCTGACGGGCGATGCGCCGCTGGCGCACTGATCGCTGGTCTTCCGTCGTGAAATAGAGAGCCTAGTTGCCTTTGGCGGCGGCGCTCTTGCCCTGCACGGTCTGCATCGTTTCCTGGAAGTAGCTCTGGACATCGCCCACGGTCGCCGTGGCGCGGCATTTGTCGACGCAGGAATATGTGTAGGTGCCGCCTGCGCGCACGATGGTCATATCCGTGTCGGGCTGGCCGCCAACCGAAACCTGGTTGGCGTAGATGGTGCGGCCGGAGCGGTCGAGAACCATCAGGTTCGTCGTGCCGAAGGCCTTGCCGGTGACAAGGATTGTCGAGGCATCGTGAACTGCGACATCGGCTACCGCGGCGTTGCCGATCACCACGCTGTTCGCCGAGCCCGGAATTTTCAGCGCGACTGTCTGGTCAATGCTGACCTTGAAGGTATCCGCCAGCGCTGCAGGAGCGGCCGCGAGAGCAAGGCCGATCGCGGCGAGGAAATATTTCACGGCCATCGACGTCTCCCATGGCGGCAGTTCAGCCAACGATAGGAAGCAAGGTTGAATGAAAGGCTAAGGAGACCGCGCGGCTTGGCGTGCGTTTCGGCCGCCGCTTGCCAAAACGCCCGGAAAAGCGGGGCAGGGGCCCGCGCGCAGGAGTCTATAGAGAGAGGCGCAAGAGGATCGCCTGCCAGCGTTTATTTGGCCATTCCAAGTATTGAATCAAAGATTGAGATCGTGGTTAAGTACAAGTAAATCGCAATACCTGCAAATTTCTCTTTCGTTTTACGCGATGTTCAGACTGCTCATGTAGAACGACCATACCTACTACGGGTGATGGTACTGCGTGGTGGGAACTTAAGCGCCATGCATCGGAGAAGCGAAATGAAAAACGTGATGAAATTCCTGAAGAACAAGTCCGGCGCGACCGCGATCGAGTACGGCCTGATTGCCGCTCTCATCGCCGTTGCCGTCATCGGCGGCGTCACTGCCCTCGGCAAAAACGCCAACGACACCTTCACGGCTGTCGCGACTGAGATGGCCCCGTAATCGAGGTCGTCGCCAGCAATAGTGTTGGTGTAAAATTAGAAGCCGCGGGTTCGCCCGCGGCTTCTTTTTATTTCAGATCTACTTGAAAAGTTTGTATCGTCAAGAATTCCTTCAGCGAATTCATGTAAGTTGTCTTCATCACCACTTGGGGCGAAGATGATCACGTCGTTTGTATGCTTGGCGTTTCCGCTCCTTCTGGTCTACGCCGCCTGGCATGACATCTCGACGATGACGATTCCCAATTGGGTTTCGATCTCGCTTGCAGCGGCTTTCCTTCCCGCCGCCATGAACGCCGGCCTTTCTCCGGCAGAGATCGGACTTCACCTCGCCTTCGCCGCCGGCGTGCTGCTGACCTGCGCGATCCTCTTCTATCTCGGCGTGTTCGGAGGCGGCGACGCGAAGGTCATCGCGGCCGCATCGTTGTGGATCGGGCTTTCGGCCGCCGGAGTGTTCGTCATGGGCATGGCGATAGCGGGCGGGTTGCTCGCGGGGCTGCTGATTGTCCTGCGGCGGATGAAACTGGCGCCTGCCAGCGCCTGGGCAAGGCGGCTGCTTTCGCCTCAGGAAGGGGCGCCTTATGCCGTGGCGATCGCCGCTGGCGCCCTGCTCGCGGCCCCGGCTTCGCCGATCCTGGCTGCGGGTCTTGCTGGCTTCGGGGTCTGAACCGTCGCCAAAAAGGCGTTGCGGGATCCATTGACTAAGCAGGTTAACGCGCTTCTCGCCCGCATCTTAACGAACCTTTAGAGGCCTTTTGAAAGGCTGCGTCACGAGGATAGGGCCCCGTTCTGGTCCTGGGGACGTTGGCGGAGGGCTTCATGTCGCCTATGCGACTGATCATTCTTCTGGTGGCGGCAGGAGCGGCGATCGCAGCCGTATTCCTTGTTCGCTCCGTCCAGGCCCCGGCGCCAGCGTCGGCCGCTGCGGCCACATCAACCGTCAAGCGCCAGGAAGCTCCTGCCAAGCAAGTGCTGGTTGCGCGCCACGATATTCCGATCGGCAAGTTCGTCACCGCCGACGATCTGCGCTGGCAGGCATGGCCGGAAAGTTCACCTACGTCGGCGTTCGTCGAGCAGACGAAGGAGCCTGAAGCGCTTGAGAAGATGGTCGGCGCCGTTGCGCGCTTTTCGCTCGTCGAGGGCGAGCCCATCACGGCCACCAAGATGGTGCACGCCGGCGATTCGAGCTTCATGGCTGCGCTGCTGAACCCAGGCATGCGCGCTGTCTCGATCGAGATCGCGCCCGAAACCGCGGCCGGCGGGTTCATCCTGCCAAATGACCGCGTCGATGTCATCGTTACTCGCGAAATGGAATCGGCGCCCTCAAGCGCCGGCGCAAACACAATTCAGAAGGTTCGCTCGGACCTCATACTCGCCAACGTTCGCGTGCTCGCGATCGACGGGATCTACGGCCCGCCGGCGAAAGAGGGTGAGAATACAGGGCAGGGCGCCGCTCTTGTCGGTACGCGCGCCACACTCGAACTCACGGATCGGGATTCGACGCTGATCAACACCGCGAAAAAGGCGGGCGAGCTCGCTCTCTCTCTGCGCTCGATCAGCGATCTCCAGGCGCCATCGGGCGCCACGGGTCCTGGCCGTGTCTACCGTGATGGCGTCGCTCAGGATTCCGAAGGCGTGCGCGTCTATCGTTTTGGGACTGAGACCGTCGCTACCACGCCGGCCGGTTGAGGAAGTTCATGTCAGCCAAGCGAAACATCGTTCTCCTGGGCCTCGCGGCCGCACTTAGCTGCGCTGCGCCGGCTTTCGGGCAGCAGCCGCAGAATAGCCAGCTGAGCGGCGCGCCCGCTCAGCGAATAGATCTGCCTGAACCGAACGCGACGGACATCACCGAGGAGCTGACGCTCACGGTCAACAAGTCCTACATGATCGAGTTCAACACCGACATCGACGACATTATCGTCGCCAACCCCGGCATCGCCAACGTCACGGCGCGCGACCGGCGCAGGGTTGCCGTCATGGGTGTCGCCGCCGGCGCCAGCAACATCGTCTTTCTGGATCGCTCCGGCCGCAGGGTGAAGGTGCTCGAAGTGTCGGTCACCGATGGCGTCGCCGGCATGGATCAGCTGCGCAACCTGATCAAGCGCCATGTTCCCAACGCGAAGGTGCAGATCGAATCGGCCAACGGCCGCCTCATCCTCTCCGGCCAGGTGCCCAACCTTGCAGCGTCCGACAGCGTGCTGAAGCTCGCGACGCCTTTTGCGCCCGCCCAGAACGCCATCATCAACATGATGACAGTGGCGGGCCGTGATCAGGTTACGCTGAAAGTCCGCTTCGTCGAAATGCAGCGCTCGGTCATCAAGCAGATGGGCATCAACCTGTCTGGCTCGATCGGCTTCGGCGAATTTACCCCGCGCTCGTTCGAGACGGCGCTGAACCCGATTACAGGCCTGCCGGCGCTTACCGGCAAGGTCATCGAGTCGGCTTGGGCGAACAACGGCTCGCTCGGCGTCTCCAACGCTTTCCCGATTGCAGGCACGGCGCTGGGCGGCCTTGCCGCCAACCTCGGCTACCAGAACATCGCCAACGGGCGTCAGCAGAGTTCCGTCGGCGCCGCGATCAACGCGCTCGAGCGGGTTGGCGTCGTGCGCACGCTTGCCGAGCCGAACCTTGCGGCCATCTCCGGTGAAGCCGGCCGGTTCCTGGTCGGCGGCGAATTCCCGGTTCCGGTGGCTCAGGACCAGGGCAGGATATCGATCGAGTTCAAGCCGTTCGGGGTTGGCCTCGGCTACACACCGGTCGTGCTTTCCGAAGGCCGGATCTCGCTGCAGCTCTCGGTCGAGGTCTCAGAACTCTCGACGCAGGGCGGCTTCCAGTCGAACTCGGTTGCCGGCACCGACCCCAATACCGGCCAGGCCGTGACCGGTCAGACCATCACCATTCCGGCGCTGAAGGTGCGCCGCGCTGAAACCACGGTCGAGATTCCCTCGGGCGGCAGCCTCGTGATCGCCGGCCTGATCCAGGAACAAACCAAACAGACGCTCGACGGCGTGCCCGGTGCGAAGGACATCCCCATCCTCGGCGCGCTGTTCCGCAGCCGCGATTTCCAGAACGACGAGACCGAACTGGTCGTGATCGTGACGCCCTACCTGGTCGATCCGACCGACCCGCAGGGTTTCCGCGATCCGGACCGCGGCTTCGTCTCGGCGCGCGACGCGCGGACCGTATTCTTCGGCAAGCTCAACGAAATCTACGCTGTGCCTGGCTCGGCCGTGGAGAAGTCCTCTGCGCCGAAGGGCTCTAGCGGCTTTATTTTCGACTGATGGGAGAGAGCAGGATGTCATCCCGTTTCCACGTCGTGCTCGCTGGGGCATCGCTGGCCGTGCTCGGCGCTTGCGCCCAGTCGGGGCAGACCATCAGCTATGCGACGGGCCAGCATCGGCAGATCGAGGCCAAGGAAGTCACGGCCGAGCTGAAGATCGACACTCTGGTCTCCGGCGAAAAGCTGGGCTCGACCGAACGCGATGCGGTGAAGTATTTCGCCGCGGCGTATCAGAATGAGGGCCATGGCGCCGTCATCATCTCTCGCCCCAGCAACGGGCCGGACGATGTTGCGGCCATGCGCGCCGCCGCCGACGCCCGTGCGGTCCTCCTCGCCGAGGGCGTTGAGCCGACCCGCATCACCGAGGGGCCGTACGATGCCTCCGGCGCGCGTTTGGCGCCGCTGGTCATCAGCTACCGCACCTACGAAGCCGTGGTTCCGAATTGCCCGGACATCTCGCACTGGGACTTCGCCTTCACCGGCGCCAATGCGGCGCTGCCTTCCTTCGGCTGCGCCGTGGCTGTGAACCTCGCCGCGCAGATCGGCGATCCATCGGATCTCGTGGGCGAACAGCGCATGGATCCAACCGACCTGGGCAGGCGCACCGTCGTGCTCACGAAATACCGCAACGGGGAAACTACCTCGGCCGCCAGATCTCAAGACGCCAGCGGCGCCATCAGCTCTGCGGTTCAGTAGGAAGATTTGAGGCGGACATGACCGGATCCAGAGATAAGTTTCACGAGGACGGCGAGCTCGACCAGCTCGCCCAAGATCTCGATCTCGACATGGACGCCCCGATCGGCGCGACCTTCGCTGCGGCGTTGCGCGACAAGACAAGCGACATCGCGATCGTGGACGAAGCCGATTTCGGGCTCGATGACGACGGTTTCATGACGCTGGCGCCACGCCACCCCGAACCTCCGGCCCCCGCTGCGTTCGGCAGTCAGGCCCCGCCGCCGGCCGATGAGGACATGATTTTCGAGAGCGACGATTTCGCCGAGGACGTCCAGCCGTTCGAAACCGATACGGATCCGGCGTTTGCGCCTCCGGCCGAGCCGCCACGTCAGACGTGGATTCAGCCTGAGCACAGGAAAGCGATGATCGAAGATATCCTGCCGGCGCCTGAAGCGCCCGCAGCGGTCTCGGACGAGGAGGCCGCGGGGCAGGGCCTGGGCTATGACTATTCCTTCGGCTCCGCACAGGCCGGCGGCGACCGCACGATCCCGCGCATCACCATGCACGCCTTCTGCGCCCGTACGGCCTCTCTCGGCCTGATGCGGACGATCATGAAGGATCGCCGCATGAAGAACGTCTCGATGGAGGTGTTCGAGGGCGGTGTGGGCGTCGCGATCAACCACTATGTCAACGAAACAACGCCGAACCTTCTTGTCATCGAAGGCTCTGGCGATCCGCGCCAGCTGCTGAACGAACTCGATGCGTTGGCGGAGCATTGCGACGAGAACATCCGCGTGCTCGTTCTCGGGCAGACCAACGACATCCGCCTCTACCGCGAGCTGATGCGCCGCGGCGTGAGCGAATACCTCGTGGCGCCGTTCGATCCGGTGCACATGATCCGGTCGATCTCGAATCTGTTCACCGACCCGGATGCACCGTTTACCGGCAAGACGATCGCAATCACCGGCGTCAAAGGCGGCGTCGGCGCCTCCTCGATCGCGCACAACCTTGCCTGGGCGCTGTCGGAGCGCATCAAGGTCAACGCGACACTGGTCGACCTCGACCTCAACTTCGGCACCACCGGCCTCGACTTCAACCAGGACGCGGCGGCCACCATCGCCGACGCCCTGATGTCGCCAGATCGTTTTGACGAAGCCGTCATGGGCCGCCTGATCACCAAAGCAACTGACCGGCTGTCGCTGTTCACGGCGCCAGCCACGCTGGACCGCACCTACAACCTCGATCCGGAGACCTATGTCCGCGTCCTCGAGCAGGTCCGCTCGTCGGTTCCGTTCGTCGTCCTCGATCTGCCGCACATCTGGTCGGACTGGTTCAAGTCGACCGTCATCAGCGCCGACCAGCTGGTCGTCGTCGCGGCGCCGGATCTAGCCTCGCTGCGCAACGGCAAGAACCTGATCGACTTCCTGAAGGCCGCCCGCCCGAACGATGCGCCGCCGAAACTGGTGCTCAACATGGTCGGCCTTCCCAAACGGCCGGAAATTCCGGCGAAGGACTTCGGCCAGGCGATGGGCGTCGACCCCACGCTGGTGCTGCCGTTCGACGCCCAGCTGTTTGGAACTGCCGCGAACAACGGCCAGATGATCTTCGACGTCGCTCCGGAATCCAAAGTCGCCCAAGGCCTCGACCAGCTCGCGGCCGAGCTGACTGGCAAGGAAATCCAGAGCGAGAAGCCCTCGATGCTGAAGAAGCTGCTGGGCCGCTAGGAGTAAGGGATGTTCGGCAAGCGCACGACGACGGGCGGACCTGCAGTCCCGCCGCCGCCCGAAGCGGCGGCGCCACGTCCTGCGCCTCCGTCGCAAGCTGCCGCTCCGAAGCCCCCCGCCCAGCGCTCCGCGGCGCTTGCGGCTGCCGACGCTGCATCGAAAGGCGACGACCCGCCGCCTCCGCCGCCAAAAAACCCGTCACCCAAGCCGGCCGCCTCAGCGGCGGCCAAGCCTTCGTCAAAGACTTCTGCGCCGCCTCCGCCGCCGCCGAAGGAAAAGGCGATCGTCGTCGACAACCGGTCGGACGAATATTACCGGACCAAGACCGAGGTCTTCAACGCGCTGATCGACACCATCGACCTGTCGCAGCTCGCCCAGCTCGACCAGGAGAGCGCACGCGAGGAAATCCGCGACATCGTGATCGAGATCGTCTCGATCAAAAACGTGGTGATGTCGGTCGCCGAACAGGAGACCCTGCTCGAGGACATCTGCAACGACGTTCTCGGCTATGGCCCGCTCGAACCCCTGCTGGCGCGCGACGACATCGCCGACATCATGGTCAACGGCGCTGGCACGACCTACATCGAGGTCGCCGGCAAGATTCAGCGCACCAACATCCGCTTCCGCGACAACGCGCAGCTGATGAACATCTGCCAAAGGATCGTGAGCCAGGTCGGCCGCCGCGTCGACGAGAGCTCACCGATCTGCGACGCGCGCCTGGCCGACGGTTCGCGCGTCAACGTCATCGCGCCCCCGCTGGCGATCGATGGCCCCGCGCTCACCATCCGGAAATTCAAGAAGGACAAGCTGAAGATCACCGACTTGGTGAACTACAAGTCGATCTCAGAACCTGGCGCGGAAATCCTGCGTATTATCAGCGCTTCGCGCTGCAATACGCTGATTTCGGGCGGCACCGGCTCGGGCAAGACGACGCTGCTCAACACGCTGACCGCGTTCATCGCCCCCGGCGAGCGCGTTATCACCTGCGAGGACGCAGCCGAACTCCAGCTGCAGCAGCCGCACGTGGTGCGTCTCGAAACGCGTCCGCCCAACCTTGAGGGCCAGGGCAGGGTCTCGATGACCGACCTGGTCAAGAACTGCCTCCGCATGCGTCCCGACCGCATCATCGTGGGCGAGGTTCGCGGACCCGAAGCGTTCGACCTTCTGCAGGCGATGAACACGGGCCACGACGGCTCGATGGGCACGCTTCACGCCAACAGCCCGCGCGAAGCCCTGAGCCGTCTGGAATCGATGATCACCATGGGCGGCTTTACGCTGCCGCAGAGAACGATTCGCGAGATGATCGTGGGGTCGATCGATGTCGTCATCCAGGCATCGCGCCTGCGTGATGGCTCCAGGAAAATCGTCTCCATCACCGAAGTCATGGGCCTGGAGGGTGACGTGATCGTCACCCAGGACGTCATGCGCTTCGAGATCGACGGCGAAGACAAGGACGGCAAGCTTATCGGCACACACCGCGGCACCGGCATCGGCCGCCCGCGCTTCTGGGAGCGCGCCCGCTATTTCAACATGGACGCCGATCTCGGCCGCGCGCTCGACGCGCTGGAAGAGGGGAGCCGCGGATGAGCACCGATCTCGTAACTTACGGGGCCGCGGGTCTCGCCTTCATCGCGATCACTGCCGTCGGCTTCGTCTTCGCCGGCGCCGACCGCGGCAAGCAGTCCAAGCGCATGAAGACCATCAGCGACGGCGGCCGGGCTGGCGGCCGCAACGTCGACGCCGGCGCGGCGCGGCGCAAGCAGATGGACGCCACGATGAAGGGCCTGCGCGAGCGCGAGGAAGCCGCCCGCCAGAAACGCAGTGTCGGCCGCTCCATCGAGGACCGCATCAAGCAGGCTGGCCTCAACTTTCCGGTCGCGCATTTCTGGATCGCGTCAGCGGTGATCGCTGTCGCCGCTGGCGTCGGTGTTTTCATCGCTGGATTCGGACCGTGGGTCGCCCTCGGCGTCGCCTTCGCCGCCGGCCTTGGCCTGCCGCGCTGGCTGCTCGGCATGGCGATCAGCGGCCGGCAGAAGAAATTCGTCAGCCAGTTCGCCGACGCCATCGACATCATCGTGCGCGGCGTCAAATCCGGCCTGCCGCTCAACGAATGCCTCCGCATGATCGCGAAAGAGAGCTCCCAGCCGCTGGCGGGCGAATTCCAGCTGGTGTGCGACGCGCTCGTCATGGGCGTCACCCTGCCTCAGGCGCTGGACCGCATGTATCAGCGGACGCCGATCCAGGAAGTGAACTTCTTCAACATCGTCCTAAACATCCAGCAGAAGGCGGGCGGTAACCTCTCCGAGGCGCTGGGCAACCTGTCGGGTGTGCTGCGTTCGCGGAAACTGCTGCGTGAAAAGATCAAGGCCCTGTCGTCGGAAGCCAAGGCCTCGGCGATGATCATCGGCTCGCTGCCGGTCATCGTGATGCTGCTCGTCTACATGACGACGCCGGCCTACATCATGACGCTGTTCACCAGCGATCTCGGCCACCTGATCCTCCTGATCGCATCCGGCCTGATGGGCGCGGGCATCTACATCATGCGATCCATGATCAACTTCAACTTCTAGGGAGGCGGCAAATGAATGACTGGGTCTCCTTCCTAACCGATCCGATGACGCTGGCGGCGGCGTTTGCCGCGGTCGCAAGCTTCGCAACCGTCATCACCATCGCAGCGCCCGCCTTCAGCGGCGACAAGCTGACCAGCCGCCTCAAGCAGGTCGCCAACCGCCGCGAGGAGCTGCGAAAGAAATCCCGCGCCGCCCTCGAGGGCGAGAGCAAGAAGACGATCCGCGTCCGCGATACGTCGCTGGTGAAGAAGTTCGTCGACAAGCTGGACCTGGCCAAGGCGCTGGAGGATCCGGGCGTCCTCAAGAAGCTGGTGCAGGCCGGCCTGCGCGGTCCGCGCCCGGTGTCGATATTCTATTTCTGCAGGTTCACGTTTCCGCTGGTCCTGGGCATCGGCGCGTTCGTCTATCTGTGGTTCATCAACGACCACGATCTGCAGATCCAGATGAAGATCGGCGCCGTGGTGTTCGCGTTCGCGGCGGGCTTCTATGGCCCCAACCTCTATCTCGAGAACCTGATCACCAAACGCCGCACGTCCATCATGCGCGCCTTCCCGGACAGCCTCGACATGATGCTGATCTGCGTGGAATCCGGCATGTCGATCGAGCTGGCTTTCGCGCGGGTGGGCGAGGAAATCGGCACGGCTTCGGCCGAGCTCTCCGAGGAACTCGCGCTGACGACCGCCGAGCTCTCCTACCTCCAGGACCGCCGCACGGCCTATTACAACCTTGCCGAGCGGACCAACCATCCCGGCGTCAAGGGCGTCGCCATGGCCCTGGTGCAGGCGGAAAAATACGGTACGCCGCTGGGCTCGGCGCTACGCGTGATGGCGAAGGAAAACCGCGAGATGCGGATCACCGAAGCCGAGAAGAAGGCGGCGGCGCTGCCGGCCAAGCTGACGGTTCCGATGATCGTGTTCTTCCTGCCGGTGCTGTTCCTGGTCATTCTCGGGCCGGCCTTCATCAAGATCAACGACATGGGCTTCATGAAGTAGCGCCGCCAAGGCCGCTGCCTGACATCGAAAACAAGCAGGCCCGGCGATGAGCCGGGCCTGTGTCGTTCTGCGAACTGTAAAAGCCTACTTCTTCACCGGCTTGAGCGCGATCAGCACATTGCCTGGGGTCTGGCTGAACGAGCCATAGCCCGAGTTGATGAAGATCATTCCGGCGCCGGCCGAGATGCCGTGGCTGTCGATCGAGCCGCCCTTGCCGGGAATGGCCGGGTTGATCGTCTTCACCGGGCCAATGGTGTCGATCTGCTTCAGCACCTTGCCGTTCTTGGCGTCGAGGATGATCACTTGGCCGCCGAGCGTTGCGCCCACCACGGCCCCGTCGATCACCAGAGGAGCGGCGGAGAAGCCGTATCGGGTCTCACAGTTGCTGACGAGCTTGCCGCGCTCGCCGCCGCAGTCGGGCTTCGCCACATAGGACCATTTCGGCTTGCCCGATTTGAGGTCGAAGGCGTAGACGCCGGCCTTCGAGACGAATTTCGGATCGGGTGAGATCACCGGGTCGTTGATCGGCGCGATCAGGTTTGTCCCGTCGGTGGTGATGCCCCAGTGGACGCCGCCGAGCGCGGTGCCTTCGCCGACGCGCTGGCTCCAGATGACCTTGCCGGTGGTGGCGTCGACCGCCCAGGCGTGGCCGGATTTCTGGCCAGCGAGGATGATGTCCTTGCCGCCTGCCTTGGTGATGAGCGCGCCGGCGCCGAAGTCGTAGTCGCGGCCATCGCCTCCGAACAGCACCGGACAGTTGGGGCCGTTCTTTCCGCTCTCGACGTCACAGGCCATGTTCCATACATCGGCCGCCATCGCCTGATATTTCCAGGCCACAGCGCCGGTATCGACATCGAGCGCGATGATCGCGTCGGACGTATCGGTGCCGGGGTGGGAAGTGTTCTCGCCTGAGGTGACGATGACGTGGTTGCGCTTTTCGTCATAGACCGGCACCGACCAGATCGGCGCGCCGGAAGGTCCGCGCTGCTTCACGCCTACCGAGTTGACCTGGCCGTTGTAGCTGGGCTCCGCCATCGTGTGCCATTCCCATGCCCATTTGCCGTCGGCGGCGTTGAGCGCGACGACAGAGCCGTGGCCGGTGCAGCACTCGAAGCGCGCATTCGCTCCCGAGCCCACGCCCGAAGCTGACAGCGGGACGATGAGCTTGTCTTTTGCGAAGATCACGCCGCCGCGGATCTGGCCGCCGGTTCCGTTCTGTGGCTGACCCGAGGCCTTCCAGACGAGTTGTCCCGTCGCCGCATCGACAACGTGAATGTCGCGGCCGGCGGAGAGCGCAACTACTTTCCGGCCTGCGATGTCGCCGATGGCCGGGGTGTTGCGCGTATTGGCTGCGTAGCTCCACTTGGCGCAGCCGGTGGCGGCGTCGAGCGCGACGAGGCGCTGGCCGCCAGTGATGAAGATGGTGTCGCCGAGCACGGACGCGCCGGTCCCTGAACCCTGGCCGGGGAAGGCGATCGCCCAGGCGACTTCGAGGTTCGCCATGTCGGCTTTCGTGATGCCGGCCTGCTTGGCGGTGAAGCTGCGCGTCTGATTCTTGTCGACGCCGAAGCCGGCGCTGATCACAGGCTGCGTGGTGTCGACGGTGCGTTTGTCGGCCGCGCACATGATGGCGTCGGTCCACTGCGCGGGCGCTGTCTGCTGGCCATAGCTGAGGTAGGCGATGACGTCGGTGAGTTCCTGCGGGCTGAGGCCGGCGGCCATCGGCTGCATCACACCTTGGGTGAGGACTTCGCGAAGGCGGGCCGGCGTCATCGCCTGGAGCGAGGCGAGCTGGGCCGCTCGGGTCGTGCTGGGGTTATCGTGGCAGCTCGCACACGCTTTCCCATAGACGGCGCGGCCGGGATGATCCGGCGGGGCGGTCTGCTGCGCGAAGGCGGGCGCGGAGAGGGCCGCTGCTCCGAGGCCAAAAGCCAGCATCGCAAGGGATTTGCGCAGGTTCATTGTCTTTATTCCTCCCGAGCGGCGTGTGCAGGCCGCAGTGGCGCAACCTCAACCGGCTGGCCGAGGATTTCAACTGGCAAGGGCGGCGCATTCCGTCGCGGTAGCGGACTGTCCGGCGTGTGGTCACGGGTCTTGGAGATGGATTGCGGGAAGGTCGCACAGCCTCACGATTGGGTGCGGGAAGCAAAGCGAAAGCGCCATATCACTTCTGCTTGTTCTCGCATTCCGTGATTCTTCACGGCGCGAAAACCGTAGGGCATGCTCGGCCAAAATGGCTGGCGAAAGCCGAGGAGAAGAGCATGTCCCGTTTCATCCGCGCTGTCCTGATGGCGGCCATCGCATCGGCTTCCCTGAATGCATTCGCGCAAAGTACGCCGATGGCGAACCCGCCGCGCAATTCTGACGGGCGGCCGGACCTGCAGGGGTTCTGGAGCAACCAGTCCGTGACGACGCTGACGCGCGCCGCCAACGTCCCGCTGGTGCTGACGCCCGAAGAAGCAACGAAGTACGAGTCGACCTTCACCTGGAACGTCAACGAGCAGAGCCAGAAGGGGTTGGTTGATGTCAGCAAGCCGCCGCCCGGCGGGACGGGCGCGCAGTTCAGCACCACAGGCTACAACGCCTTCTGGCTCGATCATGGACGGCACTATGCGACGGTGAAGGGCGAGATCCGTTCGTCCTGGCTGATCGATCCGCCGAGCGGACGCCTGCCGACGAAGCCCCAGGCCGCTCGCCAGCAGAACGCCGGAGGGTTTGGAACATTCGACGGACCAGAGACGCGGCCGCTCGCGGAGCGCTGTATCGTCAGCTACAGCCGGTCGGCAGGGCCGGTGATGCAGAACAGCCTGTACAACAACAACTACCAGATTGTGCAGGGGCCCGATCATGTGCTGATCGACGTCGAGATGAACCACGACGCCAGGATTGTCCCGCTGGTGAAGGACAAGTCGCAGGTGAAGCACCGGCCGGACTCAATCCAGCCCTGGTTCGGCGATTCCGTCGGCTGGTATGAAGGCGACACGCTGGTGGTCGAGACCGTCAACGTGAACCCGAAGCAGCGCTCGCAGCTTTCGCCGTCGGGCAAGCTCACCGAACGCTTCACCCGCTGGAGCGACGACACGATCCTCTACGAGTTCACGGTCGAGGATCCGGAATTCTATACCGCGACATGGAAGGGCGAGGAGAGCCTCCACAAGACCAAGGAGGCCGTCTACGAGTATGCATGCCACGAGGGCAACTACGCGCTGCACGGCATTCTCGCCGGCGCGCGCGTGCAGGAGGCAGCGGGCAAGACAGTGGCGCGCAATACCGAGGTCGAGCGCTAGAGCGGCGTACGCAAAATCGGAATCAGGGTGCGAGTGCCTTTGTGAAAACTTGGAGTCTTCGTGTTTGAATCTTTTTCAAACGAACACAAGGACACGAAGGCGACACGAAGACACCAAGGACTTCAGAATCTCAGGCAGCGTCCGGGTCTGAATTAGCGCAGCCGTCTAGCCGCCGTTCTGCCGCTTGATGAAAGCGGCGATAGTCTTGATCAGGTCGGTGGTCGCCTCGCTCGGACGATGCCCGAACGCATGGGGCTGGCTGGGATAGAAGACATAGTCGAGCTTGCCGCCGCGGGCCTGCCAGGCGTGGAGCAGGTCGAACGTCATGTCCTGCGGGATGTTCGAGTCATTGCCCGGTTGCACGACTAGGATCGGCGGCAGCGTCTTTGCCTCTCCCGACGTGACGATGCGCTGGATCGAGGCGTCCCACATCGCGTCCTCGTTCTTGAAGTAGGCGAGGCCGCCGTTCTGCAGCGACTCGATCTTGGCGCGCACGGCGTAGCGATAGCGCGCGGCAGGGTCCGAGACCGGCCACATGGCGACGACATAGTTCACCTTGGCTGAAATATCGTCATGCGCGGCGAACTTGCCGTCCAGCCCGAGGATGGGCGTGCCCTTGTGTTGAGGCGCATCGGGGCGGAGTGATTCCAGAAGAGCAAGATGTCCGCCGGAGGATGAACCGATAAGGCCGATGCGCTCGGGGTCGGCGTTGAGCGTCT
>Ga0210377_10001474_pt1 | contig 21540 bp, 20 predicted proteins | sample PLM4_65_b1redo_FD_155480 | JGI IMG/M metagenome (GOLD analysis project Ga0210377, IMG submission 155480) | Groundwater sediment microbial communities from an aquifer in East River, Colorado, USA - PLM4_65_b1 redo | ecosystem: Environmental > Terrestrial > Soil > Riparian zone | place: USA: East...
TTGGGCATCCGCAGTGGAGGCATGGCATCAGCGGTCGGTCCACGAACAACGGAGGCATTGTTATTGATCTATCCCGGATGAACAAGATTGAGATACTGGATCAGGCAACTCACCGCGTTCGCATAGAACCGGGTGCGCGTTGGATGGATGTCGCGACTGTATTGGCTCCCTATGGATGGGCGCTAAGCTCCGGTGATTATGGTAGTGTTGGTGTCGGCGGGTTGGCAACCGCCGGAGGTATCGGCTGGTTTGCGCGTTCGCATGGACTGACGATCGATCGTTTGCGCGCCGTTGAGATGGTTCTGGCAGACGGGTCGTTTGTACGTGCCAGCAATCAGGAGAACCAGGATCTATTCTGGGCGGTTCGAGGCGCTGGCGCCAACTTCGGCATTGTGACTTCCTTTGAATTTCAGGTAGACCAGGTCGGGAACGTGGGCTGGGCACAATTGATCCTTGACGCGAGCGATATCGCGGGCTTCCTTCAAAAATGGGGGGCCATCGTCGAGAACTCACCGCGCGATCTGACCAGCTTCCTCATTCTCAATCCTCCACGCCAGGGTCAGCCCCCCCTTGCCCACATGATGGCGGTTGTGAATTCGGATGACCAACAGGCAATCTTCAATCGCCTTCAACCCATCGCCGAGATCGCGCCAACGTATCGCCAACACGTGGCGATCACTCCCTATGCCAGTCTTATGGCAAATGCACCAGGCGGGGATCAAAACGGACAGGGCGAACCCGTCTCACGATCCGGTTCTCTGGAACACATTACGCCGGAGTTCGCCGCTGCCGCAGCCAGGTTGATCCATTCTGGAGCGACTTATTTCTTCCAAATCCGGTCGATGGGCGGGGCTGTATCAGATGTACCTGTTGACGCGACCGCCTTTGGCAGCCGTTCTGCCAATTTCGAGGTCACCGCCGCAGGAACGAACCAAGAGCGCTTGAACGCTGTCTGGGACAATATGCACCAGCACTTCTCAGGGCTATATCTCAACTTCGATACTGATCTCCGGCCGGAACGTCTAAAGGATGCATTTCCGCCCAAAACTTTGGAACGTTTGCGCAAGCTGAAGTCGCGTTACGATCCGGATAATGTTTTTCGCGATAACTTTAATATCATGCCTCAGGTATAGAAAAGTGGACACCACGTATAAACAGATGAAGACACCGAAGCACTAAACGATGCGACTTCCATTGGGATTTTTGTGTCTGGCGTTGCACTTGCAACGATTGATCGAGTACATAAATCAAAAGCGGCAGAGAGAATCTCCACCGCCTACGTGCCGCCTACATACCTACGAAACTTATACCTATATACCAGATACGTATCTTGCCGAACAGATCCGATTGCGGCTTTGAAGTGAAAATAAGATCGCACATAAATATCTGTAATTTAGCCCTCAACAAGGTTTCAATAAGTTTGGCGTTTTAGTGGCATTGCCCTGTCGTCAAGGAAGAAGTTATCTTAGTCAGTGGAGTCTTTACACCTGAGTTGATGTCAATCCAGTGGTTTATGCTGTGCCAGCCATACCCGGCTTTCTCTTCTTACCTCATCCGGAACAAACTTTGAGTCACTCCTGGTTTCGTGCATGGATTCCAATAGTCTTTCGTCATTTATCAATTCAGCGGATAACCCTAGAAAATCGCGGTAATCATTTACATCCAAAGCAAAACTCAATGATTCTCGCAGCGCCTTCCATTCCATGAATTCACCCCGACTTTTATCCTCATGCCATACATGAGCACTCTGTCCACATGCACCTAACAACAGGATGAATCCGGTCTCAACTTCCTGGTATCCAAATTGTCCGCGAATGATTTCACCTGCTTTGAACTGTTGCAAAATTTGGCTTTGATTCCAAACTTTCTGCGCCTGCTCTGCCGCTGATGTCTCTTGATAATAATTGGTGAGCGAGGTAAATCGATAAAACTCAGAGTTTTCTCCGAGTGTTTGATCAATTTGGAAATGATTGGCATCCAGATTTATATCATTCGCGAGCTTGCTGGGAGTTGGATAACGATTAGCATATTCATAGGTGTCACCGCAAATTGTCTTGAAGCTTTTGTAGGAAATAGGTTTAGCCTCCAGATCAATTAGAACCTGATAAGTAACCCGCTGCGGTTCTATCCGAGCGGCATCGATCCAATAGGGTCCATTTATCAGTTTCTCTTTTAGGCGGATACGGTTTGCTTTGATCTCTTCATCACTTAGGATTCGCCCTTCCTTCTTTACATCTGGTTTGTTTGCTAGTTCAACAATTTCCTTTTCCACCCAATCCACTGCATCAACGAACTTCACAAAATAGTGTGAATTCCCCACTTGACCTTCTCGTTTGACGCAGGTGTTCCAGAAGAGTTTGTCATTGGCTAACCAAATCCGCCCTTCGGCTGTCCGATAGTGACAAATCTTGCGAGAAGAATCATCACTTTGCCACTCAAAGGATCTGGTTTTGAAATCAAATTCGCTTATCTCCTTTTCATGGGATGACTCAATTATGATGTCCCAGGCTTGTCTCAGTGCCTCTTGAATGCGTTTTTTCTCCTGCTCTGCCATTTGGGAAATAAGTTGTTTTTTTGACCCCAGTAGCTCGATCAATTCATAGCCGGCTTCAGGCGGTAAATGCATGATTTCCTCGTAAACATCTTCACCCTTGGGCTTTTCAACGTCTGGTTCTGGCTCGCCTTTCTTTCGTTTCTTGCCGGATGGTAGGTTTATCTCGATTTGATGAACCAAACGAGTAACAGATACGCCATCGGATTTCCAGGTGTCTTGCGAATTCAATTCATGTAATAATCTCAGTGCTTCGGTGCCTGGTAAGGACTCTAATTTCCTGTCGAGGTTATTCCAGATGATCAACCCTTGTTCTTGCCAAATGTGGATTCGATGTGATTCAAGCCATTCCGGGCACCCCTCTGGCTTGTTACCTTTATGGGAGCGCTGGTAATTCGGATATTCATTAAATCGGATACCCCACGTTACTTCTGTCATATGCATACCTCATACGAAGAATTTGGACGGTGAATCGGCGAAGTAAATAATTTTACCGGTTCCAGGTGAAAAGCAAATTGGAGAAATGAAAATCGTTGTGGGATAACGCACAAGGAATGCATATATATGACAGATCTCTCCTTTTCATCGTCGCCTTGACAATCCCAAGACATGGTAAACTGATTCTGCTCCCCCATTACATAGCAAGTTGCGATGTTGGTTCAAGAGACCAGCTTCAACTGTCGCCTAAAACAAGAAAAAAACGCTAAAATAAGCCAAAACATCTGATTTTTTGAATAAAATTCCATATGAATGCCACTTCTGCCACGGCCCAAGCTTGTCCCAATATAGCCTTCATCAAATACTGGGGCAACAGCGATAACATCCTGCGTCTACCCATGAACGGTTCCATCTCGATGAACCTGGATGGACTGACCACGCGCACCACAGTCAGTTTTCAGGCATCGCTACCCTTCGATGAACTTATCATCAACGGACACGAAGTCACCGGCGTGGGTCTGAATCGTGTCGCGTATATCCTCGATATCGTTCGCGGCATGGCAAATGTTCACGAACGTGCCGAGGTAATGACAGAAAATAATTTTCCGGCTGGAGCAGGGATTGCCTCCTCCGCCTCCGCATTTGCGGCACTGGCGCTGGCTGGAAGTAAAGCGGCAGGCTTGAACCTCAGCGAACCGGAACTCTCGCGTCTCGCGCGGTGTGGGTCTGGTTCCGCTTCGAGATCTATCCCTGGCGGATTCGTGGAATGGCAGGTTGGGACAACTGACAGCGACTCATTCGCCTTCTCCATTGCGGGAACCGATCATTGGAAACTGGTGGATTGCATCGCCATCGTCAGCGCCGCGCATAAAAAGACCGGCTCCACCGAGGGACATTCCATCGCGCCGACCAGTCCACTGCAAGCCGCGCGCGTGGCAGATGCGCCGCGTCGACTCGAACTCTGCCGCAATGCCATCCTCAACCGTGACTTCGACGCGTTCGCATCCATTGTTGAACTCGATTCGGATATGATGCACTCCGTGATGATGACATCCACGCCCGCGTTGCATTACTGGAAACCCGCCTCACTCGACGTGATGAACAGCGTCCGCGCATGGAGGAATGAAGGCATCCCCGCCTGCTACACTGTGGACGCGGGCGCCAACGTGCATGTCATCTGCCCCGAAGCAGAAGCACACACCATCGAGAAACGCCTGCGCGAGATCAAAGACGTGGAAAAAGTGTTAATCGCCCGTGCTGGTGGTCCAGCGAAGATTGTAGTGAATGGGGATTAATCGTTTTCAGAAGAATTAAACCTTTAGCCGGAAATTTCACGAATTATCGCGAATGGTTAAAAATTCAATGCTTTTGGCGGGGCTAACCCCGCCAAAAGCATTGAAAAACTTTGTGTGCCTTTGTGCCCTTTGTGGTGAAAAGTATTTACTCCACCGAGATGATAAAGTGATAGTGCGGTTGCCCGCCCTCCTGCACTTCGATCTCCAGGTTCGAATACTTCTCACGGATCACATCCGCAATGCGGTTGGCTTCGGCATGAGGCATATCCTGACCATAAAAGAGAGTGACAATTTCATGCTCGGCGGCATCCGCTTTATCAAGCAGAGTCAAACAGCCTTCTTCCACCGATGCAGACGATGCCACAAGTTTCCCATCCAACAGCGAGATGACCTGTCCTTCCTTCACGTTCACGCCATCAATTTCAACATTCCGCACGGCGATGGTGATCTCCCCGGTCTTGACCATGCCCAGGGCTTTGGTCATCTTCTCGGCAACGGAATCAAGCTCCCCTTCCGGTTGAAGCGCAAGCATCGCGGCGAGTCCCTGTGGAACAGTGCGGCTCGGTACCACCGCCACCTGTTTAACGGTCACTTCCTTCGCCTGGTTCGCCGCCATGATAATGTTCTTGTTGTTGGGGAGAATGATCACCTTGTCGGTCGGCAAATTCTCGAACGCGCTCAGAATATCCTGCGTGGAGGGGTTCATCGTCTGCCCGCCCGCCACCACGGTGGCAACTCCCAAACTCGCGAAGATGCGGCTCAAACCTGTACCCGGTGAAACGACCACTACTGCGATCTGTCCGGGTTCCACCGCGCCAAACTTGATCGGCTGCTGCGACGCGCTCTTTTGGATGTCATCCATCTGCGCCAGCAGGTTTTCCATCGCCACTTTCGTGATCGTGCCAAGCCCCATGATGTAATCGATCGGTTCGTAACGTTTCTCGAGCGGTACGTGGATGTGCATGCGATACATGCCCTCGCCCTCGCCCACCTGGATCGAAGTCCCCATCACCTCCAACCTGCCATAGAACGATTGCAACTCGAAATCGCTGTTCGGGAAGAAATCCACGACCACTTCGTAGTCCTGTCCCTCTTCCACTTCCTGCATGGCACTCTCCAAATTCATCGCCGATAATGCCTGCACACTGGCGAGCGGTGTATCCAAAGACTCGCCGTATACATGGCGCAACATTCCCTCGATGATAAAGAACAGGCCTTTGCCACCCGAATCCACCACACCCGCCTGTTTGAGGACGGGGAGCAATTCGGGGGTCTGCTTGACGGACTCATCCGCCGACTGGACAGCGACCTCAAGAATATCGATCGCATCCCGCTTCGCGGCGGATTCGAGGCTTGCTTCCGTTCCCGCGGCGATCCCCTTGGCGACGGTCAGGATCGTCCCCTCCACCGGGCGGACGACTCCCTTATAGGCTGTATCGCGTGCCTCAGCAAACGCCTTGACGAGGGTCGCAGGGTCGAGCGTCTCATGGTCCTGCACGCCGCGCGCGAACCCGCGCCACAACTGCGAAAGAATCACGCCCGAGTTGCCGCGCGCGCCCATCAACGCGCCCTTCGCCACCATGCCCGCCATTTTGCCGAGGTGCTTCTCGCCTGAATCCTTGATCTCGTTATAAGCAGATGTCAATGTGAGCAGCATGTTCGTGCCGGTATCCCCGTCTGGCACAGGGAACACGTTCAGCGAGTTCACGATCTGCTGGTTGGTACGGAGCCAGGCAAGCCCTGCCTCCACCAGCCGTTTCAGCGACTGTCCGTCAATTTGACGCCTGCGCAGTTTATCCACGCGTGCAGTATTTACAGCCATACTCTTCTCTGCTCCTAATCGGTATTGCTCACGCGCAACCCCGCCACATGAACGTCAATTTTATTCACCTTCAGCCCCAACGCCTTCTCCACATGGTAGCGGACCGTGTTCGCCACGCTCTCCGCCACCGAATTGATGCGCGTCCCATACTCCACAATGACATGGATCTCGATATCGATATCTTCGCCGTTATAGTTGACGAAAACGCCGCGCGATGGCTCGCGCGTAATGGACTTCACAATGCCGTCCGCGATGTTCTTCGGCGCCAGCCCCACCACGCCGTAGGATTGCAAAGTGGCGTGGTAGGCGATGGTCGCCACCGCGCTCGGGGAGATGTGTATCCCACCCAGTGATGTAGTTTCTTTTCCCATAGGTTCCTCTCGTATCTAGTTTAACAACTTGTCTTGAAGAAGGTTGCGATGTATGGTAAAATCTCGTGCCTTCAAAAAGGCGACTGTACTCGTTACACCGGAATTATAGCAAGAAAGGAAAGTTATCCAATGGCTAAATGCGCAAACTGCGGCAAGACCACCACCTTCGGACACAATCGCTCGTTCTCCCAGCGCGCCACCAACCGTACCTTCAGGCCCAACCTGCAGAAGACGCTGGTGATGGCAAAGGGGCACAAGACGCATAAATTGCTCTGCACCAAGTGCATCAAAGCGATCGGCAAGACCGCGGCGTAAGGTCCTACTTCACGCAACAAAGGTCACGACGAAGGTCGTGATTTTTGTTTTAATCAGCCACATGTCGTTGCGAGCGTTCGTTGCGGAGCAACCCCTTTTAGCGAGGAAATTGCTTTGGGCTATGTCCTCGCAATGACATCCTTTAGTGCCTTGATCCCAACCACCAGTCCCTGTGGATGTTTGAATACTGCGGTCGCTGCGACGAAAGCGGTCACTCCGGACTCCTTCATTCGAAGGATGTTCTCCGCGTTAATTCCGCCGTCCACTTCGAGCCAGGCGGAGGAACCCAACGCGTCCAGCCGTTTGCGGACATCCGCCACGCGTGCGAAGGATTCGGGAACGAACTTCCCACCCGAATAACCGGGGTTCACGCTCATGACCAATACCAGGTCTGCAAGGGGGAGAACAGATTCCAATGCGCTGACAGGCGTACCGGGATTCAGCACCACCCCCGCCCTGCATCCCAGAGATCTGATATCCTGCAAAGTCTGATGCAAATGCGGGCAGGTCTCCACATGAACTGTCAATCCGCCTGCCCCAGCTTTGGCAAACGCTTCGAGATAGCGTTCCGGTTTTTCGATCATCAAATGGACATCAAGCGAAAGTTTTGTTACGCGCCTGCAGGCTTCAACAATGAATGGTCCCATCGTAATGTTCGGGACGAAGTGCCCATCCATCACATCGACGTGAATCCAATCAGCCCCAGCCGATTCGCACGCGCGGATCTCTTCGCCGAGACGTGTAAAATCTGCAGAAAGAATGGACGGAGCGATAACGTATTTGTTGGTCATAAAATATTATGGAAGTGACTGTCAATTTCGCTGAGCGGTTGACAGTCACTTTATTTATCAGGGATTATAGAGATTGATAACGATGATCCAAAAGGGAATCAAGCCGCCTATTGCGATCAGGGCAACCAGCCCAAGCCCCACCGAAACCCAGTCGATATCGGGAAAGGAGACTTCCATTTCAGGGACGGTAATTTCCGGGAGTAAGAAGGCAGGCTTGTGGTTGGGCTGAGGCGGCTCCGGTTGTTGATAGGAGTTGTTCGCTTCAGGAGTCAGGCTCAGGGCTGGTGTGGGGGTCACGTCGCGTTGAGTCCCAAAGCGGAGCAGGACGCGCCCGAGCTGATCGGCGGTGCGATAACGCGCCGCCGGTTCCTTGGAGAGCACCTTCAACACGATCTCTTCCAGGGCAACCGGAATATCGGGGACATATTCGCTTGGCGGGATGGGTGGCTCTTCAAGATGCATGCGCGCGAGTTCTTCGCTGCTGGGTGCTGTGAACGGAAGGGCACCTGTCAGCACCTCATATAGTACAACGCCCAGTGAATATACATCGGAGGAAGGTGAAGGTCCTTCACCCACGGCTTGTTCGGGAGAGAAATATTGCGGCGAGCCCCAAACCACATCGGCGCGTTCGTCGGGCATGATGGTGGAGAGGGCGCGCGCGATGCCAAAGTCCGTGACTTTGAGGCGGCCATCCGGTGTGACGATCATGTTGTGCGGCTTGATGTCGCAGTGGACGAGCCCGGCGCGGTGGGCATACCCGATTCCGGCGCAGGCTTGCACAATGAGCGGAATCGCCTCCTCCACGGAATATCGACCACGCTGGCGCAGGATGGTCTTCAAGTCCCTGCCGGGGATGTGCTCCATGACGATGAACAACTGATCGTGATCGAATCCGAAGTCATGGACGGTGACGATGTTCGGGTGGGAAAGGTTTGCCGCAGCGCGTGCTTCCTGCCGGAAACGATCCTGGAAGGCTTTATCGTTCGAATAGGTTTCGTGCAATATCTTGATCGCGACCGAACGTTCGAGCATCAGGTCACGCGCACGGAACACATCTGCCATGCCGCCTGTGCCGATGCGTTCGAGAAGTTGATAACGATTGTTGAGTAACGTGCCTGCTTCCATACCTGGGAAGATTATATCATCTAGCCCTTACCGCAAAGATGCGAAGAAAAATCTGAGAATGCCTAATATCCGACATATAACCCGTCATTGCGAGGAGGGCTTTGCCCGACAAAGCAATCTTACAAGTGATTTTGCAGGAAATTTCCCGTAAGATTGCTTCGTGGCGCTTGCAGCGCCACTCGCAATGACGATAATCTGTGTTACTGATGTTAGGTACTCTCAAAAATCTCTTGCATAAGGCGATGAAAGAGGGTGTAAATTCCCTTTTGAACCACGGAGACACTGAGAGAAAAAATTAGAAGACTCCGTGTCTCGGTGTCTCCGTAATTAGGAATCTGAAGCTTTCACAAAAGATTCAATAAATCTTTGCGCTCTTGGCGGGCTTGGTGGTTTAAAAAGGTGAAAGGGTATAATCTTCTCATGCGCAGTGCGATCATCGTCTACAACCCCGCGGCAGGAAAATTCTCCGTCAAACCTGTCATCAAATCCGTTGTCAAGGAATTGGAATCCGCCGGGTGGACGGTGGACACGGCAGAGACTCAAAGCGGCGCACACACCATCGAGCTGGCGAAACAGGCCTCGGCTGAGAAAAAGGACGCGGTGTTCGCCGTCGGCGGTGATGGCACGATCGGGAATGTCGTCAACGGATTGATCGGCACCGAGACAGCGTTGGGCGTCCTGCCTGCCGGCACTGCAAATGTCTGGAGCATCGAGCTCGGTCTGCCTCCCTTCGCATGGACTCGTCCGTGGGTGTTGCGAAAAAACGCATCCATTCTTGCGGATGCGCCCATCCGCGCGGTGGATGTGGGCATCTGCAATCAATATTCATTTATGATGTGGGCAGGCATCGGACTGGATGCCATGACCATCCAATCGCTTGAGCCGCGCATACGGCTTGAAAAATTTTTTGCCATGCCTGAATACACCGCAAAGACCATCTGGCAGGCCGCCCAATGGAGCGGAATGAAATTAAAGTTCTGGGTGGACGAGCACGAAGTGGAAGGGCAATTCATCCTCGCGGTAGCGACGAACATCCGCCATTACATGGGCGGTTATTCGAACCTATCGCCCGATGCCTACATCGATGATGGTTTGCTCGATATCTGGCTTTTCAGCGGAAGCAACCTCGGCGATGCCATCCGTCATGCCTACGACCTGTGGCGCGGGAATCACATCACCTCCGATGCGGCGCGGCGCATCCCATTTAGCAGTTTGCGTGTGGAGACCGATTCTCCCTTCTGGCTGCAAACAGACGGCGAACCACGCGGCTCATCAAAAGTGGCTGAGATCAAGGTGCAAAAGCGCGCCTTGAAAATGCTCATGCCCCCGCGTGGAATGGAATTATTGAAGGATAATAAAACGAATGAACGCACGCCAACTTTTTAACGGATGGGTCATCCTGGGTACGATCCTCATCGCGGGACTCTTGACCCTTATCACCGCCATCTCCATCGGATGGACCAAGCCGCCTCAATCCTCGGAAGTTGGGTTTGTTCCCGCGGACCTGACCATGATCCCCGCCCCGACCCTAACCTCCAACGCGCCACCCACAGCGACCATTGACCCCTTCGCGCCGACTCCCGCCCCAACGGGAATCGCCATTGGCAACTATGTGCAGATCTCCGGCACCGAGGGGCAGGGATTGCGCATCCGTTCCGAGCCTGGTCTGGATGGCGAATTCGTCTTCCTCGGCTACGACTCGGAAGTTTTCGTCATTCAGGATGGTCCGCGCACTGTGGATGGATACATTTGGTGGTATCTCGTCGCACCGTACGATGAAACCCGCGTCGGCTGGGCTGCATCGGATTTCTTGACCTATATTCCATCACCTTAATCATTAACCGCGAAGACGCCAAGGACACGAAGAAATCAAGAAAAAGAAAGAAAAACCTTTGCGTTCTCCGCGCCTCACCTGCACTTGCGTCAGGTGCAAGTGTCGCGGTTCAAAAAACGGAGTTATTCATGAACGAAAAACCAACCGGCATCACTGCCAACAAAAAGACAAGCGAATTTACCGTCACCTGGAACGACGGTCACACGAGTGTTTATCCATTCGGGTTATTGAGGGCCGCTTGTCCCTGCGCCTCCTGCCGTGGCGGACATGAGAACATGAAGTCCGAGCCCGATGCCGAAGTATTCACCAAAAAGCTGGGCGACTCTCCCTCCACGCGCATCGCCAATGTGGTGGCGGTCGGCTCCTACGCGCTGACCATCGTCTGGGAGGACGGTCACGATTACGGAATCTACAACTGGCACTATTTGCGGGCGTTATGTCCGTGTGAGGAAGACCGGGCAAAGTTTGGGAAATGAGCATCTGCAACAACAAGAAAAGCGACCGATCTCTCGGTCGCTTTTTCATTTACTGCGTTGGTGTCTTTGACGGCGTTCTTGTCGGACTCGGCGTTCGCGTGGGGGTGGGTGTCCTCGTCGGCGTGACAGCTTTCCTGGTGGGAGTGGCAGTCCGCAGATCGAGGAGATGTTCCTGCGCTTCCGCCCGCATATCGGCGGTCATGGCGTCTTCAGGCAGGTCAAGGAGTTTCTGCCAGTACTCCGCGGCTTTCTTCGGGTTATCCCGTTTTTCGTATACCAGCCCGGACCAGTAATAGATCAACGCCTTTTCTTCATCAGTCTCAGCCATTGCCTCGGTCTTGGACAACGCCAGTTCCGCGCTCCCGAATCGTTCATTAATATAGTGCAGGCGGATAATTCCAAGGTTGACGTCGAACCGGTCCGGGTAGAACGAGTCCATACGGTTAATGTCATCGTCACCGGCATCGCCGTTGCCAAGTTCCACATTCGAGAGGAAGCGATACAGATATGGCTCGCGTCGGTTGCGGTCGAGCGCGATGGCTTTGTCCATTTGCTGGATCGTTTCCGCGTATTCGCCCTTGTTGAAATGGATCTTCCCGAGCAGGAGGAATGAATCGGCATCGCCTTCATGATATCTGAGATAGATATCGAGCGCCTTGTTCGCTTCCTCGTAATTGCCGGTCTCCGCGTAGAGTTGACCGAGTAACAGATACGTGGGCAGGTGGGTCACATCCAGTGTTAGAGCACGCTCGGCGGCTTGGAGTGCAAGTTCGGTCGCGTTCTCCTGTTGCTGTGCGAGAGCGGTATAGTAAAAGACCAGCGGCGAATTGGACAGGCGCCTGTTGGCTTCACTCAGATCCTGGAGCGCGCCCTTGGCATCGTTATCGCGTAGTTTGACCTTCGCCCGTTCGAGATATGCCTCGCCAAAGTTCGGGTCAAGGCGGACTGCCTCCTCCAAAAGCGGAAGCACGTTCGCGTTCGGATCAGACAATAATCGCGCACGCGCCAAACCCACATACGCCGCGCCGAAATTACCATTCAAACCGAGCGCGCTTTCATACGCCGCCATCGCCGAACCGGGATCGCCCTTGAAGCGGTATGCCTCACCCATGTAATAGTAGACATCCGCCGCCTCAGGCTCCACCCGCAAAATTTCATTCGATAAACGGATCACTTCATCCCAATCGCCTCGTTCAAAGGCGGGTTTCATGGCGCGATAGATATCGTTCGATTGTGGCGGGCGCGGCGTGTTGACGTACAGTGGTGTTGCTGTGTATGGCACCGCAAGCAACTCCGAAAGTGGACTATCCGTCCCAGCCAGGACCGGTATCCCGGTGGCGTTGATCGAAGTGGGGGTCAATGTATACGTGGGGGAAGGTCCCGGCGTGTTCGTGGGGAGTCGCGAATTTCGACTTGCCGCCGGGATCACATAACCGAACACCACCCCCGCGGCGATCGCGCCGATCAACAGGAATACGAGCCCCAGCCTGAAAACGGGACTGCCTTTGACAGCCTCCCAGCCTTTGGGCTTGGGCTTTTCGTGTGCCAGCAGGAGTCTCTCCTCCCAGGCGCGCGGTTTATTTAACGGGAAGGGCTGAACGGTTTCATCTGCAGGCAACGCGCCGTGCAGGATCAAGCCTCGTTTGGCGGTGGCATTCTCAGGGTCCAGTTTGAACGCTGCCTGCAAACAGTAAATGCGCTCCCTGGTGTTATCCACCAGGGCGCTCATCCAAACCCAATAGGTTGCATTATTCTGGTCGGTCTTTAGCAAACCCGTGAGTAATTCACGGGCTTTCGTTCTGTTCCCCTCGCGCAGGGCATCCACCGCTTCCTGGAAGACTACATCATCAGCCATGCATCGATTTTACTCTATTTGAACTACGCCACAGAGTCCACACATCGTCCCGATGTCCTTCGGGAGAGATTTTGAGATTTTTCCCTGAGAACTTTGTGATTTCCCCCGGCACTTCGATTTGCCTGGCAAATCGCCGGGGCAAGTGTGCAGCTAAAACTCACTCGTGAAATTCCTCCACTTGATAGATCAACACATCAAGATGTTTGACGCGCCACTGGTCGTCGCGCACACCCATCTTGTAGCAAAGGTTATCCAGGAATTTTGCAGGGTCGGGGATCTTCTCCCACACCTGCGGCAGGAACGTTGCGCGGTGATATCCATCTTTCAGGATGACTCCATCGACATGCGGCCGTAATTTGGATAACAGGTCATTCGCGTCTTTATAGTCGAGCGGGACCGGGCGCATCAAGCGCGAGACCTCGACCTGTATCCCGATTAATTCGTCCTGCCTCACCGGAGGGAAACGCGGATCTTCGAGCGCGGCGGCGACAGCATGCTCGCGCACGTCATCCACCAGCGGCTGGTACGCTTCGAGCGCTCCGATGCAACCGCGCAGTTGACCGCGCACGGTCAGCGTGACGAACGATGCGCCTTGTTCCAGCAATCGTGATGACAGGGATTTTTTATCCAGCGTCGGGAGTTTTCCGCCTCTTACACCGTGCTCCATTGCTTCACGCGCCAGGCGAAGCAATATTCTTTTTTCTTCACTCGTCAAACTTTCAACGGTCATATCGACCTCCTCCCCTTGCGGACTCGAAAGTCTTCGCAAAGCATCCCAGTGGGACCAGACCTTCGATAATCCAACGTCAGGAGACGTCGGACTCCGTTTTTATTATTCTATGATACACCCGATTATGATAGACAAGAGGATCACCTTCACCCTCTCCGCGCACAGCAATGACTTCCGCGATGAATAGCGTATTCTCACCCACCGGGATGGAATTCACTATTTTGCAGTTGAAATACGCAATGCCGCCCTTCAATAATGGCGCATCGATCACGAGGGTCTCGGTTGGTACCCCCTCGAAGCGGTCCTTGATCTCCGGGAGCTTCCCGGCGAAACGATCAGAGAGTTCCTTTTGGTCCGCGGAGAGGACCGTCACCGCAAATTCGCCGGACTTTTCAGCCAGTTCATGTGTGTGAGTCAATTGTCTCAGCGCTACGGATACCAGCGGCGGCTCCAGCGAGATCGAAGTGAATGAATTCACGGTCATGCCATATTGCCGGTCATTATATTTTGCTGTCACTACAGTTACGCCGGTTGTCCATGCCCGCATGGCGCGGCGAAGTTGTTCAGAGTCGAGGGTCATGTTTCTCCAATGGGTTGTCATCATAACGACGCGGCAGGGGTGCGTCAAGTCAAAAATACCCTTTTGAAAGTTACAAATTCCTCCTGCACAAGGATGCCACGAGGGACCGAAATGTTTCCGAAGTACCTGCACTTTCCCTGATAAAATCCACAATATATCCATTTTCTACTCTTGCAAGTAACTCTTTTAAAAGGTACTATTACACGCAAGCAACATGGAATCCACTGCACATCAACCCGCTGAACAGCGCAGACGTTCCCGCCCCATCTATGCCGTGCATATCACCATTGGCATTGGCATCCTGCTGGCAACGCTCTTCACCGCCCTGCCCTCGCGTGGACTGGTATCCGGCGACTTTTACCAGCGCCTGAGCCTCATCCTTACGCCGCAATCTGCCGATGGTGTGCCACTCGCTCCACAGCCGCAGTTGCGTATCGGCATCGTGGCGGGACATTCCGGCAATGACTCAGGTGCGGTCTGTTACGATGGCAACGGCGAGGTCACTCTCACCGAAGCGGATGTGAACCTTGAGATCGCCGCCCTTATCCAGCAGCAGTTGATCCAAAAAGGTTTCCAGGTCGACCTCATGCGCGAGTACGACACACGTCTCAACGGCTATCGTGCGCTTGCCATCGTGTCCATCCACAACGACTCATGCGAATACATCAACAACGAAGCGACCGGCTTCAAGGTCGCCGCGGCTCTCAATACGAACGACCTCCAACGCGCCAACCGTCTCACCGCCTGCCTCGTGGACCGCTACCAGCGTTCCACCGCAATGACCTTCCACGCGGGGAGCATCACCGCCGACATGCGCGAATATCACACATTCCGCGAGATCGACCCGAGCACCGTCGCCGCCATCATCGAAACCGGATTCCTCAACCTGGACCGCGAGATCCTCACCAAGCACACCGACCGCGTGGCAGAGGGGATCGTCCAGGGCATCCTGTGCTTTTCCAATAATGAGAACATCGAACCGACTCCCATCCCCGGCTTGATACAATGAAATCCATCGGACATATTCGCCTCCTTCCAAGCTTGTTGCTGATCCTGTTGTTGGTCAGCATCGGACTCATCCTCTTCTTTTTCGCGGCATCCCCGGCGGGCGCGTCCGTTTTCGCCGCACCTACGCCGACCCATGAAAACGTCTGGGCATACGTGGAACTTCCCAGGTCTGCTGGCACGGTCACGCCGATCGTTTTCCCGACACAGCCTACACAGATTGTTCAAGAATCCTTCGCAAACCAAATCTATATCCCCAAACCGACTCACACACCTGAGCCAACTGCCACAGATGTGCCAACTCTCGAACCCACTGCCACCGAGACTCCCGGTGCGGTGGCGATGGAGATCGTCGAGAACACACCCACCCGTGAATATGTGGCGCAGGAACCGGCAGCCCCACCTGCATCGTCTTATAGTGGATCGAAATACATCCTTGTGGATATTTCAGAACAACATATGTACGTTTACGAAGGCGATGTGCTCATCTACAGTTTCGTGGCATCCACAGGTATGAACAATGCCACGCGCACCGGATTGTTCCACGTGCAGAGCAAGATCCCCAATGCCTACGGTTCCACCTGGAACATCTGGATGCCGGACTGGCTTGGCATTTACTGGTCCGGCAGCTTGGAGAACGGGATCCACGCCCTGCCCATCCTGCCGAACGGCGCGACGTTGTGGGCTGGCTATCTGGGCAGACCAATCTCATATGGATGCGTGGTCCTCAGCACCTATGACGCGCAAGTGCTTTATAACTGGGCGGAAATTGGAACGCCCGTAGAAATTCGATGGTAATCGTTGTCTTATTACAGGTAACCCATGGATGCCAAATACATCAAAGCCCACGACCATGTAGCAAAAGCGCGCGAAGCCCTGCGCCGCGGGGATAAAGAGTCCGCGCGCGATCTGGGAGAGCAGGCGGTATTGCTCGCCCCTGAAATGGAGGACGCCTGGCTGGTGCTCGCCGCCTCGGACTCGAATCCGCAGGATGCACTGGCGTACGCACGCAAAGCCCTGGAATTGAATCCCAACAGCACGCGCGCACACCGGGCGGTGGAATGGGCGATCGGGCGGGCGAAAGAGGTTCCGGCTGGGAAAGACCGCGTAGCGATTGAGGGAAGCAGTCGAAACGCCCCTGTCCGGTCCGAAGAAAAGATCCAAATGAACGCGGTGACAGCCTTCCCGCGTTTTATCCCGAAACAAGCCGAACCACAAATTGAGTCCAAACCCATAAAGTGGAAGTGGCTCTTCGCCGCGGCTTTGGCTTTGCTGGTCTGTGTCGTGTTTGCGGTCGCGGCCTGGTCGGCTTTTACAAGCCCGGTATTTGCATCCATTATCAACAGAGCGCCCGCTCCCCCGCAGGAAAATCTTTGGGCGTCGGTGAATGTTCCCAAACCGTCGGTTACGCCCATTGATGTGAGCGTGTTCGCCGCGCCTCAAGTGGCAGACACATCCACACCCGCGCCCACCGAGATCCCACCGACAACTCCTTCAGACGATATCCCGACATCCATCCCAACCGATGCGCCTATATTAACACCCGAAGCGACAGAAACACCTGGCGAGATGACGATGGAGATTGTCACCGATACATCGGCAAATCAATTTATTCCACCGAACCCATTGGCGCCCAAACCAAGTGTTGCCAGCAAAGGGGACACGCACTGGATCGACGTGGACCTGACCAACCAGCGCGTCTATGCCTACGAAGGCGAAACACTGGTGAATTCTTTCCTCGTTTCCACAGGCACATGGCTGACTCCAACCGTCACCGGGCAATATAAGATCTATGTCAAGTATCGCACGGCAAACATGCATGGTCCGGGTTATTTTCTTCCCGATGTCCCGTATGTGATGTATTTTCATAAAGGCTACGGCTTGCACGGCACATACTGGCACAATAACTTCGGCACACCGATGAGCCACGGATGCGTGAACCTGTCGACCGACGATGCAGGCTGGTTATATAATTGGTCATCGGTCGGTACTGTGGTGAACGTGCATTATTGAGATGCACAAATCACAGAGATCACGGAGAATCTGAGAAAATCAAATGAAAAACTCAATGCTCTCTGTGTACTCTGTGGCAGATCATTTGAACCATGAGCAGGTCTGATCTTTCACGGCGTGATTTTCTTAAATTGAGCGGGTATGGTTTGCTGGGGATGCTATTGCCCAACCTGTCTTTGAACCTTCCCCAAAAGGATGAATTCGCCAATCTACAGGGACGCGTCACTGACCGCGTGCTGTGGTCTTACGATGCGCCCAGCTCGAAGGCAAAACGCGTCAAGCTATACTGGCGCGACCTCATCCTTCCCATCACGAATACAACCATCGGCGAGGATGAATCCGCGTATAACCGCGTGTGGTATGAGACCGAAGATGGCGGTTACGTCTATTCGGGCAGTGTCCAGCCGGTACGTACGATCCTGAGCAATCCGCAGATGATCTCGCTCAAGGGCGCGCTCGGTGAAGTCAGCGTTCCTTTCACCGACGCGCGCGAATTTGCGGACATCAATTCCAAGTTTGTGTACCGTTTGTATTACGAGACCGTCCACTGGATCTCCGCCAGCGCCATCAGCCAGGTGAATGGGAGCAAGTGGTATTACCTTTGGGATGACAAGTTCAAACAGTTCTATTACGCGCCTGCGGAACACTTCCGCCTCATCGCGGACTCGGAGCTGACTCCGTTATCTCCGAATGTTCCCGACACCGAAAAATCCGTCGAAGTGAGGCTCGAGGATCAACTCCTGCTCGCCTACGAAAGCGGGAATATCGTCTTCGCCACGCGCATCGCATCGGGTGGGATCATGCGCAGTGGGACATACACCACGCCCGTTGGCAATTTCATCACCTTCCATAAACGTCCCACCCGGCACATGGCGGCGGGTGACATCGCCGCCAGCGGCTTCGACCTGCCCGGCGTGCCTTGGGTGCTCTACATCACCGAAGGCGGGATCTCCTTCCATGGCACCTACTGGCATAACGACTTCGGACGTCCGCGCAGTCATGGATGTATCAACCTGACGCCACAAGCCGCCAAATGGCTATTCCGCTGGACGAGTCCCACCGTGCCGCCCGGCAAGGAATTTTCGTATGGCTATGTGGGGACAAAGGTGGAGATCAATGTATAAGCTCTTTACCTGCCACAGAAGGCATGTATAAGAAAAAAGTAATAACGGAACAAATCCTCGTCTTTTTCAGTTAAACTACCATCATGCTGAACCCACAATTGACCCGTCGTGATTTCCTCAAACTCGTCAGCGCTGGCACGCTTGCCTTCGCGCTGAAAGACCTGCGCGCGGACCGCGCCCTCGCCGCACCTTCGATCTCGCAGGGACGGATCGCTTTTAGCGGTATTCCACTCTATGACGCACCCAACTTTACCGCCAACAAAATATCCCAATTTGGCAAGGATCAGGTGGTGAAGATCACCAGCGTGGATGAGAATGGCGAGCAGGGCAACCCCTTCAACAGCGCGTGGTATCAGGTGGACAACGAGGGATACACCTATTCAGGCTGGGTGTTGCCCGTGGAAACGAAGTATCAAAAGCCGATATTCCAAATTCCCGAATCGGGGCAATTGGGCGAGATCACCGTCCCCTTCAGCGACACCAAACTCGCGCCGTATGTGTATGCCAAGCGCGGCTATCGCCTGTACTATGGAAGCACACACTGGGTGCAAAAAGTCTTCGTCACCCGTGAAGAAAAAAGTATCTGGTATCAAATCTTCGATTTCCATTTGAAGAAGGAATTCTACGTCCCATCACATGATATGCGGATCGTCCCACCCGATGAATTGTCCCTGCTTTCACCGGATGTGCCGGAGGAGCAGAAAAGCATCGTCCTGGACCTTTCCACACAATTGGTCACCGCTTTTGAAGGCGATAAACTGGTGTTCTCACAACGCTGTTCGAGCGGCTCAAAAGGGACTGAGACTCCCAAGGGTGAATTCCGTACCTATCACAAGGGCGCCTCCATGCACATGACCAACGAAGGTGATTCCATCGAAAAGATCTACAACCTGCCCGGTGTGCCGTGGTGTTCGTTCTTCACCGGCGCGGGCAATGCCTTCCACGGAACGTACTGGCACAATGACTATGGTCGTCCACGCAGTCACGGCTGTGTGAACCTGCCGTCAGAGGCGTCGAAATTCCTTTTCCGCTGGACCAGGCCCAACGTCCCGCCTGACACGGATTATCTTCACCTCCCGGGTGAGGGAACGAAAGTCCAAATTTTTTAGTTGAACGAGATACGCAAAGCATCTCGTTCTACCAAGAGGAGAGCCATGAATTCCATATTTCAATATCCCAGTTACCTGCTCAAACGCCAGGCCATCGCACTTACCGGACGGTTCCGTTTCTATGACCCGCTGGGCAACCTCGTAATGTTCAGCGAACAGAAGATGTTCAAACTGCGCGAGGACATCCGCGTGTATTCCGATGAGAACAAAACGCAGGAAGTGTTGAGCATCAAGGCGCGGCAGATCATCGATTTTTCAGCCGCGTACGATGTGGTGGATAGCGCCTTGAATCAAAAGGTGGGGGCGTTGCGGCGCAAGGGCTGGCGCTCGTTGTTGCGCGACGAATGGGAAATTTTGGACGCGAACGATAACGTCATCGGCATGCTCTTCGAAGACAGTGTGGGACTGGCGCTCCTGCGCCGCTTCCTGCTGGGCTCGTGGCTGCCTCAGAACTATGACATGACTCTCGGCGAGACGCGTATCGCCGACCTAAAACAGAACTTCAACCTTTTCCGTTATGAGTTGAATCTCGATTTCAGCATGGACCCCTCACAACGACTCGACCGCCGACTTGGGATCGCCGCGGGGCTCCTGCTCGCTGTCGTGGAAGGAAAACAGAGCAATTAATGCCTCGACAACCTCTCTTTGCCGGACTGGTAGTGGATGAATTCGGTCGTCCCGCGGATACCGCCCTCGTGGGCGATGAGCCCTGCTACGTGGTGGACGATTACGGATTCAAACGACACATCCCCTCCGAACAGGTGGACCGCGTCGTGCTGGCGCAGATCGCCGACCTGATGAAAGGCAGTGAAGACATCATCTCGGAGCAGACCGCCAAAATGCTCGGGCAGGAGGATGTGTTCACCAAAGCCGCCATCGAACAGCAGCTCAAGAACATCGACAAACAGTTCGATCAATTGATGAAGGCAGGCATCCCCGAGGACATGCGGGCTTACATGGGCATGACCGGTTTCAAGGTGGTCATCAATTTTCACGGTGAAGTGATCAGAGTGGAACAGCCCGGCACTGCCAGCGATGAAGGCGACGAATAGATAGCGAAGTGTACAGGAATCAATACACCAGATTCCGTTTGAAATCGAGATAACGATATATCAACAAAAAACGCCCTTGAAAGGCGTTTTTTGTTTAACAGCTTGCGACAACATCCTCGTTAGGGAATACCTGCTGGTGAGCGGGACAGGACAATGCCGCTTTGGTGACACCTACTTCGGACCCAGCAACCTGCCTGCCTGGACCTTGCCGTACATCGTCCCGATATCATTGGGGAGGCACAGGTGAAAACGCGCACGCTTTGTTAGGCGCTGTTTGCACTATGGAACATATACGGGTAGCTCGGTAACGAAGAACTCTCCTGCACAATTTCTGATAACTATATAAGCGAACTGCGATTCTGGAGGGAAATCCGTGGCATTGCCACCACAACACGGACCGCGCACGAACAAACTACCATCCTGGTTCATGAACTCAACAGTGAAATGATATTCTGCCAATGAGACTGCTTTTTCATCAACGATGCGTTTGACCCGCAAACATTGCAAGCCATTGATTTCACATGCGTTTTTCAGTAGAGCGGCGTGGTCCTGCGGATCTAATAATGGATTTGAATCTCGAAGACCTTGATACTCTCCTCCATATAATACAGCAGCTCTTTCATACTCCCGATGATTTAGAAGTACGAAAAAACTTGTAAGTACGTTACGAGCTTTCTCCAATCCTTCAGATGGTGTTTCAGTCGTGTCCGCAGGAGTACATGCAGGAATTATTTCTGAGGTAGACGTGGGAGGCGATGCTGGTGATTCAAAAGTGGTATCAGGTGTAAAGGTCAGTGGGGTTTCTGTCGGCAATGGGCGAGAAGTATTGGCAGTTGCCGTCCAACTAGTGGATGTGGCGGTAACACAAGAAGGTAGTGCTATTGTTCCAACAAGGAGACAAAACAAAATGTATCTTCTCATATTTGAAAACCTGAAGCGCTTAACGGCTGGCGTTATACTTCTTCGGGGTACTGGTGGGCGGGCATGGATAAGGTTTGAGAGCAGTATAAACCCGAAGCCAGAAAAATGTCTGTGAAACGCGCAGAATCTCACT
>Ga0210377_10001475_pt1 | contig 21532 bp, 9 predicted proteins | sample PLM4_65_b1redo_FD_155480 | JGI IMG/M metagenome (GOLD analysis project Ga0210377, IMG submission 155480) | Groundwater sediment microbial communities from an aquifer in East River, Colorado, USA - PLM4_65_b1 redo | ecosystem: Environmental > Terrestrial > Soil > Riparian zone | place: USA: East...
CCGACTCGGGGACGGCGGCGATGAGCGCCGCCCAGTGGGGGGCGATGATGATCGCCGACGAGTCGTACGCCGGCTCGCGCTCGTTCCACCGCTTCGAGAAGGTGGTCCGCGACCTCACCGGCTACCGCCACATCATCCCGACCCACCAGGGGCGGGCGGCCGAGCGCATCCTCTTCCAGATCACCGTCAAGAAAGGATCGATCGTCCCCAGCAACAGCCACTTCGACACGACCCGGGCCAACATCGAGTACGACCAGGGGGAGGCGCGCGATCTCGTCATCGAGGAAGCGCTTGACACGGCCTCCGCGCACCCCTTCAAGGGGAACATCGATCTGGCGCGGCTCGACGACCTGTGCCGGAGCGAGAAGGCGCGCATCCCGCACGGCATGCTGACGATCACCAACAACACCGGCGGCGGCCAACCGGCGAGCCTCGAGAACATCCGCGGCTGCTCCGAGGTTCTGAAGCGCCACGGCATCCCGTTCATTCTCGACGCCTGCCGGTTCGCCGAGAACGCCTACTTCATCAAGATGCGCGAGCCGGGGCAGGGACAGCGGTCGGTGCGCGCCATCGCCCGCGAGATCTTCCGCCTCGCCGACGGTTGCATCGTCAGCGGCAAGAAGGACGGCCTGGTGAACATGGGCGGCTTCCTGGCGCTCAACGACGACCGCATCGCCGCCGAGGCGCGCAACATCCTGATCCTGACCGAGGGGTTCCCGACCTACGGCGGCTGCGCCGCCCGCGACCTCGAGGCGCTCGCGGTCGGGCTCGACGAGGTGCTCGACGAGTCGTACCTCGAGTACCGCCTGGCGACGGTGCGCTACCTCGCCGAGGGGCTCAACCGGGTCGGCATCCCGACCGTGCAGCCGCCGGGCGGCCACGCCGTCTTCATCGACGCCCGCCGCCTGCTGCCGCACATCCCGGCGCGCGAGTACCCCGGGCAGGCGCTGGCCTGCGAGCTCTACCTCGAGGGGGGCATCCGCTCGTGCGAGATCGGCAGCGTCATGTTCGGCCGCCTCGAGCCGGGCGGGGCGTTCACGCCGGCGCGGCAGGAGCTGGTGCGCCTCGCCCTGCCGCGGCGGGTCTACACCCAGAGCCACGTCGACCGCATGCTCGAGATCGCAGCCCAGGTCGCGGCGCGTGTGCCGGCGGTGCGCGGCATGGAGATGACCTCGGCGCCGCCTTATCTGCGACACTTCACGGCGAAGTTCAGGCCGCTTGCCCTGGCCGCGACTCCTTGACTAGACTGCGGTCCCGGCCAGCACAATACCGAGCGAGGAGCCTGCCATGACAACGACCCCCGGCCAGACCATCACCCTGAAGAACGGCCGCCTGAGCGTGCCCGATCATCCCATCCTGCCGTTCATCGAGGGGGACGGCACCGGTCCCGACATCTGGCGGGCATCCGTGCGCGTGCTCGACGCCGCCGTGGCCAAGGCGTACGGCGGCAAGCGCGCCATCGTCTGGAAAGAGGTCCTGGCCGGGCAGAAAGCCTTCGACCGCACCGGCAACTGGCTGCCGGACGAGACCGTCGACGCGTTCCGCGCGCACCTCGTCGGCATCAAGGGGCCGCTGACGACACCGATCGGCGGCGGCATCCGGTCGCTCAACGTGGCGCTGCGGCAGATCCTCGACCTCTACGTCTGCCTGCGGCCGGTGCGCTGGTTCAAGGGCGTGCCGTCGCCGGTGAAGCATCCCGAGAAGGTCGACATGGTGATCTTCCGCGAGAACACCGAGGACATCTACGCCGGCATCGAGTTCAACGAGGGGACCGACGACGCGAAGAAGGTCCTGGCCTTCCTGCGCGAATCGTTCCCGGCGCTGTTCAAGAAGATTCGCTTCCCCGAGACCACCTCGATCGGCATCAAGCCGGTGTCGCGCGAGGGAAGCGAGCGGCTGATGCGCGCCGCCATCGAATACGCCATCAAGAACGGCCGCAAGAGCGTCACCATCGTGCACAAGGGAAACATCATGAAGTTCACCGAGGGCGGCTTCCGCAACTGGGGCTACGCCACAGCCGAGCGCGAGTTCGGCGGCCGCGTCCACACCTGGGAGCAGTGGGAGAAGACCAAAGCCGCGAAGGGCGAGGAGGCCGCCAACGCCGAGCAGAAGGCGGCCGTCGCGGCGGGGAAGGTGATCGTCAAGGACGCCATCGCCGACATCTTCCTGCAGCAGATCCTGACCCGCCCCGAAGAGTTCGCGGTCATCGCCACGCTCAACCTGAACGGCGACTACGCCTCCGACGCCCTTGCCGCCCAGGTCGGCGGCATCGGCATCGCCCCCGGCGGCAACATCAACTACCGCAGCGGCCACGCAATCTTCGAGGCGACCCACGGCACCGCGCCGAAGTACGCCGACCTGGACAAGGTCAACCCCGGCTCGGTCATCCTGTCGGGCGAGATGATGCTGCGCTACATGGGCTGGACCGAGGCGGCCGACCTGGTCATCAAGGGAATGGACGGCGCCATCGCGAGCAAGAAGGTCACCTACGACTTCGCCCGTCTCATGGAAGGGGCGCGCGAGGTCAAGTGCAGCGAGTTCGGGGACGAGATCATCAAGCACATGTGAGCCGGCCTTCGGAGTTAGAATGACTGTTGGCAGCGCTCCCGGGGATCGATAAGGAGAGCGCCATGCCTGTCTACGAGTACATCTGCAAGGACTGCAAGAAGGGATTCGAGGTCCTGAGGGCCATCAAGGACCCGCGAACCAAGATCGCCTGCCCCAAGTGCCAGAGCCGGAAAGTCGAGCGGCACTTCACGAGCGTGTTCGTCGAGACCGCCCACAAGTCCTGACGCGACCACAGGTGCGTGAACACATTCACGCCGTCGGCGCCGGCCGGCGGGGGCACCAGTCTGCGCTAGAATGCCGCCCATGGGTCGCTCATCGGCAGAAACACCACCCGCCACCGCACCACCCGGGATCGACGCCGATCCGACACACAGCCCCGAGGGTGTCGACCTCACGCTCGTGCGATGGATGCTTTCGCTGACGCCCCTCGAGCGCCTCGAAGTGCTGCAGGCGACCCTGTGGTCGATCAGGAGGTTGCGCGGTGAAGCAGCCGAGGAGTGATTTCCTCGAGATCCTCCAGGTCCTCCGCGCGCGCGAGGTCGACTTCATCGTCGTGGGCGGGGTGAGCGGCGTGCTCCATGGCGCGCCGATCTCGACCATCGACCTCGACCTGGTTCACTCCCGGAGCGGCGCGAACATCGATCGGCTGCTGCTGGCGCTGGGAGATCTCGATGCGTTCGCGCGCGGCCGGGGTGAGCAGCGCATCCGGCCCGACCGCTCGCACCTGGAATCGCCCGGACACCAGTTGCTCATGACCAAACATGGGCCGCTGGATCTTCTGGGGGCGGTTCAGGGCGGCAGGGGATACGACGATCTCATGGCCCACACGGTCGAACTGACGCTCGGTACGCTTTCCGTCCGGGTGCTCGACCTCGATACCCTGATTGACCTGAAAGAGCGTCTGGGTCGTGAAAAGGACCTGGCCGTCATCGCAATCCTGAAGCGGACGCGCGACGAGGCCAGGAAGAGCAAGAAGCCCTGACGCCGTGCCGGCTCAGGCCTTCCCGGTTCCGGCCGCGCTGCGCAGCCGTCCGATGAACCCCTCGAGATCGACCCCGTGCATCCGGCAGGCCTGGCCGACGCTGACGCCGCGCGCCAGCGTGCGCCGCAGCATCGGGTTCGCCAGCGGCGCGAAGCCGTTGGCGACGAAGACCGGCAATAGCCCGGGGTAAGCCTCGAGCAGCGCCCCGACACGCGTCTCGGAGGCGATCGGCGGCCGGTACGAGGCGGCGGCGCGGTCTTCGAGGGTCTCGGTGTCCATCGTCTTCCAGAGGTTGATTCCGAAAAGCACCAGCGCGGTCAGCTCGAGCAGGCCGGAGACGCCGGCTACCCGTAGCCAGGCAGGGCCCGCGGCTGCCGACAGGCTCTGGCACACGACGCGCATGACGTTGCCGACCGCCAGCAGCCAGAAGGTGATCTCGCGCAGGCGCGTCGACCAGAGCGGCACGCCGCGGAAGACCGGGATGATGCGCAGCGCCATCCCGACCATGATCGTCGTGATGAACCCCACCGTCAGGGCGTGGCGGTAGGCGCCGACGTAGGCGTGGTCGATGGTGCGCCCGGCGAGGGTCAGCGCCGCGAAGGCCGCCAGCATCAGCCCCGAAACGATCAGCCACGCATACGCCAGACGGATGAACTTCTCGTAGCCATGGTCGGCGCCCGGCTCCGGCTCGTCGTGCGCCGGCGACAGGATGCCGAGCGCCCAGGTGTAGACGACGAGCAGCAGCGCGATGGCCAGGCCACCGAGGCCGAAGCCGACACGCGGCGCGTCGGTCCCGTTGCGCAGGAAGAGCGCCTCGGAGACCGCGAAGACCGCGATCGCGGCGGACAGGGGGGGTGCCACGATCGCGGCCGTCCGCGGACGACTGCGCAGACCCATGAACACGGGGAGGGTGCGCAGGGAGACGCCGAGGATCCAGAAGGTCACGAAGCCGAGGAGGAAGACGCTCAGGTACGGGACGTTGAGCCAGGCCGCCACCTCGAACCGGCCGCTCGCGACCAGGTCGTACGCGTGGGCGAGGTTCAGCAGCGCCGAGACCAGAAGCCACGCGGTGCCATGCGCGAGGAAGGTCTGGTACGGCAGCACCTTGCCGCCCTGCAGCGCCAGGATCCGTCCCACCGTCCAGGCGAAGATGGCGCAGCCGGCGATCTCGAGAAACGCGCCGCCCATGAGCAGTGCAGTGCGCGCCGCCGACGGGTCGAGCGACTGGCCGAAGCGCATCACCGTCCCCGCGGTCAGGGCGACGAACGACCACGAGGCCAGCCGGTACGACGGCAGCGGCACCGCGGTCAGGCGCGGCAGGATGTGGTAGGCGACACCGACGACGAACAGGCCGACCCAGCCGAAGAGCTGCCAGTGGCCGTGCACCTGGATGACACCGCGCCCGATGCCGCCGAGGCGCTCGCGCATCGCCATCACCACAAGCGCCCAGGCGCCGAGCGCCGTGCCGCCGGTGAAGGTGAACAGCAGCGCCGCCTTCAGGAAGCGGCGGTAGAGGTTCTCGTGCGCCAGGTCGGCCGGCGAAATCGACGGCGCGGCCGGGGCGGCCCCGGAGGCGGCCGCCTGTTCGAGCTCGTCGAGAAGTTGCGGCAGGTCGACATGGTGCACCTTGGCGAACCAGCCGACCGGCTCGACCGGCCCCTGCATGCCGCCGCATCCCATGAGACCGTGGCGGCCGAATACCGCCGCGGTCGCCGGCCACGCCGCGATGATGTCGCGCAGCGTCATCTCGGCCGTGATCAGGTGGGGGGCGCCCGACGCCGGGATGGCGCGCGCCGCCCCCGGAATCTCGATGGAGAGCAGGACCGGCGCGGTTGCCGCGGCCGCCGCGCAGCCGGCTGCCTGCCCTGCGGCCGGCCCTGCCGGCGACACGGCGCCGAGCGCCCGCAGCACCTCGCCGAGATCCACCTTGTGCGCTTTGCAGGCGAACTCCAGCGGATGCGAGCCGCCGCAGCAGGTGTCGAGCCCGAAGCGCGCCAGGATCGGCCCGGCTCCCGGATAGTTGCGAACGATCTCCGCCACCGTCATACGTGGATCAAGGGTCATCGTCGGCTCCTTGCTGTCGTCGTCATCGGGCGACCGCGTGCGTGGGCTGTCCGGCCGGCTCGTAGACGCACAGCGGATCCTCTGCCAGGTAATCGCCGGTCAGGCCGTAGGCGCGGGCACGCGAGCCTCCACACGTGGCGCGGTACTCGCAGCGGCCACAGCGCCCCCCGAGTCGATCGGGGTCGCGCAGGGCGGTGAAGATCGGGTGGTTGCGGTAGACATCGACCGGCGAGTCGTGGCGCACGTTGCCGGCGGTCAGCGGCAGAAAGCCGCTCGGCTGGATGTCGCCGCGCGAGTTGATGAACAGGAAGCCGCTGCCGTCGTTGAGACCGGGGACGAAGCGGCCGTTGCCGGAGACGGAGCGGTGGGGCGGCGCCGCCGCATCGGCGCCGCCCGCCGCCCTCCGTGCCATCTCCTCCGCCTGCAGCGCCAGCGTGACCCGGCGGTAATGCGGCCCCTCGGTCGTCTTGATCTTGAACGGCGCCGTCACCGACAGGTCGTGCAGCCAGGCGAAGACCCGCTCGCACTCGGCCGCCGTGACCTGCTGGTCGGTCTGGGCGCGGCCGGTCGGCACCAGCAGGAACAGCGTCCAGCGGTGCGCCTCGAGCGACGCCACGAGCGAGGCAATCGCCTTCAGGTCGGACAGGTTGTGGCGTGTCAGCGTCGTGTTGATCTGCAGGCGCAGCCCGAGCGCGGCGGCCGCCGCGGCCCCCTCGAGCGACCAGTCGAACGAGCCCGGCACCCGCCGGAAGCGGTCGTGGATCTCGGCGTTCGAGCCGTCGAGGCTGATCGACACGCCCGACAGCCCTGCCTGGCGCGCCCGCAGCAGGGCGGCGTGGGTCAGAAGCGGCGTGCCGGACGGGCTCAGGAAGGTCGGCAGCCCCTCGGCGACGGCGCCGGCGATCAGCTCGTGGATGTCGTCACGCTTGAGCGGGTCGCCGCCGGTGAGCACGAAGACCGGGTGGCCGAAGCCGCGCAGTTGCCGCATCAGCCGCAGCCCCTCGGTGGTCGTCAGCTCGCCGCTCTCGCGCACCGGGATGGCGGAGGCGCGGCAATGAACGCAGGCCAGATCGCAGGCCCGGCTGACCTCCCAGATGACGACGATGGGGGAGGCCGCGAACTTCCGCCGCGCTGCGTTCTCCCCGGTGCCTGCCGTGTCGCCGATGCCCGGCCTGTCCATCTCCCCCGTCCTTCCGGAGCGCCTGTCGCTCGCGCCCGGGGGAAGCATCGGGCCGGGGCGTCCCGGCGGGTATGATCAGGATCAGCCGATGTTATGATGCCGCCCAGTCGGAGCCCTGCAACCCCCGTGAGCGAGGTTCGAAACTGACACGCGACCAGCGCGACCAGCGTGACCAGCGCGGCGAGCGCGCCATTCCGTGGGCGGTCATCCCGCTTTTCCAGGCCCTCAAGCCGGCCGAGCGCGATGCGTTGCGCCCGCTCATCCTGATGAAGGCGTACGACGAAGGGGAGACCATCTTCCACGAGGGCGACGCGGGGGTGATGTTCCACTTCGTCCTCGGCGGCCGGGTGAAGGTGCAGAAGGCCGCCGCCGACGGCCGCGACGTCATCCTCGAGATCTTCGGGCCGGGCGATCCGGTCGGGGCGCTGGCGGCCTACGAAGAGCGCGACTTCCCGGCGACCGCCGTGGCGATGGAGGCGAGCACCCTGCTGTCGTTGCCGCGCCAGGAGTTCTTCGCCGTCCTGGCGGCCAATCCGGTGCTGGCGCGCGGCCTGCTGGTCGGTCTGACGCGCCGGATGATGGAGCTGACCCGCCGCCTCGCCGAGCGCTCGTCCCGGGTGGAGTACCGGGTGGCGCGCCTCTTCCTGACCCTGGCCGACCGGGTGGGCCGCCCGGAGAAGGACGGCATCGTGGTGCCGGTGTCGCTCAGCCGCCAGGAGATCGCCGACATGGTCGGCACCACCCAGGAGACCGCCATCCGGATCATGAGCCGGTGGGGGAAGGATGGGATCGTGGTGACCACCGACGCCGGCTTCGTGATCCCCGATCGCGCCGCCGTCGAGGCGATCCCGCCGGCGGACTGAGCGGCGCCTCCACCCATGACACTGCCGATCGGCTCGCGGCTCGGTCCCTACGAGATCCTCTCCCTGCTCGGCGCGGGCGGGATGGGCGAGGTCTACCGGGCGCGCGACACGCGGCTCGACCGCACCGTCGCCATCAAGATCCTGCCGGCGGACCGGTGCGCCTCCCCCGAAGCCCGGCAGCGCTTCGAGCGCGAGGCGAAGACCATCTCGCAGCTCTCGCACCCGCATATCTGCGCCCTCTACGACGTCGGCAACCAGGAGACGGCGCAGGGGCGGGTCGATTACCTGGTCATGGAACATCTCGAGGGGGAGACGCTCGCGGACCGGCTGGCGAAGGGGGCGCTGCCGCTGGAGCAGACGCTGCGCTTCGGGATCGAGATCGCCTCTGCCCTCCACAAGGCGCATCGGCAGGGGGTCGTCCATCGCGATCTGAAGCCGGCCAACGTGATGCTGTCCCGCGCCGGGATCAAGCTGCTCGATTTCGGGCTCGCCAAGACCGACGCGCCGCTGGCGCCGCGCGGCAGCCTGACGGCGATGCCGACACGGGCCGACCTGACCCAGGAGGGGACGATCCTCGGGACGATTCCGTACATGGCGCCCGAGCAGCTCGAGGGAAAGGAGGCCGACCCGCGCACCGACATCTTCGCCCTGGGGGCGGTGCTGTATGAGATGGCCACGGGTCGGCGGGCCTTCTCGGGGCCGAGTCAGGCGTCGCTGATCTCGGCGATCATGAAGGAAGAGCCCGCGCCGATGGCGCAGGTCCAGCCGACGATTCCGCCGGCGCTCGACCACACCGTGCGCACCTGCCTCGCCAAGGACCCCGAAGAGCGCTGGCAGAGCGCCAACGACGTCAGGAACCAATTGAGGTGGGTGGCCGAAGGGAGCGGTCAGGCACGGGGCAGCGCGCAGGTCGCGACACCGGCCTTCCCCAGCGCTCGGGCGCACCGCGGCCTGCGCGAGCGTCTTGGGTGGGGCGTCGCTGCGCTGGCGATCCTGGTGGCCGCGGGGGCATGGTTCGCCAGCGGACGGCAGCCAGTGGCGCCGGTCGTCCCCATGCGTCTCTCCGTCGTCCTGCCCGAGAAGTCGGCGCTGCGCGCGGCCGTGCTGTCGCCCGACGGCTCGAAAATCGTCGTCGCCGCCCGTGACGCCTCAGGCAAGAACCTCCTCTGGATCCGCGCGCTCGATGCGCTCGCCGTGCAACCGCTCCCGGGGACCGAGAACCCCTCGTTCCCGTTCTGGTCGCCCGACGGCCGGTCGATCGGCTTCTTCGCCGACGGCAAGCTGAAGCGGATCGCCGCCGCCGGCGGCCCGCCGCAAACGCTCTGCGACGCGCCGGTCAGCCGCGGTGGCGCCTGGGGTCCCGACGGGACGATCCTGTTCGCGCCGGTCACCGACGGCCCCCTCTACCGCATTGCGGCCTCCGGCGGCACGGCCACGCAGGTGACGAAACTCGACCCAACCCGCGGTGAGACCTCGCACCGCTGGCCGGTCTTTCTCCCCGACGGACGCCGTTTCCTCTATCTCGTCGCTACCTTCGCCAACATGGCCGAGCAGGATCGGATGGGGATCTACGCCGCCTCGATCGACTCGCCTGAGGAGAAATTCCTGGTGCGGGCCAACTCGAGCCTGGCCTACATGCCGCCGGGCTACGTGCTCTTTCTGCGCGAACGGAATCTGTTCGCGCAGGCCTTCGACCCCGGTGAGCTGCGGATGATCGGCGACCCGTTCCCGGTCGCCGAGCAGGTCCAGTATTTCCCGCAGACCTATGCCGCCATGTTCTCCGCCTCCTCGAATGGCACTCTCCTGTACCAGAACCAGACCGCCACCAGCGCCTCGCAACTCACCTGGTTCGATCGCGGCGGCCGGAAGCTGGGCTCGCTCGGGACACCCAGTGACCAGGCCAACCCGCACATCTCACCCGACGGGAAGAAGATCGCGGTGGACATCGTCGACCCGCGGTCGGGGAACATCGACGTCTGGTCCTACGATTCCGCCGGCGGCATCGCCACCCGGCTCACCTCGCACGCGGCGATCGACGCGGAGGCGCTCTGGAGCCCCGACGGAAGCCGGGTCGCGTTCATGTCGATCCGCCAGGGCCACGCCGACATCTTTTGGAAGAGCTCGGGAGGGGGCGGAGACGAGGAGCTTCTGTTGGTGAACGAGCGGACGAAGTACCCCACCGACTGGTCACCTGACGGTCGGCTCATCATGTACCGCACCCACGATGCGCGGACGAATCCCGAGCTCTGGCTCGTGCCCGTTGGTGGAGATGGCCAGCCGGCGCCCTTCATCAAGGCGACCTACGGCGTGAGCAACGGTCAGTTTTCCCCCGACGGACGATACGTGGCCTACGCTTCGAACGAGACGGGACGATGGGAGATCTACGTCGCCCCGTTCCGCGGACCGGGAGGCAACTGGAAGGTCTCGAGCGCCGGTGGCTTCGAGCCGAAGTGGCGGCGCGATGAAAGGGAGCTCTTCTACATCGCCCCGGACGGCGTCCTGATGGCTGTCGCTGTCAGGGATGGCGCGTCGTTCGACGCCGATGCGCCGCTTTCGCTCTTCCCGCTCCGCCGCCGCGAACCGGTCGCATCCATCGATCTGTTCAGCTACGACGTCGCCCTCGACGGCCAGCGGTTTCTCGTGAACACCGACGTCAGCGACACGACCACGCTGCCCCTGACGATCGTCCTTAACTGGGTCGCGGGGGCGGGGAAGTAGGCGGGCGCCGCCACGGGCGGCACCGGGATCAGCGACGCGCCGGCGTCCCGCCCGCGCCGCCCGGGGCGGGCGCAGCGCCGCCGGAACAGCCGCCGTCGCAGGTGCCCGGCACCCGCGGCCAGGGCGCCGGCTCGGATCCCCAGCCGACGGCGCCCCGTTCGGTCCATTGCTGCACGAGGTAGAAGAAGCCGTGGCCCGACGCCGGGAGCGGCGGGTCGTTCGACTCCGTCACGCCGGTCGCTGATGTTCCGCGCGCCAGCACCGCCACCGGCCCGAGGTTGGTGACGCCGCCGTCGTGTTTCACCGCGCCGAGGTCGCCGCGGATGACGTCGTACCCCCGGGCGCCGGCGATCGCCGGCCAGGTGATCCGCACCGCGGTCGAACCCGCCACCGCGGGCTCGAGCCGCATCAGGAGCGGCTCAGGTCCATTCCCCTGGTCGTGCGGCACGGTGACGACCGCCAGCCCCACGGCGCTGTTGCCGCCGCCATCGACCGCCCGGTAGCGCAGCTCGTAGACCCGCCCCGGACCCTTGCCGTCGCGCTCCGCCCGCAGCAGCACCGCCGCGTCCGGTGTGCCGATGTCGGCGCCCTGGATGTCGCCGGCCGTCTCGCCGTCGCCCGGTCCGGGGGCGTCGTCGGGCTCGCTGGCGGTGACCGACATCAGCTCGACCCGCACGCCAGCCGCGTCACACCGGTCGCCGGTCTGCCAGGTCAGGTGTGCCGGGACCATCCCATGGTTCGGCGGCCACAGACCCTGCGGCGTCGCGAGGACGCTGATCTCGGGAGGAATGGTGTCGACGACGTTCACCGTGGTGGAGCAGTCGGCGCGGTTGCCGCGCGCGTCGGTCGCCGCGAACTGCACCGTTGTCGTCCCGAGGGCATACGGCCCCGAGGCGTCGCCGCCCGCCGCCGTCCTGTCGTTGGTCACCACGACCGTCCCGCCGCAGAGGTCGTGCGCGGTTGTCGTCACGCCGAACCAGGCGCCGCCCGCACCGCTGCACTCGGCGGCCGGGAGCGCTCCCGGACACTCGAGCACGGGTGGTGTCGTGTCGGTGATCGTGACGACGGAATCGGCGGTGGCGCTCTCTCCCTCGCTGTCGGTGACTTTCAACGTCAGCGCGTGAGTGCCGAGCCCGAACGTCGTCGCCAGGCTCTCGCCCGTACCGAGCAGTGTTTCGCCGGCCGTGCTGTGGTCCTCGTACCACTCGAACAGGACGATGTCGTCGTGCGTGCCGGGCGTGGAGTCGGGATCGCTCGAACCGGATCCGTCGAGGAGAACGAGGCCCCCCGCCGGGCCGGTGCACTCGACGGTCACCGGCGTAGTCATCGCCGCTGTCGGGGCGTCGTGGAAGACGAGGAGCAGCACCCGCTCGCCATTCCAGGTGAACCCGGCGCGCCCCTTCACCGGCCTGGTGTTGCCGTCGGTAACCTCGATCTCGAGTGTGTAGCCGTCGCCGGCGACGAGTACCGGCAGGTCGATCGATTCCGGCGGGCCGGCGGTGAACGGGACTGCAACGACCGTCTGCACGCCGCCCGGAATCAGGGTCAGCGAGTCGTCGTCGAAGGCCGCAACGGTCAGGTCGTAGCCACCCGACATCTGATGCGCGCCGCGGGCGCAGATGGCGAATGGCGGCTGCGTCCCGGCGAGATACAGCAGGGTATCAAACGCTCCGGTCGGCGCAGCGCATGACCCCGGCGCCAGCAGGTAGTCGGGCATGACATCGCTGCATCCGATGGTGTTGTCGAGGTCGAACAGGAGCGGCTCCCCCAACGCGGCGAATGAATAGGCGATCCCCTCTCCCGGGATCTGTTCCGGAAGGTAGCCGAGCGCGCAGTCGAGCGTCCGGTATGCATCCGCCAGGATCACCGGCGGCAGCGACGGAGCATGGACACGCACGATGCCACCGAGAGGCTCGCCTTGCGGATCCCGCAGCCGTCCGACGGCTTTCAGCCTGTTGACACCAACCGCGAAGACGCCGTCGAGATGGAGAGTCGGCTGGCAGGCGTCGCCCGAGCCGTCCGCGTCGGTGTCCTCCTGCCCGGGGTTGTCCGTCGCCGGGCAGTTGTCGGGCGCGCACGCGGCCCCCGGGATATCCGGATTGCCGAACCCGTCGCCGTCGGTGTCGGTGCAGATGTCGCACTGATCCCCAAATCCATCGTGGTCGGTGTCGGCTTGCGAGGGATTTGCCACGACCGGGCAGTTGTCAGGCGGGCAGATGTTCTGCACGACATCGGGATCGCCCGCGCCATCGTGATCGGTGTCGGTGCACGGGTCGCACGTGTTGCCCGCGCCGTCGTGATCGCGATCGGCCTGCGCGGGGTTGACGTCGGCGGGACAGTTGTCGCAGGCGTCGCCGAGCGCGTCGCCGTCGGTGTCGATCTGCTGCGGATCGGGGACCGTGGGGCAGCGATCGACGTCGCCGCAGACGCCGTCGTCGTCGGCGTCATTCTGCGCATCGGCCGCGCAGTCGTCGCAGGCGTCTCCAAGGCCGTCCGTATCGGCATCGGCCTGGTCGGGATTCGCCGCGGCCGGGCAGTTGTCGGGCGGGCAGGTGTTGTGGGGGAATCCGGGATTCCCGAGGCCATCATGGTCGGTATCGGTGCATGGGTCGGTGACATCGCTGATGCCATCGCCGTCGGTATCAGGAGGGAGCGGACCCGTGTTGTGGTACACGACGACGCTCGTGAAGGCGTTGAGCAGGACCAGGTCGGGCCGCGCATCGCCATCGGCATCGCCCGTCGCGAGGCTGGTCGGATTCCCCGCCCCGAATCGCTCGGCGGTGAAATCGAAGGCGCCATCGTTCACGAGGACGACGAGCTCGCCGTACTGCGACGTATAGTTACCGCCATAGGCAACCGCCAGGTCCGGCCTGTCGTCGAAGTCGAAATCGACGCTCACGACGTCGGCGGGGCGATCGCCCAGCACGCGCCGGACCGGAGCGGCGAAGCTCCCGTCGCCCCGACCGGGGACCAGCACGAGTTCGCCGCGTGGCGCGGGGATGTTCAGGTCGGGGCCGAGAATCGCCACGGCGAGATCGAGATGGCCGTCGCCGTCGAGGTCGGCCGCCGTCATGCCCTGGGGCCGCGGGCCCGTGGGAACGGAGGCGAGAGGGGTCAGCGACCCGTCGCCGGCCCCCACGAACAGGCTGACGGTCCCCGCGTCGTAGTTGGTCACCGCCACGTCGACATGGCCATCCTCGTTGAAATCGCCGAGGGCGAGCTCGCGCGGCGACGCGCTCGTCGCATACCGCCGTTCGGCCGCGAAGGTCCCGTCGCCGTTTCCGACCAGGACGGAGATGCTGGAGCTCTGGGGATCGTAGTAAACGCCGCCGTTGCCGACGACGAGGTCGACCCGGCCGTCGTGGTTGAGATCGCCCGACGCCAGCGCCCGGGGGGTCCGTCCTGTCGGGGATGTTCCACCGGTGACGAAGGTCCCGTCGCCGTTGCCGAGGACGGCGACAACCACGTCCCGCGTGGTCGCCGCGACGACATCGAGGTGGCCGTCGTGGTTGAGGTCGGCGACGGTGAACATCAGGGCGGTGTCGGGGAACGGAATGCCGGCGGACGGCCCGAACGTCCCATCCGCCCGACCGCGGGCCCATATCACGGAGAGAGCGTTCCAGACGAGGTCGTTGTGACCGTCCTCATCGAGATCTGCCAGCACCGCATCCGACGGTACCACGCCGATGCCCGCGACCATGTACGGCAGCACGAAGGCGCCGCCGCCCGCGCTGCGCGCCGTCGTCACCTGGCTCTCGCCCAGGGCGAGCACCAGATCGGTACGTTCGTCTCCGTCCAGGTCCGCGGCCGCCGCCGCGCTGACCGGCGACGAAAAGAGCTGCGTACCGGGGACTGCGAAAGTGCCGTCGCCGTTCCCGGGCCACAGGTTCATGTTCCCCAGGAGCAGGTCGATCCGCCCATCCCCGTCGAGATCGTCCGCCACGGCCCAGGTGTCGTACGTGAACGGCGCCGCAACAGTCGGCAGCACATCGAAGTCCATCGGATGCGCCTGGAGGAACACGTTGACGACTCGATCGCCGATGCCGATCAGATCGAGTCGCCCGTCGTCGTCGAGGTCGCGGGCCAGCAGGAAGTACGAAGACGCGCCCGCCTCGAACGTCGTCTCCGTGTAGCCGCCGTCGGCGCGGCTGACGAATATTCGCACCCGGTTGCCGGTCGTCACGGCGACGTCATCGAGCCCGTCGCCGCTCAGGTCGGCCACCATTGGTCTTCCGGGAGCCTCCGCGAACGTGAGGGTGTGCCGCAGCGTGAAGCCGCCGTTCCCGTTCCCCGCATACAGCCGGAGCTGCTTCAAGGAGTATTCCCTGACGGCGAGGTCGATGTTCCCATCCCCGTCGAGCCTCCCGACCCCCACCATGGTGCCGTCCCCGAGGCTGAACGATGACGCTTGCTGGAGTCCGCCCTGGCCGTCCCCCAGCAGGATGGGTACCAGGCCGTGGTTGGTCCCGGCGACGAGGTCGGCATGCCCATCTCCGTTGAAGTCTCCCGCCGCGAAGTTCACGGGTTGGGAACCGAGGGCGACCTTCGGCCCCGGCATCAGACGCCCGTTCCCGAGACTCAGCATGAGGGTGACGGTGCCCTCCCAACGGCTTCCGACCGCCGCGTCGGGAAGGCCGTCACCGTTGAAGTCGTGGGTCAGCATGACGTCCGGTATCCTGCCGACATCGTAGACGGGGAACGAGAAACGCGCCCCGGGCACGGCCTCGTCGCAGGCATCCCCCGCACCATCCCCGTCCCGATCCTTCTGCAGCGGATTGTTCTGGTCGAGGCAGTTGTCGGCGACCCCGCAGAGACCGTCGCGATCCGTGTCCGGGGTCGGGTCGGACGGGCACGGGTCGCATGCATCGCCGACCGCGTCGTTGTCGGAGTCCTCCTGACCGGGGTTGCCGGCGCGCGGACAGTTGTCCAATGCGCAGACCGAGGCGGGGAACCCGGGGTCGCCCCATGCATCTTGGTCGATGTCGGTGCAGGTGTCGCAGAGATCGCCGACGCCGTCACGGTCGGCATCGTGCTGGGACGCATTCGCGAGCAGCGGGCAGTTGTCGGCGTCGGCGCAGAAGCCGTCGTGGTCGCCGTCGTTCAGGGGGTCGCGCGGGCAGGGGTCGCAGACATCGCCGAGGGCGTCGCCGTCGTCGTCTTGCTGGCCCTGATTGAAGACAGCCGGGCAGTTGTCCAGGACGCATGTGGTCGCGCCCGGACTCCCGTACCCGTCGTGGTCGGGGTCGTTGCAGGTGTCGCAGGCGTCGCCGACGGTGTCGCCATCGGCATCGGCCTGGCTCGGGTTCGACACCGCCGGGCAGTTGTCCCGGCCGCAGGTGTTCGCCGGGTATCCCGGGTTGCCGCGGCCGTCGTGATCGGTATCGGTGCAGCTGTCGCAGGCGTCGCCGTAATAGTCACCGTCGGCGTTGCCCTGGTCAGGATTGGCCGCGGTAGGGCAGTTGTCGAGCGCGCAGGTCGTCGCCGGATACCCCGGCGATCCGTAGCCGTCATCGTCCTGATCGGTGCAGGTATCGCACTGGTCGCCGACCCCGTCATGATCGGTATCGGCCTGGGTGCTGTTGGAGACCTCGGGACAGTTGTCGAGAGCGCAGGTCGTCGCCGGGTGCCCCGGGGATCCGTAGCCGTCCTGATCCGGATCGGTGCAGGGGTCGCAGGCGTCGCCGACACCGTCACCGTCCGCATCGGCCTGGTCCGGGTTGGCGAGTGCCGGACAGTTGTCGAGAGCGCAGGTCGTCATGGGAGCCCCGGCGCTGCCGTATCCGTCGCCGTCCGGGTCGACGCAGGTGTCGACATCGTCGGTCGTGCGGTCGTCGTCCGCATCGGCATCGAAGACCATGACCGATTCGCCGTTATGGACGAAGCGACGCGAGGCCTGCGCCGGAGGTGTCTGCCCATCGTTAACCGACAGGCGGAGGTCGTAGGCGACACCCGGCTGCAGCGGCGGCAGCGGCAGACTGGCGGGGAGTCCGTCAGGTACGACCGAGTAGAGACGCGTCTCCTCGGCGGAGTACGAGAGCCGGATCCCCTGGTCGTCGGCGGCGAGGATCGTGAGCGTCAGGAACCCATCGATAGAGGGAAAGCGCGAGATGCAAATCGTCGCCGGGAGGGTGAGCTGGTTGATGTCGAGACCGCCGTTGGAGTTGCCGGCGAACGGCAGCAGGGGTGCGTCGCACGAACCGGGGACCATGGCATAGTCCTGCTGGCCGTCGGCGCAGCCCGTCGCGCTGTCCAGGTCGATGAGGAACCGATCGCTACCTGACGCCACATAGACGACCGCCTCGCCCCACGCGCCGCCGAGCGGCAGGCCGTAGATCGGATTGCAGACGTCCTCTTCGTGCGGCAGCACGTTCGGGACGATGAATCCTGACGGCGGGCCGGCTATCTCGATCGTCGCGGTCAACGGATCGCCCTGCGGATCGGAGGCCGCCGCCAGCACTTCCAGCGCCTCGCCGCCATCCTCGATGATGCCGGTGAATGCCAGGCGCGGCTGGCAGGCGTCGCCGGCGCCGTCTCTGTCCCAGTCATTCTGATCGGCGGACGCCGCCGACGGGCAGTTGTCGCACAGGTCGCCGAACCCGTCGCCGTCCTGGTCCACCTGCGCGGGGTCGGGACTGCCGGGGCAGAGGTCGGCTCTCTGGCAGGCGCCATCGCGATCCGGGTCGTTGCCGGCGTCGTACGGACAGGCGTCGCAGGCATCGCCGCGGCCGTCGCCGTCCGCGTCGGACTGGTCGGTGTTGGGTGTGGAGGTGCAGTTGTCGAGCGGGCAGGCCGATGTGCCGGTCAACCGGTCGGCGAACCCATCGTCGTCGGAGTCGATGCAGGTGTCGGCCGCGTCGGGGATCCCGTCGGCGTCGACATCGGGGTTGCCCGACACGTTCGGCGCGAAGCACAGCCCCGGGGCGCCCCCCCAGGTCTCGCCGTACACCGTGTCGACGCGGCCATCGCCATCGACGTCGAGCGGGGCCAGTCCGCCGAGGTGTGTAGACCTGCGATGCAGGGAGGCCGGCCCGAATCCACCCTGTCCGTCACTCAGCACCACCCCCATCCCGAAACCGGCCGGCCAGGTCGTGCCGACGATGTCGGGCCAGCCATCGCCGTTCAGGTCGGCGGCGGCGAAGCGCGAGCCGTAGAGGGGGATCTCCTGCCTCGGACCGAACGAGCCGTCTCCGCGACCCGCGAAGATCCCTCCGCCGGCGACCAAGTCGAGATGGCCGTCCCGGTTGATGTCGACGGCGATGCCGCCATAGCGTCCGCCGGCCCAGAGCGGCGTCCCCTCATCGAGCCGCAGGTCGTCACCGACGACATGGCGGGTGGTCTGCTGTTCCGTGAAGACCAGGAGATCGTCCCGGCCGTCCTCATCGTAGTCACCGGCCACCAGGGAACTGGGGTAGTAACCCGAGACGATCGAATGGACCGGACCGACGAAACCGCCCATCCCGTCGCCGTGGTACAGGGCCGCGCGCCCCGTGTTGCAGTAGGCGTCGGAGCACTGCTCCAGCACCGCCAGGTCGGCGAGGCCGTCGGCGTCGAAGCGCCCGGCGGCGACCGCGAGGATGCCCCCTGCCGGCTGCAGCGTCGCCGTGCGCGTGAAGGTGCCGTCACCCCGACCCAGGAGGACCGCGACCTGACGCTCGTAGTAGTTGAGCACTGCGACGTCGGGGATGCCGTTCGCGTCGAAATCGTCCACCACCATGCGCGGGATGTAACTCTCATCGAATGGGCGACCCGGGATCGCGATCGTGGGGCCCTCCTGGAACGCGCCGCCATCGGTGGCGAGGAAGGTGCGAATCATCGGGCTCACATCATCCTGGTAGTCCTGGTAAATCCCGAGAGGGGCCGTGTCGTAGGCGATGAGGTCGCCGCGGCCGTCGGCATCGAGATCGGCGACGGCGACGTCGCCGAACAGCCCGCCCGAGGCGATGCACTCCTCCGTCACGAAGCGGCCGGAGCCGGCCCCGGTCAGGATCTCCAGCGTGTTCGGCTGAGGCCCCCAGCGCACGAGGGCCACCTCGGGCCGGCCGTCGCCCGTGAGATCGGCCGATGCCATGGCCACCACATCGTTCTCGGGAATGGGCGTCAGCACCTCGTCGAACGTCCCGTCGCCGTGCATGAGCAGGGTCGACAGGAACCTCTCCGAGCCGGCGGTGGTGCTGAGAATCGTCAGCAGCGTCAGATCGGCGAACCGATCGCCATTGGCGTTGACCACCGACATCCCGTTGGTTCCTCCGCCGCCGCTGACGATCGGGGGCAACGGCATTCCCGGCCCCGCCGCGCCGGCCCACGGGACGATCAGGACGCCGGCAGGAAAGTCGGGATGGCCGCCGCCGCTCGTCGCGATGTCGAGATGACCGTCGCCGGTGAAATCGCCCAGCGCCAGGAGAACGAAGTGCGGCCCGTGCATCAGGGTGAGCGGCGCGGCGAAGGTCCCGTCCCCCATGCCGCGCAGCCAGGTCAGGTCGCCCGGCTCCTCGGTGCACGGATCCTCCGGGTCCTCCTGACTGCACGAGACACCCCGGCCCGCGACCAGGAGGTCGGCGTGGCCGTCCTCGTCGAGGTCGCCCACGACGATCGCCTCCGGGCCGTTGCCACCCGGGAGATGGGCGCCGGTCGTGAAATGGCCGTCGCCGGCGCCGATCAGGATGACGACTTCGTCGGTCAGGCTCAGGCTGACGGCCAGGTCAATCATCCCGTCGTGGTTGAAATCGCCGGTCGCGATCCCGCTCACCACGTGGGTCATGAAGGTCTGGATCGCGCTGCCGTAGCCGCCAGAGCCATTGGCGAGGTAAACGCGCACGTCGTATGCAGACCTGTTCGCCACCACGAGGTCGTTGTGCCCGTCGCCGTTCAGGTCGGCGACGTCGACGGCGTTGGGAGACCCGCCAGTGGATAGAGAAACAGCCGTATCCATGGTGCCGCCGCCGCGGCCACGCACCAGCGACAGTTTGCCTCCGGCGTAGGAGTCGGTCCGGTAGTCGTACCGGCCCCGATTGGCGACGAGCAGATCCAGGTATGGATCGTCGTCGAGGCGCGCCGGGACGATCTTGTGCGCTGTCTCCCCAATCTCCACGTAGGGTCGCGTGAGCACCGGCCCCCGGGTCACCATGGGCAGATCGGTTGGGGGAGTGGTTCCCCCGGGCGTCGTGACTTGCAGGCCGGCGAGGAGCATGACGGCCGCGAGCCAGCGGAGAGAACCGCGCGTCGGTCGGTCGACCCTGCTGCGCGGCCCGGAGCTGTGACGGTCCATGGGCCCCCCCAAAGAGCGTATGCAGATGACTCGGAGTATACGGCGGCCGGGCCCTGCGGGGGGGCTTTTCAGCCGGTCCGGGCGGGCTTTCCAACGGGGGGCCGGGAGGCCCCTACTGCGCGGACCCGGCAGCGGCCCGCGCCCGGCGTGACTGGCGCGCCAGCCGCATCCGCAGCACCGCGCGCATGGCGCGGATGCGCATCTCTTTCATCCAGTAACGCCCGGGCCGGTCGCTGAACCAGCGGCACTCCTCGGGCAGCAGCACGAGACTGACGTGGATGTCCGGCGCGGCGCCGACCGGCAGCCCGCGCTCCATGCAGGCCTCGTACAGGCGGCGGAAGATGGGAACGAGATCCTCGGTCTTCGGCGGAGGCGCGTCCTCCATGTCGGTGCCGGCGAGCGGCCGGAACACACACACGGTCGGAATGGCGCCGACCGAGGTGATCCAGTCGATGGCGGCGATCGACGATTCGGGCGGCTCGAGACCGGCGATGATTTCGCCGTTCGATACCCACGGCTCGTACGGGTCGCCCTGTTTCGACAGGCCCGCACAGTATTCCACCGCCTTCAGGTAACGCTTGAGGCCGTACTCGCGGTCCTTGCCGGGGCAGACCTGCTTGAAGGTCGGCTCGTCGAAGATCTCGAAGCAGAACGACACCCGGTTCACGCCCATCTTGCGCAGCGCGTCGTAGCGAGCCAGATCATGATGCGGCGGTGTCTGCACGCCGATGAACAGACCGGTCTCGCGCTTGAGCCGCTTGAGATACGGCTCGAGGATGTCGAGGTAGACGTCGCCCTCGTAGTGGCCGGTGTTGAAGTCGACGTAGGTGATGCCCGACTCGGCGCGCGCCGCCTGGACCACCTCCATCACCTCGTCCACCGACTTCTCGGGGGCGTCGTCGACCCCCAGGTTCAGGCCGACCGAGCAGAAGTGGCAGTTCGATCGCTCCGGCTTCTCGGTCCAGTACTCGCAGACCCGAGCCGGGTAGACGCCGAGGTAGGTCCCCTGCAGGGTGCCGATGCGGGTCATCGGCTTGCCGCTCGAGGTCATGCGGTCGTACCACGCCGGCCGCGGCGCCAGGCGCACCGCGGCGATCGGCTCGGAGCGGTCGACCTTCATCTGCGGCCCGCTCGCGGTGCCGGCGCGGCCGCCGTTGAGCGTCCCGCCGCCGTTGCCGCGCCCCCCGTCCGGGTAGCGGCGGATCTCGTAGTGATCGAGCGTCCGGTGCAGCACGTACGGGGACGAGCGGGTGAAGGCCTCCGAGACCGGGACGTTGGTCCACAGGCCGCCGGGGAGGATCAGCTCGAGGCCGCTGCCGAGGCCGGCGCGGGTGCGCAAAACCGCCCGGCCGCCGTCCTCGGCAACGTGGCAGGAGTCGTCGAGACGCATGCCGCGACAGTAGAGGTCGAGCTTGAGCAGGGCCGGGTTGTGTCGGACGTCGGTTTCCATGGGGCTCCGGGACCGCCGAAAGCGTACCCCGAATGAGGTCGGCGCGCCATGTCGGGGAACTGACGATTACGGCCCGGCATGATCCCGATCAGGTCGGCGCCCCGCGGACCTTTGCCGGGGTCGGGAGGCCGGAGTATAGAGATGAGCCATGGCAACGACATCGCTTGAATCGCGCGCGGTCGAGTGGGCCCGGCGGCTGGCCGCCATCACCCTCGCCTGGCTGCTGTTCGAAACCCTGACCGGACTGGCCATCTGGCTCCTGCCCTTCTCGGTGCCGAACCAGTGGGTGGTGGTGGCGCACACCGGCCTGGGCCTGCTGTTCCTGCCGGGGATCCTGTACGAGCAGGTGCGCCACCTGCGCGTCTACTGGAGCCGGCCGCGCGCCGCCGTCAAGGTGATGGGGTATCTCGGCTCGACGGCGACCCTGGCGGCCATCGTCTCG
>Ga0210377_10001476_pt1 | contig 21528 bp, 18 predicted proteins | sample PLM4_65_b1redo_FD_155480 | JGI IMG/M metagenome (GOLD analysis project Ga0210377, IMG submission 155480) | Groundwater sediment microbial communities from an aquifer in East River, Colorado, USA - PLM4_65_b1 redo | ecosystem: Environmental > Terrestrial > Soil > Riparian zone | place: USA: East...
CAGGAGTGCAGATCACCTGAAGTCCACGATCGAACACGCAGCGTATCCGAGACGTTGGTGGCAACGGAGTCAAAGCTCAGCCAGCACGCGGCGATGGAGTCAAGGTCCACTGCGCACGCGGTCCCGAGCGGGTTTGCGTAGGTCGATACGCTGAGGGACCTAACCAGGAAGCCATCGGCCACTATGAAAGTCCTTGATCCCGCCACCCCATCCACGACCGCTCTGACATCCGCGCTCCCGCGGCGTAGGCCGATGAGCAGCGGACCGCCGGCCTCGACCCGCGCGCGCCCTGCTTGCGCCACCAACCACTCGGCCAGGCGGCCGGAAATGGGGTTCCCGAGCGCGTCGAACGCCTCGAAGCCGAGGACCAGTGTGTCCACCTCGCGCACGGTGTCGGTGCTCGCCAGGATGCGGACCGTGAGGGCGCGCTGCCGGACGTGCAGCCAGAAATGCCCCTCGAGCGAGCCGGGCGTGCGGGCGGTGATCAGCGCCTGACCTTCGGCCCGGGCCGTGGCCAAGCCATTGGCGTCCACTGTGGCGACGGAAGGATCGCCGGAGGTCCAGGTCGAGACGGACACCCGCTCGCTGTCGGACGGGCTCGTGCGCAGCCACGCGTTGAGCGTGACGGTGTAGCCCAGGGCGGTAAGCGTATCGACCGAGGCCGTAATCACGACCTCGGGAGTCGGATTCGGCGCCGGGACGTCCGCACAGGCCCACAGAATGGTCAACCACAACAGCCCTACTCGCTTACCACACATGGTCCATCGCGCCTCCGGCAGACCGCCGGCGAGCCAGTCCAGTCCAACGTACCGTGACCCATCCTCAGCGGCAAACCGGGGTGCCCTATCGGGCGTCGAGCCGATCCCGGAGCGCGCGTGCGGCACGCTCCACGTCCGCCGCGCCGAACACGGCGTTGATCACCGCCACCCCTGACGCCCCGGCCGCCTTGAGCTCGGCGATGCGGTCGGCGGTGATCCCCCCGATGGCGACGCACGGCACGCCGGCCGGAGCGCACCCCGCGAGCGCCGCGAACTCCGCCACGCCGATGGGGACTCCGGCATCGGGCTTGCTGCCGGTCGGGTACACCGATCCTATGCTCCAGTAGTCCGCATCCATAGCTCGCGCGCGCTCCGCTTCCGCCGGCGGGCCCACCGAGATGCCCAGCCCGAAGGGGCGCGGCGCCAGGCGGCGGGCCCGGTCGAGCGGAACGTCGTCCTGCCCCAGGTGGACCCCGGCGGCCCCGGCCAGTACCGCCACGTCCAGCCGGTCGTTCACCCAGACCGGGATGCGCAGCGCCGACACCAGCCGCGCGGTCCAGCGCAGCAGGTCTCCGGCGCCGCTATCCTTCATGCGCACCTGGAGCAGCGTGACGCCGCCCGCTTCCGCCGCGCGGGCCGCGTCCAGCGCGCGCGCGCCCAGCGCCGCGGGATCCAGGATGGCGATCAGGCGGACGTCGAGGGACATCAACCGAGTCGCGATGCGTACACGCCGGAAAGCTACCCGGGCGACGCGGGCCGCGGCGCCCGCCGACCTCATCATCGTGACCGCGCGCGGCGCGAATCGCTGGCGCCAGGGACATCCCTGGATCTACCGGTCCGACGTGGCCGGCGGCGAAGCGCCGCCCGGGATCGTGCGGGTGGAAGATCCGCGCGGGCAGTTCCTGGGACAGGCGCTCTGGAGCCCGGCCTCGGAAATCCGGCTCCGGCTGCTCACCCGCGATGAGCGCCCGGTGGACACCGCCTGGTGGGTCGAGCGGCTGGCGGCCGCCTTGGCCCGGCGGGCCGAGCTGGCTCCCCCGGCAACGGCGTACCGCGTGGTTCACGGGGAAGGCGACGGGCTGCCGTCCCTGGTGGTAGATCGGTACGGGCCCTACGTCGTCGCCCAGCTCCTCTCGGCCGGGCTCGAAGCGGTCCGCGCCGATGTCCTGGCCGCGATCACGCAGGTCCTGTCGCCCGCCGGCATCCTGCTCCGGAACGACGCCTCGGTTCGCCGGCACGAGCGGCTCCCGCTCGCGGTGGAGGCGCCCCTGGGCGACGTGCCCGATCCGCTCGAGGTTCGGGAGGGCGACGTCCGGTACCTGGCGGCGCCTCGCTCGGGGCAGAAAACCGGGGCCTTTCTGGACCAGCGCGAGAATCGGGGCCTCATGGGCCGGGTGGCGCGGGGCCGGGTCCTCGACGTGTTCTGCTACCACGGGCTCTTTACGCTCCACATGGCGCCCCGGGCCGAGCACGTGCTCGCGGTGGACTCGAGCGCCGACGCCCTGGCCGTCGCGGCGCGGAACGCCGCGCTCAACGGGCGGCAGAACGTCACCTGGCGCGAGGGCAACGCCTTCGACGTGCTGCGCGAGCTGGAACGGAGCCGCGCGCGCTTCGACACCATCGTGCTCGACCCGCCCGCCTTCGCCAAGGACCGGACCTCGGTGCCGGCGGCGCTCCGGGGCTACAAGGAGATCAACCTCCGGGCGCTCAAGCTGCTCGCTCCGGGCGGCCGGCTGTTCACCGCGTCCTGCTCGTTCCACGTCGGGCGGGGAGAGTTCCTGGCAATGCTGGCCGCGGCCGCGGCCGACGCCGGCCGCGCCGTCACGCTGGAGCGCCTCACCGGCCAGCCGGTGGATCACCCCGAGATCCTGACCATTCCGGAGACCGGGTACCTGAAGGGAGTATTGCTGCGGGCGGTGGATTGACGGGATATTCCCCCATGCTCACGGCCTCGGGCGCGACGGGCGATCGCACGGCGCGGATCAAGCGGGTGTTGCTGGGTCTCCTCGTGGCCAACGTGGCCGTGCTGGGAGCCAAGGTCGCGATCGGCGTGAGCACCAGCTCCCTCTCGGTGCTGGGCGACGGGGTGCACTCCGCCGTTGACGCGATGAACAACGTGCTGGCCCTCGCGGTCACGCACATCGCGGCCAAGGCCCCGGACGAAGACCACCCCTACGGCCACCGGAAGTTCGAGACGCTGGGCGCGCTGGCCATCGTCGTCTTCCTCTCCATCAGCGGATTCGAGCTCATTCGGGGCGCGCTGCAACGGCTGGCCGGCGGGGCGCCGACCCTGACGCTCACGCCGCTGGACCTCGGCATCCTGGTCGGCACGCTGGCGGTGAACGCGGTCGTGGCCAGCTACGAGTCGCGTCAGGGCCGGCGGCTGGCGAGCCCGCTCCTGCTGGCCGACGCCACCCACACGCGGGCCGACGTGTTCATCACCATCGGGGTGATCGCCGGCCTCCTGTTCACCCGGGCGGGATTCACCTTCGTGGATCCGGTGGTGGCCCTGCTCGTGGCCGGGGTGATCGCGGTGCTCGCCTACCAGATCGCCCGGCGCGCGGTGCCGGTGCTGGTGGACGAACAGGTGCACCCGGCCCGGGTCATCCGGGCGTCGGCCGAATCGGTGGCCGGCGTGTACCGGGCCTACCGCATCCGGTCCCGGAGCGCCCCGGACGAAGCGTTCGCCGAGCTCACCATCGCGGTGGACGGCGCGGCGAGCGTCGAGGTGGCGCACGAGATCGCCGACTCGGTGGAGCAGCGCCTGCGGCTGGACCTCCAGTTCACCGACGTCGTGGTGCACGTCGAGCCGTGCTGAGCCACCCCCTGCCGCAACCCCGGCGCCGGCGGCCGCTGTCGCTCCGCCAGGAATACGAGCAGTTCCTGCTCGAACGGATCGAGGACTACAAGAACCAGCTCAGCCGGGGCGAGCTGCTGGCGGTGGCGGACGAGGCCGTGCGCGAGCTGGAAGTGGGGCCGGACGAGCAGCTCGTGCTCACCGAGGTGCTCATGCTCGAGCACGTAGACCGGCTCCTCATGCGCCGGCTGCGCCTGCCGAGTTATCGGCGCTGGCGGGACCGCCACACCCGGCTGCGGCGGGCACAGCGCGAAGCCACCCACTGGGGGCTGCCTCCCGACCTGCCGCTCGAGGATCTGGCCCAGCGGCTGGAGGACGGCGAGACCGCGGTGGTCGTCGGGTCGGCGGCGGCCGGGGCGGCCTACTTCCTGGCCGCCCACGAGGCCGACGTGATCGTGGTGGCGGAATCGGTGCCCGCCGTGGACGCGATCGAGGCCCGGGCCGCCCAGGAAGCGCTGGCCACCCGGATCCAGGCCCTGGTGGTCCTCCTGGGGGACTGGTTCCCCGACGTGGTCCCGGCGCTGGCGGTCCTGGACCCGGGCGCGCTGGCGGCCCTCGACGCCACGGCCCGGATCCGGGCCGTCGGCGACCTTCAGGAGCGGACCGTCCGAGGCGGCGCCCACCTCATCCTGCCGTGCGAACAGCGGTCCGACGTCCGGTCCCTGGCCCCAGAGGCTCTGGCGACCCAGTACCCGGGATGGCGGATCGAACGGGGTCCCAAAGCCGGTTCCCGCTGGCTTCTGGCCCTGAAGCCCTAGCCCCCGCGCTGGTTGCGCCTCGGCCCGGGCGCAGGGCACTATTCGCCCATGCCCAGCCTCCACATCGACGGGATACGCGTCGAGGCGCCTGACGGCGCCACGATTCTCGATGCCGCCCGGCAGGCCGGGCTGTCCATCCCGACCCTGTGCTGGTATCCCAAGCTCTCGGTGGTGGGGAACTGTCGCATTTGTGTCGTGGCGGTGGAAGGCCAGGCCAAGCTGGTGCCGGCCTGCGCCACGGCCGTGGCGCCCGACCTCAAGGTCCACACCGGGACCCCGGAAGTGGTCCAGGCTCGGCGGGGCGTGCTGCAGATGCTGCTGGAACGCTACCCCGCCGACCACCTGCTGAACGGCGGCGCGGCCGAGCCGCGCAACGAGTTCGAGCAATACGTGCTCCGGTATGGCGTCACGCCCCGGCGCGTGGCCGACCACGCCCTGCCGCTCCGCACCGGCGACGAGCGTCCGGGCGACCCCATGATCGCCCACGACATGAGCCTCTGCATTCTGTGCACGCGCTGCGTGCGCGCCTGCGAGGACATCCAGGTGGTGGGCGTGCTGGACGTAGCGCACCGGGGCAACCACGCCGAGATCGTGGTCGGCGCCGACGGCGATCCCGACAAGGCCGGCTGTACCTGGTGCGGCGAGTGCGTCCGGGTCTGTCCCACCGGGGCGATCTTCGAGGTCATGCCCAAGAAGCGGTTCGGCGTGTCGCGGGTCGAGCCGGACCGGGTGGTGCGCTCGGTGTGCCCCTACTGCGGGGTGGGCTGCCAGTTGGACCTCCAAGTGAAAGACAACGTGGTGGCCCGGGTCACGTCGCCCTCGTTCGACGAGGTGACGCCCAACGACGGGTCCACCTGCGTGAAGGGCCGGTTCGGCTACGACTTCACCCAGCACCGGGACCGGCTGACGGCGCCGCTGATCCGGCGCGGGTGGGAACGGGTCAGCGGCCGGTGGACCTGGACGGGACCCGCGGGGGAGGGCCGCCGCGGCGGACCCTGGCTCTCCATGACCGAAGAAGGCGCGGCCGAGAAGACGCCCGCGCCGCCTCGCGCCGTGGGCAAGGGCGTCCGCGACCTGCCCCTGTTGGAGCGCGTCGCCCAGGACGTGCGCGACCGGGCGAGCACGCCGGCCGACTGGTACGCCCCGTTCCGCGAGGCGACCTGGGACGAGGCGCTCGAGCTGGTGGCGCAGGAGTTGGGCCGGGTGCACGCGGCGCACGGGCCCGCGGCGATGGCCGTGTTCCAGAGCGCCAAGTGCTCGAACGAGGAGAACTACCTCCTCCAACGGCTGTTCCGCGCCCGCTTCGGCACCAACAACGTGGACCACTGCACCCGACTCTGCCACTCGACCAGCGTGTCGGCCATGCAGGCGGCGCTCAACACGGCCGCGGCGTCGGGGTCGATGCGCGAGATCGAGGAAGCCTGCGACGTCATCTTCATCGCCGGCGCCAACACCACCGAGACCCATCCGGTGTTCGGCGCGGCCATCAAGCGGGCGCACGAGCGCGGCGCCGCCCTGATCGTGGCGGACCCTCGGCGCACGGAGCTGGCCGCGCGGGCCGACGTGCACCTCCAGATGCAGCCGGGCACGGACGTCGCGCTGTTCAACGCGATGCTGCACCACATCCTGGCCGAGGGGCTGGAGGATCGCGCCTTCATCGCCGCCCGCACCCACGGGTTCGACGCAGTGCGCCACGCCGTGCGCCCCTACACGCCGGAGCGGGCCGAGACCATCACCGGCATTCCCGCGGCCCGGATCCGCGAGGCGGCGGAGCGCTACGCCCGCGGGCCCAATACCAGCACCCTCTGGGCGATGGGACTCACCCAGCACCTCACCGGTCACGACATGGTGACCGCGATCCTCAACCTCATTCTCGCCACGGGGATGATCGGCCGGTGGGGCGCGGCCATGCTGCCGGTGCGGGGCCAGAACAACGTGCAGGGCGCGTCCGACATGGGCGCCATCCCCTTCGTCTATCCCGACTACCAGCCCGTGGGAGACCTGGGCGTGCGGGAGAAGTTCGCCCGGGCGTGGGGCGTCAAGCCCGAATCGCTCTCGCTCACCCCCGGCATGAAGGTGACCGAGATGGCCCGGGAGGGCTCGCCGGTCAAGGCGCTCTACATCATGGGCGAGAACCCGATCATCTCGGACCCGGACATCGCCCACGCGGAGGCCTGGTTCCGGACGGTCGAGTTCCTCACGGTGCAGGACCTCTTCCTCACCGAGACCGCGCGGTTCGCCGACGTCGTGCTGCCGGGCGCCTCCTTCGCCGAGAAGGACGGGACCTACGTCAACACCGAGCGCCGGGTGCAGCTCGCCCGGCGGGCGCTGGTGCCGCCGGGGCAGGCGCGGGCCGACTGGGAGATCCTGGTGGACGTCTCCAATCGCCTGGGGCTGCCGACCCGGTTCGCCGCGCCCGAGGCGGTGATGGAGGAAGTGAGCCGGCTGGCTCCAGCCTGGGCCGGGATCCGCTACGACCGGTTGGAGGGCGGCGGGCTCCAATATCCGGTGCCCGACACCGGCCACGACGGCACGGCGTTCCTGTTCGACGAAGAGTTCCCCACGGCGGATGGCCGGGCCACGTTCCACGCGGTGGAGTATGCCGCGCCCACGGAGCTGCCGGACGACGAGTTCCCCTTCGTGATGAATACCGGGCGGCAGCTGTACCACTGGCACACCGGCACGATGACGCGCCGCTCGCAGGGGCTGGACGCCCGCGAGCCCGTGGCGACGGTCGAGGTCAACCCGGCCGACGCCGCCGAACTGGGGGTGGGCGACGGGGACCTCGTCCGGATCACCAGCCGGCGCAACGCGATGCTCATCTCGGTCCGCATCTCGGACCGCGTGGCGCGGCACCAGGTCTTCGTGCCGTTCCATTTCCGGGAGGCCGCGGCGAACCTGCTCACCAACCCGGTGCTCGAGCCGCACGCGAAGATGGCGGCGCTCAAGGTCTGCGCCGTGCGCCTGGAACCGGTTTCCACACCCGCCCCCGTTTGACGTGGTTGGCCGTTCGGGGTTGGCGGTTGGCGGTACCTCCCAGCGACATTAGAGACCGTCGCCGCGGAGCACCGCTAACCGCCAACCGCCAACCGCCAACCGCCAACCGCCAACCGTCACCATGCGCGCCATCCGCAAGTCCCGTCCCGGTCCCGGCCTCGAAGTCACCGACGTCCCCCGCCCCACCATCGGGCCGGCCGACGTGCTCATCCGGGTCCATCATGCCGGCGTCTGCGGCACCGACCTCCACATCGCCCAGTGGGACGAGTGGGCCCAGGGGCGCATCAAGCCGCCGGTCGTGGTGGGACACGAGTTCGCCGGCGAGATCGCGGAAGTGGGGAAGGAGGTCGGGGGCGAGTTCTCGGTGGGGCAGCTGGTGACCGCGGAAGGGCACATCATCTGCGGCCACTGCCGGCAATGCCGGACGGGCAACGGCCACATCTGCCGGCGCACGTCGATCATCGGCGTCGACCGGAATGGGGCGTTCGCGGAGTACATCGCGATGCCGGCGACCAACGTCATGGCCCTCGACGGCATTCCGACCACGGTGGGCGCCATCATGGATCCCATGGGGAACGCGTTCCACACCGTCCTCACCGGGACCGAGGTGCCGGGGAGCGTGGTGCTGATCGTGGGCTGCGGTCCCATCGGGTGCTTCGCGGTTGGGATCGCGCGGGCGGCCGGGGCGGTGAAGGTCATCGCGACCGACGTGAACCCCACGCGCCTCGAGCTGGCGCGCCGCATGGGCGCGCACGTGGTGCTCAATCCCGAGCACGACGACGTGGTGGCCCGGGTCCGGGCCGAGACGAAGGACGAGGGTGCCGACATCGTGTGCGAGATGTCGGGCCACCCGACCGCCCTGCGCCAGGCGTTCCGCGCCACCCGCCTGGGGGGCCGGGTGCAGCTCCTGGGGCTCCCCAAGGGCGAAGTGGCGCTCGATCTCTCGAACGACGTCATCTTCCGGGGCGTCACGGTGTACGGCGTCATCGGCCGCCGGATGTACGAGACGTGGCACCAGATGCGCACGTTCCTCGCCTCCGGCCGCCTCGACCCCACCCCGGTCATCACCCACCGCTTCCCCCTCGAAAAGATCCACGACGCCCTCGACGCCATCGCGTCGGGGGCCGCGGGCAAGGTCATCCTGGAAATCGGAGGCTGACGGCATGCACGCCGGCACCGAGCAGCGGGTCCGGGCCGACCTGGAGCGCTTTCGCGCCGAGGGCGTGTACAAGCGCCTCAACCATCTCGAGTCCCCCCAGGGACCCCGGGTGCGGATGGAGGGGAGGGGGGAGGTTCTGATCCTCTCGAGCAACAACTACCTGGGCCTGTCCGGCGCTGCGGACGTGGTGGCGGCGGGGAAGCAGGCGCTCGACCGGTTCGGCGCCGGGACGGCCAGCGTGCGGTTCATCTGCGGCACGTTCACCATCCACCGGGAGCTGGAGCGGGCGCTGGCGGCGTTCGTCGGCACCGAGGCCTCGCTCTCCTCCGTCTCCTGCTGGAACGCCAACGAGGGCCTCTTCGCCACCCTGCTCGGCCCCGACGACATCGTCATCTCCGATCAGCTGAACCATGCCTCGATCATCGACGCGATGCGGCTGGCCAAGGCCATCTCGAAGTGCGAGACCGCGGTGTACCGCCACTCGGACATGGCCGACCTCGAGGCCAAGCTTCGCGCCGCCCAGGACCGCCGCACCCGGATCGTGGTCACCGACGGCATCTTCTCGATGGAAGGTGACATCGCGAAGCTGCCGGACATCGTGGACCTGGCCCGGCGGTACGACGCCCTGGTGGTGATGGACGATTCGCATGCCACGGGCGTACTGGGCCAGACCGGCCGGGGCACGGCCGAGCATTTCGGCCTGCTGGGCCAGGTGGACGTGATCACGTCCACCCTGGGCAAGGCGCTGGGCGGCGCGGCCGGCGGCTTCGCCGCGTCGTCGGCCGCCGTGTGCGACTTCCTGACCCAGCGCGCCCGGCCCCAGCTCTTCTCCAACGCGCTGCCCTGCACCGTGGCCGGCAGCGCCCTGGCCGCGGTCCGGCACCTCGAGGCGCGGCCCGAGCTGGTCCTTCGGCTGCACCAGAATGCCCGCTATTTCCGCGAGCAATTGCTGGCCCGCGGCTTCAAGCCCCTGGCGGGGGAAACGCCGATCATCCCGGTGATCCTGGGCGAGACCGCGGCGGCAATCCGCATGAGCGAGATGCTCCTGGACGAGGGGGTCTTCGTCACCGGGTTCGGCTATCCCGTGGTCCCGCAGGGCGAGGCCCGGGTCCGCTGCCAGGTATCGGCCGGCCACACCCGGGACGACCTGGACCGGGCCCTCGCCGCGTTCGACACGGTGGGGCGGCGCCTCGGGCTGGTGTGAGCGGATGCTGGCGTACGTGTTCTGGCACCGACCGCACGACGGCGCCGCGGCCGCCGAGTACGAAGCCCGGCTGAGGGCGTTCCACGAGGCGCTGGCCGGCGCTCCCCCGCCCGGCTTCCACCAGTCCTTCACGTACCGCGTGTCCGGCGCGCCGTGGATTCCGGGGGGTGGCCCCGCCTACGAAGACTGGTACCTGCTGCGTGACGCGGCGGCGCTGGATCCGCTCAACCAGGCGGCCGTGAGCGGTTCCCGGCACCGCCCCCACGACGCGGTGGCGGCCCGGTCCCAATGGGGCGCGGCGGGGCTCTACCTCCTTCGGCAGGGGGCCCCGGCCTTTGCCGGAGTGGGGCGGGCGCTGTGGCTCTCCAAGCCCGCGGGCCAATCGTACGAGACGTTCTACGCGGGAGTCCGGGGGCAGCACGCCGAGTCGGGGGCCTGGGCCCTCTGGGGGCGGCAGATGGTCCTGGGACCCACCCCGGAGTTCTGTCTCCATCAGGCGGGCCGCCTGTCTTCCACGCCGCCCGGGGGCACGGTCGTTGGCCTGGAAGCCATCTGGGCTGGCTCGACCAACCAAACTGGCAAGTGAGCAAACACTCATCACCATCACGCCGGTGCTGTTGGTCACGGAACGGACGTGGCAGTGGCTTAGCTTAGTGGCGGCCTCGCTTCAAGTGATTTCGTCGATTCGACCCCTTAAGCTCCCTCGTCCCAATGGGCTAGAAGGGTCGCGACCTGGCAGGCAGGGCTCGCGTTTTTGGGCGGGGATTCCTATTTTGTGGTCCTTGCTGGCGGAACCGAGGCTCGGGGCCTCGACCTGCACGGAGGCATGATGCGGACATCCAGGTCTTTCGTTCTTGGCGGGGCGTTGCTCCTCGCGTTGGCGGCACCGGCCCAGGCTCAGGATCAGGGGTGGCAGGATCTGTGGTTCTGGGGGGGACAAGTCGGTCTCACCGCGTACAAGACCCCCACCAGCGGCGGCACCCAGTTTGCCATTACCGCGGGCGCCCACTGGCTGATCACGGGGAAGCGCTCGGGTCTGTTTCTCGCGTACGACCAGATCATTTATCCCAACGGGCCGGCCGCGGCCACGTCGCAGGTCAGCGATCCCGGTTCCGCCACCGGGACTCGCGACGTGCAGTTCGACAGCGGCCGGTTCATTCAGGCCGACCTGGTGGCCATACCCCTGAACGGCCACCTGCAGATCCTGGTGGGCGCGGGCTTGCTGCTCCATCAGATCTCGGATGCGGTCCCCATGGGGACGTTCGCGTCGCCGGTGGACCAGCAGGCGAGCCAGGACCTCGTGAACGACGCCGCCATGCGCGCCTTCGGGAACCTGCTGGCGAGTTTCCAGCTGCGGTTCGGCAGCCGCTTCGCATTCTTCGGCACCTACCGTTTCATTCCGTCCGCCAGCGGCTTTCTGATCACGGCCGAGCAGCACTCGCTGACCAGCGGCTTCCGCATCGCCCTGTCGTCACGGCAGGAAGAGGTTTCCGCTCAGAACTGAGGTCGCGGAGCTAGCCAGGCGTTCGCGCCCGGGACCGCGTTGCCGGTTCCGGGCGCGATGTCCATGGGGACCCGGCAACCAGGAATCGCAGGGGCCAGTCGGCCGCGCGGGTGATCCCGATACGAGGGGTGACGGACCGGCGGACGGACGGCCCGGCGGCCCGCAGGATGCGCAGGGGACCGTGGTCGAGGGCCACGCCGTTCAGCACCCCGGTAATGCCCAGGGCCTGACAGAGGCGCCCCGGGCCAGCGCAGAGGCGTCGGTCGTCGGGGGTCCGGCGACGGCGCCGCATGGTGGCGAGACCGGCGACGGGCTCGAGCGCCCGGATCAAGACGGCCGCCGGGTAGCCGTCCCGCTCGGTCACGGCGTTCACGCACCAGTGCATGCCGTAGATGAAATAGACGTACGCCGTCCCCGGCGGGCCGAAGAGGCCGGCGTTCCGCTCGGTGCGCCGGTTGCCGAACCCGTGCGCCGCCGGATCGTGCGGTCCCACGTAGGCTTCCACTTCCACGATGCGGCCGGCCGTCACCGCGCCGCGCACCCGCGTCTCCAGCACACACCCTAACAGCGCGCGCGCGACACGGACCGTGTCGCGCGCGTAAAACGACCTCGGGAGGCAGCGCGACACGTCAAGGCTCGCGCGGCTCGTCCTTCGGCTGTCCCATGGCCCGCTGCAGCGCCGCGCTCATGCGCTTGAACAGGCTGCCGCCCTCGGCGGAAGGTTCCTCGTCCTGGCGTTCCGGAGCGCGCCGCATCTCGGCCATCGCCCGCACCGCGGCCTCTTCGTCCAGCCTGTTCCGGCCGGGGGGCGACGACGGCGGGGCGCCCTGGGGCTCCGGCTCGGACCCGGGCACCCCTTCCGGCGCGACCGGGGCCGTTCCGCCCGGATGCCCCCCGGCGCCGCGCCGCCCGCGGCGCCCCCGCAGCGAGCGGTTGTGCTCCACCATGCCGCCGCCCGCCGGCGCCTCCTCGGCGCGGGTGGGCTCGGGCCCGGGCACGGACTCGGGCCGGGTCGGCGGCGGGCCCGCCGGACCCCGGGACCCACGCCGGAAGCGCGGGTTCCGGTGCGCTTCCTCGACCCGCGGCGCCGAGGGGGCCGCCGTGCTCACCGGAGCCACGTCCGACGGCTCCGGCGCCGGCCGCCGGGGCTCCTCCGCCCCGCCCTCCTCGTCTCCCCGCCGCCCGCCGCGGCGGCGGCCACGTCCCCCGCGCGTCCCCCGGCGACGACGGGCGCCCTGCTCCGCGTCGTCGGCCGCGGCGTCGCCGGCCGTGGCCTCGGGCACGGCGGTCTCCGGGCGCAGTTTGAGCAGGTAGATACCGTCCTCGGATTTCACCAGGTCGATCACGCCCGCGTCGTGGGCCTGGCGCAGGAAGCGCTGGAACCGCCGGTCCACGAAGAGCGCGTCGGCGGCGTTGCCGTGCCGCTCGATCATCCGCTCGCGCACCTGATCGGCGTCGGTGGCTTCGTCTCCCACCGCTCCCAGGTCCTGGAGCGCCTCCCGCACCAGGGCAAACCCCTCCGACAGCGTGAGGCCGCCGGGGGCGTCCTCCGGCTCCTGGGCCGGCTCCTCGGCGACCCGGACCCGTTCCTCGGGCGCCCGGCCGCGTTCCCCGCCCCGGCCGCCCCGCCGGCGCCGGCCGCGCGATTCCTCCCGCCGCACCGACTCGTTGGCGTCGGCCTGGGCCTCGACGTCCGGGGGCACGTTGGCGTTCGTGCCCAACCCGATCTCGAATTGACCGTTCTCGAGCTTGTTGAGCCGCATGAGCCCGCGGCGCGCCGATTCCTGGAGGAACTTGCTGTACTTGCTGAACCCGGCGTCCTTCTCGTCGAAATTCGGGTCCAGGTCCTGCATTACCTGCTTGAGCCGGTCGGAGCGCATCACGTCACCCTGCTGCTGCATCCGGGTGAGGGCCTCCACCACCAGCTCCCAGGGATCGCGCCGCCGGTGCTCGACCTGGCCTTCCTTGAGGAGGCCGGTGAGCTCGTTGTAGCTGTAGTACTCGTCGCAGTTCTGGATGAGCAGGTCGCTGGACGATTCGCGGATCCCGACGCCGATCATGTACTTGCCGTACTCCTTGAGCTTCACGACCAGGCTGGAGAAGTCGGAGTCGCCGGAGAGCAGGATGTACGTGCCGATCTCGGGCCGGGTGAACACCAGCTCGAGCGCGTCGATGGCCAGCCGGATGTCGGTGGCGTTTTTCTTGTTGGACCCGAACGCCGGCGCGAAGATCAGGTCGATCGACGCCTCGGAGAGGGGGACGATGTACTGCGGGTACCGCCGCCAGTCGGCGTAGGCCCGCTGCACCGAGATCTTGCCCTTGAAGATCTCGGACGAGAGCAGCCGCTTCAGCTGGATCTGCAGATCCGAGCGGATGCCCATCGTCACGTTGTCGAAATCGATGAGGAGCGCCGCATTCGGGGCGTGCCGCAGCGACTCGGGGATGGCGGCGGACGTTCCCCGCCGCTGGAGGGTTTCCATCACGTTGCACTCAATTCCAGCCCGACGACCTGCGCCAGCTCCCGTCGTTTCACCTTCCCGCTCCCGGTGAGGGGGAAGGTGTCGAAGAAGCGGACCAGGTCCGGGACTTTGTGGTCGGCCACATGCTCGCGGACGTACGCTTTCAGCTCGTCGCCCGTCACGATTGCGCCTTCGACCGGCACGACGCAGGCGCAGACCAGCTCCCCGAGGATCTCGTGGGGGATGCCGATCACGCAGACGTCGTCCACCGCCGGATGCGTGCGAAGGACGTCTTCCAGTTCCCGCGGATAGAGTTTGTACCCTCCGCGGATGATCATTTCCTTGCGGCGGCCCACGATGGTCACGTAGCCCCGCTCGTCCAGGATGGCCAGGTCGCCGGTGAGGAAGAAGCCCTCGGCCGTAAACGACCGCTTGGTTTCCGCCGGCATCCGGTGATACCCCGTCATCACGTTGGACCCCTTCACCGCCAGCTCGCCCACCGCCTCGGGCCCGTGGAGCGCTCCGGTGGTCAGGTCGACCACCCGGACCTCGACCCCCGGGATGGGGCGGCCCACCGTCCGGGTGCGGGCTTCGGCGTCGTCGTCGAAGCGCGTGACCGTCACCGTGGGACCGGTTTCGGTGAGCCCGTAAGCGATCTGCACGTCGTTCCACCGACGGATCCGCTGCACCAGCTCGGCGGCAACCGGGCTGCCGGCCACGATGCCGGTCCGGACGGTGGAGAGGTCCCGGCTCCCGAACGACGCATCCCGCATCAGGAGCTGGAACATGGTGGGCACGCCGTGGACGACCGTCAGGCGCTCGCGCTCGATCAGGTCCAGGGCCTCGGCCGGCTCGAACCGCTCCTCGAGCACCAGCGTTCCGCCGGCGGCGAGGGTGGTGAGAGCCACGTGAACGCCGAAGACCGTGAAGAGGGGCACCGCGCCCAGGACCCGGTCTTCCGGGGTGAGCGCCAGCGCCTCCGCCGTCCGCAGCGCCGTCTCCACCAGGTTCCGGTGGCTCAGGACGACGCCCTTGGGCTTGCCCATGGTACCCGACGTGTAGAGGATGGCGAGCGGCGCGGCGGGATCCGCGGGCCGGGGCTGAATGCCCCCGCGCCGCTGGCCCCGGCTCACCAGGTCGGAGAACTGATGGATCCGGTGGTCGTGCCACATCTCGTACGGACCCACCATGACCAGGTGCCGCAGGTCGGGGAGATCGGCGATGAGCTCCTCGAAGGTGTCGAGGTACTCGTCCTCGCCCGTCGCCTGCGCCGCCACGTTCACCGCCACTTCGGCGTGCCGCAGCTGGTACTTGAGCTCGTGGTAGCCGATGGCGGGATTGACCGGGACCGCGATGGCGTGCAACCGGCTCGCGGCGAGCAGGGTGATGACCCACTCGCCCCGGTTGGGCAGGTCGACCGCGATGCGGTCGCCCGGCCCGACGCCGAGGTCTTCGAGCGCCGCGGCGAGGCCCGCCGCCTCAGCGTCCACCTGGGCGTAGGTCAGCCGCCGCTTGTCCCACACGAGGCATTCCCGGCCCCCGTGGCGCGCAACTTGTTCGGCGAACCGATCCGCCAGGTGAAACGTCGTCAACCGCCTCCCCCCGAAATCGGGGAACCAATTAACCTACCGTGAGTTAGGGGATTACTCAATAGAAGGAGGCGGCGGTTCGCGGTTGGCGGTTCACTCCCCGATCACCTTGATGATAACACGCTTCCGGCGCTGCCCGTCCCACTCACCGTAGAACACCCGCTGCCAGGGACCGAGGTCCAGGGCCCCCGCGGTAATGGGGACGATGACCTCGTGGCCGATGGTAAGGCTCCGGAGGTGCGCGGCGGCGTTGTCCTCGCCGGTTTCATTGTGGCGATACCGCGCGGGGTCCCACGGCGCCACGGTTTCCTCGAGCCACTTCAGGATGTCCTGCCAGAGACCGGACTCGTGGTCGTTCACGAATACCGAGGCGGTAATGTGCATGGCCGAGACGAGCACCATGCCTTCCCGCACGCCCGACGCCGCGACCTGCTCGGCCACCTGGTCGGTGATGTCCAGGATTTCCTGGCGGCGTTTGGTGTGGAACCAGAGGTAGTGGGTGTGGGCGGTCAGAGTCCTTGCAACGCTTCCAGCGTCTCCCGCCCGTAGAACAGCCGGATGTACTTGGCCTGCACCGGCGTGAGGCGGCGGACCGCCCAGGTGAGGTGCACGAAGTGCGGCTCGGTGGGCGGCCGGAGCGGCTGCATCCCGCACTCCTCGGGAAGGTGGTTCCCCTTCCGGGTGTTGCAGGCCGAGCACGCCGTGACCACGTTGGCCCAGTCGTTGGTGCCGCCGCGGGACATGGGGACCAGATGGTCGCGCGTCAGGCACTCCCGCGGCCGCAGGTTGATGTTCCGGCGACCGCAGAACTGGCAGCGGTAGTCATCCCGCGCGAACAGGAACGTGTTGGTCACCTGCCGCCGGAAACGGCGAGGCACGTGGACGAAGCGGACCAGCCGGATGACGACCGGCCGCGGGACCGCGACCCGGGCGCTCCGGACCACGCGGCCGCCGTCGGCCTCCACGATCTCGGCCTTGCCGTCGATGACCAGCCGAAGGGCGCGCCGCACCGGGACCATGGTGAGCGGCTCGAACGACGCGTTGAGCGCGAGGCAGCGGACGTGCATAGGGTGCGTAGTCACAAAGCCGTCAGCGGAAGGAGTTTAGCCGCTCAGGGCGGCGCTCGGCAAGTTGGGTGGGCGATCGCCCTACCCAAAGACCCGGCCCAACTCCGCTAACTGGGCGCTCACGGCCGCTTTGGACGACCCTCCAGCGGTGGCGCGGCGTTCGATGGACTCCTCCCAACCGCCCAGCGTGGCCAACAGCTCCGGCAGCACGGGATGGATGGCCGTGGCGGCCGGGACCGGCACCTCGGTAATGGGGCGCCCGAGGGCCTCGGCGTCCTTGACCAGCCGCCCGACCAGGCCGTGCGCCTCCCGAAACGGGACGCCGCGGGCCACCAAACCGTCGGCCAGGTCGGTGGCGAACAGGCTCGGGTCGAGCGCCGCGCGCATCCGCTCGGGCACCGGCTCGAGCGTCGCGACGGCGCCGCGCACCGCCGGCAGGGTGAGCAGCACGGTGTCCACCGCGTCGAACAGCAGCGCCTTGTCTTCCTGGAGATCCTTGCTGTAGCCGGCGGGGAGGCCTTTGAGCACCGCGAGCAGGCCGGTGAGGTCGCCCAGGAGGCGTCCCGCCTTGGCCCGGGCCAGCTCGAGGACGTCCGGGTTTCGCTTCTGCGGCAGCAGGCTCGAGCCGGTGCAGTACTCGTCGGCCAGCCGGATGAAGCCGTACTCGGCGGAGGCGTAGCTCATGAGCTCGCCGGCCAGGCGCGAGAGATGGGTGCCGACCAGGGCCAGCGTGAAGGCGGTTTCGGCCACGAAATCGCGGTCGCCGGTCACGTCCAAGGCATTAGGCGACACCCGGCGGAACCCCAGGGCCCGCGCCAGCGCGTCGCGGTCCACCTTCACGCCGGAGCCGGCCACCGCGCCGGAGCCAAGGGGCAGCTCGCCCACGCGGGGCGCCAGCTGGGCCAGGCGCTCGCGGTCGCGCGCGAGGGGCCAGGCATGGGCCAGCAGCACGTACGCCCAGCGGACCGGCTGAGCGCGCTGCGCGTGGGTATAGCCGGGGAGCACGACCTCCATGCCGGCATGGGCGCGCTCGCAGAGGGCGCGACCCAGGGCCGCGATCTCCTGGTCCACGGCGGGCAGCGTCTCGAGCAACCAGAGGCGGAGGTCGGTGACGACCTGATCGTTGCGGGACCGGCCGGTGTTGAGCTTGCCGGCCAGGGGACCCACCGCCTCGTAGAGGAGCCGCTCGACCAGCGTGTGGACGTCTTCGTCGGGCGCCTGGGCCGCCTCGCCAGACGTCAGGCGGCGGGTCACCTGCTCCAGTCCGTCCTTGAGGGCGCGCGCTTCCGCCGGGGCCAGGACGCCCGCCGCGCGGAGCGCATCCACCCAGGCGTCCGCCGCCCGGACGTCCTGGGGCCAGAGCCGGTGATCGACGGGCAGGCTGCGATTGAGCCGGTCGAGCGCTTCGGCGGGCGAACTGCCGAACCGGCCGCCCCAGAGCTGATGGGGCCGCCCGCCGGATCCCGGGGACTCAGGCGGGCGGCCGGTCATCAGGCCACGGGCAGATCCGCCGAGGCGCGCCGCTTCACTTCGGCACCGATGCGCACGGGCAGACCGAACAGCCGGATGAAGCCGGCGGCATCGGCGTGGTTGTAGACGCCGTCGGCCTCGAACGTGGCGTACTGGGACTGGTAGAGCGAGAACGGGCTTTCCCGGCCGGTCACCGACGCGGTCCCCTTGAACAAGCGGACGCTCGCCGTGCCGGTCACGGTCCGCTGGGTGACGTCCACCAGCGCGTCGAGCGCCTCGCGCTCGGTGGTCCACCACCGGCCTTCGTACACCAGGTCGGCGTAGCGATGGGCCAGCTGGTCCTTGAGCGCCAGGGTTCGACGGTCGAGCACCAGCTGCTCGAGCTCGCGATGGGCCAGCCGCAACACGGTGCCGGCCGGCGTCTCGTAGATGCCGCGGGACTTCATGCCCACCAGCCGGTCCTCCACCACGTCGGCCCGGCCCACGCCGTGGGCGCCGGCCACGTCGTTCAGGTACTCGATCAGTGCCACGGGCCCGTAGGGCACGCCATTCACCGTCACCGGGATGCCGGCCTCGAATCCGATGGTCAGGTCTTCGGGCTCGGCGGGGGCGGCGCCCGGATCGGCGGTGAGGAGGTAGAGGTCGGCCGGCGGCGGGAAGGCCGGGTCCTCGAGGATGCCGCCTTCGTGCGAGCAGTGCCAGAGATTCCGGTCGCGGCTGTACGGCTTTTCGGCCGACGCCTGGACGGGGATGTTCTTTTCCCGGAGGTACGCCAGCAGGTCCTCGCGTCCCCGGAACTGCCACTCGCGCCACGGCGCGATGACCTCGAGGTCCGGCGCCAGGGCCTGGAAGGTCAGCTCGAAGCGGACCTGGTCGTTCCCCTTGCCGGTGCAGCCGTGCGCCAGCGCGGTGCCGCCGGCCTCGCGCGCGGTGGCCACCTGGCCGGCGGCGATCACGGGCCGCGCCATGGAGGTGCCCAGCAGGTAGGTGCGGGCATACACGGCGCCCGCGCGGAGCGTGGGGAAGATGAACCGGGTGACGAACTCCTCGCGCAGGTCTTCGACCACGCAGCCCACGGCCCCGGAGCGCCGGGCCTTCTCTTCGAGTCCGGCCAGCTCGCCGGCCCCCTGCCCCACATCGGCGGTGTAGCACAGCACGTCGGCGGCGTAGACCTCGCGCAGCCAGGGCACGATGGCGGAGGTGTCGAGACCGCCGGAGTAGGAGAGCACGATGAGACCGGGCATGCAGGCTCCGTATGATTATGCAGGTGGATGCATAAGCATACAAAGACCGGGATGGGGGTCAAGGGCCGGCGGCGAGCTCGGCCAGGCGGCCGGCCACGCGGCGGCGGGCGGCGGCGCTCCGGGCGATGAGCAGCAGGGTGTCGTCGCCGGCGATGGTGCCGAGGAGCTCGGGCCAGGCAGCGACGTCCAGGGCCCGGCCCAGCGCGTTGGCGGCGCCCGGCGGGGTGCGCACCACCAGCAGCGGCCCCACGCCTTCGCTCGAGAGGAGCAGGGTGGAGACCAGCTGGGCCAGGGGCGGCTGGACGGCATCGGCGGACGCGGGCGCCTGGTAGTGGTGGCCGCCCTCGGGATCGGACACGCGGGCGAGCCCCAGGTCGCGAATGTCGCGCGAGAGCGTGGCCTGGGTCACGTCGAAGCCCTCGGCCTGGAGGAGGGCGCGGAGCCGCTCCTGGCTTTCCACCCGATGGCGGCGGATCAGCGCGAGAATGGCGGCGTGCCGCTGCGACTTCATCGCGATTGACGCATGGAGGACGTTACCGTAGTCTAGCCGTTGTCATGCCGGTTCGCTTTTGCCCCGCCCGCTACGTGCCCGCCCTCCTCGCAGTGGCCGCCTGCGGTGACGGCCCCGTCCAGCCGTCGCCCGAGCCGGTGCACACCGTGCTGGTGCACCGACAAGATACCGGCGAGAACCTGCTCCTCAACTCGGATGGATCGGACGCGGGGACCTACGCGCCGGGCGTGACCGGTCTCACAGCGCTGGGGGAGAGCCCGGTGGCCCGGACGCTGGTGCTGCTCCACGGGAACGCCATCGTCCTCGGCAGCCTGGACCGGCCGGGTCTCGACACGATCCTCCAGCCCGCGCCCACGCGCATGTCGCCCGCCACCATCTCGGACGATGGCCGCCTGGTGGCCCTGGTGTCCTTCGAACCGGTCCGTGGCCTGATCGTCTATGATCTGGTGAACGCCACCGCCGACACGCTGGACTACGGCGCCGTCGACCCGGTGCTGCCGCCGGTCTTCGCGCCGGACGGGAGTCGTCTCGCGCTGTTCGGCCTCACGCCGATTTCGTTCACCCTCACGGTGGTCGCGCTGGGCGACCCGCCGCGCTTCTCGTCGGACGCCCTGGCAATTTCCCGATTTCTCAACCGGCCCATCTTCGGATGGCCGCGCTGGCTGGACGACGGCATTCACCTGGCGTTCCTGCGCGCGGCGGACGCCGGACCCGATACGCTCCTGGTCGGCCGGGTGTCCCCCAACGCTCCGGCCGCGGAGCTCGCGGAGCAGTACCGCGCGGTCCTGGTTCCGGTGGCCGCCGGCCAGCCCGAGCTCGAATTGGGTGTGCCCTCGAGCTACGCCCTCGCGCCCGACGCCCGGGCCCTGATTCTCGGCGCGTTCCCGGCTTCCCGCGCCACCACCAGCCACGCGATCTACCTGGTGACGCCGTCGGCGCCGCGGGTCCAGCCGGTGCGGGTCGAGCCGCAGCAGTTCCTGGTCGCTCCACTCTTCGTGACGCGCTGACGGACGCCCGGCACTAGCGGTTCGCCGGGGGAAGTGGGGAGGGGGCGTGGGGGGACGCCCCCGGGCGGTCCGGCACGCGCGCATCCGGCCGATGGCCGAAGAGCTGCGAGTGGACGGGGCAGTACTCGGTGGGCTCGGTGCCCGGCAGGAACCACTCGAAGTCGCGCGCCTGGGACGGACACAGCGGGGTGAAGCGATAGCCCGTGGTGTTGTCGATGTCCCGCATGACGAGCCCGCTGGGGCGGGGCCAATCCCCGGGGGCCGGGCGGCGCTCGTACACCTCCTTCATGAACGTGGTCCACGCCGGCGCGGCGAGCAGGCCGCCGGCGGCGCGGGCCTTGATCTTCTGGGGCTGGTCCAGCCCGATCCACACGCCCGTCACCAACTCGGGGGTGAAGCCGATGTACCACACGTCGGTGCCGTCGTTGGTGGTGCCGGTCTTGCCGCCGGACGGAATCCTGAAGCCCTGTTTCCACACGCTGGGGTAGGCGGTTCCATGCTTCACCACGTCGGCCAGCGCGTTGGTGAGCAGCCAGGCGGGCTCCACGTCCATCACGCGGTCGCGGCGGACCTGCGGCTGCCAGACGATGTCGCCATTCTCGTCTTCGACCCGGACGATGCCCACCGGCGACGCGCGGACGCCCAGCGTGGCGAACCCGGTGAAGGCCGACACCATCTCCAGCGGGATCACCGAGGCGGCGCCGATGAACATCGATGGCACCTCGGGCACGTAGGTCGAGATCCCATACCGCAACGCCTCGCCCCGCACCGCCTTCTCGCCGATCTGGAGCCCGAGATTGATGGCCACCAGGTTGCGCGACAGCATCAGCCCGCGGCGGAGCGTCATGGGCCCGCGGAAATCGCCCTCGTAGTTCTGGGGCTCCCACGGCATCGTGTCGCCCGGTACCATCCGGCTCAAGGGCGCGTCGTCCACGATGTAGCTC
>Ga0210377_10001477_pt1 | contig 21503 bp, 24 predicted proteins | sample PLM4_65_b1redo_FD_155480 | JGI IMG/M metagenome (GOLD analysis project Ga0210377, IMG submission 155480) | Groundwater sediment microbial communities from an aquifer in East River, Colorado, USA - PLM4_65_b1 redo | ecosystem: Environmental > Terrestrial > Soil > Riparian zone | place: USA: East...
AAACTCTCCCGGCTCGAGATCGGTCATCGCGCCGACGATCACCCACGAGGCGTGCATCACGCCCGTGCCCCACTGCCAGCGGCCCTTCAGGCGGAAACCGCCGGCCTCGCGCACGGCCATGCCCGTCGGCGCGATCACTCCGGGTGCCAGGATGTGACTCTTGCCGGTGTAGAGCTCGCGCTGGAAGCGCTCGGGGAACTGACAGAGCATCCAGTTGTGCTCGACGCAGAAGCTGGCGACCCAGGCCAGGGACATGTCCGCCTCGCCCAGCGCGAGGCCCACCTCGAGGAAGGTGTCGAGGTCGAGCTCCATGCCGCCGTACGCGCGCGGCACCATCATGCGGAAGAGGCCCGAGTCCTCGAGCATGCGGATCGAGGCATCCGTCGGGCGGCGCAGGCGCTCGGCCTCCGGCGCCTGCGCTGCGAGGTCCGGCACCAGGGCCTGGATGCGTTCGAGCAGCCGCTGTCCTTCTTCGGGGAGCGCGTTCATGGGGCGGGAGTCTACCGGTTTGCATTCGGGGGCGGCGAGGTGGAAAGCTCGCGCTCCCCGAGAGAAGGAGTCCGAGCCATGGCCAGCGAAGTCGTTCTCGTCGACGATCCCGCGCCGCACGTCCGGCGCGTCACCCTGAACCGCCCCGAGAAGCGCAACGCGCTCAACCACGCGCTGCGCGGTGCCATCCTCGAAGCGCTGCGCGCGGCGGATCAGGACCCCGACGTGCGGGTCATGATCGTGCGCGGCGCGGGCAAGTGCTTCTCGTCGGGCTACGAGCTCGGCGGCGGGAACGAGGGACAGCCGTTTCCCTGGTACACGCCGGGCGGAGACGGTCATTGGCCGCGACACGTGACGCAGGGTTGGATGAGCATCTGGGAGCTCGGGAAGCCGGTGATCGCGCAGGTGCACGGCTACTGCCTCGCGGGCGGCAGCGAGCTCGCGACCTGCTGCGATCTCGTCTACATGGCCGACGACGCCAAGATGGGATATCCGGCGGTGCGCTTCGGCGTGCCCGACAATCACTTCCACGCCTGGTTCGTCGGCATGCGCAAGGCGATGGAGATGATGCTCACGGGAGACTCGATCTCTGGCATCGAGGCGGCGCAGCTCGGCTGGGCGAACGCGTCGTATCCCGCCGACGAGCTCGAAGCGAAGGTGCTCGAGGTCGCGCAGCGCATCGCGACCGTGCCGATGGACCTGGTGCAGCTCAACAAGCGCGTCGTGCATCGCCAGATGGAGATCATGGGACTGCACACCGGCATCCGCGCGGGCTCGGAGCTGTGCGCGCTCGGCACGCACCAGAAGAGCATGCACGAGTTCCTGGAGAAGATGCGGAAGGAGGGGCTCACGCAGGCGCTGCAGCAGCGCGACGAGCCCTTCGGCGACTATCGCGTGAGCGAGAGCAAGCCCGAGAAGCCGCGCTAGCGAGCCCGGGGTTCGCGCGCTATCTCGGCCGGCGATGGCGCAGGCGAAGGCACGCAAGGTCCACATCACGCCCGAGGGCGCGGTGAAGCTCCAGGAGGAGCTCGAGCGTCTCTGGCGGGTCGAGCGGCCGCGCGTCACGCGCGAGGTCACCGCGGCGGCTGCGCTGGGCGATCGCTCCGAGAACGCCGAGTACATCTACGGCAAGAAGCGGCTGCGCGAGATCGACCGGCGGATCCAGTTCCTGCGCAAGCGCTTCGACGAGCTCGAGGTCGTGCAGCCCGGGCTGGTCGCGCGCGACCGCGTGTACTTCGGCGCTTGGGTCACGCTCGAGGACGAGGCCGGCACGGAGGTGTGTTACCGGCTGGTGGGCCCGGACGAGAGCGACGTCCCGAGCGGCTTGATCAGCGTCGAGTCGCCGATCGGCCGCACCTTGCTCGGCAAGTCGGCCGGTGACGAGGTCGTGGTCCAGCGCCCCGCCGGCCGCGCGCGCTTCACGGTGCTCGAGATCCGCTACGAGCGCGAATGAGCGTGGAGGTCGACACGCCGCTCGCGCGCCTCGTGCGCCGGCTCGACGTCGCGAACGACGGCGAGGATCGCTTCGCGGCCGAGCCGGGGCGCGGCTCCGGTCGGCTCTTCGGCGGTCTCGTCGCGGCGCAGGCGGTCGTCGCCGCCGGTCGCAGCGTCGAGCGCGCGTCGCTCCACTCGCTGCACGGGTATTTCCTGCGCGCGGGTCGTGAGGACGGCGCGATCCGCTACGAGGTCGAGCGCACGCGCGACGGCCGGCGCTTCGCGAGCCGGCGCGTCGTCGCGCTGCAGGAGGAGCGGCCGATCTTCCAGATGCTCGCGAGCTTCGCGCGCGGCGCGAGCGGCGCCGCGCATCAGGATCCCGCGCCCGCGGCGCCCGGTCCGGACGGTCTCGAGGACTGGGAGCAGGTGCGCGCGCGGCTGGTCTCGGGCGCGCGTCCGCGCCAGCGTTTCGAAGCCTTCGAGCTGCGCGTGGTCGAGCCCGAGCGCGACGCACCCGGCGCGCGCTCTGCACCGTCGCGCGCAGCCTGGATGCGCGCGCGCGGACAGGCGCCGGCCGATCCGCTCCTCTCCGCTGCACTCGTCGTGTACGCGAGCGATCGGACCTTGCTGCGCACGGCGGGGCGTCCGCACGGACTCCAGTGGGGCGAGCGCCCGCCCGCGAGCCTCGATCACGCGGTCTGGCTGCACGGCGCTCCTCCACTCGACGACTGGTTCGCCTACCACTGCGAAAGTCCCGCGGCGCATGCGGGCCGAGGCCTCGTGATCGGCGCGATGTACGGACGCGCGGGCGCGCGCTTCGCCACGGTGGTCCAGGAAGGGCTGCTCGAGACGTGATCCAGGCCTTCCCCGATGTGCGTCCGGGCGGTGGAAGTCCGCGCGGTGGTTGACGACGGCCGACTTCCGGAAGATCCTGCCCCGGACGCCTGAAAAAGCTCCGGCTCGGCCGCGCCGATCGGAGCCATGGAGGCGGGAGGTTCGCGCATGTCCGCTCGAGGCATTCTTGTCTGCATCGCGATGCTCGGCTTCGCATTGCCCGCGCTGGCCGGGCCGACGCGCTACAACCCCCGCCGAGCCGGACATCCGCTGCGCGTCGCGGCGTACGCGCTGCATCCGTTCGGCGTGATCGTGGACACCCTGATCTTCCACCCCGCCTGGTGGGTCGGTACGCACGAGCCCTTCCGGACACTCTTCGGTGTACAAGCCCAGGCCGACGACTACGTGGAGGTCCGCTCCGCCCAGGCCGAGCCGCTTCCACCCGTTCCCTCGGAGCCGGAGACGCTGGCACCCGAGGCGGAAAGTCCCGAAATGGCGGTCCCCGAATCCTCCGAACCCGACCAGGACTAGGGACCGGGCGGCGGCGCCCTCGAACGCGCGGTATGCTTTTTGCTTGTGAAGTGCGTGAGAGGGAGATCGATCGCTGCGGCCGGGCTCGTCGCCCTTTGCCTTGGCTGCGGCTCCGTGCTTGACGGCCTCGAGCCGCAGGCGCCGGCGACCATGACCCTGCCGCCCGCGGAGCTCGAGGGCGTGATCTTCGAGGGCTATCGCGGGGAGCTCCGCGATCTCTCGGTCACCGCGAAGAAGGCGGTCGTCGACATGGTCGGGCGCGTGGCGTCCCTCGAGGACGTCAAGCTCTCGTTCTCGGAGGAGAGCCGCGGCAAGCTCGATGTCGGCGCGCCGCGCGGCGAATTCAAGCTCGACCAGGACGACTTCGTGCTCTCCGGCGGCGTGGTCGGCACCGCCCAGGAGGGCGAGCGCTTCTCGACGGAAGCCGTGCGCTACGTCGCGGCGAATCGGGAGCTCGTGAGCTCGAGCCTGGTCGAGCTTCGCCGCTCGAACCTGGTGATTCGCGCCGACGGCATGCAGCTCGGCCTCGACGAGCGCCGACTGCGTCTGATCGGCAAGGTCGAGGCGCGCGTGGTGCCGCGTTGATGCGCATCGCTGCGGCAGCGCTCGTGCTCACGCTCGCCTTGCCGGCGACGGCCGAGGAGCCGAAGGCGCCTGGCTCGCCGAGCGATGCGAAGTCGCCCGGCTCGCCGGGCGATGCCGCGGAGCGGCTCGGCCTGCGCTTCACGCCGAACGCGGAGCTCGTGATCTCTTCTGACGAGGCCGAGGGCATCAAGACCGAGAAGGGTCAGGAGAGCGTGATCTTCAGCAAGCACGTGCGCGCCCACCAGGGCGACATGAGCCTCGAGTGCGACTGGCTCGAGGCCGTGTACCCGCAGTCGGCGGGCGGTCGGCCCGACCGGATCACCGCGCGCGGCGCGGTCGTGATCACGCAGGGCGAGAACCAGGCGCGCTGCACGGAGGCCTCCGTCGACAACGTCGCTTGCACGGCCGAGTGCAAGAGCTCGGGCACGCGCGCGACCCTGCGCCGCGGCGCGGACGACGTCGAGGCGAACGCGATCTACTTCGATCTGTGCAAGGGGACGGTGCGCGCGGTGGGCGACGTGCTGATCCGCGTGCGCGAGCGCCCGAGCGAGAAGCCGGCGGCGCCGCAGCCCGAGGCAGCGAAGCCCGCGGCCCCGCCCGCACCGGGGGGCGGATGAGTCCCACCCTGCACGCCCGTGACCTCAGCAAGAAATTCGGCGCGCGCGAGGCGGTCCGCGGCGTGCGCCTCGCCGTCGGGCCGGGCGAGGTCGTCGGTCTGCTCGGTCCCAACGGCGCCGGCAAGACCACCACCTTCAACATGATCGTCGGTCGCGTGCGGCCCACCTCGGGCCGGGTGTTCCTGGGTGAGGAGGAAATCACCGATCTGCCGATGTACATGCGGGCGCGGAAGGGGATCACGTACCTGCCTCAGGAGCCCTCGATCTTCCGCAAGCTGACCGTGGAGGAGAACGTCCTGGCGATCCTGGAAACGCTCGACCTCCCGCGCCGCGAGCGCAAAGAGCGCGCACGCGCGCTGCTGGCCGAGCTCGACCTGCTGCCCAAGCGCAAGCAGAAGGGCGCGACGCTCTCCGGCGGCGAACGCCGGCGCGTCGAGATCACGCGCGCGCTCGTGCTCGAGCCGCGCTTCATGCTGCTCGACGAGCCGTTCTCCGGCATCGACCCGATCGCGGTGATCGACATCCAGAAGATCATCGCGCAGCTTCGCGAGCGCGGGATCGGGATCGTGATCACCGACCACAACGTGCGCGAGACCCTCGCCATCTGCGATCGGGCGTACATCATCAAGGACGGGCGCATCATCCGCGAGGGCGCGCCCGCCGAAATCACCGAGGATCCGACCGTGCGCGAGATCTACCTCGGGCAGAACTTCAGGTTGTAGCGATGGCGCTCGAGCTCAAGCAATCGATCCGGCTCTCCCAATCCCTGGTGATGACGCCGCAGCTCCAGCAGGCGATCAAGCTGCTGCAGCTCTCGCGGCTCGAGCTGGTGAACACGATCCAGCAGGAGCTGGTCGAGAACCCGGTGCTCGAGGAGTCGCTCGACGAGGAGACGCCGGTCAACGAGGTCGGCGGCGACGAGAACGAGTCCGAGCTCGCGCTCTCCGACATCGCCAAGCCCGACGCGCAGCCCGAGGCCGAGACCGCCACGCCCAGCACCGACGACATCGTCGGGGACCTCGACTGGGAGAACTACATGGAGTCGCGGCCGCAGACGAGCCTGTCGCGCGGCGACGACGACCGGCCCGCGCTCGACGCGAACCTGACGCCCGCGACGTCGCTCACCGATCACCTGGTCTGGCAGGTCGGCTTCCTCGAGATGAGCGAGCTCGAGCGCGAGATCGCCATGCAGATCGTCTGGAACCTGAACGAGGACGGCTACCTGCAGGAGGACCTCGAGGCGCTCGCCGCCGAGGTCAACAGCGATCCCGACACGGTCGCGAAGGTGCTCACGCGCGTGCAGGAGCTCGATCCCGTGGGCGTCGCGGCGCGCACCCTCGCCGAGTGCCTGCTGATCCAGATGCGGGTCGCGGGAATCCACGACGGGCTGGCGCACCGCATCGTCTCGCAGCACCTCGACGCGCTCCAGAAACACGACTTCCGCGGCATCGCGCGCACGGAGAACGTGCCGATCGAGGAGGTCGCCGTCGCCTCCAAGCTGATCGCCAGCTTCGAGCCGCGCCCGGGCCGCCAGTACGCGGGCGAGGAGCCGGTCTACATCACGGCCGACATCTTCGTGCACAAGCTCGGCGACGAGTACCACGTGGTCTTGAACGAGGACGGCATGCCGAAGCTGCGCGTGTCGGCGGCCTACCGCGACGTGCTCTCGCGCAAGGACGGCGAGGGCAAGCAGACCCGCGAGTACGTGCGCGAGAAGCTGCGCTCCGCGATCTGGCTGATCAAGTCCATCCACCAGCGCCAGCGCACGATCGTGAAGGTGATGGAGTCGATCATCCGCTTCCAGCGGGAGTTCTTCGACAAGGGGCCCGAGCACCTGCGCCCGCTGAACCTGCGCGACGTCGCGGACGACATCGGCATGCACGAGTCGACCGTCTCGCGCGTGACCACGGCCAAGTACGCGCAGACGCCCCACGGCGTCTTCGAGCTGAAGTTCTTCTTCAACTCGAGCATCCGCACCGGCGACGGCGAGGGCATCGCCTCCGAGTCGGTGAAGGAGAAGATCATGCAGATCATCAAGAACGAGGACACGAAGAATCCGCTCTCGGACCAGAAGATCGCCGAGATGCTCTCGGACTCGAGCATCCAGATCGCCCGTCGCACGGTGACGAAGTACCGTGAGGCGCTCCGCATCCTGTCTTCGACGAGGCGCCGCCAGATCGGCTAGATTCGCCGACCCCGCGCCAGGACCCATCCATGAAGCTCACCGACATCCTCGTGCGCGACGCCTGCCTGGTCGACATCAAGGGCGCGACCAAGCCCGAGGTGCTGCGCGAGCTGGCCGAAGCGCTGGTCTCCGCGGTTCCGACGCTCGACCGGGCCGAGCTCTACGCCATGCTGCTCGAGCGCGAGAAGCTCGGCACGACGGCCATGGGCGACGGGATCGCGATCCCGCACGCGCGCATCGAGTCGCTCGACCGCGTGCTCGCGGTCTTCGGCCTGTCCCGCGCGGGCGTCGACTTCGACTCGCTCGACGCGCGCCCGACCCACCTGTTCTTCCTGCTCGTCGCGCCCGGCCGCGAGGGCAGCGCGCACCTGCTCCTGCTCGCGCGCCTCTCGCGCCTGCTCGGCGTCGACGACTTCCGCGCGCGCCTGCGCGACGTGAAGACGACCGACGAGCTCTTCCGCGCGATCGAGGAGGAGGAGTCGAGGCACTGACTATGAGTCCGCCCGCACTCGCGCCAGCGCGCGTCCACGGAAGCCTGGTGGAGGTGGCGGGGGTCGGCGTGCTGCTGCTCGGGGGCAGCGGCATCGGCAAGAGCGAGTGCGCGCTCGAGCTGGTGATGCGGGGACACCGCCTGGTGGCGGACGACGTGGTGCTGATCGGGCCGGACGCGGACGGCGCGCCCGCCGGCTGGAGCCCGGAGCTGGTGCGCCACTACATCGAGCTGCGCGGCATCGGCATCGTGCACGTGCCGAGCCTCTTCGGCGAGACCGCGGTGGCCGACCGCGCGCGCATCGAGCTGGTCGTGCGGCTCGAGGCCTGGGGCGTCGGCGAGGTCGAACGCATCGGGCTCGAGCGGCGCAGCGAGGACGTGGCCGGCTTCGCCGTGGAGGTCCTCACCCTGCCGGTCGCGCCGGGGCGGAACATCGCCTCGCTCGTCGAGGTGGGCGCGCGCAATCACGTGCTGAAGAGTCGCGGGAAGAGCGGCGCCGAGGAGCTCGACGCGCGCGTGTTCGCGCTGCTGCGCGGGGAGGGCGCATGAGTCTCGGACCCACGCTCGTGATCGTCTCGGGCCTCTCCGGCGCGGGACGCACCACCGCGATGAAGGCGCTCGAGGACCTGGGTTTCTACTGCGTCGACAACCTGCCGGTGGTCCTGCTCGAGCCGTTCGTCGAGCTCTTCCGCGCCGGCAGCGACCGGCTCGCGGTGGCGGTCGACGTGCGCGAGCGCAGCTTCCTGTCCGCGTTTCCCGAGGTCCACGCGCGGCTCAAGAAGAGCGGTCTCGCGACGACCTTGCTCTACCTCGAAGCCGGCGACGACGTGCTCGCGCAGCGCTTCTCCGAGACGCGCCGCGCGCACCCGGCGCGCGGCAGCGGGTCGCTCTTCGAAGACATCTCGCGCGAACGCGAGCTGCTCGTGCCGATCGCGCGCCTGGCCGACCTGGTCGTCGACACGGGCCAGATGAACGTGCACGACCTGAAGCGCCACATCTCGCGCCACTTCACCGGCGGGCCGCGCGCGGCGCCAATGGAGATCGAGCTCGTCTCGTTCGGCTTCCGTCACGGCCCGCCCGAGTCCGCCGACCTGATGTTCGACGTGCGCTTCCTGCCCAATCCGAACTTCGAGCCCGGCATGCGCACGCGCACGGGGCTCGAGCCGGAAGTCGCCGCGTTCGTGCTCGACTCAGAGCGTGCGCGCGAGTTCATGGCGCGGCTGTGTGAGTTCATCGACTACCTGATCCCGCGCTACGAAGAGGAAGGGAAGGCCCACCTGACCGTCGCGCTGGGCTGCACGGGCGGGCAGCACCGATCCGTGGCCGTGGCCTCTGCCCTGGACCGACACCTCCGGGAACGCAAGATTGATGTGCGCGTGACCCACCGGGACGTGGCGCGCGCCCGAAGGAGCGAGGGGTGATCGGCGTACTGATCCTGTCTCACTATCGACTCGCGGACGAGTTCATTGCCGCGCTGCGTCACATCGTCGGCGAGGTTCCGCACGTGCGCGCGATCGGTCTAGACCCCGCGGCCACCGCGCCCGAGGAGATGCGCTCGCAGATCGACAAGGCGATCCGCGAGGTCGATCAGGGCAAGGGCGTGCTCGTGCTGGTGGACATGTTCGGCGGCACGCCCTCGAACCTGTCGCTCTCGTTCCTCGACGAAGGACGGGTCGAGGTGGTGACGGGCGTGAACCTGCCGATGCTGGTGAAGGTCGCGCGGCAGAAGGGCGAGGTCACCATCCACGAGCTCGCGGAGATCGCCCAGGAGTACGGGCGCCGCAACATCTCCGTGGCGAGCGATCTGCTCTCGACGCGCGAGCCCGTGAAGAGCCCCTCGTGAGTCGCGTCGAGCAGGTCTGCCAGATCCAGAACAAGCTCGGACTGCACCTGCGCGCGGCCGCGGCGTTCGTGAAGGTGGCGGAGCGCTTCAAGAGCGACGTCTCGCTCGAGCGCGACGGGACGCGCGCCAACGGCAAGTCGATCATCGCGCTGGTCACGCTGGCCGCGTCGCTCGGCACCAAGGTCAAGATCGTCGCGGAGGGACCGGACGCGGCGGACGCCGTGGGCGCACTCGCGAAGCTGGTGGAGGATCGCTTCGGGGAAGGCTCGTGAGCCTCGGACGAACCGAGCGCCGCGGCATTCCCGTATCGCCGGGCATCGCGATCGGCCCGGCCTACGTGCTGCGCCGCGAGCGCATCGTCATCCCCGAGCACCGCATCCGCGACGAGCAGGCCGACGGCGAGGTCGAGCGGCTGCGCATCGCCTTCGCCGCCACGCGCGGCACGCTCGAGGAGATCCGCCGCGGCATGCAGGGCACGGGTCTGGTCGGCACGATCTTCGACGCGCAGTTCCTGTTCCTCGAGGACCCGACCTTGCTCGAGCACGCGGAGGCGAACATCCGCGAGCACGGGCTGAACGCGGAGTGGGCGCTGCAGCGCGAGCTGCGCCGGCTCGAGCTGCTGTTCGAGTCGATGCCCGATCCGTACATCCGCGAGCGCGCGAGCGACATCGGCTTCGTCGTGCGGCGCGTGCTGCAGGCGCTGATGGGGCGCGAGCCCGAGGGTCTGCGCAACGCGCCACCGGGCGTGATCGTGGTCGCGGAGGACCTGTCCCCCGGCGAGGTCGCGCAGGTGACCCGCGATCGCGTCGCCGGCTTCGTGACCGAGACGGGCTCGCGCACCTCCCACGTCACGATCATGGCGCGCAGCCTCGAGATCCCCGCCGTGGTCGGCGTGGGCGACGAGCTGGCGCGCGAGCTCGCCGACGGCGTCATGCTCGTGGTCGACGGGCGCACCGGCCGCGTGCTGGTCGACCCCGACGAGAGCACGATCGCCGAGTACCGGAAGCAGGTCGCGGACCTCGCCGCCGTGTCGCGCGAGCTCCTGCGCTTCGTCGACCTGCCCGCCGAGACGAAGGACGGCGTCGCGGTGCGGCTGCTCGCGAACGTCGATCAGATCGACGAGGCGCGCGAGGCGCTGCGCTACGGCGCGGAGGGCATCGGCCTCTACCGCACCGAGTTCCTGTTCCTGAACCGGCACGACCTGCCCGGCGAGGACGAGCAGTGCGCCGCCTATGCCGCGATCCTGTCCGCGGTCGCGCCGTACTCCGCCACGATCCGCACGCTCGATCTGGGCGGCGAGAAGGTGCCCACGGGCCTCGATCTCTCGGACGAGCCGAACCCGGCGCTCGGACTGCGGGGGGTGCGCATGTCGCACAACCGGCCCGACGTCTTCAGGACCCAGCTCCGCGCGCTCCTGCGGGCCAGCACGGCGGGCCGGCTCAAGATCCTCCTGCCCATGGTCTCGAGCCTGTCCGAGGTCGAGTTCGCCCGCGACACGCTGGACGCGGTCCGCCGCGAGCTCGCCCACGAAGGGCAGAGCTTCGACCGCGACGTGCCGCTGGGCGTGATGATCGAGACCCCGGCGGCCGCGATGATCGCGGACCTGATTGCGCCGCTGGCGGACTTCCTGTCGATCGGGACGAACGACCTGCTCCAGTACACGCTGGCGGTCGATCGCACGAACGAGCAGGTCGCCTACCTCTACGAGCCGCTCCACCCGGCCCACCTCCGGATGATCCAGCGCATCGGCCAGGCGGCGCGCCGGGCGGGCATCGTGGTGGGCATGTGCGGCGAGATGGCCGGCGACCCGCTGCACTGCTGGATGCTGCTCGCCCTCGGGATCGGTGAGCTCTCGATGGCGCCGTTCGCGATCCCGCTGCTGAAGCGGATCCTGCGGGATTCGACCGCCGCCGAGGCTCGCGAGCTCCTGGCCGAGGTCCTCCGCCTGACCAGCGCCGCGGAGATCCGTGAGCGGGTCGAGGACCGGATGCGCGCCCGCTTCCCGGTAGAGTTTGAGCGGAGCGCCCTCCAGGGTTAGGATTCGCGCCCGAAGGCACGGGGGCAGAAGGAAAGACCATGGCGCGCAGACTCTTCACGTCGGAATCCGTCTCGATGGGGCACCCGGACAAGGTGGCCGACCAGATCTCGGACGCGATTCTCGACGCCTACCTGGAGCAGGACCCGAAAAGCCGGGTCGCCTGCGAGACGCTGACCAAGACGGGCTTCGTCTGCGTGGCCGGCGAGATCACGAGCGAGGCCCGGGTCAAGATTCCCGACGTCATCCGCCGCACGGTGATCGAGATCGGCTATGACGACGCGCGGGCCGGCCTCGACGGCGCGAGCTGCGGCATCCTGGTCGCCCTCGAGGAGCAGTCGCCCGACATCTCCCAGGGCGTGACGGAGGGCGAGGGGCTCTTCAAGGAGCAGGGCGCCGGCGACCAGGGAATGATGTTCGGCTACGCCTGCACGGAGACCGAGGAGCTGATGCCGCTCCCGATCATGCTGGCGCACAAGCTGGTGGCGCGGCAGGCCGAGTGCCGCATGTCGGGCGAGCTCGAGTTCCTCCGCCCCGACGCGAAGTCGCAGGTCACCGTCGAGTATGCGGCCGGCGGCCCGAAGCGCATCGACGCCGTCGTGCTCTCGACCCAGCACAACGAGCACATCTCCTGGGAGGCGCTGAAGTCGAAGGTGCTCGACGCGATCATCCGGCCGGTGATCCCGTCGAGCCTGCTCGACGCGGACACGCGCATCTTCGTGAACCCGACCGGCCGCTTCGTCGTCGGCGGACCACAGGCCGATGCGGGCGTGACCGGGCGCAAGATCATCGTCGACACCTACGGCGGCATGGGCCGGCACGGCGGCGGCGCGTTCTCCGGCAAGGACCCGAGCAAGGTCGACCGCTCCGCGGCGTACGCCTGCCGCTGGGTTGCGAAGAACCTCGTGGCCGCGGGCGCGGCCGAGCGCCTGGAGGTGCAGGTGAGCTACGCGATCGGCGTCGCCGAGCCGGTCTCGATCCTGGTCGACACCTTCGGCACCGGCCGCGTCGACGAGGAGAAGATCGAGCGCGCGATCCGCAAGCGCTTCGACCTGACACCGCGCGGGATCATCGACTCGCTCGATCTCCTGCGCCCGATCTACCGACAGACCGCGTTCCACGGCCACTTCGGCCGCACCGGCGACGCGTTCACCTGGGAGAAGACGAGCCTCGCCGACGATCTGCGCCGCGATCTCGGGCTATAGGAGCAACACCGCGATGGATGAGACCGAGCGCTACAAGGTTCTTGATCTGGGCCTGGCGGAGTGGGGCCGCAAGGAGATCCGCCTGGCCGAGCACGAGATGCCGGGCCTGATGACCCTGCGCGCGCGCTACGCGCCGAGCCAGCCGCTCCGCGGCGCGCGCATCATGGGCAGCCTGCACATGACGGTGCAGACCGCCGTGCTGATCGAGACGCTGACGGCGCTGGGCGCGGAGGTGCGCTGGGCGAGCTGCAACATCTTCTCGACCCAGGACCACGCGGCGGCCGCGATCGCGGTCGGCCCGAACGGCACCGCCGAGAAGCCCTCGGGCGTGCCGGTCTTCGCCTGGAAGGGCGAGACGCTCGAGGAATACTGGTGGTGCACGCGCGAGGCCATGCGCTTCGCCGGCGGCAAGGGCCCGAACCTGATCGTCGACGACGGCGGCGACGCCACGATGCTGATCCACAAGGGCGTCGAGTACGAGAAGGCCGGCGTCGTGCCGGAGTACAAGCGCGGCGTGGACTCCGAGGAGTGGGGCGTCGTGCTCGGGCTGCTGAAGCGCGAGCTCGCCATGAGCAAGGGCGTGTACACGGCGATGGCGAAGGATCTCCTCGGCGTCTCCGAGGAGACCACCACGGGCGTGCACCGGCTCTACCAGATGGAGAAGGACGGCACGCTGCTCTTCCCCGCGATCAACGTGAACGACTCGGTGACCAAGTCGAAGTTCGACAACGTGTACGGCTGCCGGCACTCGCTGCCCGACGGCCTCGCGCGCGCGACCGACGTGATGCTCGGCGGCAAGGTCGCCGTGGTCATGGGCTACGGCGAGGTCGGCAAGGGCTGCGCGCAGGCGCTGCGCGGCCAGGGCTGCCGCGTGATCATCACGGAGGTCGACCCGATCTGCGCGCTGCAGGCCGCGATGGAGGGCTTCCAGGTCACGACGCTCGACGAGGTGGTCGAGACCGCGGACATCTTCATCACCGCGACCGGCTGCCTCTCGATCATCACCGTCGACCACATGGCGCGGATGAAGGACAAGGCGATCGTCGGCAACATCGGCCACTTCGACAACGAGATCGACATGGCCGCGCTGCGCGCCGCCGAGGGCGTGCGCCGCATCCCGATCAAGCCGCAGTACGACGAGTTCGTCTTCGCCGACGGTCACAGCGTGCTGATCCTGGCCGAGGGGCGGCTGCTCAACCTGGGCTGCGCGACGGGCCATCCGAGCTTCGTCATGTCGGCGTCGTTCACCAACCAGGTGCTCGCCCAGCTCGAGCTGTGGGCGGCGAACGGGAAGTACGAGCGGAAGGTCTACGTGCTGCCCAAGCACCTCGACGAAGAAGTCGCGCGGCTCCACCTCGACCACCTCGGCGTGAAGCTCACCAAGCTCACGCCCGAGCAGGCCGGCTACATGGGCATCCCCACCGACGGGCCCTACAAGCCGGATCACTACAGGTACTAGTGACGAGCCCAGGGCGAATCCTCGCGGCTGCGATCGCGCTCTTCCTGACTGCGTCCGCAGCCGCGGCGGAGGAGTTCGTGAGCGTGCGGGTCGCCAACTCCGTGGCGGCCGTCTCCGTGACGGGGAAGTCTCTCTCCGTCGACGGCCAGGCGTTCCCGGGCGCGACGCTGCGCGCGGCCGTGCGGGACGGAAAGCTCCGGATCGGCTCGCGCGGCACGCGCGGCCCCGTCGCGGTTCGCGCGCGCGGCGGTCTGCGCCTCGACGGGCGCCCGCTGCCGGGGAGCTTGCGGCTGGTGCCCCGCGGGAACGGCGCGTTCGACGTCGTGAACGTGGTTCCGCTCGAGACGTACGTCGCGAGCACGGTCGCGAGCGAGACGCCGAAGACGTGGCCGGGCGAGGCGCTGAAGGCACAGGCCGTGGTGGCGCGCTCCTACGCGCTCCATCAGCGCGCGCGGCGCGGAGCCGAGGCCTTCGACGTGGAGAGCGACGTGATCTCGCAGCGCTATGCCGCTGGAGCGGTGCCGGAGAGCGCGCGCATCGCGGCGCGCGCGACGGCGGGGCAGGTGCTGATCTTCGCGGGCGCACCGATCCTGGCGGCGTTCCACTCGTCGTCGGGCGGCGCGACCGCCTCCGCGGCCGAGGTCTGGGGAGAGGCCGTCCCGTACCTGCGCAGCGTCTCCTCGCCGGACGACGCGGCGCCCGACTACTTCTGGAGCTACGAGATCTCCCTCGGTGATCTGGCCGCGGCCGTCCGGGAAGCCGGCTACAGCCCTGGACAGGTCGACGACGTGCACGTGGTGGAGCGCAGCACGTCCGGACGGGTCCTCACGTTGCGTGTCGGCGAGCTCGAGCTCTCCGGCCGCACCTTGCGCGAAGTCCTCGGCGGTCGCGCGCTGCGCAGCGCGATGTTCGACGCGCGCCTCGAAGGACCCACCGTGCGCTTCCTGGGCAGCGGCTCGGGACACGGTGTGGGGCTTTGCCAGTGGGGCGCGAACGAGCTCGCGCGCCGGGGCCAGAGCTATCGCGAAATTCTGTCACATTACTACCCGGGCACGAAGCTCCGGCGCGTCGGCGCGTCCGGTCCCGTGGCCGGCGACTGGAGCTCCACCCGTTGAACACGAACGCAGAGATCGAAGTCCCGACCGCACCGCTGCGCGCGCAGGCCGACGGCGGCGGGGGCCTGGGCGGAATCCTCGGCAGCCCGATCTTCTTCCTGGTCGCGATGCTCCTCCTGATGTGGGCGCTGCTCATCCGACCGCAGCAGCGCAAGGAGAAGGAGCTGAAGGCGATGCTCTCGCAGGTGGAGAAGGGCGACTCGATCATCACCACCGGCGGGCTGCACGGCCGGGTCACCGGCGTCGCGGATGACGTGTTGACCGTCGAGATCTCGCCGAACGTGCGCGTGAAGCTCTCTCGCGCAGCCGTCGCGAGCCGCGGTCCGGGCAAGGCCGAGGGAGAGAAGTCGTGAGCTTGCGTGCGCGCTGGATCATGATCGGGACGATCACCGTCCTGATGGCCTACCTCGCGTTGCCGTCCTTCTTCTCGCAGGAGCAGCGCGACGCCGGTCACTGGTGGCTGCGACAGGACGGGATCACGCTCGGCCTCGACCTGCAGGGAGGCGTGCACTGGCTGCTGCGCATCGACTCCGACACGGCGGTGCAGCAGGAGCTGAAGAAGCTCAAGAGCAACGTCGAGACCTGGGCCGAGGAAGGGAAGGTGGCCCTGACCAGCGCCGAGGTGAAGGGCGAGTCCCTCGACCTGCGCGGCGATCTGCCCGGCCTGCGCAAGCTGGTCGACGAGAACCTGGACATCGTCGACGTCGCGGAGACCGACGGCGCGCTCGCGCTCTCGCTCTCCTCGCGCTGGAAGAAGGAGGTGATCGACCGGGGCGTGCAGCAGGCGCTCGAGGTGCTGCGCAAGCGTGTCGACGGCCTGGGCGTGCGCGAGCCCGTGATCGCGCCTCAGGGCTCCGGGCGCATCCTCGTGCAGATGCCCGGAATCCAGGACCTGAAGGCCGCGCGCGGCGTGCTCGAGTCGACGACCTTCCTGCAGTTCAAGAACGTGATCGACGCGGCCCCGAACAAGGAGCTGCTCGAGGCGAAGTTCCCGAACGGCATTCCAGAAGATCAGGAGATCGTGTTCTCGCAGGCGCGCGACGGCGGCGAGACCGAGGCGCTGCTCGTGCCGAAGGAGGCGGTCCTCACCGGCGACATGCTGGAAGACGCGCGCGTCGACTTCGATCGCCGCAACCGCCCGCAGATCGCGTTCCAGTGGAATGACGAGGGCACGAGGATCTTCCGCGAGTTCACCGCCAAGCACATCGGCGACCGGCTCGCAGCGATCATCGACGGCAAGGTGATCACCGCACCGGTGATCCAGTCGAAGATCGGGCGCAACGGCCAGATCACGGGCGACTTCACGCGCGAGGAGGCCGCGAACACGGCGGTGCAGCTCCGCTCCGGCGCGCTGCCGATCCCGCTCGTGATCGAGGAGGAGCGCACCGTCGGGCCGTCGGTGGGCGCCGACTCGATCCGCGACGGCATTCGCGCGTCGCTGCTCGGCACGGCGCTCGTCTTCGTGTTCATGGCGGTCTACTACAGCGTGACGGGCATGTTCGCGAACGCGGCCCTGCTCGTGAACATCCTGATCCTGCTCGGGCTGATGAGCATGGCGCGCGCGACCTTGACCCTGCCGGGCATCGCGGGCGTGGTGCTCACGGTCGGCATGGCCGTCGATTCCAACGTGATCATCTACGAGCGCATCCGCGAGGAGCTCCGGGCGGGCAAGGCGGCGCGCGTGGCGATCGCCGCGGGCTTCAACCGCTCGTTCTCCACCATTCTGGATTCGAACCTGACGACCCTGCTCACGGCGTTCATCCTGCTCACCTTCGGCCGGGGCCCGGTGCAGGGCTTCGGCGTCACGCTCGCGATCGGGCTCACGGCCAGCATGTTCACGGCGCTGGTCGTCACGCGCGCGCTGATGGACTTCTTCTACGGCGACCACCCCGAGAGGCTGAGGATCTGATGGAGTTCTTTCCGACGCGTCCGAACTTCGACTTCATCCGCTGGATGAGGCCGATGGTCATCTTCTCGGTCAGCGCGATCGTGCTCTCGTTCGCGCTGATCGCCATCAAGGGCTTCAATTTCGGCATCGACTTCGTCGGTGGCACCTTGATCGAGGTGCAGGTCCCGGAGAGCGCGGGCGCGGTCGACGAAGGCCGGCTGCGCGAGATCATGGAGAAGCTCGGCCACGGCGACGCCGCGATCGTTCGGGTCGGGACGCCCGAGGAGCGCAGCTACCGGATCAGCCTGCTGGGCTCGCAGGAGGAAAACCGCGACCTCTCGGTGCAGGTCGTGAACGGCATGAACGAGAGCCTCGGCGCGCCGGTCGTGGTCAAGGGGATCGAGTCGATCGGTCCGCGGGTCGGCAAGGAGCTCCGCGCGTCGGCGTTCTGGGCGATCGTGTTCTCGTGGGTCGGCATCATGATCTACATCTGGTTCCGCTTCGAGTGGCAGTACGCCCCGGGAGCCGTGCTCGCGTTGATCCACGACGTGACGTTCGCGGCCGGCATGTTCTCGCTCTTCGGCTGGGAGTTCGACATGAACGTCCTGGCCGCGCTGCTGGTGATCATCGGCTACTCGATCAACGACACGATCGTGATCTACGATCGCATCCGAGAGACGGTTCAGGCGCGGGGAACGGCGGAGCTCGAGAGCGTCGTGAACGAGGCGATCAACGGCACGCTCTCGCGCACGATCCTGACCTCGTCCCTGACGCAGGTCGTGGTCGTCGCGATCCTGCTGCTCGGCGGCCCGGTGCTGCGCGGCTTCGCGCTGGCGCTGTTCATCGGGATCATCGTCGGAACGTACTCGTCGATCTACGTCGCGAGCGCGCTCCTGATCTGGCTGTCTCGGCGCTACGGGCACCCGGTGCCGGCGGCGCCGAAGGGAAAGGCCAAGGCGCGCGCGACCGCTTGAGCCGCGCGCGCGCTTCGCGCTCGGCTCAGCTGACCTTCTGAACGACGGGCGAGGGCGCGGCCGAGAGCTCGGGCTTCTTGTCGGCGGGCCGGACCTGACCGAGCGCGCCCACGTCCTTCATCGTGATCGCGCCGTTGATCACCGCGCCCTCGGCGACGGTGAGGCGCGGCGCGGCGAGATCGCCCTGGATGCGGCCGGTTTCGCGCACCTCGATCCGCTCGCTGGCGATGATGTTCCCGGCGATCTTCCCGACGACGGTGACCTGCTTCGCGGAGACCTCTCCCTGGACGTCCCCGTTGGGGCCGATCGTCAGGTGGTGGTTGCGCAGCGAAACGCGGCCTTCGACGCGGCCTTCGAGGATCGTGTCCTCGTCGCCGACGACGTCGCCCTTGATGCTGATCGACTTGCCGATGTTCGCCATCTCTACACCCCCCGGATTGCGGCGCTCCACGGGACCGGGCGGTACCGGGGGCGGCGCATGGCTAGCTACTCTCGTCGGCTCGACGCTGCGCTCCGGCATGTCGCTCTCGCCTTTGTTCTTCCACAACGCCATGGTTACTCCAAAGCACCTTGCGGCGCGGCGGGCGCCGCGGTCGGTGAGAACCGTCACATGCGAACGGCGGCCGTGAGAGAGCGCAGGGTAGCCCCGCGCGCCCGAAGATGACAACCGTGTCGTTCTGGCCGCGCTAGAAGTCGCCGACCCCTCGCTCGCGCTCGTTCACGACGTCGATCCGGAACTTCTCGAGCAAGGTGCCCTGCGCGCGCTCGAGCGCGGCGATCGCGGTTCGGTACCGCTGCAGCGCGCGGATATCGTTGCTCTCCGCTTCCAGCAGGTCGTCCTGGAACTCGCTCACGCTGTGCGGGGTCGAATCTCCCAGCCGCAGCCGCTCCTGCTCGGCGCGCAGCGTCTCCTCGGCGAGGACCCGTCCGCGCTGCGCGGTTTTCACGCCGTCGATCGAGTTCGTGAGCTCGCGCACGGCGTTGCGGACGTCGACGACGATGCTCTGCTCCTGGATGCGCAGGTTCGTCTTCGCGCGCCGCAGGAAGATCTTGCTCTTCACGTAGCGTGCGTCGAGCGTGTCGTTCCCGATCGGCACGACCAGGTTCGCCTGGACTCCCCAGCTGTGCGCGCCGTCGCCCTCGAGGAACTGGTTGTCCGCGCTCCAGCGACCTTGCCCGTAGCCCAGATCCGGGGTGGGCACCTCGACGCTGTCGAAGCCGGGCGTGAGGGGATTGTCCACGAAGGTCGGAATCCCCGGCTGGACCTTCTGGCTGCCCGCGAGCCCGTTGTTCGTGTAGATGCCTCGCACGTCGAGGGCCGGCAGCTTCTGGTTCCAGGCGTACTTCTCGTCGAACTCGGAGTTCTCGACTGCCTTCTGCGCCGCGACCAGCTCCGGCCGCAGCTCGCGGGCCTTCTGCAGCGAGGCCTCGGCGTTCACGTCGTAGGGCACGAACGTGGGCTCCTCCGTGCGCAGCTTCGTGTCGGCATAGCCGGACATGCCGGGCGCGAGGATCACCGTGAGCAGGTCGTCCTGCGCGGCTTCCGCGTTGTTCGTGCTCACGATGAAGCTGAAGTCGCGCTGCGACAGGATCGACTCGGCCTCGGTCACGCGCACCTTCGACACGACCCCGACCTGGTACTGCACCTTCGTCAGCTCCAGCAGGTCCTTCGCGGTCTCGACGCTCCTCTCCGCAGCGGCCTTGAGCGCTCTCGTCGCGGCGAGCTGCCAGTACAGACCTTCGACCCTGAGGACCGTGTCGCTCAGCCGCGCGTTGAAGTTCTCGTCGCTGATCTGCTGGCTGACCCTGCTGCGCCGCACGAGCAGGTCCGGCGTGCTCCAGTACAGGTTCCGCAGCAGGGGCACGGTCAGCTCGCTGCGCCAGGTCGCGCCGTACTGCGGAGCCAGCGCGTACAGGCCGGACGTCGAATCGAGGATCTGCATCGTGTAGCCGCTCGAGTACCCGATGCCCCAGGGCAGGATGCCTTGCAGGCCGCCGTTGTAGGTGTAGTAGTCCTCCTCGACGATCTTGCCGCTGGTTCCGAACGCGCGAATCACGGTGCTCGCGATCGGCGTCTCGACGTGCTCGCGATCGTACGTCCCGACCAGGTTCGGCTCGAAGGCGCCCCAGCTCTCGCGCACCTGCTCCTGCGCCAGCGCGGGATCGAGCCGTTCGACCTGCAAGCCGAGGTTGTTCTCGAGCGCCATCGCCACCGCCTCGTCGAGGGTGACCAGGCGATCCTGGCCGAGGACCTCCTCGGGGCGGAGCGCCTGCGCGCGCGCGACGGACGTCACGGCGAGCAGGCAGACGAGCGAAAGGAAGAGGCTGCGAATCATCTTGGCTCCGTCGCGCCGACTCCGTGAAGGAAGAAGTCGACGATGGCATCGGCGTCCGCCTGGACGCTCGATCGTTTGGGCTCGCGCAGGCGTTCGAGAATCGCGCCACGCATGGACTCGACCAGGAAGCGCGCCGCGCGCCGCGCATTGCAGGCGCGCAGCTCGCCGCTCTTCGTGCCGCGCTCGATCACGCCGGCGACGAAGCTCACGAGCTGCTCGAGATTCTGCTCGAGCTTCGCGGCGAGCAGGGGAGGGCTCTCGGGCGCGAGCTGCCGGTGCTCCTGCAGCGCGCGGAAGATCGCCTGATTCTCGGTCGAGTGTTCGAGCGCCGCGCAGAGCAGCGCGGCGAGCTTCGCCTCCGCGCCGCGCACCTTCGCGGTGTCCGCGCGCGCGCGCCCCATCAACGTCGCGAAGCCGTGATCGGCGACGTGCCCGAGCAGCTCTTCCTTGTTGCGGAAGTAGAGGTAGATCGTGCCCTTCGCGACGCCCGCCTCGTGCGCGATCCGCTCCATCGACGCGTCCGCGAAGCCGAGCTCCGCGATCACGCGGCGCGCGGCCTGCACGATTTCGCCGGTGCGGAAGTCCTTCAGGACCTCCTCTTTGGTCTTGCCCGCGCGCGCTTCTGCCATCCGGGGTCTCGGGGGGTTCAGTCCGTTGAAGCGCCGTCCAGCACGCTGAACGGCCGGTCATCACCTTACGATTACACGCAACATCGTTGCAAGCGCGAGACGGAACCCGTTGGCGTGCCGCCAAGTGTTAGGATGCGCGCCGGGGAATGGGTCGGCAGCGATTGCCGGGGGGCGAAGTGGCGACAACCGCCAGAAGGTGGGAAGCGAAGGTCGGCGAGCTCGCCGTCTATCCCGGCCACGGCGTCGCGCGCATCGAGGCGCTGCAGATCCGCGAGATCGCGGGTCAGAAGCTCGAGTTCCTGGTCCTGCGCAAGCTCGACGACGAGTCGCGCATCCTGATCCCGCGCGACCGCATCGCAGAAGTCGGCCTGCGCCCGCCGATCGAGCGCGCCGACGCCCAGCGCATCTGGAAGATCCTGAAGGAGCGCAAGCGCACGAAGGCGCGCTCCGGCATCGCCTGGAGCCGTCAGTTCCGCGAGCTGCAGGAGAAGCTGAAGCTCGGCACGATCTTCGAGACCGCCGAGGTGCTGCGCGATCTCCTGCGCCTGCAGCACACCAAGGAGCTCAGCTTCGGCGAGCGGAAGCTGCTCGAGAACGCGCGCTCGCTGCTCGTGCAGGAGCTCGCCGCGGCCGAGGCGACCGGAACCGACGAGATCGAAGCGTCGATTCGCGCGGCGGTGAAGTAGGTGCCGCGAAACCGAGCGCGCCGTTTCGCCGCGGGCGCCTCGCCCACCCCCGCGCCGGCGTGTCGCGCATCCGCTTGAAGCGCGCCGTCCGTGGCGCTCGAGCGGGGCGCGCGGGCTGGCGAGCGGAGGCGGTCTGGCCGCGGTAGGGAGCCCATGAGTCTTCCCGCT
>Ga0210377_10001478_pt1 | contig 21500 bp, 24 predicted proteins | sample PLM4_65_b1redo_FD_155480 | JGI IMG/M metagenome (GOLD analysis project Ga0210377, IMG submission 155480) | Groundwater sediment microbial communities from an aquifer in East River, Colorado, USA - PLM4_65_b1 redo | ecosystem: Environmental > Terrestrial > Soil > Riparian zone | place: USA: East...
CTCGTTCTGGCTTTCAACCGTCGCCCGGGTCTTAAAAAGCCACCCAAGGATCGGGATCTTCGAGAGAAAGGGCACGCCACTTTCGGCGACTTGTTCGCTTTTGGTATAGATGCCTCCGATGACCACGGTCTCACCATTTTTTGCCAGGAGGTCGGTTTCGGCCGTCCGTGTCGTCAAAGAAGGGACACCCATAACTGCCCGAGAAAAGTCGGGGTCCTTTTTGTCTGCAACGACGTGCAAAACAATTTCTCCAGCCGGCGTCACGTGAGGTGTCACGCTCAACTCGAGTTTAGCGTTGATTGTGGTCACACCGGTCTGCCCGGCGGCGCTCCCACCGCCGGTTGCCGCGCCGGCGGTTACAATGGAAGTCGTGGGCACCAGAATTTCCGTCCCACTCGAAATCTTCGCTTCTTTATTGTCCAACGTCAGAATCCGAGGGGTAGACAGGATCTTGCCCTTCCCGGAATCCTCAAGGGCTGAAAGTTGGAGGTCCAGCCGGACAGTATCGGCGAGATTTCCAAAACTGATCCCCAATGCCCCCCCCCGCCCCGCTCCTACATGGGCTGGTAAATTCACAGCAAACGGTCCGCCGCTGAGGCCAATCCCCCCGGTCAGGGCTTGGGCAACGGTATCCGTTGAGCTCTGTTTCGTCGCCCCTCCGTGCAGGGTTGTGAGGAGATTGCCACTCTGCGTCGTCCGAAGACCACCCCACTGCACCCCAAGTTCCCGAGTAAAGTTGGTGTTGGCCTCCACAATCCGGGCCTCGATCATCACCTGAGGCGTCTTGGAGTCCAACTGCCGAACGATCTGGGCAATTCTTTCAACGCTTTCCGGCACATCGCGGATGATCAACGTGTTGGTTCGGGAGTCGTCGGTCACGCTTCCCTTTTTGCTCAACAGGCTCCTGACAGATTCGCTCAGATCTTTGGCGACGGCGAACTGAATCGACAGCATCCTGGTCATGAGCTGCCCTTCCCCGTCGGCAAACGGCGACTTCATAATGCGCGTGATGGGGCCCTCCTGGACTTTGACCAAATTCCCTATTTTCAAGATCGCATCGAGCACTTCCGAGAGCGTCACATCTTGAAAACTGAGCGTCAGTTTACCCGCCACTTCATCGCTGATGACCAAGTTTAATCGCTGCTCTTGGCCAATCGCGCGGAGCACATCTTTAAGCTCCGCCTCTCGAAACTCCATCGAATAGCGATTACCACCGGCAGCGCTTCGTTGGACAGAAATCGGTCCTTGATCTTGCGCGCCAACCGGGATGGTCCATACGGCTATACTCAGCCCAAACCAGAAGACGACCCACCACCCTCGCTGCGCCATAACCTTCTCTCCTTACGGGAGGGCGAACGAACGAATGACCACTCGACGTACCTGCTGCCCTCGTTTCAACACGACCGCGTTGGGGGTAATATCGAGGACGACCTCTCCATTGATACGGTCGCCAGGCCGCACGATCTGATGGTTGAGAATAGCCACAACTCCCATCGGCCCCGCAATCACTCCTTGTAACTCCACCGAGGATGGGGAAGAATCGTCCTGCTCGGCGGACGACGGCTCAGGCAGATGAAGGAACGGATCTTTTCCCCACCGCTCGACATCACCCCCCGATGGTGACGTCGGAAACGCCCCCGATGGAAGTGCCGACGAGGACGTAGTGATCCATACGACGGTGATGAGCACGATAGCCTTACATAGGCGTCGCACTTTGCACCTGACCTTCATCGGCCGTCACCGTTTCCGGAAGGATGTGTCGCCAATCCCAGGAGAACCCTGGACGTCGCCACCGTAAAGCGGGCTGACACCAAGGCGGCATGTTCAGGGCTTCGCCCGAGGTGGACGTCGGCAATGGTCAGCCCCCAGCGAGACTGCTCGAGCTCTTTTAGATAGGTTCCAAGCACTCGAAAGGTTGCACTGAGCTCAACTTCTAGAGCGCCAGCCGGGTCGGGGGTGGCCGCAGGACGTACTGCGATGAAATCGACTCCGATCCGTCCGGCGAGGGCAGCCATGTGGGTGAGAAGGGCGGAGAGGCGGGGGTCCTCGTCGTTCACCGTGTCTCGACGAGATTCAGACTCGGGCGAACTCGTGACATCGCGTCGAGCACCTAGCTGCTCAAGTTCGTTCTGCAACGCCGCGATTTCTCCCTCCAACACATGCCGCTCGGTCTCAAGCATTTTGACCCGTTTGACCGATGGGCCATCTAACAGCACCCCCACAAACACAATGCTGGTTGCAATCGTCATGGCCGCAATAAATTGCTCACGACGACTAAGGCGAAAAGACGTGAGTCGCGGGAGCCAAGGCCATTCCATCACCCACGCCTCCGAGGCGGCGGGTCGAAAAACGAGGCCCGCGCTATCACGCAGTGAATCTCAAAGCCGACGCGATTGGTCGAACCGTTTTCTCGTTGCGAGTACACGAGTTGCGGCTGAGAAAAATGGCGGGCTGTTTCAAGGCTTGCAAGGAACTCGGCCACCCCTCCTTGAGATCCGGCAACTCCCTGGATCCGAACAGGGATATCCTCGGAGGTCTCTTGCCGGACTTTCTCTTCGAACTGGGCAAGCCACACACCATCAGGAACAACCAGGCTCAGCTCGCGTAGGATTTCAGACCATCGGGCGCCCGTGGTCTGGATCCGCTCCGTCATGAGGCGCACCCGCTGCGCGTCGTCCTCTTGGAAGCCCTCCCGTAGCTGGGACACCTCGTGGGCGAGGCGATCACGAGCGGATTTCAGCTGCATGATCTGAGGATCGAGACGAGCAGCGGCGCGAACTTGGACGCCCCAAACCAGGAACGGCATCAGGATCCCTACACCGACAGCGGCCGCCAGTGTCCATTTGCCGTGGCGGGGCCTGCTTTCGCGCAGCAGTTCGTCGAGCAGGTTGATGGTCTTCTTCACGCGCGTCCTCTTAACGCCAACCCCACGCTTGACGCATACCGTGGAGCGACCCGCTCCAGGTCCGGTCCAACGGCTCCGCAATCCATCTCTTCGAACGGGTTAAAGAGGACGACCTTGGCATCAAAGAACGAGGAAACGTGCTCGACGAACCCCGGCATCAGCGGAGTGCCCCCCGCCAACAGCACCCGTTCGAGGGTGCCGTCGTGCGATTGGGCTCGATAGTAGTCGACCGATCGCTGGATCTCCACAACCAAGCGATCGACCTCTGGTCCAAGGACTTCGAGGATCTTCGCCTTTCCGGTTAGCCCCTGTTCGCGTTTGATGGCTTCGGCTTGGGTGCAGTCGATCCCAAACCTAGTAACGAGACTCTGGGTCAGCGTAGCCCCCCCCATTGGGATGCTTCGGGTGAATCGCAACGTACCCTGCTTGGCGATGTTAATGTCCATCCGACCCGCGCCAATATCCACGAGCGCCACGCATCCTGATCCGGTTTGATCGCGTCCGAGGCGGTGAGCGGCATGGTAAAAGGCGAGGGGATTGATGTCCATCGCCTTCACCGGAAGGCCTGCTTGTTGATACCGCCGAAACTCCCCGTCGACCGCCGCGCGCTCCGCCACCACCATGGTGATTGGCATCTTCCGTTCTGGTCCTTTGACCACGGCTCCGGCCAGATAGTCGACAAAGACTTCTTCCAACCCGAGTGAGGTCGCCTTCTTGGCCTCCCACCGAAGCGCCTCGCGCAATTCGTGTGTCGGGATCGGCGGCACATCGATATGCCGTACCACCGCCGGTCGGCTTTGGAGGCTCACCGCCACCGATTCACCGGCCAACCATCGCCGCTGCAACGCCATCTGAATGGCCTGCGCGCTGGGCCACGCCTCGTCGTCGCGCATTTCCGGAGACAGTTCGTGCAGTTCGGCGTGCACGACCTTCCATCCCCCGGCCTTCGGCGCCAACTGCACGAGCTTGACCGCACCCCGGCCGAGATCGCACCCCACAATCGACCGCCGCCCGTGAAAGAACCTCACACCGCTTCCCGACGCTGGAGCGGGGCCGCGCGGAGCCCCAGATCGTCCAAGGCCTTATGGTAGGCAACCCGGTGCTTGTAGCCCTTCTTCAGATACTTCCAGATCGCCTGCACGAGCCGCGCGTCCGCCTCGGAGTATTCGCGAGCTTCAAGATCCCCCATGGGAATTCGCTGCGGGACGATATACCCCTTTTGTTCGAGGTAGTAGAGTTTGTGCCGGGGAATGTCGACGCGTTCTAGGAGTTCATGGGTTTTCACACGCCGCCTCCAACTGCGGATCTATTTTTCTACTGTTGGGAAGTCTAGCCGCGATGCGGGGCCTGTCAAGAAACCAAGGAAGGCGGGCACAGGAGCCTGGTCAATCTCGGTCAACGAAACTCTTCTTGCCAGACGAAGGTGTCCGTCGCATTCGGGCCAACCGGGTCGAACGCGTTGACCACCACCGGCGTGACAGACGTTCGGGTATTGGGCGGTAGCGCCGCGTCGATGATCGTCACCGTGAAGTTGCTCACTCCTGTCACAACGGGCATCGCGGAAAAGGCCAGACTAAATTCGCCGGTGTAATCCAGAGGAATCCGCTCAGCGGCTATCGGCGCAGTAAATAGCACGGGATTTGGCGCACCTGGATTCCAGGTATCGACCGTGCTCCCAACCAGGTTAACTTTGGCATAGCCGTCGCTGGCATAGGTCCAACCGGCCGGGATCAAAATCGACACGCTGTTGACTGCCGAACACCCCCGGTTGCTCACCGTCCAGATAAGTTCCTCGTTGGTACTGGACGCGTTCGTGCTGGCAGGGACCACGCTGACCACGTATTCGTCGACCTCCTTCGGATTCGGAGTCGACGTCGCAACCGGGGTCACGACCAAGCCGCCGTTGGCCGTGGCGGAACCCTGGACGTAAAAGTATGGTTTGGCGCCAGAGGCCGGCACAGTGCCTGTGACCGTCGCGGTCCAGGTAAACGTACCCGATGCTCCACTGGCGAGGTTCATGGGTGGCTCTGCCGGGCCGACGAAGGCTCCGATGGCCGCGGAGTTAAAAACAAACGGCGTCAAGATCGATGGCGTGACGTTGATCACAGGGACTCCAGTGTTGTTGATCACCGTCATCGTAAACGTCGCGGTGGTGCCGGAGAAAAGGCAGGCTGGTGTCACCGCGATGCTGGCGGTCACGCGGCTCACTGCGAGGACATTAGACAGGGCGGTCGAAGACGTGGCGGTGTTGGCGCCGTTGCGCGCAAACGCGCTGAATTGAATCGTGCCGTTGTCGGCCGGAGCCGTGGTGTAGGTAAAGGTGATGGTACCGGATGCACCCGGCGCCAGATCCAATGGGTTCGGACTGTACACTGTCGACGTCAAGCCCTGCGTGACCGTTCCGGTCTTGATCGTGGTCGGTGAAATCGGGCTCGAGACGATCGCCATCTTGGTCGAGGTGGAGTTGTTTCTAATGGTCATGACGAGACGAAAGCCGGTTCCGGATGCGATCGCGGTGACGGGCGTGCCAAACAGGTCGGTCGTTTGGGAGGAGGTGATAGAAAGCGACTTTAACGTCCAGGAGCCTTGATTCGTATCGGTATCCGAACCCAAGTTGGTAAACGGCGGTCCGCCAACGGTGGTGGTATTCCTCGCACGGATGTCTCGCAGGGCTTCGGCGGTGTCGACGGTCGTCGACCGGAAGTTAAAAACGATCGGGAAACTCAGCGAGGACCCAGTGACGATGGCGTTCGCCCATGCGTTCGCGCGAAACGTCACCGAGGTCGTACTGTACGCGGTGCGGGTCCATCCCACTGGCGCCGCGGTGGCCGCCGAGAAGGTGCTTCTTCCCGCCGACATCCTGAATCGAACTTCATAGATCCGTTCGCCGACATTCCCGCCGGTGTTCGCGTTGGTGATCTGGAACGTGAGTGTTCCCGTGCTGCCCATTGCGACCTGCGCGGGCGCTGCCGGGGTTTGGGCGGTCATCGTAAAGTTGCGTGCGGCGTGGGCGGAAGTCTCCCACCCTCCAAGGACTGCGATCACCGCGAACACTATAAGGAAACGTATCTTCACCGACCTCCCCTCGTTACCGCTGGATCGTTTTCCGGACCACCCGGACGGCGCTGCCGAGGCCAACGCTACCCACCGTCCCGGTTGACATCACGTTGACTTCATAGTCTGGATTCGCTCCATCGACCAGGATCGGGGTTACGGGACTCCCCAGGGCGTGCGCAGATGACGTCAAATTCAGACAGCGCACGACGCCGGTCAGCGTCATCACGCCTCCCGCGGAGGTTGAACCGGTGTACCCGATCTCTTCGGCGGGATTGATCGCATCGTCCATCGTCAGGGTCCCCGCTGGCAGAAATTTCGGGTGGGCCGCGATCGTGAACGCGACCGATGGTGTTGGAACGCACGGACTCCCCAGGTTGGCCAACGCGGTCAACAACGTCGTCACCGGATAGACCCGACTCGCCCGTTCGTGGGGACTCGCCGTACCGCTGACCCCGCCGATCGGTGCGTCGCGTATGATGCCGGTGAAGGTATCGGCTGCGATACCCGTGTACTGCACAAACTCCGCGGAGCCCGTGATGTCGTCCTCAATCTGCAAGAAACCCGTGACCGGAAAACGCGCGGTGGTGTAAACCCTGATGGGATTGGGCGAAGCTGCGGTCGGTATTCGAGTCCGGAGAAGGGTTGCGGGTAGGGAGGCATTGACCACGAACGAGCCGTTACCGAGGTTGGTGGCTGGAATGACGATGGGATCGACAGCGCTTCGATAAAAGTCGAGATTCTGAGCGAAACTGCGCTGCGCAAACTCCAGGCCGCCCTCGGTGATATAGAGTGCTTGGCTGGATTGGGTTTCGGTCAACGCGCTGGAGCTCTGGGTGCCGACGAGGGACACTGAGATGGCCCCGAAGAACCCCACGATGACGATCAAGAAAATGGCAGCGATGAGCGACGCCCCGCGTTCCGCTCTCACGTCGGCCTCAGACCTCATGTAAAACTCCGCGGATGCATCCGGATGCGGAACGCCTGGGTTTCCCCGCCCATGGTCAGAGTCAGATCCACTTGAATCACCCAGACCTGTGCTGCGGTGACCGCCGGTGTTCCACTCTGTTGAAAATAGGAAAAGCCCAAGGCCGCTGCGTTCCCAGTCGCCAACAGCGTCCCGTTGCGGGTGATGTTTCCACCACCAGAGGTGTAGGCAATCACATTCCCGCCGATATCCACGAAGCTCAGTGTCGCAGCAGTCATCGTCGGAATGTCGGCCGCGGTGCGACTTCGGATGGTTCGAATCTCGCGAGCCATCCGTTCGATGCCGAGTCGTCCTTGATTGGCGACGTTCGCCTCGTTGTCTTGAGCGACATACGCCATTATCCCTTGCTGCATCATGATCCCGGTGATTGCCGCGATGATTCCAACCAGGATCAACGTGATCACCAACTCCACCAGCGTGAACCCGGATTCTCGACCCTGCCTCTCGGAGGGGGATGGCTCCACGGCTCCCGGTCTGTTTTCTACGGATTGCACGACCTTCGATCTTACACCTGCCCATGTCGAGGCATCACAGCGCTGATGCGATGGTTGTATTCCCATCAGTAATTTGTGAGGAGCGTCACGGCGGTCAAATTTCCAGCTACAGCGCTGGTGATGGTGATGACGGCCTGTTTATAGTCGGTGACCGTCGCGCACGCGGCGGTATCGTTTAGGTTCGCGGCAGGCACATAACACACCGCCCGAGCACAGGTAAAGCCGGTGAGCATCGGAAGCGTACACGCCGAAGCACCGGTCGCGATCGCGCCAAACCCACTCGCTCGCTTTTCAGCGATGAGTTGATCCGATTCCCCCTGGGCGAGTTCCATCGCCTGCTGAGTGAGCAACGCCTTGGGACTGCCTCCAAGGCTGGTCATGAAGGGAATCATCACCGCCGCGGCCGCAATCGAGATGATCACGATGGTGATAATCGTCTCGATTAAGGTAAACCCTCGCATCGTAGCGAGGGTTGCGCGGAACCCGTTTTCTCTCTTGGTGACCTGTGCCAGCATGGTTAGCGATCCTCTGCTCAGGGACTCAGCACGCTGCCGGTCTGTTGCACGACCCGGACGGGTTGGTTCGTACTGCCCCCGCTCACCGTCACCGATGTAATAGCTGCCAGCGCCCCCGCCGAACTGTACGGCACTCCCAAGGTATCGAACTCGACGTACTGACCGGCAAATCCGATCGCCGTCAGAGTGATCCCGGCGTAGTCACCCGTGTTCAGGGTGACGGAGAGAGACCCACCTCCGAGGGGATCGCGTGCGGACTCGCCTGCCTCGCCCCAGGTGCCGTCTCCGTCGGCGTCGTTGACCACGGCATACCCCTGGGGAATCGGGGCCGGTGCGAGGTTGAAATAGACCCGGTTTCGAAGGCGTTGCGTCATCGCCAGCCCTTGGGCATAGGAGATATCGGCCTGGAGCTTGCGAGCCGCCGCCGAGGCCTTGGTGCCTGTCATGTTTGACACATTCGGCATCGCAATCGCTGCCGCAATCGCGAGCAGGAACATGATGAGGACCAACTCGATGAGCGTCCAACCATCCTGTGAACGTCTTAGATGCATTCGTGACTCTTCGTGAAACGGTTCACCTCAGCTTGCACAGAAGGCCGGCGCTGCGATCGTCACCGCGCCCGTCGCCGGTGCGTAGGTCACACGAACAAAGCGCTCCGCCGTCGAGCCGCACCCACCAGCACCAGTGGGAGCTGCCGCCCAGGTGCAGGCCGTAGCATCTGTGTCTGAGCAAATGACGAATTCATTGCTTCCCACGGTGTATGTGCTCCGTGTAATACCTGTCGACGTAGGATTCGGCACCATGCCGTACACACAGTCACCAAACGTGCGAGTCGTCGTACACACTCCACCCCCCGTTCCCCCAGTAAGCGGCAAACCTTTGACCGTATTCACAGCGATCGCCAATTGCCCGGCATACGCCCCGGCTAGGCCCTTGAGGGCAGAATCTTTTGCGTCTTGCGTCACGGTACCGAACTGGATCATGGCGACTGCGCCCAGAATGCCCAGCACCACGATGACGATCACCAATTCAATCAGGGTAAAACCCGCCTGACTGTTGAGTCTCTTCATGCCCATTTCTCCCTTGGTGTGGTGGGGGTGGTATCTCTTCCGCATCCACACATGTTAACTTGCACAGAAGGCCGGTGGTGATACGGTGAGTGCACCGGTGGCTGGCGTATACGTCACCCGGACGAACCGTTGCGACGTCGAGCCGCATCCACCCGCAGTTAGCGCGTTGGTACATGCGGTGGTGTTCGTATCGGTACAAATATTGAAGCGATTCGCCCCCGTGTTATACGTGCTGCGGGTGATACCAGCCGCCGTGGGATTGGGCACGAGCGTGTACACGCAGTCGATAAAGCGATTACTGGTTCCTGGGGCCGGCAAACAGTTTCCCAAGGTCGCTCCCCCGGTTGGACGCCCCTTGATCCGGCTGATTGCAACGGCGAGCTGTCCCCCATACGCGCCGGCGAGACCGCGCAGTGCAGCGTCTTTCGCATCCCTGGTGATGTTACTGAAGCGGATCGTGGCCACCGCCGTCATGATCCCAAGTACCACAATCACCCACACCAGCTCGATCAGGGTGAAGCCTCCCTGGCTTCTTGTGTTTTTCACCGTTCATGCTCGAAATGAAGAACGGTGGGGGCGGCATCTCTGCCGCCCCCACGCGAGTCTAGCTTGCGCAAAACGCAGGGGCCGCGATCGTGAGCGCCCCCGTCGTCCCATTGTAGGTCACGCGAACAAACCGTTCCGCCGTCGAGCCACAGCCTGTCGCAGGGTTCGCGGTACCGCACGCGACTGCGTCAGTATCGGAACAGATATTGAAGGCGTCAGGAGCTACCGTATCGTCGTATGCGCTTCTCGTAATTCCGGTTGCTGTCGCATTTGGAACCAGGCTGTAGACACAGTCCACAAATCTGGTGCTAGCCCCACAAGCTCCGACCGTAGCTCCCTCGGAGGGTAAGGCTTTGACCGTATTCACCCCGATCGCCAATTGTGCGCCATACGCTCCGGCCATGCCTCTCAGGGAGGCATCCTTTGCGTCTTGCGTGATATTGCCGAACTGGATCATCGCCACGGCGCCTAGAATCCCGAGCACCACGATGACGATGACCAATTCGATCAAGGTGAACCCTGACTGACTCTTCAGTCCCTTCATGCTCGTTCCTCCTCTGGTTTGTTCCTGTTGTCGTGCACCTGCACCGTCCGACCAGGACCCTTCCGTGTTCCTTGCCACTACACAGACACTTCCTTGGCACCTCTCGCTCGGACAGACCCGGTGGTCTGATCCCAACTCATCATGTGCGCGTCATCACCTCCTTTACCAATTCTGGTATCCCCGGGTACCCGATGACACGCGGCCCGATGCCGGTTCATACTGATACCTTTCGCCGAACGGATCGACCGGATAACCACTGTGGTCCAGCGCTTGCGCCCGTAAATACCAATCATTCAAAATGGTGCCTTGCTCCGCGGGAATGAGAAACCGTTCGGAGAGGAGGTGTTTGAGGTCGTGCGGATACCGGCCATTGAGTGCTCGATAGAGTTCCGTGGACAGGCGAATGTTCGCCAAACCCACTTTCAGCGCGGTTTGCCTCGCCTCCTGAGCCATTCGCTCGTAATAGGTCATGAACGCCACTGTCAACCCCGCGACGAGAAGGCAGACCAGCACGGTGTCAAACACCGAACGGTCACTGTTCGTCCCCCGTCCCCAACGCAGGTTCAGCCTCCCCCACCCTTGTACACGTTGACGAGGTTCCACCACGGCATGAAGATGGCAAGTGCCAGAAAGAGAATCACGGCTCCGATTACGGTCAGGAGAAGCGGTTCCAACGCCGTGGAGAGATTGCGAATGCTGTAGTCCACTTCGCGATCGTAGTACTCCGACACCTTCGTGAGCATCGCCTCGAGTTGTCCGGTCTCTTCTCCGATCGCGACCATCTGAACGATCCCCGCCGGAAACAACTTGGTTGCTTTCATGGGCTGGACAATTCCTCTCCCCTGTCTCGCGCCCTCCTGGATCGTGTCGATCGCTCGGGAAATCTCCACGTTGCCGACGGTTTTGGAGACGATGTCGAGGGCTTGAAGCGCCGGCAATCCGCATCGATTCAACGTTCCGAAGACTCGCGCAAAGCGGGAGAGGGCCGATTTGAGGAAGATCGGACCGAAGATCGGGAACTTGAGCTGAATTCGATCCCACCAGGCACGTCCCGGCGGGGTGTGGATGTACCACCGGAAACCGACCGCTCCGGCGATCACTGCAATAAGGATGACGAGGCCGAACGACTGAACCGCGGTATTGATTCCGATCAAAATACGGGTCGGAAGGGGGAGGGTCGCGTGAAGGTTCTCATAGAGGGCCATGAACTTGGGAACCACAAAGGTCATCAGGATCACGAACGCCACGACCAGAGCCGTGATGACGATCTTGGGATACCGGGTGGCGGATTTGATACGGGCGCGTGTCTCCGCGTCGTGCTCGGCGAGCGTGGCCAGACGGTCGAGCATCTCGTCGAGAACGCCTGCGGCTTCGCCCGCCCGCACCATGCTGACGTAAAGATGGTCAAACACTGCCGGGTGCCTGGCCAAGGCATCCGAGAAGTCCGTTCCCCCCTCGACGTCTTGTCGCACCTGAACCAGGATGGCTTTGAGCTTCGGGTTCGCGGTTTGCTCGGTCAGGGCGTCAAACACCGCCACAAATGACAGCCCCGCGTCGATCAGGGTCGCCATCTGGCGGGTCAGGATGATGAGATCGTCTGAACTGACCCGGGTGGTGAAGTTCTCGACGATCTCGAGGGCAACTCGCCAGTCAAACCCATTCGCGTCGTCGATCCGAATCGGAAGGTAACCGAGCCGGTCGAGTTGCAGCGCGGCGGCTTCTCGGCCCGATGACTCGACCGTGCCGGTCAGGAGTGCGCCGGATCTATCGCGGGCTTTGTAACGATAGACAGTCATCAGATTCCAGAGTGTGGCCGTCAGTGTTTGTCACTCGCCATCCACCTCCTGGGTGACTCGGTAGACTTCCTCAAGGGTGGTGATCCCATTGGCCGCCATGACGAGGCCGGCTTGGCGGAGCGGTACGAAACCGGCTTGCAGCGCCGCCGTCTTCATCTGCGAAGCCGGCGCTCTCGCCACCATCAAGTCGCGAAGCGCTTCGTTCATCGTCAGCACTTCGTAGATGCCGATACGGCCGCTGTAGCCGGTGTTCCGGCACCCCGAGCACCCGGCGCCCTTCACCAGGGCGATGGACTGGCCCGTGGGCACGACATCCTCGAAAAGTTTTACGGGAACCGCTTGCGGCTTCCGGCAGGTGGGGCAGACCTTCCGCACTAGCCGCTGACCCACCACGCCCAGCAGGGCGGACGCGATCAGGTACGGCTCGACCCCGATATCGATCAGGCGCGCGACCGCGCCCGGTGCGTCGTTGGTGTGGAGGGTGGAGAACACCAGGTGACCAGTGAGGGCGGCTTGGATCGCAATCGTCGCGGTCTCGCGGTCCCGGATTTCGCCGACCATGATCACGTCGGGGTCCTGGCGCAGGATCGACCGAAGACCATTAGCGAAGGTCACGCCGGCCTTCACGTTGACCTGGACCTGGCTGATGATCTTGAGCTGGTATTCGACGGGATCTTCGATCGTGACGATGTTACGCACGATCGTGTTGATGGTGTTGAGAGCCGCGCAGAGCGTGGTGGTTTTGCCGCTGCCGGTGGGACCGGTGACCAGGAACAATCCGTATGGCCTGGAGACGAGTCGCGTCACGGTGTCGAAGATCTGGGGCGAGAATCCCAGTTCAGAGAGTTTGATGAGGGTTTGGCGTTTGTCCAAGATCCTCATCACCACTTTCTCGCCGTGGACCGTCGGCAGGGTGGATACGCGAAGATCGATGTCCCGCTCGCCCACCTTCATTTGGATGCGGCCGTCCTGAGGAACCCGCTTTTCCGAGATATCGAGATCGGCCATGATCTTGAGGCGCGACAAGACCCCGCCGTGAAGGCTCTTGGGCGCCGTGGCGACTTCCCGCAGCAAGCCGTCGACGCGATGCCGCACCCGAAGCACATCGGCGTCGGGTTCGATGTGGATGTCGCTCGCGCCCTCGTGGACCGCCTGCGTGATGATCGTCGTGACGAACTTCACGACCGGCGTTTCCTCCGCCAGCCGTTCCGCTCGGGCCGCGGGCGCCTCCGCCTCTTCGAACGGGACGAGATTGTTGACCGCTTCCTGGATGGTGGAGGTCATTCCATACTGGTGTTCGATCGCGCGCATGACTTCTTGCTCAGTGCTGACCACCGGCCGAATCTCCATCCCCGTTGCGCGCGCGATATCGTCCACCGCCACCACGTTGAGCGGGTCCACCATGGCCAACGTGAGCGTGTGGTCTTTCTTATAGAGCGGAATCGCCTGGTGACGCCGCGCGAGCAATTCCGGGACGAGCTTGATCACATCGGAGTCGATGATGACCGTGGACAGGATCTGATGGGGAATCCCGGTTTGGCGTCCCAGCGCTTGGATGATCCCCTCTTCGGTCACGTAGCCCAGGCCTTTGAGAACGGCGCCGACCCGACCACCGTGGCGTTTTTGTTCGGCCAGGGCATGATCGAGTTGTTGCGGTGTGAGGAGGCCTTCGGCGATCAACATCTCGCCGAGCCTCTTACGGTTCTGCTGAGGGAGGGCCATCGGCCTTACAGGACTTTGCAGGCGACGAACATGGGGGAAATATAACAGAGGGTAAAAAAGCCGCAAGAAAACGGGAGAACTAGTCGAGAAGAGGGTGCGCCCGATTAGGTTCCGCTGAGGGCGACGGTCACTTCGATTCTGGTTTGAGGCTCCAGCAGGATGACATACGACGGCGTCACGTCTTTGAGAACGATCCCCCCGACCAACGATTCCCCTCGAGCAACGGTAAAGAGATCTTTGCCGCGGGACAAAAAGGCCCGTTCGGTTCCACCGCCCGCAACGTACCCGAGGTACTTATACTGCGCCAACTCGCTTCGTGCGCGTTGGGCGGCAAGCTCCTCGGGGGAGGGCGGGGGTGGGGGCGGCGGAGGGGCCGGAGGGGGGGGCGGCAGGGGCGCAGGCGGAGGGGGGGGCACGTACACCTGGACCGGGGCGAAGATATTTCTGGGCGATTGGACGGCTACCCGAGGCGGATTGAGCAGCTCAACCTTCACGCGCAACTCGGGTTGTCCCCTTTTCGTGGTCGAGGGAGAGGCGGTCGCGCCCTTCACATAGGTCAGCGGCGCAGTCTTTGGCGGTTCATGGGTGAAGATCCGATAGGCAAGAAGCCCCAGCCACAGGGAGACCAACGCCACCAAGAGCAGCACCTTCTGGTTGGTCACGAGGTCCTCAGGTAGGCGGCGACTCTGAGCTGAACCTCGAGTTGGGACTCCTCTTTCTTGGCACGGGCCAAGGTGAGCCCCTCGATGGTGAAGAATGGGCTGCTGTGCTCCAAATCGTCAAGGAACCGGCGAACTTGACCATAGGGACCCGAAAGGGAGAACGTCAATCCGACCTTTTGGAACTCTTTGGAATCAAACCGCTCAGGCTGGTAATTCACAGCGGGAATAGACAACCCTCGCTGCTTCGCCAGGCTGGCCAGGGTGGTAATGACTTGAGGTAAGTCCTGCCGAGCCGTGGCTTTCTCGGTCACACGCTTCATGTCAAGATACGCTTGTTGATACGTTTTGTAGCGGCTGATCGACTCTCGCTCTGTCCGCCACTGGGCTTCGGTCGCGGTCAGCGTCATCTGGCTCGGCCGGAGCAGTCCCGCATAGACGACGACATTCATCGCGATGGCCAGCAGGAGCAATCCGCCCGCCGTTCCGTATCGCCGGATGAGAGGATGCATCGTCATCCGGCCAGCCGGTACGTGCATTGGATACTGAATTCCACCCAGTTGTTCTCCGCGGTCTTCTGCTGCTGGAGAAACACGTCGGTGAAACGACCGCTCTGTTCCAGCGCGATCATCAGCTTCGCCAAATCCTGCAACGTCAGCGCAACACCCTGGAGCGCGATCACCCGGCCCTTGATCTCGGGGCGAATGCTACTGATCGACACGTTGCGCGGCACGGCCGCCTCCAGATCATTCAACAACGTCGTCCACGAGAAGGTCTTGTATTCGAGGATGTCATTGAGATCGGCAACCTGCTTCGTGAAATCGCTCACCGCGCGAGGATCGTCTGCTGAGAATCCGAGCGCGCGCAGATCCGCGCGAAACCGAGCCGACTGCTGCTGAACCCGGGCCACGCTCTCTCGCATGGCCGCCGTCTCCTGCCGATCGTCGAGCGCCCGCCACACGTTCACCCCCGCAACAAGGAGCGCAACAACGGAGGCCGCATAGAGAGCGGCGGCGATCAGGCGGGCTCGTGCGTATCCCCCGGACGAAAAGTTGGTCCGAAACGGCTCGGGTTCTTTGGCGATCACAATGGCCATGGCTCTCAGCGTTCTAGTGCGGCCCCCAATGCTCCCGCCGAACGAGCGTGCTCTTCGGGAGGAAGGGTCGGCACGCCGTCGAGGAGGACATCGTCTGCTCCCAGTACTCTTGCCGTCAGATGGAAGCGGTTTGCCAGTCGATCGGACAGTTCATCGGACGCGCCCACCGCCGACACGAAGAGGTGGGTCACCCGCGACAGGTCCTTCTCTTTGCCGTACGCGCTCAACGAGAGCTCGACTTCGTCCAGAATGCGGTCAACCGCCTCCGTACCGACCAGGGCTCTCCGGGTTCCCTTGATGCGTATGTACGCTGGCGTCCCACTTTCAAAAATCATCACCATCAGCGAAGCTCCGGTGATGGCGAGGAAAATGAAGTGGTGCTCGGGCGTCGCCAGTTGGGCCATCTTGGGGCGATAGAGATTGAAGCGGTGAAACGAGGCCAAATCCACAACACGAGGTTCGAGTCCCGCCTGGAGCAACACCTGTTCGTATTGGGTAAGAACCTGTTGGTTGATCGCCGAGGCGAGCACGCGGTGGCCTGGTTCGCCGTCCGATCGCCGAAATCGCTGGTGGACAAAGTGGGCAGACGGCAATTCAACGGAAAACGTTTTCTCGAGATGCCAGCGTACCAACTTGGTGAGATCATCGGTCTGCGCGGGCAAGCGTGCCACATCGAAGAGCACGACACGGGCGACAGGGTCCGGCACGGCCACGGACACGGCGCCAACCTGCTTCCCCTGGATCAGCGAGCGGACCACTCGTCCGAACTCGGTCGGGTCGGTGATGTTGGGCTCGATCGGCGAGAGGCTGACCAGCCCAGGGGGCAGGGGGTGGGTCCACCGCCCGGTCAAGACTGGGCGCCGGCCACGACCACGAACACGGACGAGCGTCAGCAGATCGGGCGCAATCTCCAGGCCAAATCGAGTCGATTGTCCCCATCGTAAGATCACCGGACTCACTCGATGAACGTGACTCGGTTGATTTCACGCAGCGTGGTTTCGCCTCTGACCACCTTCTCCACCCCAGCCTGGCGAAGCGTGGTGAGCCCCTCCTTGATGGCCGCCTTCCGAATTTCCGACGGGGGCCTCCGGGCCAGAATCATCTCTCGAATCGAATCGGACAAGTCCAGGAATTCGGTGATGGCCCTGCGCCCCCGAAATCCGGTGCCATGACATTCGGGACAGCCGCGCCCCTGAGAAAAGGGAACATCCCGATACTCGTCGTAGTTCAAGCCGGACGCTTCACAGAGTTCACGCGTGACATCGGCGGGCTCCCGACACGCTTCGCAGATCGCCCGCACGAGGCGCTGCGCCAAAATGCAGTTCAAGGACGAGACAAAGTTGTACGGTTCGATTCCCATATTGACGAATCGACCGATGACATCAAAGGCATTGTTGGCGTGCACGGTGGTGAAGACCAGATGTCCGGTCAACGCGGACTGGATGGCGATCTGCGCGGTTTCGGCATCACGGATTTCCCCGACCATGATTTTATCCGGATCATGACGCAGGATCGAGCGCAACCCTTTGGCGAACGTCAACCCCTTCTTTTCGTTCACCGGAATCTGCACCACGCGGTGAAGCTGGTACTCGACCGGGTCTTCGATCGTGATGATCTTGTCCTCCTGCGTGTTGATCTCCTCGATCGCCGCGTACAGGGTGGTGGTCTTTCCGCTCCCGGTGGGTCCGGTGACCAAGACCATCCCGTAGGGTTCAACGATTGATCGGCGGAATCGACGCAGGTCCTCCGGATTAAACCCCAGGCGATCGAGTCGCAACTGGTTGACGCCGGCGGTAATATATTCCTTATCCAGAATCCGGATGACGACCGCTTCGCCAAAGATAGCGGGCAAGATTGACACGCGGAAGTCGACTTTCTTTTGGTCGAGCCGCAGTTTGAAGCGACCGTCCTGTGGAACGCGTTTCTCGGCGATATCCAGCTCAGACATCACCTTAATCCGAGAAATCATTGGCGCGTGGAATTTGAGATCCAACGGCTCCATCGCGGGATAGAGGACGCCGTCGATCCGGTATTTCACCGACACGCCGCGCTCGTTCACTTCGACGTGGATATCGCTCGCCCGCTTCTGGAGCGCGTTCAAAATCATCGTATCCACCAGTTGGACAACCGGACTCGCATCCTTGGAAATCTTCTCCACCGACAGAACTTCCTCGCCGCGGTCGTCCTCCTTGATCAGGACGGGGCGGAAGTCAGCCTCGATGCGTTTGAGAACCTGTGAAGAACCTTCGCTCTTCTTGAGCGACTCGAGAATGGCCGACCGGCTCCCGATGCCGAACCGCAGCTCGCGGCGCAACACCAGCTCGAGTTCATCCAACAGGGGAAGATTGGTGGGATCGGCGAGGACGATCGTCAACACGCCTTCTCGGTCTTCGTAGGGCACAAAGGGATACCGGTACATCAGCTCGACCGAAATCGTCTTAAAAAACTCGGAGTCGACGTGAAACCCCGCCAGCGAATAATACGGAAGACGCCATTGCTCGGCCAGCGCCTTAGCCAGTTGGTCTTCGTCCAGGACACCCTGTTCGACCAGCACCGCGCCCATCCATCGCCGTTCCTGCATCGCCACTTCGGCCGCCGCGACGACCACCTCGGGCGTGAGGACTCCATGCTCGACCAGAATTTCGCCCAGGCGTTTTTTGGTGAGAAACGTCCTCATGCCTATTTAATGGTCCCGGCCAGGTTGAAGATCGGCAAATACATCGTGATCACGACGCCGGCCACCAGTCCCCCCATGAGCAGCAACAACACGGGTTCGACCCACGTCGTGATCCGCGTCAGGCTCCGATCGAGTTCTTCTTCGTGAAATTCGGCCACCTGGTTGAGCATTTCTTCGAGCGCCCCGGTGGTCTCGCCCACTTCGATCATCTCGAGCGTCATGCGAGGCATGAACGCCCCGACACCAAACGCGGCGGCCACGCCGCTCCCGGTCTTGACCCGCTCGATGACCCCGCTGAGGTGGTCGGCGATCACCCGGTTCGGCATCGAATCGCCCACCATCCGAAGGGCCGACACCAGCGGGATGCCTCCCGTCAAAATCGTCGCCAAGGTGCGGGCGATACTGATCGTATAGTGGGTGCGGACAATCGGCCCCACGAACGGAAGATGCAACACCCAGCGATCCGTCCAGCGCCGACCGCGTTCCGTCGCGTTCCACAGTCGGAAGATGACCGCGGCCGCCACCAGCCCCACTCCAACCAGAACCGCCCAGTGTTTCAGGAAGTCCACCAGCACCATCAACCAGCGCGTGGCGGCGGGCAGCTCGGACTGGGCCTCGCGGTACACATCGAGGAAGGTGGGCATGACAAAGGCCACCAGGAAGACGATCACACCGGCCCCGACACTCAAGAGAAAGGCCGGATAGGACAGGGCGCTGACCACCTTTTTCCGGACGGCGAGCATGCGTTTCATGAAGGCCTGATACCGACTCAACATTTCAACGACGTTCCCGCTTCGCTCCCCCGCACGCAGGGACGCCACGTACAGTTCGGGGAAATCTCGCGGGTGCCGGGCCATCGCGTCGGCGAGCGACGACCCGCCCCGGACCTGTTCGCGGACTTCGGCGAGCACCGCCTGAAACGCCTGGTGCCCCGTCCGTGCCGCCAACACGTCGAGCGCTTTCATCACGGGAAGGCCGGCCTTGATGAGGACGAGTAGCTCCTGATTGAAAATCAGGAACTCGCGCGGCGGAAGCCCGCGATGAAGGAAGGCCAAGACACCGGGTGGAAGAAACTGGAAACGTCCCGCCTGTCTGACCGCAAAGACGACGACGCCTCGACGGTCGAGGCGGTGTCTGGCGTCCGCCTCACTCTCCGCCTCCAGCCGCTCTTCCAACACGGTTCCGTCGGCTTGGCCAATTCGACAGACGAAGGTGGGCATGAACGACCTATACACTCGCTCGTGAGTATAGGAGATGGACCAACGGATTGCAAGGATCGGGCGGGTTCGGAAGCCGGCTCACCCGAGGGGCGACCGTCGGTCGGGGGGCGTCGCCTCGGCCGCCTTGGCGGCCTCCCACAGGCGGTCCAGTTCCTCGGGGGCGAGTTCGGCGAGGGGCCGCCCCGCCGCGCGCTCCATGTGCGCAAATCGCGAAGCGAACCGGGTGATGCTGCCCCGCAGCGCCGCTTCGGCGTCGACCTCCAGCCGCCGAGCGAGGTTCACGACCGTGAACAGGAGGTCGCCAAGCTCGTGCGCCACGCGCGAACGGTCGGCGCCGCCCATCGCTTCGCGCAGTTCGTCGATCTCCTCGTCAATCTTAGCGAACACATCCTCGGGCCGCGCCCAGTCGAAACCCACCCGCGCGGCGCGGCGCTGAACGTGGTGGGCCTTGGCGAGCGCGGGCAGTCCTTTCGGCGCGCCGTCTAAGAGCGTGGGCGCGGGCCGGTCACCCCGCTCGCGGCGCTTGTGTTCCTCCCAACGCTCCGTGACCTCTTCCGCCGTCGCAGCGCGCGCGGCGTTCGGGTCGAACACGTGGGGATGACGCCGAACGAGCTTGTCGGCGCACGCGTGAAAGACGTCGTCGAGGGTAAAGGCGCCGACCTCCGATGCAAGCTGCGAGTGAAACGCGATCTGGAGCGCCACATCCCCCAGCTCATCTTTCATCGCCTCGGGCTCGCCGCGTTCGATCGCATCGATCGTCTCATAGGTTTCTTCGATCAGATAGGGCACGAGGGACAGGTGCGTCTGGCGCCGATCCCAGGGACAGCCGTCGGGGGCGCGCAGGCGCGCCATCACCTCGGCGACCCGCCGGCAGCCGCACTCATCCGGATGGCGTTCGGTGGTCACGACGAGGTGAGCCTCGCGGCCGCGGCAGCCTCGGGCGAAGGCGTCCACCCTCGCGCGTCAAACGCCCGGCCCGTGACGCCGGTGGACTCGTCGGACGCCAGGTAGACGAAGAGCGGCGTCACGTCGTCGGGCGAGGGCAGTGTCCGGGGATCCTCGTCGGGATACGCGGCCGCCCGCATCGCCGTGCGCGTGCCGCCGGGGTTGACGGTGTTCACGCGGACGCCGCGCTCGCGCAGCTCGGCGGCCAGCACCTGCGACAGGCCCTCGACGCCGAACTTGGAGACCGAATAGGCGCCCCACCCCGCCCGGCCGATGCGGCCAACGCTGGAGCTGACGTTGATGATCGACCCGCCGCGCGGCATAAGCGGCAGGACGGCTTTGGTCAGCCGGAAGACCGCGGTGAGATTCGCCGCGATCACGGCGTCCCACTCGTCATCGGGATACTCGGCGATCGGCGCGTGCGCCCCCAGGATCCCCGCGTTGTTGACGAGCACGTCCAGCCGCCCGATCCGCCCGCGGATGGTCTCGGTCAAACGGCCGACGTCTTCCCGCCTGGCGAGGTCGGCCGGCACGGCGAACACTCGACCACCGGCCGCGGTGATCTGCTCGCGCATGGCCTCCAGCGCGTGCGCCCGCCGCCCGCACATCACGACCTCGGCCCCTTCACGCGCGAAAGCCCGCGCAACGGCCGCGCCAATGCCGCTGCCCCCGCCTGTCACGAGCGAGACTTTGCCTTTAAGCGTCACGCACGTCTTCTAGCACGCGGTTTCAGGGCAAGTCAAACCAGACGAACGGAGTAGCGCTGAGACCCCGGAAATCTGACCGTTCGTGGTGAGTGTGTCGAACGCGCGTTCTGCGTGGCGAAGCCACTACGCTCACCAGCGGATCTGACACGGCGACGCCTTAATTCGGCGATTGATTCGCCTATGCTCGGCCAGGACATCCCGCGGGATGAGGGGATCCCCCGTACTGCGAAGTCCTGATCTCAATGCACAACCTCTGCAGGCGCTGCGCGCGAGGCGCCAGGCGGCAAATCCGCCAGCGCCGCCACGGGGACGAAGCGCGGCGGACCGGCCACGGTCAGCGGTACCGGGGAACGGAGGGATCGGCGGTGGTGGACCAGGCCTCGATCCCGCCGGAGAGGTTCTTCAGATTGGCGAAGCCGTGCTGCTGGAGGTAATGGATCGCCTTCAGGCTCCGGACGCCCATGTGGCAGTAGACGACGATCTCGTCGTTCGGGTTCAGTTCGGCCTTGCGTGCCTCCAGCTCCCGCATCGGGATCAGCTTCGCCCCGTCGATGCGGGCGTT
>Ga0210377_10001479_pt1 | contig 21499 bp, 21 predicted proteins | sample PLM4_65_b1redo_FD_155480 | JGI IMG/M metagenome (GOLD analysis project Ga0210377, IMG submission 155480) | Groundwater sediment microbial communities from an aquifer in East River, Colorado, USA - PLM4_65_b1 redo | ecosystem: Environmental > Terrestrial > Soil > Riparian zone | place: USA: East...
TGGGCTGGTCCGTCGCTCAGAAAATCGGACGCGAGCGAGACGACGACGTTCGCCTTCTTGAAGTCGTAGATCGGATTGACGTCCGAGCCGAACGCGATCCGCGCGCCCTGGCGAACGTTGTCGTGCCCGGCCGGTTCCCATTGATGCCACTTCGCCCCGGGATACAGCGCGATGAGCTGCTGGATCTGCGCGCCGAGCGTCGGCGACGTGACGGTTTGCGTCAGGAGGCGCAGGCCGGCGCCGTTCGTCTTCGCATTTCCGAGAATGGGCTGGAGCGCGGCGATGAACTCGCTCCACGTGGAGATCTCGCCGAGCTTGCGCACGACCTGCGAGCGGTCCGGATCGTAGAGGCCGAGGATCGAAGCCTGCATGAACGCGTCGCTCGCGCCGAGGGTCGACGGATGATCGGGATTGCCTTCGATCTTCGTGGGGCGCCCGAGGTGGCTCTCGGCGAGGACGCCGCTGGCGTAGCCGGCCAGCGGCATCGCGGTCGCGAAGAAGAGCGGTTTGCCGGGAACGAAATTCTCAGGCTGCTTCACGTACGGAACGATCGACTGCTCGGGCTGGCGACATGCTGCCAGCCCCGCGAACGCCATGGACGCGCCCATGAGTCTCACGAAATCGCGGCGATCGACACCGCGATCGAGCGGGAGCGCCTGCTGTGGGAACTCGTCGCGCATCATCGAATCGAAGTCGTCCGTGCGCGACAGCTCTTCGAGACTCCGCCAGTACTCGGGCGCCTCACCCAGACGGGTGCGGAACTCGGCGAAGTTCAGCGTCTTGTTCTGCTCAGTCATTGGTTCTTGCGTTTGAAGCTCTCAGCTCTCGGCTCTTAGCTCTCAGGCCCGCCCGCCCTGAGAGCTGAGAGCTGAGAGCTCAGTAATGACACGTCGAGCAACTCGTCAGTTTTTGAATCCGGTATTCCTTCACCAGCCTCGGTCCGTCCTCGGCCTGATTCACGGGTGTCCAGGCCATGTTGAAGACCTGATTGCGCGGCCGGACAAACTTCTCCGGATTGCGATGGCAGCTCAGGCACCACTCCATCGTGAGCGGCGACGCCTGATAGGTCAGCGGCATTTTGTCGATGCGCCCGTGACAGCTCGCGCATCCGATGCCCTTGCTGATGTGAATGCTGTGATTGAAGTGGACGAAGTCCGGCAGCCGGTGCACGCGGCTCCACACGAGCGGCGTGCCGGTGGCGTAGCTGGCCCGCACAGGCTCGAGCATCGAGGCGTTCGTCCAGATCTGTGCATGACAGTTCATGCAGGTGGACGTCGGCGGGATGCCGGCGAAGCTCGATGTCTCGACAGAAGTGTGGCAGTAGCGGCAATCGATTCCCAATCCGGCGACGTGATGCTGATGGCTGAAGGGCACGGGCTGCTCGCGCGCGATTCCCTGATTCGTGAAGTACGGAGAGCGGACGATCCCGCCGATCACCCAGAGGACAAACCCGACGAAGAAAACGGCGCCGAAGATCGTGACGCGCGAAAGCGTGTTCGTGCTGCGGTGGAAAATCTGCGCCATCGAGAGTTCAAGTCAGGGAAGTGCTGAGACTGGAGCGGTCGCATGCGGGTACGTCACCGCGGCTGCGCGATCATACCCAAAAAAGCGCGACGCGCAAGGGTGCAGATTCAGTGATGCCGCACACTGTTGCGCGTGGCGAAACGGGAGCTTTCAGATGGCCGCACGCGAGACGCCGCCCGAGACGATCAGCGCCATGACGCTGGCGCTGTCGGACGGCAGCGCCTGCACGCGCGAGGCGGGCACGACGATGACGCTTCCGGCCATGCTGTACGAAAACGGCAGATAGACCGCGACGCGTCCCGGCAGCGCGAGAAACGTCAGGTCCTCCTGCGTCACGAAACCGAGCGTCATCAGATCGCCCGACTCGCTGAGAGCGACGGCCACCGGACGATCGAAGCGCTTCTTGTCACCAACAAACGCTTCGAGAAGATCTCGGATCGCGGCGTAGATGATCCGCACCAGCGGCGCGCGCGTGAACACGACCTCCGTCCACTCGAGCACTTTCCGCCCGACGAAGTTCGACGCGAGCACACCGATCAGAAGGATGCTCGCGAACACGATGACGATGCCGAGGCCGGGGATGCGCATCGGCAGAAGCGCGTCGGCGGCGACGAAGGCGCGGTACACGACGTAGAGGGTCACCGCGATCGGGACGACGATGATCAGGCCGCGCAGGAAGTTCTTGACGATCCATTTCATAACGAAGCTCTCAGCTCTCAGCTCTTGGCTCTCAGGACTCGTTCGATGAGATCCTTCGCCAGCCTCGAGCGTTCAGTCCAGTCACCGCGAATGATATGGAAAGAAGCGCCGAACTCCTGCAGTGCGAGCTCAAAACGCGCGAAAAGCTCGTTCCGCTGGTCGGCCGAATCGCGCGCAGGATCGTCGATCCACGGCGTATCGACGTCCATCAGCAGATACAGATCCGCACTGCGCGCGCGAGCGGCGCGCGCGATCCAACCCGCGCATCCGCCGTAGTAGTGCCGAGCATAGACGACGGTGCTGATCAGATCCGTATCGAGGATGATCAGTGTGGCGCTCTCGCCGGCGCGGTTTTCGCCCGCCATCTGCCCTCTCGCAATCGGCTCGACATCTTCAGCCGTCAGCTCCCGCGGATTCGCCAGCGCGTACTCGCGCGCGAACTCCGGCACCCACACCGCACGATAGTGCTCTGCGAGATGCCGCGCCAGCTCGGTCTTGCCCGTGGACTGCGGACCGATCAGACAGACGCGGATTGGACGAGAGAGCGTTTCCATTCGACGTAACCCCGCCACGCCATCACGCAGAACACGGCGTAAAGGCCGGCCGTGAGGACGCGGCCGCCCAGAGCGAACATCGGGACGTAGATGATGTCGACGAAGAGCCAGCCCAGCCAGTTCTGGAGCAGCTTCTCGTTGAGCATCCACTGCGCGACGAGACTGATCGCCGTCGTCAGAGCGTCCCAGAGCGGGAACGCAGCGTCGGTCGTCAATCGCAGCAACTCGAAAATCGCGACGGCCAGCGCGATCGTCGCGATCGTGCAGCCGATCCACTGACGGCGCGTCGTGCGCGAGACGCGCAATTCGGATTTGCCCGCGCCGCCGTGCAGCCATTCGTACCAGCCGTGGATCGACAGCGCGAGATACACGACCTGCAGCGCGGCATTCGAGTAGAAGCGGGACTGATAGAAGACGACGCCATAGAGGATCACGCTGATGACTCCGGTCGGCCACGTCCAGATGTTCTGCTTCACGGCCAGCCAGACGTTGGCGAGCGTGAAGAGGACGGCGGCAATCTCGAGCGGCGACGTCACCCCGACACCCGAATCGGCGACGACGATGAGCTACCGTCATCCTGAGGCGCGGAGACGCCGAAGGATCTCAAAATACTGTCTGTCGCATTTCGAGATCCTTCGCTGGCGCTCATGCCGTGTTTTGTTCCGCCCCTCACAACCGGAAGTCGAGCATGACGACCGCGTTTCTCGTCGCCTGCGGGTAGTAATACGACACCCCATCGATCGCAGTCGACGGCCGCGTGATGAACAGATAGCTGTAGCCGCTCGGGTAGACGCGCTGGTGGTTGAACAGGTTGTTGATGCGCGCGGACAGGCGTACAAACCGCGTGAGATCGTACGACGCATTCAGGTCGACGGTCGTGAACGACGGCGTGACGAAACGATCGTTGTTCGTGTTGTCGAGATACGAGCGGCCGACGTAACGGGCGATCGCGCCGAGGGCGACCCTGCGCGCGGAAGTCCAGTCGATCGACTGGCTGACCATCGCGTTCGGAGTCAGCAGCGGATTGACGTTCCGATACACGATCGGCTCGCTCGCGACGTACGCGCCCGATTCGTCATAGACGTCGTAGAACTGCGTCCACGAATTGATGCGGTTCCGGCTCACGCTCCCTGCCGTGCGCAGTCGCAGCGACGCGAGCGGCTGCCAGGATGCCTCGATCTCGAGACCGCGCCGGTAACTCCGATCGACGTTCCGGCGCAGCAGCAGGCCGATGTCGGAGAGCTCTCCGGTCGACGCGATCTCGTCGTGGAGCTCCATCGCGTACAACGTCGCGGCGATCGTCGCTTTCTTCGCGCGGTACTCCCAGCCGCCTTCGACGTCGAGCAGACGCTCCGGCCGCACGGCATGCAGGTCGTGCGGAATCGTGGCGTTGTCCTGGCCCTGGAAGAGATCGTTGCGCGTTGGCTCGCGTCGCGACAGTCCGACCGATGCGTACAGAGACGACGCGCCGGAGAGGTCGAATCGCGCTCCCAGCTTCGGATTGAAGAACGTCCAGCGGATCGGATCGATCGCCACGTCGCCGTGGTAGTGAAAATCGGTCGTGCGCACCTGCAGGTCGGAGTAGAGGTGCCATCGCCACACGTCGTACCCGAATTTCGCGAACGCGTTCGCCTCGCTCTTCACTCCGTCGTTGTAGTAGTCGCGCGGACCACCGACGAGGTCGCGCGTGTGCTCGCGGCGGAAGCGATTGACGTGCACGCCGTAATTTGCGGTGAGCGGGCCGCGCGTCCAGCTCATCGTCACGAGAGAACCGAGGAGCATGCCGTCGAGGCCGTACTGGCGGAGGCTGGTCTTCGTCGTCTCGTCGTCGAACAGACGGTACGCGCCGTAACCGCGCTGGTAGTACGCCGACGCCGTGACGTTCGTGTGATCCGACACCGAACGCAGGTACTGCAACTGCGCGAGGTCGTAGCCAAAGCTGTCCGTGTCTTCAGGGTTGAGCGGATTGAAACGCAGATCATGCTGCAGCGTCGGCTCGTCCGTCGCAAAGAACGACATCTGCTGCTTCTCGTGCGCGGTGAAGCCGGTCAGCTTGATCTGCGATCGTTCGCCGTTCTTCGCGGCGCTCACGAAGAGATTCCGCTGGCGGATGCCGGAGTGTTCACGGAACCCGTCCGATTCGTTGAACGACAGCCGTGAGTAGAGGGCGATCCCCCCCGGTAGCAAACCGGAGTGATACCCGACGCTCGCCTGCCGCGTCCCGAACGATCCCAGCGCCACCGTGCCGCTCGTCGATTCATCGGGCCCGAGATCGATCGACTGGAGATTGATCGAACCGCCGAATGATGGCGAGCCGACCGTCGAGGTGCCCACACCGCGCTGAATCTGAATGCTCTGCAGCGATCGCGCGAGATCGGGGAAGTCGACGAAGTACGTCCCCATGTCCTCCGAGTCGGCGAGAGGGACGCCGTCGAGCGTGAAGTTGATGCGCGTCGGACTCACGCCGCGCAGCGAGATATACGAGTAACCCGATCCGCCGATGCCCGACTCCGCATACGCGTTGATCGAAGGCGTATCGCGCAGCAGCAGCGGGACGTCCTGCCCGTAATAGTCCTTCTCGATGCGCTCACGCTTGATGTCGGTCTTCGTGACCGGCGTCTCATCGGTGGCACGGATGCCGGAGACGACGATGCTCTCGGCGAGAACGGGCGGCTGCGCGTTCTGCGCGTCAACCCCCTGCAACAACAGAAACAGCAACAAAGCGCTCATGGACACCTCGATGGCGAAGTCTTCCAGGAGTCCTGCAAAAGGATGGTGGACGTCGAGAACTGCTCAGCTCTGCCTTCCCTACGCCGGTCCTAACCGGTTCAGGTTCTTAGGGTCTGATCTCAGGCCGTGAAGGCCACCCCCAGGCTCCAACTACGGGCAGGATTGTAATCAATCCGGCCGCGCGCGTCACGCGTAGTTAAGAATCATGCGTTCCTACATCGAATCTCTGCGGCGCTTTCTGATCTGGCTGGCCGGCCCGCGGCCGGTGCCGGTGATGGTCAGGCGCACTCGCCGCTGACACCCTCTCGCGCGCGGAGCCGGCGACCGATGTTGCCGGCTTCGCCGTTTTCAGCCGACCACCCGCCGGCGGGGCGCCGGCGGACCAGCCGCCGGGACGGCGGCGCTCCTCGACTATTTCGGCGCTCCTCGGCTATTTCAGAGTCAGCGACAACTGCGATCCCAGGGCCACGCCGTCCTGCACCGCGTCGAGGTCCGTCGGGGCCTTCGTCATCACGTTGCCGTCGGAGTCGAGGCGCGCTTCGATGCGCACCTTCGGCGGGATCGGCTGCCCCATCATCGAGTCGGCGGCGCTGAGATCGACGGTGATCGGGAACGTCGTCGCGCTGATGCGCTTCACGGCGACCGGCGGACCGGAGGTCTCGCCGACGCCCCGAGCGATGATGTAGAGCACTCCGCCTGGCGGGATTGTTTTCCCGTTCTCCACATTCACCGTGATGACGACGGCGCCTGAAGCGGGTGCCGCGGACGCCATCGGCGCCGGTGTCTCGTTCACGGGTGGATGACCGGCGGGAAGCGCGGCCGCTTCGGTCGCCGCCGGCACCGGCTTCTGCGCCTGCATCTGCGTCAGCACTTCAGTGAGCCGCGCCTTCTGATCGGGATGGCGCTTGATCGCCTGATCGATCGCCTCTTTCGCTTCCGCCTTATTGCCGGTCTGCGTGTAATACCAGGCCAATGACACCCACGCATCGATGAGCGACGGATCGTTCTTCGTCGCGGACTTCAGAAGCGCAAGCGCGTTGTCGCCCTGCCCCATCGCCATGCGCACGAGCGCCTGATAGGTCTGCGCCTGCGCATCGTTCGGCGTCTTCTTGAGGATGTACTCGGTCTGCTCGAAGACGCCCATCAGGTTTTCTTTGTCGAGATAGGCGTGCGTCAGCTCGAGACGCAGATTGAGATCGTCAGGCGACTGCTTTACGCGCGCTTCGAGGTCGCGGATCGCCGGATCGTCCTGCGCTGCGGGCTGCTGCATGGGCGCGGCCTGTTGCATCGGTGCAGGCGCGCCTGCATCTTTCGGCGTCGCGGATTTGTACCCGAAGTAGCCGAGGAACCCGAGAGCGGCGACGGAGCCCACGCCCCAGGCGAAGCCTTTGAGCTCAGGGTGCTTTGCAAAGAACCCCGAAGGCGCCGAGTGGGGCGCCGGCGCCTCGCCGGCGCGCGCCGCCGAGGTCGGCGCCGCCACACCAGTCAAGGGCTTGTGCTGGTCGATGGAGCGCAGCACCTGCGCTGTCTCGACCTCCAGCCGTGCGCGCTCATCCTTGTCGTCGCCGTCGAGCTCGCGCAGTTGCTGCAGCAGCGCATCGCGCCTCGCTTCGAGGTCGCGCAGCTCGAGATCGTCGGCCGGCGCGATCGCCCCGCGGCGGCGCGTCACGAACGCGTAGACGAACATGAAACCGAGGACCAGCCCGGCGAGAAGAATTCCGATCGCGCTCAGCCAATCCGTCTGACCGGTCATTTCAGAAGCTCCCGAACTTTCGCGACATACGGATCGACCGGCTCATCACTCTTCGCAACCGGCGCTGCCGGCGCCGTCTCGAGCTTCTTCATCTTCGTCACGACGACAACCGCTCCGATCACGAGAGCGAGCAGGGGAAGGATCCACACCAGCGTGTTCACGCCTTCGAACTTCGGCTTCAGCAGCACGAATTGTCCGTACGACAGCTCGAAGTAGCGGAGGATCTGCTCCTGCGTGTAGCCGCGCCCGAGAAGCTCGCGCACCTGCCCTTTCATGTTGACCGCCATCTCGGACGGCGAGTCCGCCACCGAGAGGCCCTGACACACCGGGCATCGCAGCAATCCCGCGACTTCTGCAGTTCGCGTGTCGAGCGCGCTCCCCGTCACCGGGACACCGCCCGGCGGGCCGACGAACTGCGCGGCGTCTGGAACCTTCGATGTCTGCGCGAACAGCGCGGAGGCGGAGAGGACGAGAAGAAACGCGAAGAGCCGGAGTCTCATTGGCGGTAGGTCTTGGCGACGTAGGACTGCAGGATGTCGGGCGTCATCGGCCCGTCGTATTTCGCGACGATCTTCCCGGACGCGTCGAGGAAGAACGTCTCGGGCACGCCGCCGACGCCGTATGCAATCGCGGTCTTCCCCTTCTCATCGACGAGTGTCGGATACGCGGTGCCGCGTTCGTTGAGGAAGCTCAGGATCTTCGATTCCTGATCCTGAAACACGACGCCGAGGAACTGCACGTTCGGCTGTAGAGAGCGCGCGTTCGCGACGAGGATCGGATGCTCCTGCCAGCACGGGCCGCACCACGTCGCCCAGAAGTTGATCACGACCGGTTTACCTCGAAACTGCTGGAGATCGATCGTCTCGCCGGTGCCGACCGCTTTGAGCGCGAAATCGGGAGCGACGCGGCCGACGAGCGGCGAGTCGATGTGCTGCGGATCTTTGCCGAGGCCGAGAAAGAGGACGGCGATGACGGCAGCGGCGATGAAGACTCCGATGAAGAGAACGGTGCGGTTCATGGTCTTTAGCCGAGAGTCGGTACCTCAGAACCCGCGGGCGAGGCGCCCGCCGTCACACTTGGTGCCGTTGCCGTTACGTAGGAGCGGCGCATCGGAATCAGCGTGATGACGCCGCCGAGTCCCATCATCAGCACCGCAAACCAGATCCAGGACACGAGTGGCGTGATGATCAGCAGGACGCCGACGCGACCGCTGGATGGATCGAGATTCATGATCGACACATAGAGATCGCTGGCGATCGTCGAATAGACAGCGGGAGTGCCGATCGGGTCGCGCATCATCTGATACTGGTTCATGCGCGGCTCGAGAGTGGCCACGTTGCGGCCCTTCCGTGTGACGGAGAACATCGCGACGCTCGAGACGCGGTGCGGCTCCTCTCGAACTTCGGTTCCCGTGAACGTGACCGCGTACGGGCCGATGTTCGCGGTCTGCCCCTTCGTCAGGATGACTTCGTGCGTGGTCTTCATCGTGCTGCTGACCGCGATCGCGACGATCACGATGACAGCGCCGGCGTGGATGATGTACGAGCCGAAGCGACGTCGGCCGCGCTGCAATTGCCCCTGCACGAGTGCCGTGCCGAACGAATCACCGCGGCGGAGGCGCTGCATCAGCGGCATCCACATCTGACCGAGCGTCACCTGCGCAGCGTAGCCGCCGAACGCCAGCGTGAACACGGTCCACGGATTGCGCGCGCCGAGCGCGAATCCCACTGCCGCAACGATCGCGGCGCCGATGAGCGGCGGCAGGAGCGAGCGCTTCGTCTCGTCCTTCGTCGCCTTGCCCCATGGAAGCGCGGGGCCGATGCCGAGGAGGAACAGGAGCGCGGCGCCGATCGGAACGACCATCGCGTCGAAGTACGGGCGGCCGACGCTCATCTGTTTTCCGCGAATCGCTTCAACGACGAGAGGGAACACCGTCCCGATCAGAACGGTGAACGTCAGCAGCACGAACATGAGATTGTTGATGAGGAACATCCCCTCGCGGCTGACGGCGCCGTCGATGCGCCCTTCCGCTTCGAGAAGATCGATGCGGAGCGCGAGCAGCGTGACCGAGCCGAGGAGAATCGCGGCCAGGAAGACGAGGATCGTCGGGCCGATCGAGCTCTGCGTGAACGAGTGCACGGAGTTGAACACGCCCGAGCGCGTCATGAACGTGCCGAGGATCGTGAGGAGGAAGCTGGCCTGGATCAGCGTGACCGTCCAGCCCTTCAGCACGCTGCGGCGTTCCATGACGATCGCCGAATGCAGCGCCGCGGTCGCCGTGAGCCACGGCAGCAGCGATGCGTTCTCGACCGGATCCCAGGCCCAGTAACCGCCCCATCCCAGAACTTCGTACGCCCACCACCCTCCGAGCATGATGGCGATCGTGAGAAAGATCCACGGCAGCATCAGTGCGGCGCGAATCGGACGGAGGAACGACAGACCGAGGCGGCCTCGCAGCAGCGCGGCGGTCGCCAGTCCGAACGGAATCGTCATGCCGACGTACCCGAGATACAGGAGCGGCGGATGGACGATCATCAGCAGGTGGTTCTGCAGAAGCGGATTCGGTCCGGGGCCGTCCATTGGAGGATTCGCAATGGTGAGGAACGGATTCGCCGGACCGGCGATGAGGAATGCGAAGAACGATGAACACGCCAGCCACGTGCCGATCGCGAATGCCATGTACTCAGCGTGCTCGTTGCGCGTGAGGTACGTCGCCACCGCGATGTAGATCCCGAGGACGAATCCCCAGAAGAGGATCGAGCCCTCCAGTGAGGACCAGAGACTGACGATCGTCACCCACGCCGGCACGGCGCGCGAACCGACCTGCGCGACGTAGCCGACCGAGAAGTCGTGCGTCAGCAGCGCGTACTCCATCAGGAGCGTCGCCGCGCTCATGCAGGCGAAGAACAGGTAGGCGAAGCGCCGCGTCCAGCGCAGCCCTTCCGCCGAGCGCTTCTTGCCCGCGGCGAAACCGATCATCGCGCCCGTCGTCGCGACGAGGAGCGATGCGAGGATGAGGAAACGTCCGAGTGTCGCGATCATCAAAGGTCCTTAAGTCAGATCAACTAATCCGAGAGTCCTTCCGTCGACTTCATCATCTTCTCGAGCTCCTTCTTGTCGACGGCGTGGCCCGCCTGCGGAGCCTTGTACTCGTTGTTGTGCGACACCATCAGCCGGCTGCACTGGAAGTAGCCGTTGCGCGTCATCGTCCCTTCGACGACCACGCCGATGTTCTCGCGGAACATCTGCGGCGGCACTCCGCTCGACTTCACGTGCACGATGCCGGTGGCGTCCTTCACGTCGAACTCGATCCCGGAGACGCCGGTGCGGTTGCGGACCGATCCCGGCGCAACCATCCCGCCCAGACGGATCGACGCGCCGTAGGCCTTGTCGCCGGCCGACTGCAGATCGGTGGGGGTCCAGTAGTAGACGAGGTTCTTGTTGATGCCGCCGGCCGCGATCACGATGAACGCGACGGCTGCCACCGCGAAGGCGATGAACATGAACCATCGTGTGCGACGGCGCATCACATCACTGGCAGAGGGGTTGGATGTCACGCTGGTCATTGTGTTTCTCGCTCTCTAGCCACGCGGGACCGCTCCTCACGTAGCCTGGTGATGAGTGTCACACCGTACAACAATAGCGCCGCTGCCGTGAGCGAATAGGCCGCCCAGACGAAACCCCAGCCTCCCGTGACCACTCCGTTCATATGGCCTCCCCGATCGCTTCGACGGTCTCGCCTGCCTCCGCATCCGAGACCGGAGGCGGCGCGAGCTCCTGCTCCAGGCGCAGCGCGGCAATCCGCGCACGCAGCATGATGAATCCCGTCATGATGAAGAGAATGGCGAACGCGTTCATCCGCAGGGGAAGGTAGAACTGCTTCGAGACCGTCCCCGGATTCGACGGCTGCTGGTGCAGCGAGTTCCACCACTTCACCGAGAAATAGACGATCGGCACATCGACGTACGCGATGATCGTCGCGACGCTCGACCAGACCCCGCGCTTCATCGGATCTTCGACGAAGCGCCGCAGCGCGAGAATGCCGACGAACGCGAACAGAAGCACGGCGGTCGTCGTCAGCCGCGGATCCCAGTCCCACCAGACACCCCACGTCGGCTTCGCCCAGATCGCCCCCTGGCAGCAGAGCAGGAAGGCGAGGAGGACGCTCACTTCAATCGAGCCCTCCAGCCGCGCGTCCCACGCCCAGCTCGGGCGGAAGAGAAACACGATCGCGCAGATGAACGCGAACGTCAGCCCGAGCATCGCGTTCCATGCCGACGGCACGTGCACGTACATGATCCGCTGCACCTCGCCCATGTACGACTCAGGTGGAGCGACGAACAGTCCGTAGTAGCTGCCGACGAGGAAGCAGACGACGCCGAGCCCGATCAGGCCGAACGCGAACTTCGGAGCGGACCGAACGTCGTCCGCGATCAAGAAGTACAACGCCCCCGCGACACCAAGCAGCGCCGCGATTCCCGCCTGGGCGCCGGTCGGCAATCCGAACGAGAGCGCCGCGCCGTAATACTGCGCCAGCGCGACGACGAACCCGAAGTAGCCGGCAATCGCCAGCAGGATGATTCCCGGCAAAACCCCAGCCGTCCGGGGAGAGCCCGTCACAGTCATTTCGTCCATACGACCTACTCTTCGACGACTCGAGCGTACAAAAGGCCGCAGAGCGACCAATAAATTGCGTCAAATGCGACCAGCAGGCTGATCCATGACCTCACCTGCCCCATCGGGTCCCCCAGGATCAATAGCGAGGTCGCTTTCACGGACGCCAGCAGCGCCGGGACGATCAGGGGGAACAATAACAAAGGTAGAAGCGTCTGTTTCGATCGGACTTGCGCCGTCATCGCCGCGTACAGCGTCCCCGGCGCCGAAAGCCCCGCCGCGCCGAGCATGATGACGAGCAGCAGCTCGAACAGCCGCATCGTGCCGGCGTCGTACAGGATCACCATCACCGGCACGAGCCCGACGCCGAGGATGACCAGCTGGAGCCAGTTCGCGAGCGCTTTGCCGTAGTAGAGCGACCGCGGATTCGCCGGAAGAAGCAGCAGTCCTTCGAGCGCCCTGTTCTCCATCTCCGCGTGAAAGCTCTCCGCGAGCGTCAGCGTCGACGAGAGGAGAAGTCCCAGCCACAGGAATCCCGCCGAGAACTGCCGCAACGCCTCGGCAATCGGCCCGACGGCGAAGCTGAACAGCAGCAGCGCGGCCGCACCGAACACGAACACAGCCATCATCTGCGCGCGCGTGCGCCACTGGAGGAGCAGCTCCTTGCGAAGGGCGGCGGTCAGCATCAGCGTGTTCCCCTCACGATGCTTTGTGGAGCGCCGGCGACCTCGCCGGCGACGCCCGGCGAGTCGCCGGGCGCTCCACTCTTCATCGCGGCGGCGCGACCGAACCACTTCACCTTCCCCGCCTCGAGGATCATCGCCTCATCCGCGAGGTTCCCGCCGCGCTCGAGCTGGTGCGTGGCCATCAGCACGGTCACGCCGCGCGACTTCAACTCGCGCACGACTTCATCGACGAGGGTGAATCCTTCCGGATCGAGCTGCCCATACGGCTCATCGAGAAACACGATCCGCGGCTCCTGCAGCAGCACGCGCGCGAACGACAGCCGCTTGCGCATGCCGGCGGAGAACGTCTGCACGGCATCATTCGCGCGCGAACCGAGGGTCACGCGATCGAGGAGCGAATCGATGACGTCGCGGCCGCGGCCGAGGTGGTCGGCGACGACGCGGAGGTTCTCGCGAGCAGTGAGCGATTCGTAGAGATACGACTGATGGCTCAGAAGCGCGCTCACCTTCCGCACATCCTCACGATCGCGAACCAGATCGAATCCACCGACCAGCGCGCTCCCCCGGTCCGGACGAATCGCGGTCGACAGCACGCGGAACAGCGTCGACTTTCCAGACCCGTTCCGACCAGCCACCATCAACACGGTGCCGGCTGCCAGGCGGAATGACACGTCTGCGAGAGCCCACCGCCGGCCGTAGCGGCGGGCGAGAGACTCTGCGTCGATTGCGATGGTGGGCGCCATGCAACGCGGAGTTTCATTGCAGAGCCCTATGGTTGGCAAGCCGCGGCTTCACCGGCGGATGTGGCATTTGTCACAGCGATTATGATTGGCGGCTCGATGCGCCGACTCGTCCCTCTGATTCTCATCGCTCTCACCGCCTGCACGACGACGCCGAAACCCGCTCCGGCGCCCGCGCAAACCGCTGCATCTCCAACGGTTCACGGTCTCACGACCGAGGAGGAGGCGCGCGTCCTCGGGCTCGAGGACCGCCGCGAATACGACGAGAGGCTCGCCGCCGACTGGCTCGTCCACTCGAATTCGCTTCATCGCGCGCGCATCGCTCTCGCCCTGGGGCGGATCGGCCCGCACACGTTCATCGACTCCAACGGCAACGGCGAGCGCGATCCCGGGGAGAAGCAGGCCGGCGTCGACGGGCTGGCGACGCTGGTGAGCGATCCCGACCGCAACGTCCGCACGACCGCGGCGTTCGCCCTCGGCGAGATCGGCGACCCGGCGGCGATCGACACGCTGGTCCGATTCGCAAGCGACAGCGACGCCGGTGTCGCTGCCGAAGCGGTGGAGGGGCTGTCGAAGATCGCGGCGCAGGTTCCGCTCACGCGCTACCAGCGCTTCACCGCGGCCGATCATCCGGAAGGTGTCCGCTCGCGTGCCATCCGCTATCTCTTCCGCTTCGACAACGACGAGGCGAGTGGGGTCGCGGCGTTCGCGCTCGACGCGCCATCGAACCAGATCCGGCAGGACGCGGCGTACGCGCTTTCGCGCCGCGCTTACGCACCGGCGCGCGATCGGCTTACGCTGCTTCTGAGCGACCCGAACACGCTGACGCGCATGTACGCGGTGACGGCTCTCGGCCGCATCGGCGACAAGACGTCGATCCCCGTTCTCATCAAAGCGCTTTCCGATTCGCACCCGTGGGTTCGTACGAACGTTGTCCTCGCCATCAGCCGGATCGCCACGAAAGACGCCGCCGCGATCGATCGACCGGAAGCCGGCGATGACGCGCTGCGCATCGTGGCGCTCACCGATGATCCCGATCCCGGCACCCGCGCTTCCTCCATCGACACGCTCGGCTACTACGCGAAGCGAAACGACGGCGCGCGAAAGCGGCTGCTGGAGATCGCGAAAACGGGGTCACGATGGGATCGCGAGCTCGCGGCGGGCGCGATGGCGAAGCAATTCGGCGATGCGACGCCGTCGCCGCTGACCGAGATCCTGCCCGCTCTGACGAACTGGGGAAAAGTGCGCGTACTGGAAGGCACGGCGCAACTGGCGGCCGGGCCGGCGCTGCGGCAACGCTTCGCCGCCGACGATGACGGAATGGTCCGCGCGAATGCGATCGGCAACATCCCCGATGCAAAGGTCGACGCCGAGATGGCCATCGTGCAGCGGGGTCTCGATGATCCGGACGTGATCGTCCGCGCGAACGCGATCGACCGGTACTCGCACTCGACCGACGCCAAGAAGCTCGCCACGCTGCAATCGGCGGAACAGCGCGCTCACAACGACTCGATGAACGACGCGCGTCTCGCCGCGATCGCCGGCCTCGCCGACATCGACTACGCGGTTCGCGAGCCGTTTCTGCGATCGCTCCTCGCCGACGCGGATCCCGTCGTCCGCCGCGTCGCCGCGGATCTCATCGAGCAGAAGCTCAAGAAAAATCGTCCGCAGTACACGCCGCTTCCGGTGACACACCCCGCCGCGGACTACGCGGAGATCGTCAAATGGTCGCGCGAGCCTCACACGGCGACCATTCACATGACGCGCGGAGCGATCGACGTCGTCCTGCTCGCGCAGGACGCGCCCATCACGGCGTGGAACTTCGCGCACCTCGCCGTCAAACACTACTTCGACAAAACGACGTTCATGCGCGTCGTACCGACGTTCGTCATCCAGGGCGGCGATCCGCGCAACGACATGAACGGTGGTCCCGGCTACGCCATCCGCGATGAGATCAACATGCAGAAGTACACGCGCGGTGCGATGGGCATGGCTCTGTCGGGTCCCGACACCGGCGGCTCGCAGTTCTTCATCAACCATGCGCCGACACCGCATCTCGACGGCGGCTACACGATCTTCGGGCGCGTGTACTCGGGGATGAGCGGTGTGGCCGATCAGACGGAGCGCGGCGATCTCGTCGAGACGATCACGATCGACGAGCACAAGCCGGGCGATCCCATCGCATCGGCCAACGCGCCGCTTCCGGTCGAGATCGGACGCACCACACCGCAGCGCCTGCTCGCAATCGCGCCGGAGTACGCCACGCGAAAGGCGGCGTACCAGCCGGACATGTCCGAGGTGGAGCTCATCGCGTCGGCGATCGAGCCGTCCGATCGGATGGAGGTGTATATGGGCACCTGGTGCAGCGACAGCCAGCGCGAGGTCCCGAAATTCCTGAAGATCGTCGATGTGCTGCACGAGAAGTTCTCGCGCGATCTGCCGGTCTCGTTCATCGCGCTCGATCGTTCCAAGAGCAAACCCGCGGACCTGATCGACGGAAAGCACATCGAGAAGGTTGCGACATTCATCTACTACCGCGGCGATCGCGAGATGGGCCGGATTGTGGAGACGCCGGTGGGTCTGTTCGAGGACGATCTGCTGGCGATCGTAGCGCCGCGCCGGTAGGTGCTCGCACTTCGCAGATGGGAACATTGGTCGGACGCTTCTTTCAGATGATCGGCATGGTCATCCTGCCGATCGGGCTGTTCATGGGCCTGGTGCGTCACAACATCGCGCTCGAGGTGCGCCTGCTGTTCATCGGCGGGGCGTTCTTCGTTGTGGGGTGGCTCATGGCACGCCAGAAATCCTGATCTCACCGCCATGCCACCCAGGCCGGTCGTCGTCCTCACTGCTGCGTACCCGCCGATCGCGCGCGAGCTGCTCGAGCCGCATTTCGACATCGTCGAGCATCCGACGGAGCAGGCGCGCGGCGAAGAGGACATGATCACGATTCTGAGCGAGGCGGACGCCGCGATCACGCTGCTCAGCGATCCACTCACGCGGCGCGTGCTGGCCTCGAATCCGAATCTGCGGATCGTGGCCAATCACGCAGTCGGCTACAACAACGTCGATGTCGCGGCGGCGCGCGAGCTCGGCATCGTCGTCACGAACACGCCGGGCGTGCTGACGGAAGCGACGGCGGATCTGACGATGGCGCTGCTGCTGGCGGTGACGCGGCGGCTCATCGAAGGCGATGGCGAGGTCCGCCGCACGGGACGCTGCGAGTGGGAGCCGATGAAGCTGCACGGCATGGGGCTGCAAGGGCGCCAGCTCGGCATCATCGGGATGGGCAGGATCGGGAGCGCGGTCGCGGATCGCGCGCGCGCATTCGGGATGCGCGTCGCCGGCACGCGTCGCGGCGAACCGATCGAGGAGCTGCTCGCCACGAGCGATGTGGTCTCGATTCACACTCCCCTGACGAGCGAAACGCATCATCTGATCGACCGCGACGCGCTGGCGAGGATGAGGCGAGGTGCCTATCTGATCAACACGGCACGCGGCCCGATCGTCGATGAGGAAGCGCTGTGTGACGCGCTCGACTCCGGTCACCTCCGTGGCGCAGGCCTCGACGTCTACGAGCATGAGCCGGAAGTGAACCCTCGCCTGCTCGCGATGAAGAACGTCGCGATCCTCCCCCACATCGGCTCGGCCACCGACGAGGCGCGAAGCGCGATGGCGCGCATCGCCGCGACCGACGTGCTACGGTTCCTGCGCGGCCAACCACCGCTGCATCCGGTGACCTGAGGCACGCCCATGACTCGCCTGCTCGCCAGCGCTTTGCTCTCTCTTCTTCTCCCCGGAGTGTCGGATGCGCAATGTGTTGCGTATTCGCTGCCCGGACTCCCGAACCGTCGGCGAGCTGTACGGCACTGAAGCGGCACGCGCACCTGGCAGTCGAAGTGCTACGCTGATTGCGGCGCCCCGTCAGATGAGAAACGCCACGTTTCGCTTGCTCTCCGTCATCGTTTCCTTTCTCTCGATCGGATCCGTCGCGCGCGCGCAGTGTCTCGGTTACTCGCTCGACTCTCCGCCCCGTGTCACGCTCAGTGACGCCGGCTTAATTGCCTTGCGCAGCGTGGAGCACCGGGGCGAGCTCGTTCTCGTGCCGGATTCCGCCGTGCTGGAGCAATTACCGACCATTGAGGGAGCGGCCGACCTGAATCGGGACGGATATCCTGATTTGATCGGCGTCAACGGAGATGGCCGAATCTTTGTCGCGATCAATCAACGAGACGGAACGTTCGTGCGATCGACGCTTCTCTTGCGCGGCTACGTCTTCACCATCGCCGACTTCAATCGGGACGGAAGGCTCGATCTGGTGTACGGCGCGATTCCGTTCTTTGCCGCGGGCGACGGGTTCGGCGGATTCGATCCCACCGCGATGATCTCGTCCGGAGGTATCAGCGCCATGGTGAGCGGCGACTTCAACGGCGACGGCATCCCCGATTTCGCGGCGGTCTACGAACGTCCGTTTCAGCTTCCGCCTCAGCCTCTCACGATCTTTCAGGGACTCGGAGACGGCCGGTTCGTCGCGCAGCGCACTGACGTTCTCGATGTCAGGGGACCACTCGTCGCCGCCGATCTGGATCGGGATGGACGTGACGAGATCATCGGTTGGACGTACGGTCCCGGCGCGCCTATCGCAATCCACTGGAGCGACGGTCGCTCTACGACAATGACCACCCGGCCGCCCACGGAGACTGGCGACGGCACCCCGGTCGCCGTCGCGGATCTGAACGGCGACGGGGCGCCGGAGGTCGTCGTCGCGGCGTCGTATCGACGCGGAGACGACTTCCTGCACGAGAACGTCGTTCTGACGAACGATGGCAAGGGCAATTTGTCGATCGGTTGGCAAAGCCCGATCGGAACCGCGCGTGGCGTCGCTGACGTCGATGGCGACGGCAAGGTCGACCTCATCACTGACGACTTTGTGCTTCACGGAAACGGGAACGGCACGTTCCGGGACCTGGCAAGAACCCCCGCCGTCCGGTCAAGTCGCGCTTTCGCTGCGGACCTCGACGGCGACGGCGAGGACGACGTCGCGATCGCAAAAGCGGCTTTGAATAACGTTACGGACCAGGAGCTCGCCGTCGAATGGAGGCTGCGGGATGGCTCGTTCAAACTGCAGACTTCGAACGATCCGCGCGTGACGTCGGTGGTGGGAACCGGCGACGTCAACGGCGATGGACGCGCGGAACTACTCACCGTCGCAGACGGCACCCTCAATGCCGTAGACCTGAAGCAGGATGGGTCGCTCGATTTCATCGCTTCCGTGCCCGGAACGGCCTCGTTCGCGGCGACGGGTCGCTTCCGCGGAGACGGCTCAACGGAGCTTGCAGCGCTCAACCGCGGCGGGATCGCGATCTTCGATCCTCGCGCCACAATGCCGATGCGCACCGAGTGGAGACTCGCGGACAGCGACGCTTACGAGCTTGCCATTGCCGACATGAATCGCGACGCGCTCGACGACATCGTCGTGCTCGGCCGGGGCGAAACGGAGACGGCATACTACTGCTATTCATTCACCTGCCCCTTGAAGTCACCGGGATTCATTTCGGTGTATCTCTCGACCGGTTTCGGGTTCACCGCCGAGCGCCGAATCTTCGAAGAGGCCGGCTCCTATCTCTATCGCCTCGGCGTTGGAGACCTCGATGGGAACGGCACGATGGACATCGCGACATCGACTCTGACGCGTCCGCTCGTCGTGCTTTGGGGCACCGGGGATGCGACGTTCAGCGCGCAGGCATTCGATGTTCCCGGCTCCGTCATTCGGGCAGCGGACCTCAACGGCGACGGTATCTCCGATCTGGTTCTCGCCGCCGGAAACGCGCTGTACACGGTCCTGGGCTCGCGGTCCGGATTCGTGACGGGCGGCCCGTATCTGACGGGCAGTCCGGACCCCGTGGTCGTGTCGCGGTCACACCGCGGTGGCGCCGCGACGATCCTGCAACCGCAATACGTCCGCGATGAAATGGTCGTGTTCCGTCCCCGCTGTGCGAATCGGGCGCGCGCGGTACGGCACTGATCGGTTACGCTTGTCATCGTGAAACGGCTGGATCGGAATCATGCCCTGCTCGTCGTCATCGACGTCCAGGAGAAAATGCTGCCGGTGATGGACGGGCTCGTCGCGCTCGAGCGCAATCTCGAGCGCCTCATCCGCGGCGTCGACGTGCTCGAGATGCCGGTCATCGTCACCGAGCAATACTCGAAAGGTCTCGGTCCCACCGCCGGACCGGTACGTCGCGCGCTCGAGGAGACCGGCGGCTACGCGCCGATCGAGAAGTCGTGCTTCTCGGCCGTCGGCTGTAACGCGTTTGTCGATCGGGTCAAAGAGAGCCATCGCAAGCAGCTTCTCGTGACCGGCGTCGAAGCGCACGTCTCTGTCTACCAGACCGTCGTCGACCTCCTCGGCCGCGGCTACGAGGTGAGCGTCGTCGCCGACGCCGTCTCTTCGCGGGCGGCCACCAACCGCGAGATCGCACTCCAGCGGATGGCAGCCGAGGGGGCGAAGATCACGTCGACGGAGATGGCGCTGTTCGAGATGCTCATCAACTCCGGCACCCAGGAGTTCCGCGCCATCTCGCGCCTCGTCAGGTAACGGCTGAGTGCGCGCGCATTTGCACCCGTGGCACGCGTTTTGACATTCCCTCTCCCAGGAAAGACGACGATATGGAGAGCGAAACCCGCGTACTCATCATCGAAGACAACGATGCTCTTCGCGCGATGCTGTTTACGGTTCTTCGACGCCAGCCCCTCGGGGTCGACACCGCCACCACGTTCGCGGAAGCGATGGAGAAAGTCCGCTCCTGCGACTACGCCCTGATTCTCATCGACATGAGCCTCGCCAGCGGCGACGCCGAGCGATTCCTGACAACATTCAAAGAAGAGCGACCGGAGGCGACGACGTTTGTCATCGCAGTTCGCGATCCGAGAGCCGATGTCTTCATCGATCCGCAGATCGTCTCGGCCGTTTTGAACAAGCCGCTGGAGATCGACACGATGGCGGAAGTGGTTCGCGAGTGTGCGCTGGTCGTGCCGCCGCCGGAAGATCCGCTCCCCTGCCCGCCGGCGGAGAGCGAGGTCCGGACGCAGCTCGATCGCGGCGGCTCTCTGGCGAACTAGCGATCGCTGATGGTGGGGTTGCGCCTCCTCGGCTACGGCATCACGGTTCACCAGAAGCTGCGCGCCTCGGTAAACTCCCGCGCGTGACCGATCGCCAGAAGGGCACCCTCCTCATCGCCGCCGCGGCCCTGTTGTGGTCGAGCGGTGGCATCGGCATCAAAGCCGTCTCCGATTCACCGCTGAAGGTCGCCTTCTACCGTTCTCTGTTCGCGGCGATCGGGCTGCTGCTGCTACTCGGCCGCGACGTGTGGGGTAGAAGACGATGGAAATCGACGAACGCGTTTGTCATCGCGATCGTCAGCTATGCGCTGTGCCTGACGACATTCGTGATCGCCACGAAGTGGACGACCGCCGCGAACGCGATCTTCCTTCAGTACGCCGGTGTCGTCTGGGTGCTGATCCTCTCGCCGGTCGTCCTGCACGAGCCGATGCGCGGCCGCGACGTCGCGGCGATCGCCACCGCACTCGGCGGCATGGCTCTCTTCTTCGTCGGACGGTTCGAGACCCGCGGCATGGCCGGGAACGCGATGGCGCTCCTCTCCAGCCTCTTCTTCGCGACGCTGATCCTCGCGCTCCGACGCGAGCACGAAGCCGCTGAATCGGCGGTCACATGGGGCAACGTGTTCACCGCGGCCATGCTCCTTCCGTTCGTCGGATCGGACCTGCGCCTCACGACGCAATCATTTCTCGTCCTGGCCGGCCTCGGACTCTTCCAGGTCGCCCTCGCCTACGTGTTCTTCGTGCGCGGCCTGAAGTACGTCACCGCAACACAAGCATCCCTCACCGGCATGCTCGAACCGGTTGCCAATCCCATCTGGGTGTTCCTGTTCCTCGGAGAACGCCCGTCTCTGTATGCCGTGATCGGCGGACTTGTCGTGCTTATGGCCATCGGATGGCATACGCTGACCGCGGAACCGGCGACGGAAATGCCGCCGCCGGACTAGTGCCGTGCACTAGGGAACCTCTGCACAAGTGCGACCGGCCGCGTTGCGTGCGCCGCCGTGTCGGATGCGAGCCGGCGCGACGCAGTCGATGCGGGACATCGATGAGGAGCGCCGGCGAAGCAGACGGCCGGCG
>Ga0210377_10001480_pt1 | contig 21492 bp, 22 predicted proteins | sample PLM4_65_b1redo_FD_155480 | JGI IMG/M metagenome (GOLD analysis project Ga0210377, IMG submission 155480) | Groundwater sediment microbial communities from an aquifer in East River, Colorado, USA - PLM4_65_b1 redo | ecosystem: Environmental > Terrestrial > Soil > Riparian zone | place: USA: East...
CTCGCGCCATGGTCTGCCACTGTCCAAACCGGTCCCGGTAGGTGCGGGCGTCCTCGCCGACCCCGGCGTAGGCGTCGAGCAGTTCTCGATGACGGCGGGGATCCAAGAGCAACTGGCCTGGGTGTTGCCCGTGGATGTCCACGAGGCACTCCGCCAGCGCCCGGAGGGTCGCGGCCGATGTCAGCCTCCCGTTGGCGTAGGCCTTGGTCCTCCCGTCACGGAAGAGCTGCCGGCGCAGGATCAGGAACTCCCCCGGCTCGGCGGCAATCCCCTCGGCCTCCAGGAGGTCTCCGACCTGCCGTCCCGGACCGGCGTCGAAGGCCGCCTCCACCGTCGCCTCCTCGGCCCCCGAGCGCAGGAGTTCCTCGCTGCTTCGGGCCCCCAGGACGAGTTGCAGGGCATCGATCAGGATAGACTTGCCCGCGCCGGTCTCGCCCGTCAGCACGTTCAGGCCCGGCACGAAGGTGACCGTCAATTCGTCGATCACCGCCACATTTCGGATCGTCAGTTCGCGGAGCATCCTGGCGGTTGCGGCCGCTTCCGTGCGGCCTCGGGGATTCGCCTAACGCTCACCCCATCGCAGCTTGGTGCGAAGCAGTTGGAAGTAGTTGAGCTTGGGGGACTTGATGAGAGCAATGGTGCGGGCCGACCGCTCCAGGGAGACGACATCGCGGTGCCGCAAGGGCACGCCCACCTGCCCGTCCACGGTGAGATGGACGTCCTCCCCGGCGGTCCCCTGGATGATCTCGACTACGGCGCCGTCCGGGATGACCAGCGGGCGATTCGTCAGGGTATGGGAGCAGATGGGAATGATGACGAGCGCCGGCAGCGTGGGGTAAATGATGGGACCGCCTGCCGCGAGGCAATAGGCGGTGGACCCGGTCGGCGTCGACACGATCAGGCCGTCGGCCCGGAACGTGGCCACGTACTCGCCGTTGACGTGGGTCTCCAGGTCGACGATGCGCGACAGGGCCGATTTCGTGATCACCGCGTCGTTCAGCGCCTCATAGCCGGCGATGACCTCGCCGCCGCGCAGCACCCGCGCGCTGAGGGTGAGGCGCCGGCTCACCGCGAATTGGTCCCGCAACACCGCGTCCAGAGTCGGGTACAACTCGTCGAGCGTGACCTCTGTCAGGAAACCCAGACCGCCCAGATTGACGCCCAGGATCGGCACCTCGCGCGGCCCGACTAGCCGCGCGACCGACAGGAGGGTGCCGTCTCCGCCCAGGACGACCAACAGGTCTGCCACGGCCACCACTTCGGCCCGGGGCAGGCCTGGCCCGGCCTCCGGACAGATCGCCACGGCCTCCAGGTCCGCCACCACCTCCAGACCCCGCCCCCGCAACCAGGCGACCAGATCGCGCAGAATGGGCTCGACCTCTGCCTTCTTCGGCTTGGCGACGATGCCGATGCGGTGCACGAGTCCCCCTCAGGCTGCGGCCGACCCGATGGCATGGGCGATGAGGACCGACACGTCCTCTCCTACCCGTTCCAGCGTCAGGTACATCAGGAATTCCCGGTTCCCCATGGGCCCCAACAGCGGGGACGCCGTCATCCCCATCACGCACAGCGAGAGCCCCGCGGCCGCGTCCGCCAGGCGCTCCAGCACGGCGCGGTGCTGCGCCGGGTCCCGGACGACACCCCGCTTCCCGACCTGGCCTTTGCCCACCTCGAACTGCGGCTTGACGAGAGCCACAATCTCGCGGGGAGGGTCCAGGAGACGGAGGGCGGCTGGGAGGACCAGCGCCAGGGAAATGAAGGAGACATCAATCGTGGCCAGATCGGGACGGGCCGGAAGCCGGGATGGATCCAGGTAGCGGATGTTGGTGCGCTCCAGGAGATGGACGCGGGGATCCTTCCGCAGCCGCGCCGCCAACTGCCCGTAGCCGACATCGACGGCGATCACCTGGCGCGCCCCCGCCTGGAGCAGGCAGTCCGTGAAACCCCCCGTGGACGCCCCAACGTCCAGGCACACCCGCTCGCGAGGGTCCAGATGGAACACCTCCAGGGCGTGACGCAACTTCACACCCCCCCGGCTCACAAAGGGATGGGGCGGGCCAGTGACCTCCAGCGGCGTCTCCGCCGGCAGCAACGTCCCGGGCTTCTCGATTCGGTCTGCTGCCGTGCGGACCTTGCCCGCGAGAATCAGACGCGTCGCCTCCTGTCGGCTGGCGCACAGGCCGCGTTCGACCAGCAAGAGGTCAATCCGACGACGGGTCTGTGCCTTCACCTCACTACTCACTCCCGCTCGGGTACGCCCCCGGCATGAAGCCGGGGGCACCCATTGGTCATTTGTCATTGGTCATTTATCAGTGTCGTCGGCTTCCGATGAAATCGGCCAGGGCGGCTAGGATCGCCCCCTTCTCGCCCAGGGTGTGCAGGGCCTCCTTGGCCTCCTGCAAGAGGTGCGTGGCTTGCCGACGGGATTCCTCCAACCCCATGACCGCCGGGTAGGTCGCCTTTTTTCGGCGGAGATCGCTCCCGGCTGTTTTCCCCATCTCCGCGCTGCTCCCCTCGATGTCCAGGATGTCATCCACGATCTGGAAGGCCAGCCCGATCCGCTCCCCATAGCGGGTCAGGGCCAGCAACTGCTCCTCCCCTGCTCCCCCGGCGATCGCCCCCACCCTGACGGAGGCGCGGATGAGGGCACCAGTCTTGTGCGTGTGCAGGTACAGCAGCGTTGGGCGATCGATCTCGCGACCCTCGGCCAGGATGTCCATCGCCTGGCCGCCCACCATCCCGCGGCTTCCGGCTGCCTCTGCGATCTCTGCGACGACCTGGAGGCGCTGGGCCGGGGGGACCCGCGTCGCCGCAGGATCAGCCAGCACCTGGAAGGCGTGGGTGAGCAGTGCATCACCAGCCAGGATGGCCACCGCCTCGCCGTACACCCGATGGCATGTCCGCCGCCCTCGCCGGTAATCGTCATCGTCCATGGCCGGAAGGTCGTCGTGAATCAGCGAGTAGGTGTGGATCATCTCCAGTGCCACAGCGGCGGGCAGGGCATCCTCCGGGTTGCCCCCCACGGCCTCGCAGGCCAAGAGCACGAGGAGCGGGCGGAGCCGCTTGCCGCCGGCAAAGACGCTGTAGCGCATCGCCTCGTGGATCGTGGGCGGGTGGTCCCCCTGCTGGGGCAGCCACCGCTCCAGCCCCGCCTCCACCAGTCGCCGCCGGTCGGCCATGATGGCGGCCAGGTCTCCGGGAACTTCCGGGTCACCCATGGGTCTGTCCTGCATCTCCGAGGCCGAAGGGGACCTCCTGCTCGGTCCCCTCCGCGGTCCGCGTCAAGAGGTGGACGCGCCGCTCCGCATCCTCCAGCCGCTCCGCACACAGCCGGGTGAGGCGCACCCCTTCCTCAAAGGCGCGCAGCGCCTCCTCCAGGGGGAGGTCACCAGCCTCCAGCCTGGCCACCAGCGCCTCCAACTGGCTCAGCGCCTCCTCGAACGTCGGCTCGCCCATCGCGGGGCCCCTCACTCATCTCCCGGGTGAGTACCCGGGTGCGCCCGTTGCACCAGACAGCGGAGTTCGCCGCGGTGGAGGTGTACCGCAACCTCCGAGCCCAGCATGACCTCCGCAGCGTCCTTCAGGATACGCCGACCCGGTAGGCTGAAGCAGATGCTGTACCCTCGGGCCAGGATCCCCAGTGGGCTGAGGGTTTCGAGCTTTCCGGCCAGGGCCTTCAATCCCTCCTGCCGAAGCGCCCGCGCCAACCCCCACCACGCGTGGAGGCGTTGCGTGAGGCCGCGCAGGCGCTCCGCCTGACGCCGCACCTGTGCCACCGGGCTCAGAACGCCCAAGTGGCGGCCGAGCATCTGGACGCGGGCACGCCGGGCGGCCAGAGCGGCCTCCATGGCGACGAGGGCCCTCCCCGCCAGCTCATCCACGCGCTGCCGGAGTTCATCCCGCTGCGCCACCACCAGTTCGGCCGCCGCCGAGGGGGTGGGAGCCCGCAGATCCGCCACGAAGTCCGCGATGGTGACGTCGGTCTCATGTCCCACGGCCGAGATGACCGGGATGGGAGAAGCCGCGATGGCGCGCGCAACGACTTCTTCATTGAACGCCCAGAGGTCCTCGAGTGAGCCGCCGCCACGGGCCACGATCAGGACATCCAGATCCGACCGCCGCCCCAGGTGCGCGAGGGCCGTGGCGATCTCCGGCGCCGCGGCTTCGCCCTGCACCTGCACCGGGTAAATGAGGATGGCCAGGCCGGGAAAGCGCCGCCCGATGATCGTCAACATGTCCCGGATCACCGCCCCGGTAGGAGAGGTGATGATCCCGATCTTCCTGGGGAGCCGGGGCAACGGCCGCTTCCGGGCCGCCTCGAAGAGCCCCTCCGCTTCCAGTCTCGCCTTGAGCTGCTCGAACGCGAGTTGGAGGGCACCAACGCCCTTCGGCTCCATGAACTCCACGTTGATCTGGTACTCACCGCGCCGCTCATACACCGTGACCGTCCCGAACACGAGGACGGCCAGCCCGTCCTTCGGCTGGAACTTGAGCAGGCGGTTGTTCCCGCGGAACATCACCGCCCGGATCTGGGCCTCGGCGTCCTTCAGGGTGAAGTACATGTGGCCCGAGGTGTGATGTTTGAAGTTGGAGAGTTCCCCCTCCACCCAGACGGCAGAAAAGCCGTCCTCGAGGACGGCTTTGACCTCAGCGGTGAGAGCACTGACCGAATAGACATGACGCGCGAGTTCAGTGGCCATCGCGACCTTCTAACACGCAGGCTCCGAAATTGTCAAACCCTTTCCCCCGCTGGCAATTTCGGATGGCCAATCCGAAATTCGAAAACCGACATCCGAAATTTCCTTGGTACAGGCCCACCGGTGTGTTAGCGTCGCCCGGTCCGGAGGGGAGAGCGGAGACGCATGACTCGCGAGGGACGGATCGGAGTGGTCCAGGCGGTGGCGGCGACCGGGCTGTTCTCCACGGGCGCAGTTCTTGCGCGCTGGGCGCAGGACCTGTCACCGGCCGAGGTGACCAGCCTACGCATGCTGCTGGGCGGCCTGTTCGTGGCGGCGGCCGCCTGGTTTTTCGGCACGATTCTTACCCTTGCGAGTTGCAGGGCACTGACGTATAAGAATACCGGAGGCTGGCCACGGAGGTCGTATGTCCAAACTGTACACAATCTACTGTCCCGCGGCACCGGAGCACCGGGTGGGATGGACCCCGATCCCGGAACCATACCAGGCGCTGCCGCTCATGGCACCTGGCAGGCCAGGGAAGAACCTGGAACTCGTCCGACTCCTACAACGGTGTCCAAGCTGCGTGGTTCGTCTGGTGTTCGCACGGTGAAGGGGTGAGTCGGGAACCGCGCGTCGGGTCCCTCGGAAGGGCCGCGGCGGATCGCCCGGGTGGAAGCGAGGAGAAGGTCCGTGAGGAATCGATGGTTGGCGTTCGGACTCGGGTTGTCGCTCGTTGTCTCGGGTTGTGCCTCTTCCTCGGGGCTGGAGACCTACCGCCCCAAGGATGCGGACGAGGCTGCGGTAGTTTCCAGTCTCGCAAGAATCCCGAATGGGTTCAAGGGCAAGTCAGTGGAGATGGTCATGCAGCCCTATGCCGACGACCTGTATGTCGGCAACTTCCACAAGTACCTGGGTCCGGCGAGCCCGACGGCCCCCGTGAGCATCTCCAAGGCGGAGCTCCGGGAGGTCTACACTCAGATCTTCCGGGGATTCAAGGAAGTCTCGCTGGATGTGAAAGACGTCCGCCTGACCGTCAATGGGGATCGGGCCGTCGCCGAGGCCAAAACGGAACTGGTGCTCAAGAACGAGGCCGGGCGTGGGGAGTCGAAGAAAGGGGATCTTTTCCGTAACGAGGTCATCTGGCGCATGCGACGCACCCCCGCCGGATGGAAGATCGTTGAGGAAATCTGGCAGTAGGAAGAGTGCAGCGAGCCTGGACGGCAAGCATCCGGAGCCCCGGTTGCCGGCCTCTGACCTCTGCCTCAATCATTCCCCTTCCGTCCCCAGGCGCGGATGCCTTCCGGCGTCATCTCCACGCAAATAGCGCCGTTCAGGTCTGTCCGCAACAGCTGGACGCCCAAGGCGCGGTAGCGGTCCACCACCTCGGGATGCGGGTGGTGGAATCGATTCCGATACCCGACCGACACGAGCGCCACCTCCGGCCGCACCGCGGCAATAAATGCCGGGCTGCTGGACGTCCGGGAGCCGTGGTGGGGTACCTTCAGTACCTGCGCCCGGATGGGCGCCTGGTCCCGTAGCAAGACCGCCTCACCTTCCCGCTCGATGTCACCGGTGAGCAGGGCCGCTTGATCTCCCATGCCGATTCTGAGCACGAGCGAGGCCTCGTTGGGCTTGGACGCCTGGACCGACCCACCCTGCCGATCCTGCCATCTCCACGGGCGGGGGTATAGCACCTCGATCGTTGCCTCTCCCCACCGAAGCGGGGGCGAGCCGGCCGACACGATCCGATGCGGGATCCTCCGGAGTCGGAGGTATTCCTGGATCCACAGGAAGGTCACGGACCGGCTGGACACCTCCCCACTCCAGACCTCCCCGATGCTGAAACTCTGCAGGATGGCGGGGGCCCCACCGGTATGGTCCGCCTCGGGATGCGTCAGGACGAGGACATCTAGATGCCCGACCCACTCATGCAGGAGGAACGGCGTCACGACCCGTGCCCCGATGTCAAAACGATCGCCCCACGCGCTCCCCGCGTCCACCAGCATCCGCCGCTTCCCGGGCAACTCCAGGAAGATCGCCTCACCCTGACCCACATCCAGGAGCGTCAGCCGGGTTGTGGGCTTTCCCTCGGGCGGGTGCAACCGCACGATCACCTGGATCAGCAGCAGCAGACCGCAGGCAACCGCCAGCCAGCCGGCCCAGCGGTGACGGGGTGTCGGTGCCTCCACGGCGGACCGGGCCGGGCTCGCCTGAAGGCAGGCCACGGCGATGGCGTAGTAGGCCACCAGCATCCCCGGCGTGGGCGTGTAAACCCGCAGGCTGCTCCACGGCCAGCCGGCGAACCACCGGGCCGTCCCGAAGAGCAGATCCACCAGCCAGCCGTTGACCTCGTTCAACCAGGGGAGACCCGCCGGCGTCACCAGGAGGAGGGCGCTGGCAGCCGTGCCCAGCGTCGTGATCAGGCCACTCAGAGGTACGATGGGGAGGTTGGCGAGGATGCCCACCGGTGCAACGCGATTGAAGGCGCTCGCCAGGATGGGCAGCGTCATGCCCGTGGCCGCCAGCGTGATCACCACCGACTCCGCCGGCCAGCGGAGGAGCCGGGGAAGACCCGCCAGGCCATCTTGACATCTCGGCAAGACCACCACGATCCCCAGGGTCGCGAGGTAGGTGAGCTGGAAGCCAACGTCGAAGAGGAGGCGTGGATTCCACCAGAGGAGCGCCAGGGCCGAGAGGGCCAGGCTGTTCATCAACTCCCCCCGGCGATCCAGGATGACCGCCAGCAGGTACGCATCCGCCATCACCGTCGCCCGCACCACCGACGCACTGGCCCCGGCCAGGGCGCCATACACCGTCACCAGGAGGGCCGAGGCGAGGGCGGCGATCCGTGGCGACGCTCGCAGGAGACGCAGGAGCCCGAAGAGCGCCCCGGCCAGAATGCTCACGTTTAGGCCGGAGATGGCCAGGATGTGATAGGTCCCCGAATCCAGGAACGCCTGGTTCATCTCGGGGGAGAGGCCGGACCGGTCCCCGAGGACCGTCGCCTTGAGCAGGCCCGCCTGAGGCGGGGGCATCGCGGCATCCAGGCGCTGGAGTAGCAGGCTGCGCACGCGGAAAACGGCGCCCAGGATCCTGGAACCACGAGAGGCTTCCACCGTCTCCACCGGTTCTCGCGTCCACCCCTCCAGCGTGATGCCCTGGGCAGCCAGATAGGCGGGATAGTCGAACGCCCCGGGATTGTCGAAGCGCCGCGGGCGATGCAGCCGGAAGGTGCCCCGGACCTCGTCCCCGTACACCACGACTGGAGGCTCTCCCAGGACGGTCAGTCGGGCCTGCCCGCTGGTCACAACCCACGTTTCTGCCAAACGCAGGCGGGTGACCTCCACGACGAAACGGGTCCGCTCGGGATCTCCTGTGTCGCGCCCCTCCGCCGGCCGCGGGTCCGGCGGGCCCACGACCCATCCCTCCAGCGGGATAGGGGACGTCAGATACGCCTCCGGCAGGCGGCTGAGGTGGTTGGCTGGGTCACCCAGGAGGGCCTGGGCCATGGCCTGAGCACCCAGGCAGGCGAAGGTCAGGACGAGGACGGCCGTGAGCAGGCGCCGCGCCTCCGTCCACCAGGCCACGCCGCCGAGGACAAGCAGGATCGCCGCGGCCGCCGACCAGCCGATGGGCCGCACCGCCAGGGCGGACTCGACCGCGATCCCGACGCTGAAGGCCGCCGCCAGCGATACCAGGGGGCGCATGGAGACGGGCCGAATCGGGCTCGTAGATGGCGAGCCACGTTCACCGGCAGGGGCGGGAACGTCGGGTCTCATGGACGTGCGACACCCAGGGAAAAACTGCTGGTTCGGGCAGGGCAGCCGGAGTAGAATGCCCGCGCTCTGTCAGCCTGATCACCCGGAGCTTGCATGATGCTCTTGGACCGCGCGACCCTCAAGGAAATGGCCGCGGCCTTCGGCCTCGGCCTCATGGTCTTCACCTTCGTCCTCCTGACGAACAAGATCCTCCGTCTGGTCGAGTTGATCGTCAACAAGGGTGTCGGTATCTGGACGGTCCTCCAGCTCTTCCTGTACATCCTCCCCTACTCCCTGGTCGTCACGATCCCTATGTCTGTCCTCCTGGCCACCCTGGCAACCTTCACCCGTCGATGTGCCGACGGGGAGATCCTGGCTCTGCGAGGGGCCGGTTTGAGCCTCACCCGCCTCACCCGACCGGCCGTGTGGTTCGGCCTTGCCGCCTCCGCGGTGACCCTGCTCATCACCATCTGGATCCTGCCCTTCAGCAACCAGGCCTTCAAGAACCTCGTCTTCCAGATGGCCCACCAGCAGGCCACGGTCGGGCTCCAGGAAGGCGTTTTCAACAGCGAATTCGAGGGGCTCATTTTGTACGTCGAGCGGCTGGACCCGAAGACCTCCCGGATGGAGGGGGTCTTCCTGGTCGATAACCGCAACCCCGAGGAGCGGCGGATCATCGTCGCTCGGAGCGGCCAGGTTACCTCGGACCCGCAGAACCTGCGCATGACACTTTCCCTGACCCAGGGGTCCATCCACCTGTCGGCTGCGGAACAGTCTGGCCGGTACCGCCTCCTGACCTTCGCCGATTACCAGCTTACTGTGGATATGGGTCGCAGTTTTGCCGATCCCATGCAGCGGCCTCTCGGCGAGCAGGAACTGACCCTGGCCGAGTTACGCCGGCGGGCCGCCGATCTGCAGGCGCAGGGACGAAACTATCATCCTCCCCTGGTCGAGTTCCACAAGAAGTTGGCCATCCCTGTTTCTTGTGTGCTGTTCGTGCTGGTGGCAGTTCCGCTGGGGAGCCGGATCAGGAAGGGGGGCCGCGGGCTCAGCCTGGTCATCTCGGCGGGGTGCGCGTTGGGCTACTACATGCTGATCGTGGCGGGCGAGGGGCTGGGGGACCGTGGCCTGGTTCCCGAGGCCCTGGCCATGTGGCTGCCCAACCTTCTGATCGCTCTCGGGGGGAGTCTCCTCCTTTTCCGGGCTGAGTTCTACCCCGCCACCCTTCGACAATCGCTGGCCATGCTCTGGCCACACGCCCCGGACACGGGGATCGGGACCTGATCGCCATGCGGCTCCTGGATCGGTACATCGCCCGAGAGTGCCTGAAGATCCTCCTCCTGTGCCTGGTGGTCTTCATGGGGGTCTACCTGATCGTGGACCTCTTCGAGAAGTTTCCCCGCTTTCTGGAGGCACGGGTGGGACCGACCTCGATCCTGCGCTTTTACCTCTTCAGCCTGCCCACCATCTTCACGCAGGTCCTGCCCGTCGCCGTCTTGCTGGCCAGCCTCCTGAGCCTGGGGGGCATGGCCCGGCACAACGAGGTGCTGGCCATGAAGATGGGTCAGGTCGGTACCCTCAGGATCGCCCTACCATGCATCAGCGTAGGCTTGGCGGCCAGCCTGGCCGCCTGGGCCATGACCGAATATGTCGCGCCGCGGACGAATGAGCGGGCGCTGAATATCTGGCGCACGCAGGTCCGGCACCTGCCCGCGTACCGGATTACCCGGGACAGCGACATCTGGTACCGGGCCCAGGGGAATCGTTTCGTCCACATCTCCCTGATCGAGACCGCCTCCGGCCTCATCCGGGGGATGAGCATCTTCGACCTGTCGCCGGAATTCGACCTGCTGCGGCGGGTGGATGCGCGCGAGGCAACCTGGGGGGCGGATGGGTGGTCGGTCCGCAATGGATATTGGCTGGACTTGAGCAAGGGGCTCGTCCGGATCGAGCCCTTCCAAGAGATGGCGGTCCCCCTCCGGGAAACGCCTGAGGAGTTCGCCCGGGTCGCCCGCTCATCGGAGGAGATGAGTTACGCCCAGCTCCGGCAGTACATCGAGCGGCTGGTCAGCAGCGGGGTGAATGCCAACCGCTACCGCGTGGACCTGTACGCCAAGGTGGCCACGGCGCTCGTCAGTCTCGTCATGGCCCTCATCGGCGTCAGCTTCGGCCTGCGGACCGGCAAAGCAGGGGTGATGATCTGGGTGGGCGCCTCCGTGCCCATGGGGTTCCTCTACTGGATGCTCCTCTCTCTGGGCATCCAGCTCGGCCGGGGGGGCGCCCTCCCCCCGCTGCTCGCCGCCTGGATCCCCAACCTCGTCTTCGGAACCGCCGGCCTCTTTTCCCTCTGGCGCCTGCGCGGCTGAGCCTGAGGCACCCTCGGGCCTCGCCCATCCCCCTGCACACCCTCGTACTTGCGGAGCGCGCAGCCGCTCCCTCGCTCGGCCCAGGCCAACGTCAGTCGGGATCCCACCGGGCAGTTGAGAATGTGACATACTTGGCCACGTCCCTTCCCACAAATTCCAGCCCCGCCTCCGTCCTGCAGCCACCAGTTCGAGGCTCCTCGTGCGTGGGCTAACGGTCGCGCTAAGCGGCGCGGCGCTTCTTGCCGCGACTGCTTGAGCGCGTAGTTACCCGTGATACCTCGGGGAGCTCTTCCCGAATCACTTGACGCAATACCGCTTCCGTAATCGGTTGCTCGCTCTTCGACACAAAGGCTCTTAGCGCCTCATTCATCATTGTCTGATACCCGGTCCCCGCGCGTTCGGCGCGCACCCGAAACTCATCGAGTACCGCGTTATCGATGTAGATCGTGATGCGTGTCTTGCCCTTTGGAGTAATCAACGCACCACGCTTACCCTGAGAGAAGTCGTAATCAGCTCTCATAGTCTTTCACCTCGCGCCGCGCAGCGCGGCGAGCCGAGATCAGCCGGATTTCTTCACCACGGAGCGTGAACACCACAACCAGGACGTTTCCGGCGCTTCCCAATCCCACAGCGATAAACCGCTCTTCACCTTCAGCATCGGGATCTGGTTGGTGGATCGCAAGGGGATCGAGGAACACCCCTTCCGCGTCTGCAAACGACACCCCATGCCTTCTCAGGTTGGATGCGGCTTTCTTGGGGTCAAACTGGAAGCGCATGACTCAATATATGCATACTATGCATATACGTCAAGCTGTTTCTTCCGAGGGATCATCCGGGAGGTTGCTGCCGAGTGTTCTGTGCTGTCTCTCCCGCCTTGAGCAGCCGATCCCACCGCTCACGGGTGGCGCATCCGCGCTGCGCGGCCCGGTACACCGCCGACGACCGCACCCCAAGAGGGCGGCGACCGCCTGCCAGCCCCCAGGCTGCGAATCAAGCCGCCGCCCTGGAGTTCCGGGCGTCGCCCGAGGGGCACGCCGGCAGCGACGAAGGCGCGGTACGCCTTGCGGGCACGGGGTGGCATCGGCCCGAACTGCTGCAGGATGGCCCCGGTGGCCTGCCAGGGGCAGGGCCGGGCCCCCAGGAGCGCGCGGTGCCCGGTCCAGGGAGAGCGGTCCAGTGCCCGGAGGTCCGCGACCACCCCGGCCCGGAGCGGGTTCAGGTGGAGGTACCGGGTGAGTTCGAGGAGATAGGGTGCTTCCTCCACCACGATGGACTTGTAGCGGTTCTGGCACAGGTGGCCCACCCGCTGGTGGCGCCGGTTGACGGCCCCCCGCATGGCGGGGTGAGGAGCGAGCGCAGGCGGCGTGCGAGGGGCCGCTGCCCCGTCCGGAGCAGGAGGTGGGCATGGTTCCGGAGGAGGGCCCAGGCGTACACGGTGAGCCCGGTCGCCCCGACCCCCGCCCAGAAGTCGCGCCGATCGGCGTCGTCCCGGAACATGGGCCGACGCTCGAGGCCGCGCACCATCACGTGGTGGAGGACCCCCGGGGCATCCAGGCGCGCTTGAAGAGGCATTGGCAAGCGAGGGGAGCCTAATGCCGTTTCAGAAGCAGCGTCCCCTTTGATATCCCCCTTGATAGGGACACCATACTCAATCTGCGAAGAAATACATATGGTGTCCCCGGAACTAAAATGGTGTCCCCGGAACTCCCGGAACTCCGGTCGGCCGCTTCTATCGTTCGGGCACCAATTTGGCGCAGGCGCGGAGGCGTTGCGCCAGTTCGGCGATCTCTGGAGCAGGCGCCGCGTGCGACAGGGTCAGTTCGTTCACGCTCCCATCGTCGCGCTCCAGGCGGATGCGGACGCCCCCAGCGCTGGTCGGCGGGGGTTGAGGTCCTGCGGTTGCCGTCACCATGGCGCGCTCCAGCCCCGACAGGACCGCCGCGTCGAGCGCGGACACGTCTACCTCGTACCGCAAGGGCACGCCGACAAATCCGCCACTTTCAATCAGGATGATCCGCATTGTAACTCCCCCTCAGGCACGCTCAGCCGGAACGCTCCTAACACCAATCGGCTCAGAACCCAACCGCCTTCCACGCCTTTGCTACCGCCTTCAGTTCGATGCTCCCTGATCCGTAAAGAGCCAGCGCCGAGGCCTCCGTCTCGGTAACCATCTGGGCAAAGTCGCTGGTCTGATTCAAGGCGCGCAGGGTCTTATACCAGATCCGTCCGGCTTTGTCCCACGCACGGCCACCGATTTCCATGGCCACCAAGTAGAACGCATGGTTCGGAATGCCGGAGTTGATATGCACCCCGCCTTGGTCTGCGGAGCCCGTGTACTTGTCCTTCAAGTGCTTCGGCTGGGGATCGTCGCCGAGGATCGGGTCGCCCTTATAGGCCGGTTCGTCCTTGAACGTGCGAAGGCACTTGGCGGTTGTGCCTGGACCCATGATCTTGGCACCGACGGTCCATGCGGCCTGCTTCGCAGTCTGACCCGCCCGCCACTGGGAAACCAGCACACCCATCACGTCGGCAAAGTGTTCGTTCAGCGCGCCGGACTCGTCCTGGTACTGGAGATTGCACGTGTGCGTGACCACCCCGTGGGTCAGTTCGTGGCCCACCACGTCGAGGGCCTTGGTGAAGCGGACGAAAAGCGAACCGTCTCCGTCGCCATAGGCCATCTGCTCGCCGTTCCAGAAGGCGTTGTTGAACTTGTTACCCAAGCGCACGCTGGAAATCAGCGACATGCCCTTGTCGTCCAGCGAATTGCGGGAGAAGACCTTCTGGTAGAAGTCGTACACGTCGCCGGAATAGTCGTAGGCTTCGTTGACGGCGGCGTCTTTTGCTTTCTTGTCGCCTTCCGCACGCACGAGCTTGCCCGGCAGGGACCACATGGAGCCATGCTTCGCATCGTACACGAGGCGGTGCTTCTTGCCGCCCGGCGAAGGAATCGCGGACATGGCCGGCAATGTGGCCAACATCATGCGCTGGGCGCGCATGGCCGCCGCGGCCTCAATGGCATCGATGGCCAGTTTGCGTATTTTCGCGTCCGTGGATTGGCTCAATTTATCGAGAATGTGCGGCGGTAGAATGCAATGGACGGGATTGTGGCAGCATGCACGCATCGCTGATCTCCTGTTTCTCTGACATTCGTTTCTGATTCGTTCACGTTCCCACTGGGCTCCGACGTTCGCGTGTTGTCGAGCCCGTGCCAGACGCGGAGGAGCACTTTCGCATTCTGGCTCTGGTCCTGGCTCGGCCCCGTTGGGATCAACCGTCTCTGTCGCGTTGCCAGCGCGGTCACGGAGTGATCTTCTCCTTCCTTTCTTTCGGCGAACTAGAAGTAGACAGACCTGTCTATTTCCTTTCGGGCTGCAGGGTGCTGCAGCATATTTCCCTCCACCTCGCCAGGGGCTCTGAGGGTATCCCCTTGACGGAAAAGGCCCCAGCCTCGCGGGAGGGGCGTTGGACCTCGCCGGGATAGACTGGGGGCGCCTGCAGTCTATTTCGGCCGGCCGGTGCGGGCACTGGTGGCGCAGGGGTGGGCAGGATCGCTAGCCGGTCTGCTGGGCTGCGGACGGCCGCCGGCCCCCGGTTCAGGACGTGGGTGTAGATCATCGTCGTGCTCACGTCCTTGCGGCCCAGGAGTTCCTGGACTGTGCGGATGCCTGCCTGGACGATGCACTCAGACAGGTCGTATCCATCTTCCAGGAGGTGTGTGGCAAAAGGGTGGCGAAACGTATGGCATGTCGCCTGCTTCGAGAGACCCGCCTTTCGGACGGCGGCCGTCACTGCTTTCTGCACGATGGATTCGTCCACATGGTGACGGCCATGTTTGCGGGGACGTGGGAGCTGAGGTCGGACGCCGGGTCCATGGAGGTGGGCGCAATCGCACGCGGGCTCGAGTGGGAGTACCAGAAAACCAACGGGCCCTCTGGGGAACGGTGTCCCGCAGAGGGCCGCGGATCTTCTCGCGCGCCGGAAGAGCTGCGCCGCTATTTGCCTGCTTTTCGTCCCCGGTCGAGACCACCCGTTCGCCCCCCCCTGGCGCAACTGGTATCCGCCGAAGTCGGCCAACCGTACCGCAGGTCTCATGGGTCTGTCAAGCGATGCGAGCAAAGCCCGCGACCCCTCACTTTCTGGCTCTCCGCTCCTCCGGCCCCAGAAAACACGAGGGCCGAGAAGCATGTTCGCCTCCCGGCCCGCTGCTCGCCTCTCGGCTCATTTTGTCCAGAGGTCCATGCGCCTTCGCGAGTTCGCGAACGACCGAACCGCCGAACAGCCGAACGCTCTTGTCTTAGGTCCCCATCTCCCACGACTCGAGATATTTCTTCTGCTCGTCGGTCAGGGTGTCGATCTTCACGCCCATGGACTCGAGCTTGAGGCGGGCGATCTCGGCGTCAATGGCGTGAGGCACCCGGTAGACCCGTTTCTCCAGCTTGCCGCGGTTCTCGACCGCATATTCCGATCCCAGCGCCTGATTGGCGAAGGACATATCCATGACGCTGGCAGGGTGTCCCTCGGCCGCGGCCAGGTTGATCAGCCGACCCTCCCCCAGCAGGTAGATCCGCCGCCCGTCCCGCAAGCGGTACTCTTCCACCAGGTCGCGCATCGGGGAATGCTCGACGGCCAGGGATTCCAGGGCGGGGATGTCGATCTCCACGTTGAAGTGACCGGAGTTGCAGACCACCGCCCCGTCCCGCATGGCCTCGAAGTGCTCCTTCCGGATGATGTGGATGTTCCCCGTCACCGTGACGAAGACCTCTCCCTGCCCCGCCGCGTCCCGCATGGGCAGGACCGTGTAGCCGTCCATCACGGCCTCGAGCGCCTTGAGGGGGTCTACCTCCACGACAATGACGTTGGCGCCGGCCCCGCGCGCCCGCATGGCCACCCCGCGCCCGCACCAGCCATAACCGCACACCACGAAGCGCGTGCCGGCCAGGAGCAGGTTGGTGGCCCTGAGGATCCCGTCCACGGTGCTTTGGCCCGTGCCGTAGCGGTTATCGAAGAGGTGCTTGGTGTCCGCGTCGTTCACGGCAATGATGGGGTATCGCAAAACGCCCGCCTTCTCCATGCTCTTCAACCGAATGACGCCGGTGGTGGTTTCCTCGGTGCCCGCAATAACGTCCGCGGCGAGGTCCGTCCGCTGGCTGTGGATGATCCCGATGGTGTCAGCCCCGTCGTCCATGGTCAGGTTGGGCTTGAGATCCAGGGCCGCACTGATGTGACGGTAGTACGTATCCGTATCCTCGCCCTTGATGGCGAAGACGGGGATACCGAAGTCCTTCACCAGCGAGGCGGCCACGTCGTCCTGGGTGCTGAGCGGGTTGCTGGCGCACAGGCGGATGTCCGCGCCGCCGGCCTGGAGGGCCCGCATGAGGTTCGCGGTCTCGGAGGTCACGTGCAGGCAGGCGGAGACCCGGATGCCCGACAGCGGCTTCTCCGTGGCGAACCGCTTCTCGATGAGACGGAGGACCGGCATGGCGCTCCACGCCCACGCAATCCGCCGCTTCCCCTTTTCCGCCAACCCCAGATCCTTCACGTCATAGTCCATGGGTCGATTCCTTCCTCTGTTGGGTCCCGCCGCTCACGCAAAGGGCCAGGGGATCGTTGCGCCTCCCCTGGCCCTCGCCTCTCGTCGTGCGATGAACAACTGACAATCGAAAATTCAAGACCGAACAACCGTGTCCGGTTTTCCGTTGTTAGTTGTCGGTTGTCGGTTGTCGGTTTTGCATTGTCTATTTCCTCGACGTCAGGCCCCCAGCCGTCCCGCCTCCTTCTTCAGGAAGTCGGCCCGGTCGGTCCGCTCCCAGGTGAACTCGGGCTCGTTCCGGCCGAAGTGCCCGTACACCGCCGTCTTCCGATAAATGGGCCGCCGGAGGTCCAGGCTCTTGATGATCCCGGCCGGGGTCAGCTCGAAGTGGCGGCGGACCAACTCCTGCATCGCCTCATCGGGGATGCGACCGGTCTGCTTGCTGTCCACCATGACCGAGACCGGCTCGGCCACGCCGATGGCGTAAGCGAGCTGGACCTCGCACTTGTCGCACAGATCGGCCGCCACCAGGTTCTTGGCGATGTAGCGGGCCATGTAGGAGGCCGAGCGATCCACCTTCGTCGGATCCTTGCCGGAATAGCAGCCGCCCCCGTGGCTCCCCACCCCCCCGTAGGTGTCCACGATGATTTTGCGCCCCGTCAGGCCCGTGTCCCCGTGGGGGCCGCCGATGACGAACCGGCCGGTCGGATTGATGTGGTAGGTGATCCTCTCCGGATCCACGAGCTCCCGGGGGAGCACCGGGAGGATGACCGTGTCGATGATGTCCTCGCGCATCTGCTTCAGGCTGACCTCGGGGCTGTGCTGGGCCGAGACCACTACCGTGTCTACACGCGTCGGCTTCCCGTCCGTGTACTCCACCGTGACCTGCGACTTCCCGTCGGGCCGGAGGTAGTCCAGGATCTCCTTGCGGCGGACCTCGGTGAGGCGCATGACCAGCTTGTGGGCCAGCAGGATGGGCATGGGCATCAACTCGGGCGTCTCCGTGGTGGCGTAGCCGAACATGAGGCCCTGATCACCCGCCCCCTGAATGTCCACCCCCAGGGCGATGTCCGAGGACTGCTCCTGGATGGCGGTGATCACCGCACAGGTCTCGAAGTCGAAGCCGTATTTGGCCCGGGTGTAGCCGACGTCCCGGATGACCTCCCGCGCCACCTTGGGGATGTCCACGTAGCAGCGGGTGGTGATCTCCCCCGCAATGAAGGCCAGCCCGGTGGTCACCAGCGTCTCGCAGGCGACCCGGCCGTACGGATCCTGGGCGAACACGGCATCCAGCACGGCATCCGAGATCTGGTCGGCGATCTTGTCGGGGTGGCCCTCGGTGACCGACTCTGATGTGAAGAGATATTGTCTCGATGGCACGATTCCATCCTCCCGCTCAGTGGATCCCCTGGCTGATTCCCACGTACCTCCCGGCACAAGAGCGGCGAGACTGTAACACAGGGCGGGCGAAAGTCAAGGAAAACCCGGTCGCCCCTCGGTCCCGGGCAGCGCGTCCCCGGCAAAGTATTCGGGGAAGCGGGCGCGCATCTCCTGCAAGAGCAGCCGTTCGACCTCCTGGGCCGTGGCGCAGCCGAAGAGGCGCTGCGCGACCTCGGCCGCCTGCCCATAGGTGACGGATCGGATGATCCGCTTCATCAGGGGGATGGCCCCCGGCGTCATGGACAACTCGTCGAAGCCCAGCCCCGTGAGCACCAAGCCGTGGAGCGGGTCCGCCGCCATCTCCCCGCACATGGCGATCCAGATCCCCTCGTTGTGGGCCGCGCTGACCACGTTTCGCAGCATCCGCAGAACCGCCGGGTGCAACGGCTCGTACAGGTAGGCGACCTGCTCGTTGATCCGGTCAATGGCCAGGGCGTACTGGATGAGATCGTTGGTGCCGACGCTGAAGAAGTCCACCTCCCGTGCCAGGAGGTCGGCGGTCACGGCCGCCGAAGGGATTTCGATCATGGCGCCCACCTGGATCTCGGGGTCGAAGGCCACCCCCTGGCGGCGGAGTTCGGCCTTGACGTCCTCCAGAATGGCGTTGGCGGCGCGGAGCTCGGCCACGCCCGAGATCATCGGGTACATGATCCGGAGGGTCCCGAAGGCGCTGGCCCGCAGGATGGCCCGGAGCTGCGTCCGGAAAATATCCGGCCGGTGCAGGCACAGGCGGATGGCGCGCAGGCCGAGGGACGGGTTCTCCTCCGCCGCCAACTGGATGGCCGAGGCCAGCTTGTCCCCGCCGAAGTCCAGCGTCCGGATGACGGTGGGCCGAGGATGCATCTCGGCCGCCACCACGCGGTAGACGGCGAAGTGCTCTTCCTCCCCCGGGAGATCGCGCCGGTTCAGGTAGAGGAACTCGGTTCGATACAGACCGATGCCTTCTGCTCCGTGGGCCTGGATCGCCGGCAACTCGGCGGGAAACTCGATGTTGGCGGTGACCCGAACCCGGTAGCCGTCCTGCGTCTCGGCCGGCAGGGCCCCCAGTTTGTGGAGGGCACGGCCTACGTATTCGAGCTGCTGCCTGCGCGCATGGTAGTGGGCCAGCGTCTCCCGATCCGGCGACAGGATGACCACACCCTCGGTCCCGTCCAGGATCACCGTCTCGTTCTCGCGCACGTGAGCGCAGACCTCCTCCACCCCTACCACCGCCGGGATTTCCAGCGAGCGAGCCATGATGGCGCTGTGGGAAGTCCGACCGCCCGTCTCCGTCGCGACCCCCAGGACCGCATCCCGGTGGAGCTGCGCCGTGTCCGAGGGGCTCAGGTCGTGGGCGAGGATGATGGCCCCCGCGCGCACCCCTTCCAGGTGGAAGCTCCCGCGCTGGCCCAGGAGGTTCCGCAGCAGCCGATCCCCCACATCGTCCACGTCCGTGCGCCGCTCCCTGAGATAGCCGTCCTCGACGCGGGAGAAGGCCTGTCGGACCGGCTCCAGCACCTCCTGCACGGCAAACTCTGCGTTCACACGCTGCGTCTGGATGGCGGCGCTGGCCTCTTCCACCAGCCAGCGGTCCTCCAGGATCAACAGATGGGCGTCGAATATCCGGGCGTACTGTGACCCCACCTCCTTGGCGATGCGCTCTTGGATCTCCAGGATCTGGCGCCGGGAAACCTCCAACGCCTGCCGCAGGCGCACCACTTCCAGGGAGACGCGGGCCGGATCCAAGACCTCGCGCTTGACCCGGGGACGCCGCACTTCGATGACCAGGGCCCTCCCCACGGCGACACCCGGGGAGACCCCGATTCCCCGAAACACCTGTGGGCTCATCGCCGATACCGCTCCAATACCGCTGGCCAGTGGGCCTGGGCCTTCAACAAGAGCTCGATGGCCTCACGGGCCGCCGCCTGCCCACCCGGACGGCGGGTCACATAGTGGGCGGCGGCCCGGACCTCGTCCACGGCGTCAGGCACGCTGATGGCCAAACCGGCCCGCCGCAGCAGGGGCAGATCCAACAGATCGTCCCCCATGCACGCCACCTGCGAGGCCCTGAGGTCGCTCCTCGCCAAGAGGCCCTGAAAGACGGAGAGCTTATCCACGGCCTTCTGGTGGATCTCCAGGATGCCCAACTCCCGCGCCCGCTGCGCTACCGCCTCGGACTCGCGCCCGGTAATGATCGCCAGCGACAGGCCGGACCGGATGGCCATCTTGATCCCGTGCCCGTCCTGGATGTGAAAGACCGTGAACTCCTGCCCTCCCGGCCCGTAGAACAAGCGACCGTCGGTCATGACGCCGTCCACATCCAGGACCAGCATCTTGATCGCCTTGGCGCGTCGGGACACCGCCGCCGGGACCCGCCGCCCGCCAGAATTTCGAATTGCGGATTTCGAATTTCGAATTTTCTTCACGGCCCCAGGCTCTCACAAATGGCGAATGGGGTTTGCGGAATGCGGAATCCTCAGGTCCTAACCCCATTCCGCATTCGCCATTCGCCATTCCGCATTGCCCGTTCACCCTCGCTCCCCGGCTCCCCTGCACCCATGCTCCTCTGCCCCTCCGCTCAAACCACGCCGGCCCGAAGCAGGTCGTGCAAGTGAATGACCCCTTCCGGCCGCCCGGCCCCGTCGACGATCAAGAGCGAGGTGATGGCGTGCTGCTCCATGACCTGCACCGCCTTGGCCGCCAGCTCATTCTTCCCGATGCACTTGGGTTGGCGCGTCATGACGGCATGGACCGGATGCTCCAGGAGGTCTGGCCATCGCTGCAATGCCCGGCGGAGGTCTCCATCCGTGATGATCCCGGTGAGGCGCCCGTCGGGGTCCGTCACCGCCGTCATCCCTAAACGCCTCCCGCTGATCATCGGGATCGCCTCGCGCATGGTCAGATCCTGGCTCACGCACGGCATCTCGTCCGCCCGGTGCACAGATCCTCAACATTCAAGAGGAGCTTCCTGCCCAGCGCGCCGCCCGGATGGATGAAGGCGAAGTCCTCGGCCCGGATCCCGCAACGTTCCAGGAGCGCCACCGCCAGGGCATCACCCATAGCCAATGCTGCGGTGGTACTGGCCGTCGGGGCGAGATTCATGGGGCAGGCCTCTTCCGCCACGCGGACGTCCAGGACGACATCGCTCTGTCGAGCGAGGGTGGACTGTGGATTCCCCACCAGGGAGATCAGCCGCACGCCGAGCCGTGTGAACGTGGGGAGCAATTGGAGCGACTCGTCTGTCTCCCCACTGTTCGAGACGGCCACCACCACATCGCCGCGGACCACCATGCCGAGATCGCCATGCACCCCTTCGGCCGGATGCAAAAAAAAGCGCCGGACTCCCCGTGCTGGCCAGGGTGGCCGCAATCTTCCTGGCGATGAAGCCGGACTTCCCCATGCCTGTAAGGACGACCCGCCCCCGACAGGCTGCAGGAGGTCCAGCGCCCGGACGACCGACGAATCCAGGCGGTCCGCCAGCGCTCGGATCGCCTCGGCCTCGATCTGGAGGACCCGCCGGGCGCTCTCCAGGCTCATGCACCGCCACCTGCTGCGACCACCAGCGAGAGGCCGCGGAAACTTCTTCGTTCTCTCACGAACGGGAAGCGCCCCTCGAGCTTGCTCACCGCACCCCTCGCATAGCGCGGTAGGTCTCCAGAGTTGCCAGGGCCGTCGCACGCCAGGGGAAGCGCATCGCCGTGCTGCGAGCGGCCTGGCCCATGGCTCTCCGGAGGTCGGCG